>Ga0326728_10003520_pt1 | contig 48281 bp, 36 predicted proteins | sample MB3enrmetagenome_FD_207602 | JGI IMG/M metagenome (GOLD analysis project Ga0326728, IMG submission 207602) | Lab enriched peat soil microbial communities from McLean, Ithaca, NY, United States - MB31MN | ecosystem: Environmental > Terrestrial > Soil > Wetlands > Peat | place: USA: New York... | reverse complement strand
AACCTCAGTGATCCCGGATGCATTCCCGGCGCGGCTGCGGGCGGCGCTGGTGCGCTCATCGATTCCCGCTACAAGACGCCTTATGCGCTTCATGCCAGCGCCGGCATCCAGCACGCTTTCAACTCGAGATGGAGCCTGTCCGCCGACTGGGTCCACGAACAAGGGGTTCATTCCTACGCTCGTTATCAGTACCAGGCAGGATTCACGCTGTTCTCGCCGTTGTTCCCGGTTTCGGACTCGACCGACCAGGTGAATAACGTCCCCAACTTAACCATGTTCCGATCCGACAATCGCTCGCGTTACGACGGCATGATGATCCACCTGCAAGGAAATGTGTCGGGGCGGTTCAACCTGGTGGCGAACTACACACTCTCGAAGGCTAAAACGTGGGGCTGCGTACTCGGAGAGCTTTTCGACTACGTGGATGGCGTGTGCGACCCGCTGCACGCTTTCGGCGCAGGGGATTTCGGCCCCTCGGGTGAAGACGTGACGCATCGCCTGGTGGTGGCCGGCATCTTCCACCTCCCTGGCGGGCTGGAGACATCTCTCCTCTCGCAGGCGGAAAGCGCCCGGCCCATCACCCTGACCACGCCGGTGGACGTGAATGGCTTCGGAGATTCGCTCGACGATCGCGCCGTGATCAATGGAGTGCAGACCACTCTCGACGAGTTTCGCGGAACACCTTATGTCCAGGTCGATATGCGGGTGAGCCGGCCCATCACCGTACGCGAGGGCTGGGTTGTCATGCCCTTCATCGAGTTTTTCAACCTGTTCAACAGAAATAACCCCGGCGCCAACTACGTCACGAACCTCGCGGCCCTGCCCATGCCTGTTAACAACCTTTTCAACGCCACAGCATTTTGTCAAAACTCGGCCTGCACCGAGACGACTCCTATTGCCAATCCCAAGCAACTGCTCGTTCCTTCCGGAGGGCTGGGAGATTTCTTCGGACCCGGCACCACGGTGGGAATCCCCTTCGCCGGACAGCTTGGGGTGCGCGTCACATTTTAGCCGTGCTTGCGACTGCTCAGACCCTCGAGGCTGAGAGCTGCTCTGCCGGACCGCCTTGCGAAAAGGAGGGCGGGGATTAGCAGACATATTGTCCGTGTCTGGGGTGGGTTGACAAACTGTCGTTGGCGGGATCGTCCCGAACCCGCAAACCGACCGTTCCCCTACCTGTGATTCTTTGTTTTCATAGACATTCCCGGATCGTTCGTTCAAATTCGAGTCGAGCAGTCGAGAGTTGAGAGTCGAGGAGTGACAAACCGTCGCTGCCCGTCCCAATCCATCTTGATTTGGCTTCGACTCCTGAACTCCTTGACTTCTCAACTCCTCGACTCTTTGTTTTCATAGACATTCTCGCTTTGTTCCGCCGTTCTCAATGCCTCCAGCCGGTTTCACGCCAAGGCGCAAAGAACGCAGAGGACGCAAAGTCGCACCACCCCCTACCCCTCCTCGTCCGAAGAGGGGAGTTCGCGATTCCCCTCCTTGGATAAGGAGGGGTCAGGGGTGGTTGATTTCCGGACCGGTCCTTTGTTTTCATACACATTCTCGCTTTGTTAGCCAAAAAACATCTCCCGACAATCAGCTTGCAGCTCCCGACTACGCCACTCCCGGATGGCGCAGACCCCGCTGTGTGGGTCTGCGACGTCCCGAAGGGACAGGTCAGGCCGAGCGGCACAATCTGACCGCCCGGTCCGCTCGGGCGGACGCACGCCTGATTCTAGCCTATAAGCTTAGGTGTAGTTTGCCAAGGAATTTCCCTGTAGCGGGGTATTTGGGCGCCTCAACGGACGGTTTGAAGGGCTGGCGCGGACCGGAGCATCTTGGAGATGAGCCGCAGAGTCCCAACACCCGGGACTCTGATGCGCTACATGCTATTTCACGAAAGATCGGACCTGGGGAACGGGCGGCGGGAACCGTTCGCGTTTTATGTCCGTATGCAGGACGACACTGGCGACTTGGACACCTTACTTTAGTACGATTTCAAATGTCGCACTCTCGGGGATAGAATTTAGATCATCGAATAAGAAACGTTGGCAGAGACCATAGCACGGTAGGAGTCAAGAAAGTGGACTCGCCGTTTGCAAAAGCCAAAGGCAAGCCCTCCCCCCTTCGCCGGGAATTCGATCAAGTACTGATTAGGTTGGCGGCTAAGATCGGCGTCGCACAGCATTGGCTGCTGCTGGACCTCGGCTTTCATGTTGTGAGAGTGAACGACACTCATGCCTATTACGAGGACGGGGCAGGCGACCTTGTCACTCTCGATTCCGGCGGTCACTGGACGGTCAAACTGAGAAATTACGAGCCGTATTCCGGCATCGGATTCGTTGATCTGGAAACGTGCATCGCACCAGGCCCAAGATAGGAGCCTCAAATGGCATACGGCGGAAAGCAGCCACAATTGGTTCTGCAAGTTCCCGAATGGCAGGGAGGTTTCAGGCGTAGGATATGTTGAGCTGGAGAATCTCGTAAGAGGGGGCTGAGGTGTAGAATCGCTCCTTTGAGCATAGGATTTAGCATCGGTGAGGTGCAACATGTTCACGGTCGCTCTGATTCTGATCTTATCGACGGGTCTCTGCTTGATCTATGTCCAGATCATCTGTGAGAAGATCTTGCGGCGGCAGTTTGAGCGGGAATACTTTAAATCCATCGCCAACGCGAACCGCTTGGAGTTTCCCGCCTTGCGAAAGTCGCTGGAGGAGTTCGGCGCCCCCGTCGATTATTCCCGGCTACGCATGGTGCTGAGATGCGACTTCCTGGCTCTCACTTACCTCCTCAAACACTGTGCCAATGTTAACCAACGCTACACCTACGAAGAGCGCCTCTTAATCCTCTACTTCAAGTTGGTTTTCGTTTCCCTTGCCACGCGTCATTGGCTGGGGTTGCGGGAAACCCCGGCCGTCTTGAAGTTGACGGCCATTCTTCAGTACTTCGCGAATGTCGTAGCTGAGCGCGTGAATAACCGGCGATCCGGCGGTGGTTTCTTGCCCCCACTCTCCCCCAGCAGGGTGACAATTTCCGGTTTAGAGGCTTGAAGAGCCGGCATTTGTGTTTTTGGGGTACCCTATCTTCATGGCTAAGATTTAGGTTAATCGAGGCAGAAAAGCGGGAGTTGGCACGGTCAGGGCGCACCACGGCACGAGGAGGAGAAAATGGCACAGGATGCTAAAGATGATCCACCACGGCGCGTGTCCGAGGAGAAGGTGAAAGCGCTTTGGGGCGCGATTACACCCCTTAGTTTCGGGAGCGTAGCCAAAGGCCCGTTCACGAGAGACCATTCTCAGGCAGTTTCGTGGCTGGCAGCCCAGATCGCAATGCAGATGGGATTATCCGAAAGGGAAATCCAAGACATCAAGGCGGCGGGCATCGTCCACGATATCGGCACGCTTGGTGTGCCTGAGGACGTCCTGCGCAAGCCCACGCTGCTGACGCCGGAAGAGTTCGACCTTGTGAAAAGCCATGCAGCCAGGGGCGCAAAGATGTTGGAGCCCCTGAAAGAGCCAGCAATTGAGCGCATGGTGCGCCACCACCATGAGTTCTTCGACGGGCACGGTTATCCTGACGGCTTAAAGGGAGAACAGATTCCTCTGGGCGCCCGAATCATCGCGTTAGCGGAAGCCTTCGATGCCATAGTTTCCGACCGCCCGTACAAGAGTGCCCGAACGTTCGATGAGGCCGTTGCCGAAATTCGCCGGTGCTCCGGCACCCAGTTCGACCCGAAAGCCGTGGATGCTTTGATTCAGTTGATCGAGTCCGACTCGGGGCTACCGAAAGCCGAATTCCTGGGAACTGAGCGTACTTTTGGCCGCTGAGGTGTCAGGGCGCATCACGGTAAAGGAGAGGAGAAGATGGCGGAGTCCGTCACCGACGGTCTGACGGGTCTCAAGACCCGTTGCTGCTTTATGGAGGCACTGGACGGGGAATGGCGGCGGTCAACCCAGACGGGTCGTCAGTTCTCTCTGACCATGATGCACCTCGACAGGTTCGAGCAGGCCAATGAGCGCATGGGACGACCGGAGGGCGATAAAGTCCTGACGGCTGTGGCCGCCCTGCTCAGTGACCGATTAAAGCAACCCAATGTGGTGGCGCGGTATGAGGAGGATGAGTTCGCGATCTTGATGCCCGACACAAACACACAACAGGCAGAAATTGTGGCGGAGGAGTTACGGGCCGCCGTGGAAGCGGACGACATCCTGCACGCGCACGAGGTGACGGGAAGCTTCGGGGTCGCGGCCTTCCCGGACCACGGCGCAACCCAAGAACGGGTCCTCGGGGCTGCGGAGTTCCGAATGTACGAGGCCAAGTACTCTAAAGGAAACTGTGTCAAGGCACCTCACCCGCCCCCCAGGCCGGGGGATGCGGACTGGTCTGAGTGGCAGAAGATGTTTTGGCAAGTGGTGGCCGATTTCTGTGGCGTATACCACCGCTGGCTCAAATCCTGTGGCTTCTGGTTGGAGGCGGTGAAAACCGACTGCGAGTTCGGGGAAGTGGAACGCCACTTTGAGTGGGTGGGCGTAGACAAAGCTTTCGCCGTCTACCGCGATTTCACCGGCTGCCAGGCTTTTCTAAGCCTGGAACGATTTGGTGGTTGGGTAGTGTCGCAGGAGAAAGGCAAATACATCATTGGCGCAGGGTTTGATGACCTTTGCAGGCTGACGTGCTGACGGCTTCTGGTTTGCATACATAGGCACTCCGGTCTTCAAGCAATACTTACCCATTTCCGGGAAGCGGCTCAGGGAAGAAAGAAAGGTTAGATTGTTTCGAGGATGCTGTTGCCGAAATCCAGCGTTGCTCCGGTACGCAATTCGACCCCAAAGTCGTAGCGGCCTTTCTCGATTGGGTTCAAACCCACGGTGATCCCCGGTCCCGGAGTTAAGAATGGAAGTGACCGTCGCCCTCATCGTTGTGCTTATCTTGGTTGCCGCAATTATCGTGCCGTCCGCTGTATTGGATGCCATCGCGAAGGTCTGCAAGGGCGAACCGGACCGTAGGCAGCGGCGGGAGAGAAGGTCCGGCAGAACTATAGGGCAGCATATAAAATCGGTTGAGAGGTCGATGGATGTAACCAAAGACCCGGCGGCGAGGAGAGCCCTCCAAGCCAGAATGGACCATCTCCAAGAACGAGTGCGAAAGTTTGTTCCGCGAAAGAAGACTGATAGGCGTCACTCCCATGGGGCAGTCTAAGGAGAAACGTACCTGACTCTTACCCCCTTACCTCCCGATACAATGCCAGTGGTCAGGGAGAAAGACCCAGGCCGTCAAATAGAAACAGCGCAAAGCGAGGGCTCGGTTGAAGGCGCGGACCAACAGCTTGAGTTCAGGCCACATTAACTTTGTACCCCGAGGAAGCAGGCGCACGGTGATGAAGAGATATCGGTCCGAAAGAAAAGGACGCCGCAACTTTGACACGGCGCTACACTACAATAGCTTGCAACATCATGGAGAGCGAAAGGACCTCGACATTTTATGAGAAATAAGGCCACCGCGCCCGAGAACATCTCGAGCCTCCTCCAGATGGTGACGGGAAACAAGCTTTGCCTACCCAGTTTTCAGCGGCAGTTCGTGTGGACGCCAACTCAAATAGCCAAATTGATGGAAAGCATTGTCCGCCACTACCCAATCGGGACGCTCATGCTGCTCAAGAAGGAAGGTAACCCAAACCTCATGGCTGAAGCCTTCTTGGGTGACCACTACGGGGATTTCACCCCACAGTTCTATGTAATTGACGGCCAGCAAAGGCTGAAAGCGCTTCTGTTCGCGCTAAAGCCGCCCACGAACCCAGAAAACCAGTACGTCCATCTTCAGCACCGGTATCGCTTCTACTTCAAAGTGGACATGAAGCTTAAGGAAATTAGGAAGTCCGAGGAAGTGGAAAAGCTGACCTTCATCAAGACAGCTCGCAATGACGAACCGCTTGAACATGACAAGGAACAACTGCGCCACACTAAACTGCTCCCGTTATCCGTCATATACAAAAAGAATGAAAGCCAGTGGCTAAACGTCTTTCCGCCTCGCTTTCGGCGCACGTACCGAAAAAACGTTGGCGATCTCAGGCGCCAGATATTATCGTACTCCGTCCCGGTTGAGACGCTGCAGTACAAGCTCTCCGAACGCCAGCACAGCAACGTCTTCGCATTGATAAACAGCGAGGGCACGGGATTAACCGAATTCGAATTGGCAGCGGGGAAGCTTTATCCAATCAAAATGAAGGAGCTGTGGCGGGAAGCGAATAAAAAGAAAATCGAGGAATATGGGATAGACCCTACGTATATCCTGAAAGTAATGCTCCTCATCAAAGACAAAGACCGGAACGCGGAAGTCAGTAGCCGGGCGTTCAGCGGCATGCGCTCGCGCTACATGGAGAACGGGCGGATTGACATCGCCAAATTTAGGCAGGACTGGCGAGTGAGCACAAGGTTCATCAACATGGCATTGAGCCAGTTTGAGGCCCAGTTCGGCGTAATGAACAGACGTTATCTGCCCTTCTCACCGATGGTAGTCACATATGCGGCCATACTCCACTACCTGCAGGTTGTTAAGAAGTACAGCCCGGACAAGGAAAAGCGCATCAACAACAAGCTAAAGAAATGGTATTGGGCCTCGGTCATCAATCAGCGCTACAAAGCCGGAACAAATTCCGTTATCCGCAATGACTACCAACGCTTAAAGGAGTGGATCGAGCCGCGTAAAAGGAGAACGCCTTCAAGATTCGCGGTGAAGATGACGGAGGATGAATTGGAACGCCTAATAGCGCGGACAAGAAACGGAGCCGACGCGGTGTACCGAGCGATCGTGTGCCTGCCCAACATACAGGAGCGCTTCGACATCTATTCGGGGCAGGCGTTCTCATCAAGCAAAGTGAACGATCACCATATCTACCCCAGAAAGCGATTACCAGAGCAGAAGTACGGGGCTGATGAGATTAATCAAGTGGCCAACCGGGTTATCACTTGCGAGCGGGCGAACAAACAACTCCAAGATGACTGGCCGTGGAAACATCTGGCGAAGGTCTCAAAGCGGCATTTGAAGAATTACTTTATTCCCCTTGAGATCATGAAAGACAGACCAACATTCAGGCAGTTCGCGAGTTGTCGCCGGCGGTTACTAGCGAAGAGAGTGGCGTCGCTTCTTCGTTACGGGGAGTGATCGGGCGGGACGGGGAGATGAATCGCTGTCCGGTACCGTTTTCCTCCCCCAAAAATGAACGTTAAGAACCAGCGTAGCAGTACAACTAGCGGGGGCCGGGATTCCCGGAGCGGTTCACCGCGACCACAGCGTAGGGGGCCTTCCGGTGGTGGTCAGGCCCGGAATCGATGTACTCCGTAACTGCGGTGGATCCGATGCGAACACCGTTATGATAGATGCGGTAGTAGCAGAGGTCCGGTTCGGCGCTGGGCGTCCACCGCAACCGGTTGGCGCTCGCGGTCGCCCCGCTTAGGCGGGTGTCCTGAATTGCTTTTACCTCGAGACCCTTGACTGCGGCTGGAGTGTTGTCATCATACGCCGTGGTGTAAACGGCGAGCGTTCCCGCCTCGATCGCGTCGGTCAGCTTACCCTCGCTGGGTGTCACCTTACCTTCCGGTTCTTGCAGATCGCCGTCGTCCGTCATCGGGATGTGGCTCGGCTCGTACAAGTATTTCCGAAAGGCCCTCGAATCCTGCAAGCCGCCAAGGCGGATGGAAATGCGCGCTGCCTGCGACTGGCGATTGAGAACCGCGATCGACCATGTTTTCCCCTCATCATGTTGCAGGGCCGCCACCCGCACGAAGTCCTCTTCGCTTTCCACCTGAAAGACCGTGCCCGGCCCGCGGAAGAACTTGGCCAGCAAGCCATACGAATAGTAAGGCGCGCGCGTCAGTGCGCCGTTGGTAAGCCACTTGAAGACTCCCCAATGGTTGATGCCGTGCTCTTCGGGGCGGTCGGGATAATCGTTGAAGGTCCAGTACCCCATAGCGTAGACTCCGGCGTTGATGGCGGCCATGGCGGCTTCTGCAAGCTGCAAGCCGGCCATGCCCTCGAGCGGCGTGTCGAAGTATTTGCAGGCGTCCCAGCGGATGCCGTACTTCAAATCGAAATATTGAGCGGGCCCAAATTCACCTAAAATGAAATCCTTGCCTCGGCTTTTAGCAAGGCCCACGGCCCACTGGCAGCGTCCGAGAAACCATTTGTAAAACCCCAGGTTGTCGGGAGCTTGCTCGTTGATATAGTGATGCCCGCCGTAAACACCCGTGATGTCGTCCATATTCTTGCTGGCCCAATCAATAGTCCCCCAATATCCGACCGGCGAAGCATCCGTGGCGAGAAGCTTGATGCCCAGCAAGCGGCGCTTGATCTCCTCGGCGATGGCGGCATGGTAGGCGCGGTAGCGAGGCAGATCGTTGTGCATGTCCGCCCATTCGATGAGCGAAAGCTCGTTGGTGCAGCAATACCATTTGAGGTTCGTGGCGCCGGCGTTCTGAAGATACTCGAGGTCGTCCGCCACCGCCGAGGCGTAGGACCGCAAATCCTCGTTGCTGTTGGTTTCCTTCAGATCGCCTGTGGTGAGGTAGATTTCAGTTCCGGCGCCTTCTTTCATCATGACCATCTGCCGCGCCAGCGCATCCAGGACCTTGGCGTCGCGCGTCCCCGGATGATCCGGAAGCCAGGTATGGAAGATGCGCGCGAAGCGCGGATTCAACTCGCGCCAGCGCTTGGCCAAAACCTGGTCCTCGAAATCCTGGGTGGCATCCGCGAGGAGCATCTGGGCGTGAAATCCCACGCCTCCGAAGCCCGTCCGCACAGGGGTCGGCGCGATGGAGAACTCCGAAACAGCCGGCGTCTGGACTGCCGGAGCCGCCGGATGCGGGCTGAGAGCATCCGCTCTCGATCCTGCGTGCGCCGCCTTGGACAAGACACCCAGGGCAGTTGCACTCACGAGCCCTCGGCGAATGAAACCGCGACGAGTAGTTGGGTTCATATCACTAACTCTCCCTTCGACCAGCCGTCATTCCCGCGAAAGCGGGAATCCAAAGTCTCCGACGTTTTGGAGAATGGATTCCCGCTTTCGCGGGAATGACTAACTTTCATTGCGAGTGACTTCTATTGCCGCTCGTTCCAATCGTTCCAGTTCGGCCCGCTGATGTGAATCGAGATAGTGTTTGGGTTCCTGCGCCAGGATATCTCGAACCCTCTGCTCCGCCGACTCCTCAAAGGTAAGTGAACCCTTCGCTTCCCAGTCGCCGCGCCGCGCGCGCACGGCCAATTGCGCTCGGCTAAGGACTTCGCGAAAATGCTTTAGAGTGTGCGGCGAATTCAGAAAATCCCCGGACTTCCCTGCTTCTCGAATATCGTCGAGCGCCAGCGCCTCGTCATCTATGGGAAATCCCTTCTGGTATCGCAGGAAATAGCCCGCGATTTCGTTGTCCGTCACCAACGACTCGCACGACATCGCCAAGGTAGACTCCAGGTTGCCTGCACCCCAGATGAAGTTGACTCCCGCGGCAGCGTGGGCCAGACCGCCGATCATCTTCTCGAAGGCTGCTTGCGAGTCGGCGCAAAGCGATTCCGTGGACATCCAGGCTGCGCTGGGGAGACCGTGGAATCGCGCCATCTCCGCCCCGGCCGCTTGCAGGAGGGCGTTCTCAGGCGCGCCCGTCAGTGCAAGGCCCGCAGACATCTCGAAGACGTGCGCAAACCCTACGTTGTAAAAGCAAGGCCGGCCCGGCTCCAGCAACTGATTGATGACCAGGCCGCTCAGCGTGTCGGCGTCGCCAATCACCAGGCAACCCGCCAAGGTCACGGGCGCAGTTGCTCCCGCCAGTGGCTCGGAATTGATCATGGCAGGCACGCCTACGCCCGCTGTCTCCTTAAAGACACCCAGTGCCAGGGCCGTCCAGTGCAAGGAACTGATGATGCTGAAACCCGTGCTGACGATGGGGCGCTCGCGCAAGGTTGCGCCGTCCAGGAGAACCCTGGCCATCTCTATCACCGTGCGCGCACCCGCCGGAGTGTAGATGCACGGCCGGAGATGTTTGCCCGTAAACGCCGCCATGATGCGAAAGCCCACGAAATCGCGGCTGGTAGGCGGAGAGTCGGCGAGGGAGGTTCCGACCATGCCGTGAATGTTTGGGCAGGCATCGGCGACCCGCGCCAACTCAGCCAGATCGGAGGCCTGCAAATCGCTGCGAATGCGGCCGCGCGTAATGTACAGCGCATTCCCGGTTAAAACCAGGGTCCCGCCCTCCGGACCCAGTTGCCAGATATGACCAACGCGATCCGCGATCTTCACCTGATGCGGCGCCTGCTGAAGAGCCCATTCCACGAGATGGGCGGGGATATGGACGCGCTTCTCGCTGTCCACGGTTGCGCCAGCCTCTTGCATCAGGAGGATAATCTCCGGATCGTCGACTCGAACCCCCAGATCAATAAGGACATCGAGAGCCGCATCATGGATTCTCTTACACTCTGCGGTTGTCAGTACCAATGGCCAGTTCCCTCCAGAACCAGTGTCGATTCGGCGCCTTCAGATTTCGAGCGGGTGATTCTACATCGGCAGGCCATGGATGGGAAGGTGCAATCTGACTGTCCCGGAGGGCACGCCTACGTCGTTGACACACTGGGGGAAAGCGGCCGAAGCAGCTTATTGCAACGGCGGCTGGCGTCATGAGCCAGAAGTTCGTTGAAGAACTGAGCCCGCGGAGCGGGCGGCAGCCAGTAGCCCACGGCGCAAGCCGTGGGTCGCTGAACCCAACCCTCACCCTTAGTCCCCTCTCCCGCCCAGCGGGAGAGGGGTGCCGAAGACGGGATGAGGGCCGTCTAACCCAGGGCTTGCGCCCTGGGCTACTCTATGCCGCCCCTGACGGGGCTCCGAATAACGGCCGCACAGGAGAAAGACTGGATAGTAGATGGGGTTTTCGAAAGAATCGTTATAAGCTCTTCGGGACCATGGGCAAGGCGCGCAGGCGCTTGCCGGTGGCGGCAAAGATCGCGTTGCCGATGGCTGGTGCGATGCCCACGATGGGGGTTTCTCCTGCCCCTGCTGATGGCACGTCTTTTCGATCGATCAGAACGACTTCCATTGCCGGAGCGTCGCTGAAGCGCGGAACACGATATTGCGCAAAGTGGGGGTTCAGGATGCGCCCGTTTGCGAACTGGATGGCTTCAAACAGGGCCCCCCCGATCCCCATAGTATTTGCGCCTTCGATCTGGTTGCGAAGGCCGTCGGGATTCACCACGGCGCCGCAGTCAAACGCCGTCACGACGCGCACCACGCGCACCTGCCGCGCGGTTGAGTCCACTGCCACCTCCGCGCACGTTGCCACGTATCCGCCTTTATCGAAGCCTCCAGCAATGCCGTGTCCACGCAAGGTACGATCCTCGGTGGTGCTCCGCCCCGGGTGAGACTTCATTTGCCCCCAGCCGAATTTCTCCGCCGCGGCTTCGAGCGCCGCCCGGAAGCGCTCATCGGTGAGGTTCTTGAGCCGGAATTCGAGTGGGTCCATTTTGGCCAGTTGTGCGAGTTCATCCATGAAGGATTCGCGCGCGAAATGGTTCGCGGTTGCGGCGAGGGATCGGTACGAGCCCTGGCGCAGAGGTGAATCGACGGAGTGAAACTGAATGCGCTGATTGGGAATGTTGTAGAGTGTGCCGATGGCTGCCGCACCGGAATTGTAATTGTGGAATTCCCAGGTGGTGATGGAGCCGCCACTCGAGAGGCCGGCAGAAACTTCGATGACACCGGCAGGGCGAAAGTAAGCCCAGGTGAATTCCTCCTCGCGCGTCCACGCCAGTTTCACAGGTCGTTGCACAGCTTGGGCCAAACGCGCCGCCTCCACGGCTGCATCGCCGGTGTGCTTGCCACCATAGCCGGAACCCATGTCCGGCATGATCACTCGCACATGGTCCTCAGGAAGGCGAAAGGCCTCGGCCAATTCGCTGCGTACACCAAAGGGCCGTTGGGTTCCGGTCCACACGGTCAGCTTGCCGTCCTTCCATTCGGCCACGGCGGCGCGTGGCTCCAGCGGCGCGTGGGCGATGTAGGCGACCGTATAGGTTCGTTTAAGGCGGAGGCTCGCGTCGGACAGGCCCTTCTCGACGGAACCGACGGCGTGCCCGTTGCGCTCATCGCCGGTCCCCGCGTGGTTCTTCAAGAATTCAAAGAGGCCGTCGCTCGAGGTTGGCGCAGGCATGGACTTCCACTCGGCACTGAGCGCCGCCAGCGCGTCCTGTGCCACCTGCGGGTTGGGGGCGGCGACGCCCACAAAGTTGTCGTCGTGTACGACTGTGACGCCCGGCATCTGCTGCGCCTTGCTTGCGTCGAGTGTACTCAGCGAGGCGCCGAAGGAGGGTGGCCGCAGGACTTTGCCGTAAAGCATCTCGGGCAACCTGATGTCGGAAGGATAGCGATGCCTGCCGGTAACGATTTCACGGCCGGTCACCTTGCCCAGCGGCTTGTCCATCACCTTCCACTGGGCTGCCGGGGTAAGAGGTTCTTCGGCGGGAATGACTTTGGCAAGCTCGCGTCCCTTGGCCAGTTCTGCGTAGCTTGCGGTGCGCTGTGAGTCCGGGTCCGTAATGGCGCCCTTGGCCGCCGTCAGTTTGGCAGGGTCCACTTTCCAGGCATCGGCAGCAAGGCCGATAAGGACTTCGCGAGCTGCCGCAGCCGCGCGTCGAAGCTGCGGGTTCATGGTGGGAGTGGTGCGGCTGCCGAAAGTCCCCATGTCGAAGGGAACGCGGTCGGTATCACCCATAAGCAGGGAGATGGAGCCGGGCGTAACGCGCAACTCCTCGGCCACAGCTTGAGTCAGCGATGTGCGAATGTTCTGCCCTACTTCCACTTTGCCAGTGAAAACCGTGACTTCGCCGTTTTCGTTGACGTGCAGCCAGGCAGAGACATCCTGAGGCAGGGAAGTGCCAGGCCAGTGGCCGCTGCGTCCGGCTTCCTGGCCGGCAAGTGGCCGATCAAGGAGAAAGAAGACCGCGATGCCGCCTCCCAAGACTTTGAAAAAATCACGCCGCGGCATCCCAAAGTGATACGTGGGCCGGGCATTCAATTCGTATCGCTCTGGTTCCAGCGTGGCCGGAACCACCTCGCCCTGCGGGCGGTCCTGCTTACCAGGGACGGCGTTCAGTGTTCCGGTCTTGTCCAAGGAAGGAGTCAGGAACCGGTCGGGCAATAGAGACTGCGAGGTTCTCATGAGCGGACCTCCCGCATGGACTTTGCCGCACGCCGAACAGCAGCAATAATGCGCGAATAAGTCCCGCATCGGCAGATATGGCCCTGCAAGTAGTGGGCGATCTCTTCGTCGGTCGGCTCGGGGCGAACCGTCAGCAAGCCCACGGTGGTCATGATCATCCCCGAAGTGCAATACCCGCATTGCATGACGTTTTCATCGAGGAACGCCTGCTGAACCGGGTGAAGTTGGCCATCCTTTTCCAGCCCCTCAATGGTAGTGATCGGCTTTCGGGCCGCCTCGACCACCGGCGTAATGCAAGAGCGACGCGGCGCCCCTGCAATCAGGACCGTACAGGCGCCACACTGGCCCTCGCCGCATCCGTACTTGCTTCCCGTGAGGTCGAGAGCGTCGCGCAAGACACTCGGCAGACTCGCGCCGGCGTCGACATCAACGGAATGCTTCACGCCATTAATAAGGAGTTCCGTAACTCTCGACATGTAATACCTCCGCGGGGCGGAGATGCTACCCCGGAGATGATCGATATGAGCCCTAACCCCAGTCCCCATTATACGCCGATCAATTCAAGACGGCAGAGACAGACTGATACTGTGGCGTCTCGCCAAGAATCCAGTACGTAACGTGGCTTAAACCCGCGAGAACGCTCAGCCAACCCGGGCACGACGCGACGTTTTGTCCCTTTCCCCGCCGCGCCCTGACGTAATTGACTTCCGCCTTGGGCTCGCCCTAGAATGTGAGCCTATGAGCAGAGACTGGATCGGTAGAATGTTTGGCGAACGTGAAACGGAAAAGAGCCTCGCGGCGAAAAGGCTTGAAGGGGAGACACTCATACAGAAGAGAATTGCCGAGCTGGCTCCCACTATTTGGCGTCAAATCGAGACGCTCCTGAAAGAGTCTATCGCAGCCTTCAATGAAAGATCGTCCATACCGATAAACATAGACCCTTACTCAAAAGAGTACACGATTGAAGTTAACGCGGCGAATTACCAGTACGGCTGGATCGTGAAATTCGACGTCTCCACCGGAAATCTGTCGTATGGCAATCCTCTTACAGAATTCATTCACGGCAATCTGCAGATCAGGCTCGATGAGGGATCGCATTACAGTTTCTATGACCGCCGGAACGCTAAAGAAAACATTTCAGTTGAAACTGTTGACGAAGTGTTGCTTAAGGGTTTTGTGAAGCTTATTCTGAAAGACCCCAGCTACCGCGAGAAGCCAGAGCCGTGAAGCCGTTCATGAGCGTAGACGGAGGGGGGCGCACCCGAGGGGGGAGGCCCAACCCGGATGCGCCCCGAGGCAGGAGGAATAAGAGCCTAAGGTCCAATATATCGTGCCGAGATAAAAGTGCGCCACCGCACAAAGCTGGGATTGGTAGGAGCGACTGAAAGACTTGCGTTATCAGGATCAGGGCTTCTGTTTATAGGCAGGTCGAGTGGTGATGAGAGCTTTGTAGCGGTGGCGGAACAGGGAATGCAGCGTACGTTGCATCCTTTTGTCAATTCCCAAATGATGCGTCCCGGTTTGTAGTCGGCGGTTTTCATCCACGTTCCAGGAACTGAATAAGGCGACTTCACAACCCTCAAGCCATCGGACTTCAGGGGTGCTACGCGTTAACCAACTACCGCAAAACCAGATTCAGCCTTAAGATCGCCTGCTACACAACAACTCTAGCTTTCAAGCTATTGATAACCGAAGCCCGCTCCCGCGGCAATAGTACGAGAGTACCCCCGCAGACCTCAGGCGGGCCCCGCAGGGGAGACAGGGGAACTGTGAGGATTCCTGGCTCCGAGGCACCAGAAAAAACCGTTGGAAAGAACTCGGCCGGATGTATAATCGCACGCGATTCAGCATCCGCAAAGGAGGTTCGAAATGATTCCCAAAGCCAATATTAACCGTCGCGAATTCCTGGCTCCTGCGGCGGCAGGACTCGCGTTGACTTTCGTTCCGAGACATGTGCTGGGCGGGCCCGGATATGTCGCACCCAGCGATAAAATAACGCTGGCCTATATCGGCTGCGGCACTCAGGGAACAAGAGAGATGCTGCGCCTGATAGCCACGCCCGGCGTGCAGATCACGGCAGTGTGCGATCCCGTCAAGGACGGCACGAACTACATTGACTGGGACAAGACCGGCATCCGTGACAGCGTGCGGAAGGTTCTGGATAATCCCGATTGGGGAGCCGGCGTCGAAGGCATCCGCGCCGGCCGGGATATGGCCAAAGAAATCATCGAAACCTACTACGCGAAGAAACGAGCAGCGGAGAACTTCAAGGGCGTGGCTTCGTACGCGGATTTCCGCGAATTGCTGGAACAGGAAAAGGACCTTGACTCCGTCAAAATCATGACGCCCGACCACCTGCACGCGACAATTTCGATCGCCGCCATGAAGAAAGGCAAACACGTGCTGATGCACAAACCCCTCGCCAATCGGGTGGCGGAGGTCCGGATGGTGGTGGAGACGGCTCGGAAAACGGGAGTGGCCACGCATCTCCTGGCGTGGCACAGGCCGATCAACGCCGTGCGAGACATGATCCTGGACGGAGCGATCGGCACGCTCCGGGAAGTCCACAATTGGACTGATCGCCCCTTCTGGCCGCAGTACTCGAGCCTTCCTACCGATACGCCACCGGTCCCCGCGGGCTTCGACTGGGATCTCTGGCTGGGGCCATCGCTCGAGCGGCCGTATCATCCCAACTACACCAATGCGGTGTTTCGTGGCTGGTACGAATTTGGCGCCGGCAGCATCGCCGACATGGGGAACTACAGCCTCTGGCCAATCTTCATGGCGCTCGACTTACCGGTTCCCTACAGCATCGAAGCTCAAACCAGCCACAGTTGCGAAATCAATGACCAAGTGAGCACAATAAAGTCGAATGACTTCTCGTTTCCATACGCGAACCGAGTGTGCTTCAAGTTCGCAGCTCATGGCCAGTGGCCGGCGCTCAAGTTGTATTGGTATGACGGCGGAATGCGGCCGTACACTCCGGACGAGTTACTGGAAGACGGGAAGTCGATCCCCGCAACGGGGAGTCTGTTCGTCGGCGATAAAGGAATAATCCTGAACGACGAAATCATTCCAGCGAAGAAGATGCAGGCCTATCGCACCCGCAAAGGACTTCCGACGCCGCCGGCGGATCGCGGCCGGCGCGGCGGTTATGGGATGGACAACGAGTGGCTGACGGCGTTCAAGGGCGGCGCGGCCTCGCAAGGCAACTTCCTCAACGCGGCGAACTGCTCGGAAGCCATTGCTCTGGCTGGGGCGGCAATTCGATACAGCGGAAGGATCTTCAATGAGGAGCATTGTGCGCCGGCGCTTCTCTGGGACAAGGAGAGCATGAAGTTCACTAACATCGCCGATGCCAACCAGTACCTGACGCGCGAGTATCGCCAGGGCTGGGAGCTGACGAGCGCGTAGGCGGGGCGGCGGAGCCCCGCCCAACACTTACCTGGGCTGCTAACGTGCACACATCCGGCACCGAGGCCGCTCTTACTAAGGGAGGTTTACATGACGGCAATCACAAGAAGAGATTTTCTCAAGCAATCTGCGACGACCGTTGCTGTGGGCGGTATTCTATGTGCGGGCGTCCCGGAGATGCGCGCCAATCCACTGGGCTTGCCGATCGGGAGCCAAACGTATCCCCACCGGCAGCGGATTAAGGATGGCGACTTTGCAGGACTGTGTAAGGATATGGTGACCCTGGGAGTCGGCAGCCTGGAGCTCTGCTCGCCGGGATACGAGGAGTTCAAGAGCCTGGCGGACGCGAAGCAGACCAAGAAGGTCCTCGACGATCACGGGCTGATCTGCCCCAGCTCCCACTTCACGCTCGAGGAACTCCGAAACAAGCAGCAGGAGATGATTGCCTGGGCCAAAGACATTGGCATGACGCAGATGGGAACGGCGAGCCTGGACGGGCCCGTGCAGCACGGCGTCACCACCATGGACGCCGTGAAGAAGGCGGCGGACGAGTATAACAAGATCGGCGAAGCGGCGGCTGCGGCTGGCATTCAGCAATTTCTGCACGACGAAAGATTCGAGATGTCCAAGGTCGACGGCCGGCTCACTTACGAACTCCTGCTCGAGTTCCTCGATCCGAAGCTGGTGAAGATGCAATTCCAGATGTCCGCCATGAGAGTTGTCGGAGACCCCGTGATGTACTTCACAAAATACCCCGGCCGTTTCATCTCGATACATTTACAGGGCGTGGACTTGAAGGCGCCGGCGGGTGCGGGAGGCATGCGCGCGCCCGGCGTGGCGGTGGGAAAAGACAGCCTCGATTGGCCCAAGATCTTCACCGCGGCCAGAACTGGCGGCGTGAAGAACTATTTCCTCGAGCAGAGCTGGGATCTCACGGTGCAGGGCGTCGCTTACTTGAAAACCCTGAACGTCTAGCGTCCGGTCAGTTTACGACGAGTTGAAGCGTGACGCTGTGAGTCAGCATCGTGGAATTGTACGCCGAACTGCCTGTCACGATCAGTGTGTAACTGCCCGTCGGCGTTCCTGGATTGGTCACGCGCCCACTCGCTCCGCCCCCGCAACTGGCCCACAGCGCAGCCGCGAGCACGGTGGCTCCCAGAACGAGTAGCACAGGCGACAGAGGCTGGGGTCCACGGCTATTTGCCAGGCTCATCGGCAAGCTGCGGACTCCAAGACCGGAGGCCCGCGCCACCAGCATGGCCATCAGGACAGCAACTACCAGCCACCGCCAGATTGTCAGGGGATTTCCGGTTACGCGGGGATGACTGGCTGGCGCATCTTCCAGAGAAGGACCAGGCAGAGGACCCTCGGGGCCAAACCGTGTCAAGTTTCGTGCCTGAGAGGGCGCGGTCGTCGAGACGCTCACCATCAGCTCCGACGCGGAATTCCCCGGGGTGGCAGAAGAAGGGGAAACCGAGCAGCTTGCTTCCGCCGGGGCGCCGTCGCACGTGAACGATACGGACTGGTCAAACCCTCCTGAGGCCATCAGGCTAAGCGAGTATTGCGCGGTCTGGCCGGGGGAAACGGTGGCGGAGGCCGATCCACTTGAACTGACGCCTAAGCTGAAGTCTCCCCATGTTGTCGCGGTCCGCCAGGTAGAGTGTTTGGTCCTTGCCCGCCCCGACCACCAGGTGGCGTGTGACGACGTTCGCATCGGTCATGTCAGGCAGCACCAGCGCGCCGCCTGAGCCCAGATCCTCGTCGGCGTTGGATTCCGCTACCGTGTCGGACATGGTGAAGTAGTCGGCCACTGCAAGACCCCCGCTGGCAGTGGAAAGCCTAACGAAGGCATTGCCGTAATCGCTGTGGGAAGGAAAACCGTTGTTGTCGAGCGTCGTGTCAAACGTTCCGTTTGCCAGTCATGGATAGATGTTCCCGCCCGAGTCGGCCGCCAACGCCGCTCCGCTCATCCACAGGGATCCTTCATTTCCGTTCGGCGTCAAATTGAGCAGGTTGGCTTGATTCAATGTGGATTCGTTGTAAGCGATGATCCAGGCTGTGTAAGGCGGATGGTCACAGTGCGATGACCAGGAGGTGTAAATCACATGAGCGAGGAGAAACAGCATGAACGCTGGGTGCCGTGAACGTGATTCTCCCGTATCGGTTCCGAAGACACAATCGCGCCGCCGCATGAAGTGGCCCCCGCGTAATCCCGAAACTCAAATGTTCAGCATGGCCCTGAACAGTTACAAGTTTAGACCACTTCGTCGAATATTGAAAACTCTCTCGTTCGCCTGAAGAACAGTCGGGGGCATGGCTCCGCCGTCCCTTCCGGGTTGCCATGCAAGACCAGCGGGAATAAAGTGAGTGGCGCAGCCCTGTTCCGCCGGTCTAGGCTTTTGGCCAGATGATATGCGGCTCGGCTGCGTTATTTTCCGAAAGGTTTCGCTTATGAAAAGCTGTTTATGGGCACTTCGATGCTTGTTTTCCGTGTTGCCATGGGCATGTTTCCTGGCTCAGGGCCAAACGGCGCCGGCTTCTAAGATCTTTCCGGAACCACGTGAGATTGAAGCACGGAGCGGCCGTTTCGCGCTCGATCCTTCCGTACCCCTGCTGGTGCCCGATAAGGCCACTCGAAATGACGTGGAGTTGGGCCAATTCCTGGTGGCGGAGCTTGTCGACAAGCACGGACTGGCGCTCAAAACGCTTCAGGTATCGAAAATGCCCGGCACTGGACCCTTCATTCTCATGGGGACGATGAAGAACCCTCTGGTCCGTGAGTACTTGCAAAACCACGTCGCGGCGTCGGTGGTGCGCGAACCCGAAGGCTACCTTTTGGAAGCGGATCCCCAAGCGGTCATCGTCATCGGTGCCGACGAGGCGGGCGCCTTCTATGGACTTCAGACCCTGCGCCAAATGATTCAGGATGACGCTGCGCACTCATACGTGCAGGGAGTCCACGTGCGCGATTGGCCTGCGAAGCCGTTTCGTGGCCTCAAGCTTTACTTACCCGGCCATGAGAACATTGCCTACTTCAAACGATTTGTGCGCGACTTCATGGCCCTTTACAAATACAACCGCGTCATCGTGGAGTTGAACGCCGCGATGCGGCTGGATCGTCACCCGGAACTGAACGCCGGCTGGTGGGAGTTGCACCGCGACCTCAATGCAACGCACCGCGACCGTTCGCCGGGCCCTGGCGGCCAATTCCAGGACTCTGCCAACGCCGACACCGCAGATGGCGAAGTCCTGGAAAAATCCGAAGTCGCCGACTTGTGCGCCTATGCGCGCCTGCACCACGTAGAAGTGATTCCGGAAGTTCCTTCCCTCACCCACAGCTACTACCTGCTGACTCGGCACCGGGAACTGGCGGAGATTCCCGACGCCGAATGGCCCGACACCTACTGCCCATCAAAGCCCGCTGTGTATGACCTATTATTTGATGTCCTGGATGAATATATCGAAGTTATGAAACCCACGATGATGCATGTGGGACATGATGAGTGGAGGATCCCGTGGGGAGTCTGTCCGCTTTGCAGGGACAAAGACCCGCGCCGACTCTATGCGCAGGACATCAACAAGATCCACGACCACCTGGCCCAGCGGGGAATTAAGATGTCGAGCTATGGCGATCATCTCATCGAACCCTTGCGCGGGGTGCGCTTCCAGAAGACGTCGACTTCTACGGGCCAGCCCTACCAAACCCCCGGCGCCTTGTCCCCTGAGCAAGTCCGAAGCCTGATCCCGAAGGATATCCTTGTCTACAATTGGTTCTGGGACGATAAGAACACAGCGCAAGGCGAAGGCGAGGCAAACGAAATCGCGCTGGACACCTGGGGCTTTCAGCAAATCTTCGACAACATGGAGCCGGATATCAAGGACTATGAACGGCGGGCCTCACGGCCCGGAATCATCGGAGGCGTGCCGTCTTCCTGGGCGGCAACCAACGAATTGAATTTCGGCAAAGACCTCATGTTCGATTTCCTTGGCTGCGAGCAGTTGCTCTGGTCCGGTCGCAAACCTCCGCTCGATGGGCTTTCCGTCACGATTCAACATTTACTGCCCCGGGTGCGACGAAACCTAAGCGCCGGGCCGTTTCCCAGCGACTTTGACCCGGTGGTACCGCTCAACATGGAATCCGCCATACGGGTAACCGCTGTGCCGGGAGTCGAAGTACCGGGCATGAAGAGCGGCCGGGTCGGAACGGGGCGGCTGGTCTTTGAGCTCGGGCGCCGCGAGGGCAAGCCGGCAGTCGCCCTCGCGACCGGCGGCGCTGCGTCTGCCTCCATCCGCATCGGCGAAGACGTCAGCAGTATTATCTTTCTGCATGCCAGCGCCAAGCCGGCCCGCAACGTCAATGCGGACGACTACACCTGGAATTATGCCGACACCGCCGATCTCCTCGGTTGGTACGAGGTGACTTACGAAGACGGGCATGTCGACAACGTCCCGCTGAGGTACGGTGTGAACATCCTGGAGGCTGGATGGGGAAGGCGCCACGACCCGAACCACCTTGCGTACCAAGCCGAAGTCATCGACTGTGGCGACTCGGGCAAAGGGCCTCTGACCTTCTTTGCCTACGAATGGATCAACCCGCGCCGCGGCATTCGGGTGAAGCAAGTCCGGTTGAAGGCTTCGACGGGTTTCAGGAATGTCGACGGCCACGCCGCGCCGGAGAACCCTCTGCTCTTGGCTGGCGTGAGCGTGGTAAAGAAACGCACTCCGCCCGCGCCGAAACCGCTGAGCATTGCCGCCAAATGATCACGAAGGCAGACCCAACTGCTTAGAATGGAGGTCAGGGAGAGCCAAGCCCTGACCGGGATTCAATTTACGACTTCGTCTCCTGCTCCATGCAATCAAGGCAATAGTCGGTCCAGGGAACGGCCTTCAAGCGGGCCCTGCTGATGGGATTGCCGCAGGCAGCGCAGATTCCATAGTTGCCCTTCTTAAGACGGTCCAGCGCCCACTCGATCGCTCGCCGCATGCTGCTCCTGTCCTGGCTCAAGCGGGCGTCAACGCGCGCCTCGGTCTCGGCAAAGGCCTGGTCCATCAAGTCGGCTCCGACCAGTCCCCCCGCGGCGCCCAGGACCAGCCTGCCGCCGTTGGCGGCCAGCAGTTCCTGTTGCTTGGCCAGCAGCGAGCGTCGGTATTGATTCAAATACGTTGGATTGTTCACGGCACAATCTCCTCGGCCCCCGGTAAAGCAGAGCTCACGGTTTCACGTACCGCAATTCTCGCGCACCGTCTCGAGAGGCTCAAGGGCACGCGAGTACTGTTACGGCAGTACGTGGAGCAGCGTAACGTCGGCGTCCCGCCGGCAGTCGTGCGAGCATCCTGCCCGCGCTCTGCCCGCCATCGACAGACACGCCTGACCCGCCCTATACTGGGGCGCCATGCGAATTCCGCTCCGTGCGGTTTGGGAGTACGGCACTCCTGCAGGCCTGCGCTGCCTGGATGACCAGTTGAACGAACCTTGAGGGAGGAGGAAGAATGCGAGGGTTGCGGGCAATAATAAACAGCTTTACCATTCTGATCCTATGTGTATCGATAGGGCTGTGTGCTTCTGAACGCGCAAATGTTAACCAGACGGCTCAGTCCGAAGAATCTCAATCCGCTTACTCAATCCCCGGTGACCGCTGGCTGGAAATTGATCTCTACTGGTTCGAGCAAAAGGACATCGCTGGATCGGTGAAGGCTCTCTGGGATCGCTTCCAGCCGTTATTTGCCGGCGTTCAAGGGTATCGTGGTCTCATCCTGAATGTGGGCTGGACGGTCGGATGCGTGATGGAATGGTCCGGCGATCTCGGCCAGAGGATCAGCCTGCCCCAGGGATCAGGGCAGCAGCATTGGGTTGAGATGCGAGGTCCGCTGCGGGGCACAACCGAAGCGCGCAAGCTCGCAGCGCGAGCGCGGTTTGCGAAACCGCTTTTGGTTCCTCACCACGGCTACGATCCGTGGACCTACGGCGACCTGAAGAATGTGGCTGCCGAGTTGCGGGCAGAGGCGGCGAGGCGTGGTATCCCCGCCTTCAAAGTGGGAATGCTGAACTATGCCTGGACGCACGCTTACGGAGAAGAGGCGGCGTGGGTGCGGCGCCACCGGGAAGCGTTTACACGCTTTCGGCCGGAGTCGTCCGGCGGATCTGACTTCTCTCCCTGCTTCGATCCCAATGCCAAGCTCCATGCTGACCCTGCAAAGTTAGGCGGACTGCCGAAAGGGATTCCCAGCGGCATGCCAGTGCATGAAGCTTATGCCGCGCAATGGGGGAGCCTGTCGAAGACCGTGGGACTCGACGCCCTCATGCTGCGCGATTCTTTCGGCATGCCGGTGCCTTACCGGCGTGGAGGGCCCTGGGGGCCTGTCGCTCCCTCGCCCGAAGCGATTCGCCAGGCCACGGTCGGCGTGGCCGCTCTGGTGCGCGAGCTCAAGACGGCGAACCGCCAAGCCCTCATCATGATGTACTCGAATGCGGCGAGCGCCGTCGCGGATTGGCGCGCCAACGGCCTGGATCTCGAAGCGGTTGCCAAAGAAGGTTACCTCGATATCTTTGTCGATCAGACCTGGGCCGGGGCCTGGAACGAGGTGGGCTTGCGTGAGACCGATTTCTGGAATAACCCCCTCCTGGGCTGGACGTATCAGCTTGGCTACACTCTTCTCCACGCCGCCATGCTTGCAGACACCAAGGTCCGCCACTATCCTCTCATCGAAACGTTCGACGCTTGGGAAGATTGGGATGTGATTCACACCGCGCCGCAGCGCCTGCGCTGGGGCATCTGGGCGTATTCCCACGCCGCTGTGAAGACCCCAAGGGGATTGAAGCTGCCTGCTGGGTCGTACATCTCCTGGGCGAACCAGGGCAAGCGACTGCTGGACAGTGACGACGTGAACTTCCTGGCCGGCAACCTGAATGCTACCATTGCGGACGCCCGCAGGACGCGGGAAGTCTTTGGTCCCACGCTCGTCTATTCGCGGGAGTCCATGCAATGGCAAATCGACCACGCTGCTCCTCAACGCGACATCAAGGAATGGATCGATGAGCAGGCAGCCTCGATGATGAAATGGCCCCTGCCGATCCTTTCGGCGACCCGCCTCGAATGGCTGCCGCAAGTGAAGTCCAACCTCTTCGTTCTCCAAACACCTTCGCACCTGGCGCCCCAACACACGGCTTACGTCGCCAAACTGATCAACACCGGACACCCTGTCGCGATCTTTGGCTCGCCTGCCGGCGGTGTTGACCCTGAACTCGCCCGCCTGGGCGGCCTAACGTCGATGACGGCTCCCGCCGCGAATCAGGTCATTCCCGCGCCAGCGGGAATCCATTTGGCGAAGCTGACGGACGCCACTCAGCCGCTGGCGGAGCACGTCCCGGCGAGCTTTCCAACGTGTTACCGGATCGAGAAAAATAAGGCCGCACCGGACGCGCGGGTGGTTTATGAAGTCGACGGCAACCCGGTCCTGACCCTGAATACTGCGGAGGGAAGACGCGTGGTCATGTGGGATCCTGCGGACGTCATGTTCAAGGAGAACGCTTCCCTGGCGGAGGACTGGGGCGGCAGTGGCGCCGCCTACGCCCTTGTAGCAGGCGCGCTCAATTCGCTGCTCGCCGGAACCGCCGCCTTGCACGCCGAACAGATCGATCTTGATCAGACCCTGAATGTCACTGCCTGGCGAGAGTCGGATGGCGCGGTACGAATCCTGGCCGGGAATCTCGAGGAGGGCCTGCGCGACGACGCCGACATGACTCGCCACACAATTCTCGTTCTACCCGATGAGTGGCAAGCTGCAAAGTGGCAAGACGCTTGGAACTCTGCGACTTTCGAGGGCAATCACAACCGGCTGAAGATTGACCTGGACCAAGCCTGTTCGTCCCTGCTGCAATCGGCAAGGTAGCGTGGACCTGCTTTCCTGAGTCTGCGGCGTTTGGCCCTCGGTTGCCTTGAAAATGACTCCCCTCCTCCAGTTGAGGAGGGGGTAGGGTTGGTGGCGCTTCAGTCAACCACCCTTTATCGAGGATGGGAAGCGGCGCATCGACATGGTTTCTGGGTACCCATCGGTGGGCATCGGGAGGCAAAAGCGACTTATTGTCCTTGACACCGCCGCTCTTCCGGCTGTCTAATCTAATCAGCCGCCTCGCCTTGTTCCGGGCTGGCGGCGGTGGGTCGTTCGGGATTCCTTATCCGCGAGCTAAGATGACGAGCGCCTCCGGGCTCGACAAGGGTTTGGCAACAAAAGTAACGATATCGGTTAGAGGAGAACTACATGGCTAACTACTCCCGGCGTGATTTCCTGAAGACCGGACTTGCCGCAGCGGCCTTTGTCGGCGCGCGCAGCTTTCCACTCCTGGCGGCCCGCCAAACCGCCACGGATTGGGTAACGCTGGGTAAATCCGATGTCAAGGTGACGCGCCTGGCGTTCGGCACCGGCTCCATGAGCGGAATAGTGCAGCGCGACTTGGGTCAGGACCAGTTTACGCGGCTGGTCCGCTACGCCTACGACCGCGGCCTTCGCTTCTTTGAGACTGCTGAGGGCTACCACGAGATGCACCGCATGCTCGGCGTGGCGCTCGACGGCATTCCGCGCGACAGTTATCGGCTGATGTCGAAGGTAACGACTCGGGAAGGCGTGGATCCGATGCAAAAGATCGACGAATTGCGCAAACTCGCCCGCACCGAATACTTCGACGTCATGCTGCTCCACTGGCAGCACACGGCGACGTGGCCGAAAGATAGCATGCGCTGGCAGGACGGCATCATGGAGGCCCAGGCGAAACACGCCGTGGTGGCGCACGGCGCCTCGGTGCATGGCCTCCCGGCCCTCCGCCAAGTTCCGGGCTACAAGTGGCTCCAGGTCGCGATGATCCGGATGAACCACAAAGGCACCCGGATGGACGCGGAGGATTACGACACCGAAGGCCTGGGGAATGTGAGCGAGGTTGTCGCACATGTGAAACAGGCCCGCAAAGCGGATATGGGCGTGATCAGCATGAAGCTCGTGGGCGAGGGCACATTCACCACCCGTGAGGACCGCCAAGCCGCGATGCGGTATGCGTTCCGGACCGCCGGCGTTGACAGTGTGACGGTGGGCTACAAGAACACCGCGGAGATTGACGAAGCCATCGAGAATGTGAATCTTGCCCTGGCGTAATCTCCCGCCTATACGTCAGAAGAGACTTCCAACGCCGCAATGTTGGACAAAGAATGCGACCCTCTCCCTTGAGGGGGGTGTAGCCCTCCGGCTCTCTCGCCAGCCGCAGCGTGACGGGTGAGGGGTTGTGTGGCAGATTCGGCATTCTCTACGACACCGAGTGCCGCCGCTCAAAAACAATCTGCATCTGCAGCTATTAAGACGCCATTTACTCTGTGCTGACCCTCTCATTCCCGTACCCTGACCGAAGGCCTCCCGTAAACCGGGTGTTCTCGGTGTTTGAACGGTGTTTCAGTCGCGTATCATCCAACCGTCTCGCCGTTACAGTTGTTTCGCACTCGCGCAGTCCCTATGAATACTTCCTGGGCTAACCCCGAGATGATTTCGCTGCGCGCAGTAGCCCCGAGTAAGCACGAAACAAGCCATGCATACGGGTTACCGGCCGTGCGTGGGGTGTGGACCTACAGGGAGTCGGGATGACTGGCAACGAGAACATCGCCCCAACTGACACCGCTTGCCCGCTGTTCCTCCAACGTCTGGATAAGAGCGGTTTGATCCAGCCATTCCGCGAAGTGAAGGCTGGTCCCTTCCCCCAACACAAGGTTGTAGCGCGTCAGGGGTGTAAAACACGGGAGGGAGAGGCATTTAATTGTGGCCTCCGGGAGGGCCGTGAGAAACTCGAAGCTGAGGAACGACGGCAGGACGCCAAGCCCTTTCAGGACTTCGAATTCAGATCCTTCCACGTCAATCTTGATGAAGCGGGGCTGTCCGTACTTTTGGACGAGTGCGGCAAGCGTTGTCACCGGGACAGAAATCTTGTTAAGCCATTCGCGTCCGTACTTCTCGCGGGACACCGCCATCCATTGCTCCGACAGCGTGGAGTGCCCAGAAGAATGCGACAAGTGCAGCGTGCGGGTTCCGGGAACGTCACCCACGGCGACCGGCTCGATTGCGAGGTTACGAAAACGCAGCTCCCGTAGTCTCACCACACACGCGGGGTTTGGTTCGACCGCCACGACTCTCGCTCCGATGTTCAGCATTACCTCTGAGCGATCCCCCACATTGGCCCCAATGTCAAAGGCCAGGTCGCCGGGGAAAACGAATTGGCGATAGAAGCGCTCCAATGCATGACGTTCGCGCAGCGGTTCGCGGTTGAACAGCCAGAAGTAGGCACTGCGTGCAGGACGGAAGAGCGGTGTGCCGCGCAGGGCTTCGCGCATCAGGTTATTCAGGGAGCGGATTCTATCCTGGATTTCCATTTTAACCAGGATTTCCTTTTTGGCAGCCTCCACGACCACAGAATACGCCTTCCCGGGTCGTTCGCAACCACAATCTTGGTCTACACGCCGGGCGCGCATTCCTGAAGGCCGACGATGCCGCTTGGACATGGAGTCCACCAGGAACTTGACCCGTGTCTCGGCAATTCCTCGAACACCTCGGCCTCCCCCTTGCTTGTTCCCGTCGATTCCCCCGGTTCGATGTTTTGGGTTGACATTTGACCCGAAGTGTGGATACTTGGGTTATATGTCTACCCAAGAGCAGGGAGGCCTGATACATGCATTGGCGAAAGCGCAAGCCGAGTGACTTTAAAGCGGAAATCGCAGCCCACCTCGAGATCGAAGCGGAACGGCTGCGAGAGCAGGGTTTGAGCGAAGCAAAAGCGCGCGCGGCGGCGCGGCGCGCTTTCGGCAACGTCACCCTGGCGCAGGAGCGCTTCTACGAAGCCGGCCGCTGGCTCTGGTGGGACCACTTCTTGCAAGACCTCCGCTTCGGCCTGCGCACGTTGCGCAAGAACCCGGGATTTTCTGCCATCGCGGTGCTGACCCTGGCCCTCGGAATTGGGGCCAATACCGCGATCTTCAGCCTGCTGAATGCCGTGCTGCTGCGGCCGTTACCGGTCGAAAGGCCGGGAGAACTGGTGCTGCTGGGCAGAGGGAGAGCCGGCGGAAGCACCGATGACTTCGCCTTCACCGATCTCTATTCATATCCCTTCTATCGCCAGGTGTTGCAGAAGAACCAGGTATTCTCTGACCTGAGCGCAATCCTGAGTCTGCCATTAGGAATGCATGGCCTGGTGGCGGGAAGGACCGAACTGGAGTTGCTGCACGTCCAGTTAGTCTCGGAAACGTATTTCCGCATGCTGGGCGTGAAGCCTTGGCTGGGACGCTCGCTGACGGGGGCTGAAGATGAACCTGTCGGCGGGCACCCGGTGGCCATGGTTAGCTACTCCTGGTGGGATCAGCGGTTTGCCCACGATCCAACGATTGTCGGCAAGACCGTGACTTTGGGATCGACGGTTTACACCATCGTCGGCGTCACCCCTCCAGGTTTCTTCGGAACAGCCGTCGGCCAATCGCCCGACTTATGGATTCCCCTCTCGATGGAAAAGCAGATATCGCCCGGCTGGAACGGCCTGGACGATAAATGGTTCGAGTCGCTATACATCCTCGGCCGGCTGAAGACGGGCGTCACGATCGGACAGGCCCGAGCCCGAGTCAATCTCTTGGCCAATCAGATCTGGCGCGGTTATGCCGGTTCCATCCTTACCAAGCAGCAGGAGGATGACCTTCGGCACGCTCAGATCGAACTGACTTCGATAGAACATGGACTCCCGCACATTCGCTACGGGGCCGAAACTCCCTTGCAAATCCTGATGGCCGTCGTGGGGCTGGTCTTGCTGATCGTCTGCGCCAACCTTGCCAACCTCCTGCTGGCCCGCGCCACGACGCGCGAGCGCGAGATCGCGGTGCGCATGTCGCTCGGAGCCGGCAGGGGGCGGTTGGTCCGCCAACTGCTTACCGAGAGCCTGGTGCTCGCCCTGGCAGGCGCGATCTTGGGAATCGTGTTTGCCGGGTGGGCCGGCAAAGTGCTCGTCGCCATGGTTCCCCACGGCGAAGAACCTTTGCTGTTGAATGTGGCCCCGGACGCGCGCGTGCTGGGCTTTACTCTCCTCGTCTCATTGGCCACGGCGCTCCTTTGCGGGCTTGCTCCGGCCCTGCGCGCCACGCGCATCGCCTTGGGATCTTCGCTCAAGGAAGCAAGAGGCTCAGTGGCTTCGACCAGCCGCACAAGGTTGGCAAAGGCGTTGATCGTTTCGCAGGTGGCACTCTCACTGGTGCTTTTGATCGGCGCCGGCCTGTTCCTTCGTACGCTGGTGAACCTCTCGAACGTCGAGATGGGATTCAACAAAGAAAACGTCCTGCTGTTTGGGATCGATCCCCCCGCGGTCGGCTACAAAGAGGATTTGCGCCTGGTAGGTTTATACCAGCAAATCGAGCAGCGGGTAGGCGCCCTTCCCGGGGTCCGCGCCGACAGCATTTCGTTCTTCACTTTTGACCAGGGCGAGTGGACCGATCCGGTTTGCGTGATTGGGCGCACTCCGACGCCCCAGGATGACATGATGGTCACCCATAACGTTGTCGGCCCAGGCTACTTCGCGACCATGGGAATTCCCCTCTTGCTCGGTCGCGCGTTTGGGCCACAGGATACCGGCGCCTCACCCAAGGTCGCCGTCATCAATGAGACTTTTGCGAAGTGGTACCTCCCCGGCGGTTCGCCGCTTGGAAAGCACTTCGGAATTGGTGGCGATCCTAAACACAGCAATGACATCGAAGTGGTCGGAGTAGTGAAAAACGCCAAGTACCAGAATCTAGGCGAACGCCCCTTCCCGGCCGCGTATTTCCCCTACACACAGCGCGTTCAATATCTGAACGATTTCGAAGTTCGCTATTCGGGAAACCCCGAGGTGACCATCGCAGAAGTTCGACAGGCCGTCTCCCAAATCGACCATAGCCTGCCGCTCGCTTATACGGGGACTTTGGTCGAGCAGGTCAACCGCTCCCTGGCAGGTCAAAGCTTGATCGCGCGGCTTTCCACTTTCTTTGGCATGCTCGCGGCTTTCTTGGCCTGCATCGGCATCTACGGACTCGCCGCCTATGCCGTGACCCGGCGGACGAATGAAATCGGGATCCGAATGGCCCTCGGAGCGGAATCTTCCCGAGTGCTTTGGATGGTCATGCGCGAGAGTTTGACGTTGGCCGCGCTGGGCGTGGCGATAGGGATTCCTGTCTCGCTCGCCGCTGCCCGCCTGATTGAAAGTGTGCTCTATGGCCTCAAGACTACCGATCCGGCCACCATTGCTTTGGCCGCGCTGGTGATGATTGCCGTCGCCGCACTGGCCGCATACCTGCCTGCCCGGCGGGCCGCCAAAGTCGATCCCATGGTAGCCTTAAGGTATGAATAATCTGAGAGGAAACGCCCGTACACTGGCACTCGGTATCTTCCGCGGAGTTCTTGCGTGCGCATTCTGTGTCGCGGCCATTGCCCAGGATACTGTCCCGAGCCATGGCCTGTGGCTTTGGAAAAGTTCGTCGGTCTTGGAAGCGCCACAGGGAGCCGAGAGGCTGCTGCATTTCTGTCAATCGCAGGGCATCAACGAAGTGTATGTTTCGGTTTCGCCGCTTAGCGACGCTTCGATGGAAAGCCGCCTCGTTCGCCTCGTCCCTCTTCTCCACCGATCGAACATCCGAGTGGAAGCTCTGCTTTCAAGCGTCGACGCCGATGAACCCGGCAGTCACCGCGAAAAGCTCTTGGATCATGTTCACGAAATCATACGGTTTAATCAGCGCCACCCCACGCAGGAATTCGACGGAATTCATCTCGATATCGAACCCCAACAACGGCCGGAAAACAAAGGTCAGGGTAACCTGCGATTTCTTCCCGGCCTCGTGGATGCCTATCGCGCAGTGCGCGCCCCGGCGGAAGGCGCGCGCCTAACCGTCAACGCCGACGTTCAGAACAAAGTTCTCAAGGGCAACCTTGCCGAGCGAAGGATGCTCTTATCGTCGCTGCCCAGGTTTACCCTGATGCTCTACGAGCTGAGCAGCCCCAACGACGAAGAGAGTGTGGAAACAAAAACTGAGAAACTCCGCGCCGCCAGCCAGAAGTTCCTTGCCATGGCCTACGACGGATTGGGTGATTCGAACCTCGCGAAAATGGTGATCGCGCTTCGCACTCCCGATTACGGCGCACTCCTGCCCCGGATCCTCGAAACCTTGGACGACGCGAATCACTCGAACCCGCACTACCAGGGATGGGCGCGACATTCCTACAACGACTCTCTCGACGCAGCGCACTAGGATCCTCAAAAGGCAAGCGCCATGCTCTACAGGCCGTCACAAGCCGCCGATGTCCCCGCCATGGCCCACATCCGGGCTCGCGAATGGGGAAACGTCGAGTACTGGGTGAACCGCATCTCCGGTTACCTCGACGGCGAAATCCATCCGCAACGCGCGCTGCCGTCGCGAACTTGTTATGTCGCAGTGGAGCAGAGTTCGATGGTGGGGTTTGTGGCCGGCCACCGTACCCGGCGTTATGGCTGCCAGGGGGAGTTGGAGTGGATCAACGTCATTCCGGAACGACGCGGCGCAGGTATCGCCTCTGAACTGCTGCGCCTGCTGGCAGGTTGGTTCGTTGAACAAAAGGCGTTCCGCGTGTGTGTGGATGTGGAGCCTTCGAACGCCGTGGCGCGCGCCTTTTACACGCGTTACCGAGCCGAAACGCTGAACGCGCATTGGCTGGTGTGGAACGACATCCGCCACGTTTTAGGGAAGCCATCGTGATGATATGCGCCACACCGGTTCGCGGCGTAGGGACGGCCCTCTGGCCGTCCTGGGCAAACACAAGGATTGCCCTTACAAGATTTCTACTTCAGCGCCTTAACAAGGTCGCCGCTGAGGGTGGTTGGGCACCAATACTTCTCAATATACTCGATGACCAACTCGGTTCCTTCCGCGTGAGTAACGTGAGGCCGCGAGCGGGGATTGTACATGGCATCGGTGAGATCGCGGACCAGCACGCAGGAAATCCCCCAGTTGGTCATCTGTTTGATAGCGAAGCTGCGATTCAGAATGCACATGTTGGCATGCACGCCCATGACGAGAAGATTCTTGATGCCCTTCTGTTCGAGGAGGCTGTAAATCTCTCCGCCGTTATCCGAAATTACATCATTTGCCTTAATGGATAACAGTGGGTTCTCACGCGTCCAGGCTTGATGCTCCGTGTTGCCCGGAGTGTCGCAACCCCCGTCGGAATCGTCGATGGGCAATGCCGGCGAAGTCAAACCCAGGCTCGCGGGAGGAGTCACGGGTGTAAGGAGCTGCATCACGCGGCGCTGGGGATAGTCTTTGTAGAAATCCATCGTATCCGAAGGCGCATGAACGATGAGAATTCCGGCGGCCCGGCACATCTCGAGAACGGGGTCCATTTTGTGCGCCAACTCGTTAACTCGCCGAGTCGCGCCCGCGCACCAATGGTTGTCCCACATGTCGCAGATGATGATCGCGGTCTCCCGCGTTAAGAACTCGCGCTCAATGCGTGCAGCTTCCCAGACGTTGCTTCCCTTGAAAGGCTGCACTTGGGTCCTGAGCGGCAAGCGAAAGCGCTCGCCTTGGGATGTGGAATCGCTCGCCCGGACCATTTGGTCGGGACACATGCATAACGCCGCAATCATGACAACCCAGCCTCCTATGTCAGCGCACCGCTTTATGCCCATCTCAGAATTGAACATGGCGTGCCTCCTGCCGGGACTCCGGTTCGTGCAGAGAGCCGGCCTGCAAGACGGAAGGTACTCGGCGCGAAGCTGAAGCCCGGTCGCCTCGGTGGCGCCGGCAGCTTCGATCACACCCGCCTGCGGCGTCGCGTGTACATGCGCCAGCAGCCCAGTGTCATCCTGAGCGGAGCGAAGGATCTCTGCAGTTAGTTTGATCACGTTCCAGAAGACAAACTGCAGAGATCCTTCGCTCCGCTCAGGATGACAACTCACTTGAGCCGAAAGGCACGCTCTACTCTGACTGGCAGGGCAGTTGGTTTTCCTACCCACTGATGGTGTGAGTGGCAAGTTCGATGGTCACAGTATCGTCCGGCGTCTTGGTGGTTCCGCCGTCAGACTGCGGATGAAATTCTATGGTCATCGTCTGCGCGTTCACCACGATGCGCAGGTAACCGTAATCGGTGTCATCGTAGCTCTCGAGCGTCAGGGTGCTGTCAACCGGATACGGCGTGCGATAATTTGAACTCATCTTGACCAGCGGCGCATGTCCCCCGCAGCCGGCCACCACGTAAGGAATCTGGTAATTATTCACGACCCGTGTGAAGCGCTGGTAATTGTGCACATGGCCGGAAAGCACCGCATGCGGCCGGACTCCTGCCGCCGTGCACGCGCTGTCGATATCCTGGAGCATCAGCGGACTGCCGCCGTGCTCCGACCCTCCCGAAAAGGGCGGGTGGTGCGTGGCGATGATCACGGCGCCCGTGAAGTTGTCGCTCTTCACGCGCTCCAGCGCGGTCGTCAGGAACGTGATTTGCCGCTCGTCCAACTTAGGATAGGTCCCATTCTGGTCGGAAATAACGCCGGGATCCTCCAGAACGTTCGTGTAGACTCCCAGAATTCGCGCAAACGGCGTCTCGAAGGTGTAGTAAACACCCGGTTGTGTCATCGTGGTGCGCACCAGACCGCCGGCGTCAGGCGCAGGAACCGGCGCCGCCGTGCAGAAGTTCGCGAGGTAGGCAGCGAGGCTGGCCGCCGGGTCGGCGGGGTACACAATGCCGTCGTGGTTTCCGGGAATTCCGATGATCGGCGCCGGATACAACCGGTAGGGCTCGTAGAACTGGTCGTAATAATACGTTGCCTCGCCGAAGTAATAGACCAAATCACCCAGATGATAGAAGAAAGACGGTACGTCCGCGGGGTTCGTCTCCGTGAAGTCGGAAACCATCTTATCGGCAACCAGAGACTGCGTGGTCGGTCCTTCCGCACTGCCCGTGTCGCCCACCGCGTGAAAGACGATCTGGCCTGACTGTTGAATCGTCTGTGTAATGGTCGCCCCTTGGCTTCCGTAGATGGTGGCCAGCGTCAGGATCGGCTCTGCCCCGGAAGTGGAGGGCTGCGGAACAGGCTGCACGCCTGCCACGTCCGGCTCATTCCGGTCGGTGACTGGATCTTTGAATCCGGTGGGATCGGGCGAATGCGTCGGCTGCGCGAACACGGGTTGCCCGCTCCCCGGAGCTGATGATGCCCTTCCGCCCGGTCTACCAGTTCCGGAACGGCCTGTGCCGGGCTTTCCCGCACGCGCTCCGGGTTTGCGATGCGACGGGGGACCGATGCGCTTAGCCATTGTCCACCTCCTCCAGCGACGAAAGCGCCCGCGGTTAATTGAGAAATTGTCGACCTATGCCCTGAAACAGCTATGATAGCACACACCAACGCTGTCTTCCCCCAGGACACCGAGGTGAGAAGTGTGAGGAAATCTGCAATGTGTCGTCCTGAGCGAAGCGAAGGATCTCTGTAGTTGTTCGTAAATCACTCAGTCATACGAAACTGCGGAGATCCTTCGCTTCGCTCAGGATGACAGGCGGCTGGTTTCTCACACCCTCCAACTTAAGGTTGGCGCACACGTCCAGGAGCTTCCAACCGACATCTATCTGAGGGAAATCCGGCCTCAGCAAATTCTATCTTTTGACACGGACAACGTTGGAATAGGCTGATTCGCCCGCATCGTTGAGGGCTCGAACTCGGTAGGACGCACCCTCGCCTCCCGGCAAGTGGTTGTCCTGGTACTCCTTCGCAGCCGCGGGGAGCTTTGCGATCCTTTCCCAACGACCCTGGTCGCCCGCGCGCCGTTCCACAGCAATGGCGGTCGCGTCTCCACCGTGGGCCTCCCAGGTGAGCTTCGCAGACTCGCCCTCCAACTTGACCGTCAGCGAGTTCGGGCTCTCGGGCAGAACCGGCCAGTCGAAATAGCTGGCGTCGACAATGGCTTGCACGCTATCGAGCAGCGGGACTTTTTCCAGGGTGTCACGTGTCCCCGCCTTCCATTCCAGCGGCTTGATTTCACCGCTATAGACACTGGCCAGCACCGGATGTTCGATGCCGGTGTTTTTCAAGACGAGTGTCACGTACTTGGGAACGTAGTTGTTGTGGGGCCAACTATGCGCCGCAAGCCAAAAGCCCACTGCCGCCATGCCTTTAGGCGAGCGAAAACCATAAGCGAGCACAGGTGTTCCGGAATCCGCCTGAATGCTCGCAAAATCCGGACTGGAGATTTCGATGGAGGTATCGCGTGCGGTGTCGGAGAACAGGGCATCCAGATTCTGGAGGTCGGCGTAAACGCGCCGGGGAGTGAAATCGGCGGGCTTGAACATCATCCCGTGTATGATCCCGAAGTTATCGCCTTCGCTGCTGCTCGTGTCATTGATGAGCTCCCAAATCCAGGATGCGACCCCGTTCGCCCAGTTGTAGAGCATCAAGCGCGGGACGTATTTCGCCTGCACCGTCTCATCGTTTCCACGCGGAAGATCGGGCATGCTGTTGAACTCGTCATCCCAGAACACGATGTCAGAACGGATGCCGGGATATTTGCGGACCGCCTCGCGAAGCGCCTTCGGCGTCAAGGGGCCGAAGGCGCCGTAGTCCATGGATTCAGGCGCAGTGTTTTCAGAGTAGCCGCCGGGGTAGGTGTGGTAGGCAAACACGTCGAGGCTGGAAGCGCACTGGCAGGCGTCCAGCGACGCGCGCGCAAAGTCCGCGGAGAGCGTGGCTTGCCCTCCGTAAACCAGCTTGGCCTCCGGATCGGTTTCGCGCACGGCTTTCACGAAGGCGCCCAACAAACGACCGAATTCCTCGGGATTGGGATCAGGATTCCAATAGGATCCATCCTCCTCGTTCCAGAGCGCGTAATAGTGGATGCGGCCACGAAAGTGGTGCACCATCCAGCGGGTGTAACGAATGAACGCCGCGATCTGATCGGGCGTTTTGGGCGGCCAGAAGACCGAGTACAGATTCCTGTCGGGATTGTGGACGCTGGCCGGCGTGGGAGTGATGGCATCAGGCAGCCGCCCCGCCGGCGAGGTGTACATCGGGTTGCCATAAAGTAGCTGCAACTGGACCTTGACGCCGTTATCAACGAGCGAATCCACATAATCGTCGAGTTCAGGCAAAGAACTGAACTCCCCGCGCTTTTGCTCGATCCAGTCCCAGCCCGTGATGTCCGAGGTGTCCTCGTACTGCCCGATCCGGGCCCACTTCAGGCCGGCGTCGAACATGCTCGTCCACCACCAGCGATTCCAGGGAATGTAGGGGTCGCGCGGCAGGCTGGTGTTCACGCCCCCCAATCCGTTCCCAATCTGTGAAGAGCGCTTGGGAGGAATGCGCTCCGGCACGCTTCCCGTGCCCTGCGCGGCCCACGCGCCTACGGCCATGACGCCCAGCAGAAGCAGTGCCGCTGGGATGTACATCCAACGGCCCTTCGCCGGCGTCGCAGCCCCCGGGGCTTCCTTTGCCCTGCTATTCCCAAGGTTTTCTGCCGCGCGCAAGGATCTCTGGTCTGGAATTTTGAATCTGGAATTTTGGATGCGGCCGTCAGGCAGTGCTGTGCTTATGTGTTGAACCTCCGGGGACTCCGCCTCCAGCGGCCCTCCGCGGACAGTCCTGCCACCCTTTACGGCGAGTTCGTTTTCCGTCATTCCCCACCTCGTCGAATGCCCGATCTTGAGATCGATTTGCCTCGATGAGTTTACATCAGACGATTCGACGATGAAAACCGAATTGTCTCAGCTCCCAGCCCACGCACACGGATGCTTGCCGAGAGCCCCCGCCGGCCGGCGCAGACACCTGCACTGGGGTGTCTGCGATTTACGCATTCGGGGCGCGCGCGTGGCGTATTCACAAAGGGCGATGCATGCGCCACGCGCGTGACTACTTTCTCTCCGCGCGCTGCTTCGCCCGCTCCTGGATGTGCTTCCATCCCTCGGCGACTCCCTTCCGAAAGTCGTCCGAAATCACTCCCAGTGCGAAATGATGAAACTTGATCAACGTGCCACCCGGCTCCTCGCTCAGCCGGTATTGCACATTCGACACGACGGCGTACGACATCATCAGGGGCCCGTAAAACTCCAGCAGCGTCGGCCGCTTGATCGCCTGTACGTGCGCCCACAGGTGCCCGTTCCCGTCACCCAGGTCGCGGTACCACCGCCCGCCCGGCCACGCCTCGATCTTCAACTGCAGGGGCTTGTTCTCCGCACCCGTCATGCCTGAGCTCAACTCCTCGAGCAGCGCCTCGAAAGTCACCTCCGGCGTCGCCTTCACATGAATTTCATCGGTGATGCTCAGCGTCAAATTTTCGACCTTCGGTACCGTCATTGCCGTGCTCATGTTTCCTCCTTTTGTTAATTTGATCTTTGCTAATCTCTGTGAATGCCTGGTGGTCTCCTAATTTGATTCCTTTGCAGGTTCAAACTCCTGTTCCGAAAACCTGTAGTCATTCTGAGCGACTCTCGCGTTGTCATTCTGAGCGAAGCGAAGTCCGATTTCCGGACCCCGATGGGGTCTATCGGACCCCAGAAATCGGGGAATCTCGCCCTGATCTTCGCTCCGCTCAGAATGACATTATTCAGTCGTTTTTCCGCAGCCTGTAAAGCCCCGATTTGAATACTTCGTATGCCCCGTTAGATGCTTCGTCCTTGGCGCGGGGCGAAGCCTTCACTTAGACGCAGACTCGCCCTCGCTCGCGCCCGCCTCCGCCATCTTGGCTTCGGCCCGCTCTTTCACCCGGCTCAAGGTGTGCCGCCAGAACCGCTCGAATTCGCCGGCCCATTCGTGCAGCGGACGAATCGCCGCGGCATTGGTTCGGTAGAGCTTTCGCCGCCCCGCCCGGCGCATCCGCACCAGACCCACCTCGCGCAGTACCCGCAAGTGCTTCGACACCGAGGGCTGCTCCATTTCCAGCGCCGCCACGATGTCGCTCACGGGCCGCTCCCGGGCCGCCAGAAACGTCAGGATGTCGCGGCGCCGTGGCTCGGCCACCGCGTTGAACGCGTCCGAATTGGTCGCCGCCCTCGCCATCAGTGTATAATACATTCCCATATCGGAATATGTCAAGTCCCCGAGGTCGCTTGCGAAAAACCGGACACTACCAGCCACTAACGCAGATTGGTTTCCTTCGGGACATGGTATAGCATTGTCTAGTGAGGTGGCGCATGCTCTATAGGGACCGAGTGGAGGTCGACCCTGCGCTTTGCAGCGGCAAACCCGTCATTCGCGGTACGCGCATTCTGGTTACGTCGATTCTTAGTCAGCTTGCCGCGGGCGAGTCTTTCGACACAATCCGCAACGGCTTTCCCGGACTCGCTGACGATGACATCAAAGCTGCCATCGAGTTCGCCGGCTGGCGCAGGGCATAGCCCTGCGATCAGGCGGGTGGCAGCACATGGAGACCACAGAGTTGCGCTCCGCGACACCCCCGGCAGCCCTGTACGCTTTCCATGCGCCCACTAGAAAATCGGCCCTATTGGGGGGATAGTTGTTGGGAGATGTTCCGATTGCTCCTAACCTCGTTGTGGATGAAACGTCGCGGCTTCGGGGGGCGCCGGTGAGTGCGCCTATGACGGGGAGGAACTCAGTGCGGCGTCAATTGTGCACATCCGCTCCTTGAGGCATCGGTCCTGATTATGACTTGGCGCGATCTCGTTCATGTTCGCATCACTGAATCGTGGGGGATCGACGTCACCCTGGGCATTGCATTATTCGTGGCTGCACTGGTTTTATTTGGAGTGTATTGGGGGGTGAAGCTCTATATCCTAGGAAGGCCAGTACGCTTCGATGTTGTCGAGGCCGAGCTAAAGCTAGGTGGCATTGGCAGTGTCAAGATCAAGCCGGGCTACGATGACGTGCAGATTGCACACAGGGCGTGGGTCGAATTGGTAACCCGAAAGGCTGCCCTTCCGTTTGACGAAGAGAATGATGTGATCGTCGAGGTCTATGACTCTTGGTATCAGCTCTTCGGCCGGATGCGCGACTTAATAAAGGAGATACCCGCCCAGAAGCTTAGGTCGAGCCCCGACATGCGAGAACTGGTAAGAGTCATGGTGGACGCGCTGAATAAGGGATTGCGCCCGCATTTGACAAGGTGGCAAGCCAGGTTTAGACGGTGGTATGAGGCCCGGCTTGAAGTCGACCGAGATGTCCCCCCGCAAACCCTCCAACGACAATTTCCTGATTATGACGCACTGGTAAAAGATCTCAAGTCGATCAACCAACAGATTCTTGAGTATGCTGAGTTGCTTCGAAGAATATCCAATGGTTGAAGGACTTCTGAGTCGGGGGGAAACGCCCATATTTGTTTCCAAAGATACGGAGGGTTTCATACCTTGAGACCGATGAGGAGGAGGTGAACGGGGATGGCCGCAAAGAACGTATTCATCAGCCATGTGCACGAGGACGACAAACTTCTTCAGGACCTAAAAGACCTGCTCGCCCGGAATGGCTACGAGATTCGGGACGGATCCATCGATAGCTCCAAGCCGAACGAGGCCAAGAGTGAGGAATACATCAAGTCGCAAATCCTGGCTCCGCGCATCGAGTGGGCTGCCACGGCGATAGTTCTGATTTCACCACGAACGCATGAGAGCGAGTATGTTGAGTGGGAGGTCGAGTACGCAAACAAGAAGGATAAGAGGATCGTCGGTGTGTGGGTCCAGGGTGGTCAGGACTCCGACGTTCCAAAGAGCCTTGATGATTACGCCGACGCTGTCGTTGGGTGGCGGGCCGACCGCGTGATGGACGCCATCACGGGGAGGATAAATAACTGGTACGGTCCTGACGGACCGGAGCGCCCACCGAGGGAAATTAATCGGTACGACTGCGGTAAGCATTAAACCGACTTATGAAGCTCTATTCGTATATCGTCGCACGAGATTACGGGTTCGCGCCAAACCCGTTCTTTGGTGTCTGCACACTTGCGACGTGTAAGCCGAACATTAGGAAATCTGCGCAGGTCGGTGACTGGGTCGTTGGCACAGGGCCGAAGCGACATGGCTTAGAGGGAAGGCTTGTCTACGCCATGAAGGTTGCTGAGATCCTGACGTACGACGAGTACTGGAACGATCCGCGCTTCCATCAAAAGAGGCCGAACCTCAGAGGAAGCCTCAAGCAAGCCTATGGCGACAACATCTACCACCGGAACGGAACAACTGGCAGATGGGTGCAAGCCAACTCCCATCATAGCCATCCAAATGGTTGCCCAAATCAAAATAACTCTGACCACGACACGCAATCCCCGAAAGTTCTCGTGGGGAGCGAATTTGCGTACTGGGGAGGAAGCGGCCCCAGGATACCGGCCCGCTTCCGGAATTCCAAACGGGAGGACGTTTGTTGCGTGGGGCAGGGGCATAAGTGCATGTTCGCGGAGGAATTCGTGGAGGAATTCATAACTTGGATTCAGTCACTCGGGGTACGTGGCTACATTGGGCCACCGAAGCAGTTCGAAACTTAAGGGCGCTGATGCAGTAGTTGTCGGTAAAGCGAAAGGTTTGCGACAAGGGCCTCCCACCCCCTTACGTCCTGCGGGGCGGAGGGCTCCTCTGAAATCTCCCTTAGGATTCTTGCCTGTTCTGGCGTCGGCTTCGCATGCCGTAAGAAGATTTGAAGTGCCTCTTTGGCCAGAGCTTCCCCAAGAGGTAGGTCAGCATTAAGCTCGCTCAGCAGGTAGGAAGTCGAGACCTCTAAGGCTGCCGCGATCTTTTGGAGGGTCTCGGTGTTGGGGCGACGCATCTGCCTTTCGATTAGACTGATTCCAGGAGCGCTGACCCCGGCGCTTCGGGCCAATTGCGCGCTCGACAGTCTCCGGTACTTTCTGACTTGCTTCACTCGTTCGTTTACGGTCACTAAAGGACAATGGTACAGCACGTAAATCAGCTTTTGCAACTGTCAAGTTTTTATTGACAGCTGCAAAATAAGGTTTACAATGAAGTTGGTGCTAATGTCAGCGGCAGGAGGCGTCCAGTATGTTCCCCATTGTCTGGTTTGCGGGATGGATATTGGTGCCAGTCGCTGGGGTTTCGCTCGCTTCGTGGGGCTTCTATTGCCTGTTGCGTCTCATTCCCCGGACGCAGGAGAAGAACCCCAACGTTCGGACGGACTTCTTTGTCCTAAGGGCTTCTTATGGGTCAATCATCGTGGGCCTCGTATGCATAGCGGTGTGGCTTCTCGCGGCAATCGTTGTGGATTCAATGGCGGTCTTGAAAGGCGTTCAAGCGTTGAGGTGAAATGTTCCTGAGCAAGGTCGAAATAAGAGGACGGGCGGGCGAGTTCTTTCCGGCAGTCGAGCACTTCGATGAGAAGAACCTGAAAGAAGCTTGCTACGACCTTCGGATTGGAGACGAGGTATTTCTGTCCGAGAAGCGCGTTCCGAAACGGCTCAGCGATAGGGATCCCTATGTGATACTCCCTCCCGGACAGTTCGCGCTGATCAAGACCTTTGAGAAGGTACGAATTCCAAGAGACATCGTAGCCTTTATTTCCATCAGGTCGAAGTTAAAGTTCCAGGGTTTAATTAACATCTCAGGCTTCCATGTGGACCCCACATACGAGGGTCACCTGATCTTCTCAGTCCAGAACGTTGGTCCCAACGACATACGACTTGAGTTTCAGCAGCCTGCCTTTATGATAATGTGGTCGCGGCTTTCTATGCCGTATAAGGAAGAAGAGGGGGTCCCGCCCCGACCGCAGGGATATGATCGAATCACGCTCGAAATGATGGCCCAGTTGGGGGGGCCCAGCGTAACGCTGGTATCACTTCAGAAGAGGGTCGAGGAGCTGTCCTTAAGGTTGAAGATCTATGGAGGATTCGCCATAGCTGCTTTTCTCGTCGTGCTCGGCTTGCTTCTCGAAAAGTATATTCAGCTGAGGTAACAAGACAAATGCCGGACACGCATCGGCTTAACGAGCTGAAAATTGAGTTGACCCAAGAGTGTCCCCTAGCCTGTATTCACTGCTCAACCCGCTCAAACCGTTTCACGAAGAGCGCATTGCCGCCCGAGCTGGTAAAGAGGCTTCTTCGTGAGGCGCGTGAAATGGGCGCGAAAAAGGTCGCTCTCACCGGCGGGGAGCCATTGGTCTATCGTGAGTTGCCCGAGGTTCTCAGAGCAGCGTCGTCGCTCGGACTTGCGCCCTCCCTATACACCACCGGAATAAAAGACAACGTGCTGAACCCGCTTGATTGCGGTGATGCGCGCCGGCTGAAGGCAGCGGGGCTAGAGCGCGTCATTTTCAGCGTCTACGCAGCAGCCGCAAAGATCCACGAGTCAATTACGGGTTTCCCATCTTTCGAACCGACGGTCAAGGCCGTGCAGAACTGTGTTCAGGCCGGTCTTCGTGTCGAATTTCATTTTGTCCCGCTCCGCCGAAATTATCTCCAGTTCGGCGAGGTGGTTCGACTGGCGGAAAGCCTCGGCGTACCCAGGGTAAGCGCGCTTCGCTTTGTGCCCCACGGTCGTGGCGCCATGATCGCGGGGACCGAAGAACTGACGGCAGGTGCCTATCGAGAGTTTCGCGAGCTGGTCGAACAATCGAGAGTGCGCCAGACGGTCCAGGTGAGATTGGGTGCTCCGTTGAACATACTCCGTCTCGAGCACGCCTGCTGTGATGCTGCCCAGGACATCGTCGTGGCGGACCATCGTGGCCGGGTATTCCCCTGCGACGCGTTCAAAGGCACAGACTTCCCCGACCCGGTTTATGGATCAATTACTCATAATTCGCTGTCCTCAGTTTGGGAAAGATCCAGCTACCTAGAGGCGGCCAGACGTCTGCACGCCGAGCGAAGGAATGGGTGTAGCTCGTGCCCAACCGGCTGCATGGCTCAGGAAGCCGTCCGTCAGGGTGGGTTGCAGCAGCTCATCCAATTGTCAGCCCGAAAGAACTCCCGCGACATACATGAATTAGCTGGTGATTTGGTAGAAATGAAAACTGCGGGTTAGCACGTGGATCTCTACCAGTTGCAAACCAACCGTGAATTTTGGAAGGGTTGATAACGTTCGGCTCATGAATTTCTGCCCGGGCCATCATGTTAGCACTGATGCCCTGGGTCGCGCGCCCGAAAGGGCACATACGGCGTGACTTTAGGACCGGAGGGTGACTTGACCACCATGGTGTCGGCCACGCTCTTCCCGCCCACCCCGCATCTAGCACAAGATTTTCGCACTTCAGAAGGCAGGGTTCTGCGAACAACACCTGTGTTCGAAACATACTGGCGGTTTGCGTTCGAGCGGCAGGAAATATTCTTCAAGAGGGTCTGTGGCTTGCTGCCACCATGGACCAACGACCCGATTTTACGCAATTATCGGTTCACGAATGTCTACCGAGTCTGTGACCGCGTAAGCCAGTACCTGATCCGACGAGTGATTTATGAAGGGGACCAGTCCGAAGAGGAAGTTTTCTTCCGAGTATTGCTGTTCAAACTCTTCAACAGAATTGAGACCTGGGAATTACTTCAGGACGGCGTCGGGCCAATCCGCTGGAGGACCTTTGACCTGGACCAGTACGCCCGCCTGTTAGACCATGCGTTGCGGATCGGAACTAGACTTTACTCCGCAGCATATATCATGCCATGCCCCCCGTTCGACGCCGAAAGAAAGCACAGGAATCATTTGGCGCTACTTCACAAGATGATGAAGGACCAGCTACCCCGAAAGGTGGCGGCGGCTCGGTCATTGGAGAGCGTCTTCTCCCTGCTTCGATCTTATCCGTCTATCGGTGACTTCCTCGCGTACCAATTTGCCATCGACCTTAACTACAGCCCACTGACTTCATTCTCGGAGATGGAATTCGTTGTCGCCGGTCCTGGGGCACGAAGCGGCATTCGAAAGGCTTTTCAAGATGCCTCTGGCGTGAGCGATGAGGAGGTGGTCCGCGCTATAACGGAGTCTTCCGCGAAGGAATTTGGACGCAGAGGATTGGCGTTTCGTGGGCTATGGGGGAGGCCGCTGCAGCTCATAGATTGCCAAAACCTCTTCTGCGAAGTGGATAAATACTCTCGCGTGGCTCATCCCGAGATCAACGGCTCGTCCCGCAAGCGGATAAAGCAGCGATTCTTTCCTGAAGCCAGGCCAACGCCGCAGTGGTACCCGCCAAAATGGCAACTATGCGCGTGGGGCGCCCCAACTCCAAAAAGCACCGAGGCTTCCGCCCTCAAACCAGATGTACCCGCTCCCATTGGCACTGCGTCTTGATTGTCCTGCCCTCCTCGCCTAAAAGTGTAGGCCGTTCGGCTGGCGACGGGAGGAGGGACGTAACCTTGCCCGGCGTGCTCCGGCCACGCAGGGCGGAAACGTTCGGGAAAGTGGGCCCTTTTTTTTCGCATTTTCCGCTTGACAAGCCCGGAGACCTATGATAGCCTATTACTGTGGTCATGTTCGGGACATTTTGTTGCAGTTGGGCGCCGCGGGGCGCCAAGGCGCAAGGGAAAGCGGAAGGTCCTGGCTACAGGGGAATGTAGGAAACTACAAAAAATGAAAAATAGTGGGAACGAAGCTAAGAAGTGCCTGAAAACAAAGCACATCACTTTTTTAAGTGCTGCAAATTGTGTGCGTTTTGCGCGCAAGTTAACGCAAAACAGAGCCTGAATGGAGCAAAATGAGCGCATTTTGCGGAAACGAACCGAAAACTCGCAGGCGCAAGCCGAGGCCGGAACAATGACAAGTAGTCGGCTACAAAGTGGCACTGCGTGGCGCCGTAGCGCTGGCCTTCAGGCCAGCAAACCGTAGGGGCGGCCCTCGTGGCCGCCTGGGCAACCACCAGGGTTGCCCCTTCAAATTCGCGGAACAAAGCGAGAATGTTATTGAAAACAAAGGATCGCAGGGGAAGACATGCAAATGAGTAGCTGTAAAGAAATCGAGCTCTCCGCCGCAAGCACTGAGACGCAGAGAAGAGCACTTTTCTTTTCGATCCTCCGTGCCTCTGTGCCTCCGTGGTCCAGATCTTCGCGGAACAAAGCGAGAATGTCTATGAAAACAAAGGACTGCTGAACAAGGAATCTCGTGGCCAACCAATTCTTCCGGAAGAAGAGCATCGACAAGCTCCTGGCGGACGCGGACGCGCCCGGCCATCAACTGCGCAAGACTCTCGGGCCATGGTCGCTGACGGCGCTGGGCATCGGCGCCATCATCGGGACAGGAATCTTCATCCTGACCGGAACGGCCGCAGCGGGAGAGGTGCTGGAAGTGCGGTCCATCCTCAAAGCCCCGCTGCTGGACGCGCTGCTGCACGGGACAAAGGCGCTGGGAATGGCGGGGCGGCCGGGGGCGGGGCCGGGCATAGCTCTCTCGTTCCTGATGGTGGCCTTTGTCTGCGCTCTGGCGGGACTGTGCTACGCCGAGTTGGCCTCGATGATTCCCATCGCCGGGAGCGCCTACACCTATTCCTACGCAACTTTGGGCGAAATTGTGGCCTGGATTATCGGCTGGGACCTCATCCTCGAATACGCCGTGAGCAACATGGCGGTGGCGGTGGGCTTCTCCGCTTACGTGGACAGCCTGCTGCGCGGCTTTGGGCTGAATCTGCCGCCCAAACTGATGCAGCCCATGATTATGGGCGGAAAAGCCACAGGAGCTTATTTCAACCTTCCGGGCTTTTTGATCGTGCTGATCCTCACCGTGATTCTGGTGATCGGGATCCGGGAGAGCGCGGGCGCCAACAACCTGATGGTCGGGATGAAGATCATTGCCATCCTAGTTTTCATCACCGCCGCCTCGCGATTCATCCACGTCTCAAACTGGAAGCCCTTCATGCCCAACGGGTTCCAGGGAGTGCTCACGGGAGGGGCGATCGTCTTCTTCACCTATATCGGATTCGACTCGGTCTCGACAGCCGCCGAAGAGTGCCGGAACCCCCAGAAAGACGTTCCCATCGGGATCATTGCTTCGCTGGTGATCTGCGCGGTGCTCTATGTTTCCGTGGCGTTGGTCCTGACCGGAATCCAGCACTGGCCGAGCTTGCGCAACGCCGCGCCCGTGGCCAATGCCTTGATGGCCATCGGCCTTTCCAACGTCATGAAATGGGTGTCGATCGGCGCTCTGATGGGAATGCTCAGCTCGTTGCTGGTCTTCCAGTTGGGCCAGGCGCGGGTGTGGTTCGCCATGTCGCGCGACGGGCTGCTGCCGCGGGTTTTCTCGAAAGTACACCCGCGCTTCCGCACGCCCCACGTCAGCACCTGGGTGGCGGGCTTCTTTGTGGCCATCCCCGCCGGCATCTTCGACATCGGAACGCTGGCCGACCTCTCCAATATCGGAACCTTGTTCGCCTTCATCCTGGTGTCGCTGGGAGTGCTGGTGCTGCGCCGCACTCAACCCGAGCGCCGCCGGTCTTTCCGTACGCCGTGGGTACCCGTGGTGCCGATTCTCGCTATCCTCTGTTGCCTGGTCCTCATGGCCAGCCTGCCGATCGAAACCTGGGTGCGCTTCGTCGTGTGGCTGATCATCGGACTCGTCATCTATTTCGCCTACAGCCGGCACCGCAGCGAGTTTGGGAGAAGACCGAGAGCGGAAGTTGCCGTGGTGAAGGCGGCAGCTGGCGCTCCTTAGCGGTCGAGGCGGGTCCGGGGCGGTGTGAAAAGACGCTGCGGCGGTATGGACATTATGTCAGTGTCTCCGCCTCGCCCTCAGCCCTGCCCTTCTTGCAACTCGTTTGCGATAAGCGGGTTTGCTTCCGTTTAACGCCCTGCCCCTTTTATTGCTGTTCTGGAACGCCTTTTGCCCTATAATGCGGTACCATGTCACATAGCGCGAAGTTTGACTCACCCAGCCTTTACGAAGCAGATCGGCAAGCCAACCTCAAAATCCTATCCATTCTCGGGGGTTGGGAGATCCGCCGCTCGTTCAATCAAATCGGCATTCATGCGGGCGACCGGATTCGGGTGGTCTGCCGGGCACCCTTCGGCGGTCCGCTGGTCATCGACAACCGGGGGACGCAAGTTGCAGTCAGCAAGCAACTGGCTGAGAAGATCAAGGTAGAAGTCCTGCCGTGAAGGTCGTTCTCGTTGGCCAACCCAATTGTGGCAAAAGCACCCTGTTTAACGCCGTCGCAGGCTATCGCTCTCTCACCTCAAACTTTGCCGGCACCACCGTCGAGTACACCCACGGCCAGGCGCGGGTAAACGGCACGGTCGTTGACCTGGTTGACCTGCCCGGCCTCTATTCCCTTACGCCCACCAATCCCGTTGAAGCCGTCGCCCGCGAATGCCTTTTGAGCGGCCAGTGGGATGCGATCATCAACGTCATCGACGCTTCGCAACTGGCGCGGAGCCTGGAACTGACGCTCGAACTGAAGGACCTTGAAGCGCCCATGGTCGTCTGCCTCAATATGATGGATGAGGCGGTGCGCAAGGGCATCCTCATCGATTCCAGGGCGCTCTCCACCGCCCTCGGCGTTACCGTAGTCGAGACGATCGCGGCGCGCGGCCAGGGAATCCTCGATGCCTTCCGCACCGCGCTGAGACTGCGTCAGCAATCCTCGCAGGTAAGCTGTCAACCCTTCATCTATGCGCCGGAGGTTGAAGACACCGTCGCGCGCTTGGCGCAGAAGATCACGGGTTGTAGGACGAAGGGCGAGAGCCCAGATCGAGGGGACAACGCATTCGATTCCGAACCGGATGTCATTCCGGGCGGAGCGAGGAATCTTGCCCTGGATTCTCGGGGAACGACCCAGAGCGAGATTCCTCGCGGAGTTTACCCTGAGCGAACCGCAGAGATTCTTCGCTGCGCTCAGAATGACAAGCGAAGGGCCCGGAATGACACTGCATCTTCCGTCGCAGTTGCCACAGAAATGGCCCCGGCGGAGTCAGTCGCGACGTTTCCCCCTGCTCGTTTCGGGGCTCTGCAGCAGCTTCAGAGCGATCCCCAAGCGTTGGCGCAACTCCCCAGCCCCGCAGTCGCAGCGGCCGTGCGGCAGGCACAGGACGAAATCACGCGCCTCCTGGGTCAGCCCGCGGATGCGGCGATCTCCTCAGCGCGGCACGCCGCTTGTTTAAACCTGTTCGAGAGTGTGGCCCGCGTCGCGCATCCCCGCAGGGACTGGCGCGAACAAGTCGACCGTTTGGTGATGCATCCGGTCTGGGGATATGCGGTGCTGGTGCTGGTTTTCCTGGGGATCTTTCAATTGATCTTCACGGCAGGCAAGTTCTCCGAGGGCCGCATCCTGGGCGTGTTTAACACCCTCATCGCGGCGATGACCCGGCACATGGCTCCGCACAGCCCGCTGCTGGCGGCATCGAAAGGGGCGCTGCTGGGGACGGCCGGCGCCGTCGCCATTGTTTTGCCTTACTTGCTGCCCTTCCTGGTGTGCCTCGCGGTGCTCGAAGACCTGGGCTATCTCTCCCGGGTGGGCTACCTCATGGACGTGCTCATGCACCGCCTGGGGCTGCATGGCACGGCGACCCTGCCCGTGCTCCTCGGATATGGGTGCAGCGTTCCGGCGGTGATGGCGACGCGCATCCTGAGTTCGCGGCGCGACCGGTTCATCGCCGCCATGCTCTGCGTGCTGGTCCCCTGCTCGGCGCGCATGACGGTGATCATGGCGTTGGTCGGTGTCTACATTGGCCCTTACTACGCGCTCGGTATCTACGCTTTGAATCTCCTGGTGGTGGTGCTGGCCGGCCACATTCTGGCCCTGATCTGGCCGGAGATCTCTCCCGGGATGTTGATGGAAGTGCCGGCCTTCCG
>Ga0326728_10003517_pt1 | contig 48302 bp, 44 predicted proteins | sample MB3enrmetagenome_FD_207602 | JGI IMG/M metagenome (GOLD analysis project Ga0326728, IMG submission 207602) | Lab enriched peat soil microbial communities from McLean, Ithaca, NY, United States - MB31MN | ecosystem: Environmental > Terrestrial > Soil > Wetlands > Peat | place: USA: New York... | reverse complement strand
CGCAGGTTCCTTTTGTATTCGGAAAACTCCTGTACGGCTCCCGCTTCCACCAGATCCGGCAGACAAGGGGCCAGCAGGGCATCGGGATCTCCGCAGCAGTGCTCTATGCCCAGCTCACGAGCGGTCTCCCGACAGTCATTATATCCCGTACTGGCCCGAAAGAACCTGCCTGTAGGTTTGAGATCCAGATACGGATCGAAAGCAATGAACCCGATGTTGTCTCGCGGGAGACGTTTGAATGGGACCGGATCCACGGCACCCGCGTCCAGATCGAGTTCAGGAGCACGATGGCGGCCAAGAAGAAACTGCTTGAGTACCTCAAGTACACCTCAGTTGTAAACCCCCATGCGCGGTTCCGTGTGGACCTTGACGATGAGTCCATCACCTTCGAACGGGTGAGCCAAGAGGTGATTGCCTGCCCGGTCGCCATCCAGCCACACCCGCATGGGATCGAATTCGGGCAGCTCAAACGGATGGCGGCGACAAGTGATGAAAGACTGGTTGATTTTCTCGTGAACGGCTTCTCACGAGTGGGGAAGAAGACCGCACACGAAATGTGCGAGGAGGCCGGTCTCAAGCCGGCAGTAAAAGTAAAAGGGCTCTTGCCGGAAGAACTGAAATCCCTGCTGGCCGCAATGCAGTCCATTACCGTGCCGGCCCCGCCGACCAGCCAGTGCCTCTCCCCCATTGGTGAAGATCTGATCCGGCGCGGCCTTGATAAGGAGTTCCAGATGGACTTTGTCGCTGCGCGCACGCGCCCAAGTTCGGTATATTCCGGCCACCCGTTTGTTGTTGAGGCAGCGATCGGGTATGGCGGCAGACTTCCGGCGGATGGCAATGCAACGATCCTCCGGTTTGCCAACCGTGTCCCGCTCATGTACCAGCAGGGTGCATGTGCGATCACGCAGTGCATCACTGATGTGAACTGGAAGGCCTACAACATCGCGCAGCAGGGCATCCCTCAAGGGCCGGTTTTAATCCTTGTCCATGTCGCATCGACGAATGTCCCCTTCACCAGTGAGAGCAAGGACGCAATCGCCGGTATACCGGAGATCGAGAAAGAGATTGTGCTCGCCCTGCAGGATCTGGGGCGGGAACTCAGGCTCTTTCTTTCCCGGCGCGACCGGAACAAAATGGCAGAGGATCGTGCACGGGCAGTTTGCGCGATCATCCCGGAACTGGCCTCCAAGGTGAGCGAGATTGTCGAAAAACCACCGGTTGACACCACCCCTATCGAAGGGAAACTGATGCACAAGCTGATTGCAAAGAAATGGACACAGGATGGGAGAGTGACTGTCGAGGTGAACAACTACTCCGGATATGAAGGAGAGATTTCCATCTATGACATATCAGCAGATAATGCGGCGGATGCCGTTCCCAAGCCGGACTTTGTGAACGAGGTGGATGGCCAGTATACCAAGGTCTGGAGATCTGTGATACCATCCCGGACTGCATGGCGGGTCTCGTATACCGGCGCGGGCGGGGGAATGATTGATGTCAGGGGAATCGAAGACAACAAGAAGATGGTGGTTGATCTCGATGTCTAAAGAGGAGCTTGACCGGCGTTCAATGGGGGCACTTCTCGCCATTGCATCCTCATGGTACGACCAGATGAAGGCGGGGGAGATTCCATCCATCTCGCTGCCCACCCGTACAAAATACAACATCGAGTATGATGATGCAAGCGAGGTATGGAAGTACGGGGACAAGGAGAGTACGCGGACAGCGGCGACGGCAAAGAGCGCGACGCACCTGTTGAAGATGGCATACGTGATCGGTTTTGTGAAACAGCAGCTGATCGAGAACCGGTCTTCTACGCTGAGGGAAATGTATTATATCTCTGAGGGCTGGAAGCGGGCGAAGTTTGCCGCGCAGGATGAGAGTAATTTCCTCGTTGAAGACCTCGAGATCATATCCGAGGTGCCGCGCGAGGGGTTCCACCTCCGCCCTGAGGAAGACGGTGCCAGCATCTACGGTCCCATGCGTATCCGGGAGCAGACGCGACGCGGCCTCAAAACAATCCACTGCCAGGACGATGTGGGCGCAGCCGGATACTCGATCCCGAATAATGTGGAGACCATTGAGTTTGTCGATCACGATGCCAAGTTTGTGATCGCCTTGGAGACCGGCGGCATGTACGATCGGCTGATCGAAAACGGGTTTGACGACGAGTACCATGCGATCCTTGTCCACCTCAAGGGGCAGCCGGCCCGGTCGACCCGGCGGATGCTCAATAAGATCAGCATGACCTGGAATCTCCCGATACTGGTCTTCACAGATGGCGACCCGTGGTCGTACCGCATCTATGCATCCGTTGCCTACGGGGCGATCAAGAGTGCGCATATGTCCGAATTGCTTGCGACACCCAAGGCGCAATTCCTCGGCCTTCAGCCAAGTGATATCAGGGACTACAACCTCCCGTCGGACAATCTTTCCGAAAAAGATCTTGAAGCACTCAACGCTGAACTGACTGATCCCCGGTTTGCATCCGACTACTGGAAGAAGCAGATTAAATTCCAGCTGGAGATGGGGCTGAAGTCAGAACAACAGGCGTTTGCCGCGCGCGGCTTGGATTTTGTGACAAAGAAGTACCTGCCGGCCCGGTTGTCCGAGCTGGGTATCTTATAGTTGCGGGGATTGCACTATGAGCGTCTGCAAAATGTACATTGACGGGGAATACCTGAAGAACAACCCGACGTGGGATGCAGAGGATTCTCCTTGGAAAGCATGGCAAATATTTCGGCTCTTGGCAAAAAATAGGTTAGAACCACAAACCGTATGTGAAGTGGGCTGTGGATCCGGCGAAATTTTGCGCCAACTCCAAATGCTGATGCCCTCATCGGTTATGTACACCGGGTATGAAATATCCCCACAGGCAATCGAACTTTGCACATTGCGGGAAAACCAGAATCTCCGGTTCAAGCTGAAAAATTTTACTGAAGAGGTCAATGTTTCCTGTGATCTTCTCCTCATTATCGATGTGATAGAGCATCTCGAGGATTATTTCCAGTTTCTTCGCGATATCAAGGGAAAGAGCCGACATGTGATATTCCACATACCACTCGAAATTTTTGTGCTCTCGATCCTCTACCCGCATTTTCTTCTCGGGCAAAAGAAAAAAGTGGGGCACCTGCATTTTTTTTCAAAGGATCTCATCCTCCAGCACATACGAGATCTCGGGTACGATGTCGTCGATTGCCGATATACCGCAGGATATTCCCTTCCAAGAGACTATGGTGTTAAAGACCGCCTACTCCGGTTTCCCCGAAAGATCTTGTTCCCTTTCGCTCCCGATATGACTGCCAGAGTATTCGGGGGGTATGGTCTCTTGGTGCTCGTAAAATAACCGCTTATTCAAGGCGCTTTCATCAGAAATCAGGAAAATGGATGACATGGACTGAAGTAATGGAGTAATATCGATGCTTGTTATACCTGCTGAATCTGGATGGGAAAATTCATGGAAAATGGTTCCGGAAACGATGACATGGAATCGTTACTTGGCATCGATTCAAAGCCCCGATACCTTCGTGACCAGATATTTTCATTATTTGAGGGTTCTTTCCGTTTTTGAATATTTTCAGAACACCGTGGATAAAAAAGGGTATGAGCGGTGTCTTGACATCGGGTGCAACAAAGGGTATTTTTCGAGGGTTGCCGCAGAGTACGGGATGACGGTTGATACCCGTGACTGCAATATTGATTGATCTATCGTCCTGACGCATCCAAACATACAGTATTATGACACAACAATCCAGCATTTTTCGTTTGGAGAACCGTATGATGTTATTCTTTTTTTCGAAGTGTTTGAGCATATTCATGAGGAAAGCAGATTGGATGTTTTGGGAAAGATCCATTCACTCTTAAATGACGACGGAATCCTCCTTTTCAGCGGGCCGAACTGCTTTTCATTGCTGTACGGGGCCGGGTATGTGAAAGAACGAATAATGAATTTTCTTTCGGGTAACGATGGCATGAACTGGCACTATCACATTCCTTATTATGTTTATATAAAAAATCTTGAAGAATCCGGTTTTTTCATTCAAGAATGGAAAACTGACGGCACACTTCCGGTTCTTTTTAATGCGATAAAAAAAATCTTTGGCAGGGCTACGGGAAAAATCGTCAGTGGCGACCGGTTTATTTCAAAAATATTGAGAGGGATGGGGGCGAATTTTTATTGTATCGCACAAAAAAGAGGTAATTAGTTGCAAATCACAGGAATGGAATAATCAAATGTACGCTAAAGGTACAATACATTATTCAGGCTGACTTGATGATAGGTATAATAGATCCCGATCACAAAACCGTTGAAGAGGTTTTCCAGCTCCTCAAGATCCCATGGGAACCGTATGTTGCCGGACGGCAATACGACGCTCTTATTGTCCGAAAGGGCGAAGTGCCGGAAGTCCAGTACTCGGTCATCGATCTTTCCAGTACCGATATCTTTGAAAAAATCGGAAAGTTACTGAATCGCGGACAAGAGCACCTTTCAGCACCCCTCTGCGATATCGAACTTGACAATCTCCGGAAAAACCTGATCAAAAAAACGGTCCTAGTTGAAATTCCCCCTGTCCCGTGGAATTATGCCTACATGGTTGCCCTGACGCACGATGTTGACGTCATTTCTGCCCGCCAGAGCAGTCTGCGGTCGGTTTTTTTTGCAGCTGTCAGTTGCTGCCTTCAACTTCGGTTTAGGGAGGGGGGGGCAATTCTCCTTGCAAAATTCAGACTTGCGAACGATCCATGGAATCTCTTCAACCGGTGGATGGAAATTGAAACCAGCATGGATGCTCGTTCGACCTTTTTTTTCGTACCCTTCAAAAATAATGCCGGAAGAATGTCACATCCCTACCGCGCAGTGCAGTACGAACTTGATCAACCTTTCATCGACATGCTGATTGCCGGAGGGTGGGAGGCTGGTGTTCACGGAATTGATAACTGGATTGATGCAGATAAAGGCACGAAGGAGTTATACGCCATATCGAAAAAAAATGCTGGGAACCGCACCCACTGGCTCCTTTTCAACCAAAATAGCTGGTATCTACTTGATAGGGCGGGATATTCCTACGACTCGACGTTTGGGTACAACGATGATATCGGGTTTCGTGCCGGAACCTTGCAGGTGTACCAGCCTCAAGGGGTGTCAAATATTCTTGAGATTCCAATGCATATCCAGGACATTGCCCTGTTTGGCAAACAGTGCTGGGCCCCGTCAGATAAGGGGTGGGTCAAGACCCGTTGCCTGAACCTCAGTGAGCCTGTTGCGATTGAACGGTGCAACCGCATATTCGATTATGCGAAAAAATACGGTGGGGTTGTCACGATATTGTGGCATTATGAAAACCTGACTCCACCCCGCGACTGGTCGAAAGCGTATCTTTCACTTCTTATGCGCGCTAAGCACGATAAAGCATGGATCACGACTGCATCGAACATTGTTGGGTGGTTTCAGGCCAGAAGAAACACAAAAATTTCCTGCTTCCGAAAAGATAAAACAATAACAATTCACCTTTCTGGATATAATCCTACCATGTCTCCGCCTCTCACCGTCAGGGTACATGTGGAGCCTGTGCAGGTAACACATATCGATGGTGAGTGTACAGCTGGAGACCAGTATATCGATATCAAAGGGGATCGCCCGGTAATCACTGTGTTTTTACGATGAAAGTTCTCCTGACAGATGGAAATTTCAAGCACGCACTCGCCGCGGTGCGCAGCCTCGGGCGGCGCGGGATACACGTCGTCGTACTCTCCCATAACAACGTCAGTATATCGTTTTTCTCCAGATATTGTGCCACTCGTGCAATAGCGCCGGATCCCGAACACGATCCCGGTTTTACAGAATTTGTCAGTTCCTATGTGCGGAATAACCCGATTGACGTATTGCTTCCGGTCAGTTTTGCAGCAGTGATGCAAATTTCACGGATCAAGGATGACTTAGCAAAACACGTAAAGATCCTTCTTCCCAGCAAGGAATCCCTTGAAATTGCGGGAAACAAGGGTCGGACAATACAATTCGCCGAAAAGATTGGGATCTGCATTCCGAGGACGTGGTACCCCCAGAGCGAGGCGGAAGTCGTTGAGATCGCACACGACCTTTCATATCCAGCTGTCATCAAGGGATCAGAAGAATCAGGATTTGTGCAATATTCAAATTCCCCGGCCGACCTTGCAGAAAAATACCATAAAATTGTATCTTATTCTCCGGTGATTCAGGAGTATATCACCGGTGATGGTTATGGTTTTTTTGCTCTTTATAATAACGGAAAAGCTCGGGCGATATTTATGCACAAACGCATCCGTGAATATCCTATCACCGGAGGGCCGAGTGCCGTAGCTGAAAGCGTCTATGATCCTGACCTGAAGGCCGCGGGGTTGCAGCTCCTCGACAGCCTTCACTGGCATGGTGTGGCAATGGTTGAGTTCAAAAAGGATTCCAAAACCGGAAAATTTGTGCTCATGGAAATAAATCCCAAGTTCTGGGGGTCTTTGGGGCTAGCAATTGCATCCGGTGTCGACTTCCCGTACCTTGCGTGCATAATGGCAACAGAAGGAGATATCGAACCCGTCTTTACCTATAAGACTGGCGTGAAATTCCGTTGGTTGTTTCCGGCAGATTTGTTCCACGTCATCGCAAATCCCCGCTCTTTGCCCCGATTCATAGCCGATTTTTGGGATCCTTCTATCTGCTACGATATTGATCTTCGCGATCCCAAACCAACCATCATGCAGATCGGAATGACAATCGCGGAATTTTTTATCCGGATAAAAAAAAGACGCTTCTGGAGGCCGCATGGACAACCTCATAGCTGATTTCCATATCCATTCACGGTTCTCCCACGACTCGCTAATGTCGCCGGAACAGATAGTAAAACGAGCAAAAATAACCGGCCTCTCTGCAATCGCCGTAACCGATCATAACACAATCCGGGGGGCGTTCCAAGCGCAAAAAGTGGCTAAGGGGTGCCATATTCAGGTTATCGTTGGATCAGAGATCAAGACCACTGGAGGGGATATCATAGGCCTTTTGTTGAATGAAGAGATTTCCTCAACCGAATGGGTGGATGTCATTCAGGATATCCGATCCCAAGGGGGGTGGGTTGTCCTGCCTCATCCATACCGAGGTCATGAAAATCCGGAGCAGATTGCAAAGTACACGGATTTTGTCGAGGTTTGGAATTCGCGATGCGCGGTTGAAGAGAACAAACGGGCTCTGGATCTTGCTTTGTCGACTGGGAAAAAGGGGATTTACGGGAGCGATGCGCACTGCCCATCAGAAATTGGTCTTGTCCGCATTCAAGTTGACCCAACATCGTTCGAAGTCCAGCAGGTGCTCTCTTCATCCAGTACCAGTTCCCTGAATATCCACAAGAGCCAGGTTATCAGCCTCGTGAGATACCGAAAATTCGGAACATTGATTCGTGCAGGAGCCGGATTTCTGTGGAAAAAGGTCGACTGATTGTTCTCTCCGATCATTACCTCACGTTTGTCAAAGATCAGATCGAGGCTATCGCGGGGGAATTCTCTCATGTTGAGGTTCTGGTATGGTACAACCCGATAGCGGAAATTTCAAATGTTCTCCCGATTGACAGGTTAAGACCGTTTAGAAAATCCGCTCTTGTTGACACAGACGATAAACCGGATAATGTGACTATTCATCTCCTTCCGGTCTGGTATCTTCCCATTGATAGTGAGTATAAAAATCTCGGCGAGAGGTACTTCCGGATCGCTGAAAAGTACATCGAATCGCACCAGATTTCCGGCGATCTGATTCATGCCCATTTTCTCTGGCCAAACGGCTGGGCGGCAATCCGTCTGAAATCAAAATTCAATGTTCCCTGTGTCGTGACGGCTCATGGGTATGATATCTATGATCTCCCATACAGAAACGATGGGTGGAAAGTCCGGATTAAAAAGATTCTTGACAACGCGGACGTTATAATTACAGTAAGCAAGAGCAATCTGAAACATATTCAAAAAATCGGGACAAAAACACCGGCAGTTCTAATTCCGAATGGATTCAGGAGCGATCTGTTTCATCATCTGGACAAGATGTCATGCAGAGAAAAACTTGGATTGCCTCAAAATAAGAAAATTATTGTCTCAATCGGAAACTTTGTCGAGGAAAAAGGGCACAGATTTCTCATCTCCGCCATTTCAGAGCTGAAAAAACAGAGGCCGGAAATCTTCTGTTGTTTGATCGGGAGGGGACACCTGAAGAAGAAGTTAACCCGGCAAATCAATAAGGAGAATCTTGGCGAGTGGATCAACCTGCCTGGCGGGATTTCACATACCACCATACCAATATGGCTGAATGCATGTGACGTCTTTGTCCTTCCAAGCCTTCGGGAAAGTTTTGGCGTGGTTCAGATAGAAGCCCTGGGGTGCGGGAAACCGGTTGTGGCAACAAGGAATGGTGGAAGTGAGGAGATCATCACCTCTTCCGTTGGGATACTCGTGCCCCCTGCGGACAGCCATGCTCTCGCAGAAGGAATCATCCATGCCATAGATGCATCGTGGGATTCAAGTGCGATTATTAATTACTCATCGCGTTTCTCAATGGATCACATTTCTCAGGAAATTTCAACCCTTTACCGTGATCAGGTAACGAGAATCTCATGAACTATCCAGCACGATTTTCAGTCTGCAGTTCATCTATCGCTGCCAAGAATTTTTTGCTGGCGTTCTCCAGATCGAAATCGCTTTTCGCGCGCTCGTATGCGTTCGCGACCAGTTCCTGCGTTTGCCGTTTATCCTGTAGCAGTCGGACAATGGCGTCGGCAAGTTTTTCCACATTGTCTTCGAATACGACTTCTCCGCACCCGTATTTCCGGAAGTACCACGCGATAAATGAGTCCTTCGGGGCATGGACAAGAACAGGCTTTTTTGCGGCCAGATATTCTCCTATCTTTCCCGGTGCCGAAGTTTTTATAATCTTGGGATACGTTGACCTAAAGGCAAGGGGCAGGAAGAGGATATCTGCGGACCTCTGGATGCCGGGCATCTCGTTATTCGGCTGTGGTCTATGGATCTTCACCGGTCCGGTCATGCCGTGTGCCACAAGCTGTGCAAGGGATTGAGGGGTATAAATGTGGAGTATAAGATCTGGTATGCCGGTCTTTGGAATCGCTGCTATCAAGTTCTGGAATGCGGTGTAGTGAGCATCATATACCGAGCCAGTGTATACGATGCTCACTTCATCGGAAGTTTTTTTTCCTTGTTGTGCGGCAGCATTCCGTTCGTATTCCATAAGATCGAAAGGATTGTGGATAATAGTCGGACGGATACAATATCGTTCGGCATATTCTTTTGCCATGCATTCATTGGGAACAATAACGTGTATGGCTCCCTGCAAGATCTCACGTTCGAGTTTTTCTGCAAAGGACCGGGTTACACTTCCAGTCCACTGCCGGGAATAGTAATCAAAGGCATACAGGATAAATGGAATCCCGAGTTCCCTACTCGCCATGAACGCCGCGGGGGGATCGAAGAGATCGCCGGTGCACGCAATGACAACCTGAACGCGTTCTTCCACAAGAATCTTTTTAATCTGACGCACCCGTATTTTCGTTGCGAGGCAAAGGAGGGGACGGATCGATAGCAGGGAAGCAGTTTTTACCAGTAGTCGCACGATCTGGTAATCCGGGTGTAGGAAATAATACCGGCCTGAAAGCTTGGTTGAAGAGCTTTTCAGGTAGCGATAGAGATGGAAATTCCTGAGCGTTATGAGACAGTAATTTTCTGGAGGGATTTCTTTGAGAAGATGATAGAGCACAATAGACTGACCTGACTGCGACGGGGGCAGCCCGAGTGAGACAAGGGCAAGTTTTTTCATGGTACCTTCCAAACGGCCGTCTTTGTGGTATGTTGTTCAGGCAGGATGGTGGTGGTATCCGAGAATAATTTTCATAACGGTAGAGCTGACATCTTCTTTCAGGTATTCGGCAGGGACGCTCCATGCCGGTTTCTGTGAAAGGACTGCCTTTGTGCAATGGTGGATGGTGGCATGATCAGCACCCGACAGTATGTTACTGCCGCATTCGACGGTTTCGGGCCGTTCAGTCACATCGCGGAGGGTTACGTTAGGGACATGGAAAAGGCAGCACTCCTCCTGAACGGTACCACTGTCACTCAGTACGCATAGGGCATTCTGCTCGAGATGAACAAAATCGAAGAAGCCGAATGGTTCGTGGAACCTTATCCCGAACTTTTTCGCTTGGGCACCATAATGTTTCAGTTTATCTTTTGTCCGAGGGTGAAGGCTGCAAATCAACGGGATTGGATACTGTTCGCTCAGGCCATCAAGGGCACGCATGATTCCGAAAAGCCTTGATTCGATGTCAACATTCTCTGCCCGATGGACTGTTGCAAGAAAATATTTTCCTTTTAAGATACCCAAACGCGAGAGGATATCAGAGCGATCGATCTGATTTTGGTAATATCTTATAACCTCTGTTATTGGATTGCCGGTAACATAAATCCGGTCCCCGGAAATTCCTTCATGGAGGAGGTTGGCGCGGCTCCGTTCGGTATAGGGCATGAGAATATCGCTGCTGTGATCGATGATGCGGCGGTTCACCTCTTCTGGAACGCGGTCATCATAGCAGCGGTTTCCTGCTTCCATATGAAAAACAGGAATTCCCATGCGTTTTGCGATAATGGCCGAAAGGCTACTGTTGGTATCCCCGAGGAGCAGGATACGATCCGGGCATTCTTTTTGTAGCACTTCCTCGGTCCGGGTCAGGATCTGTGCAATTTGTTCTCCGGATGTCGCACCTCGGGCGTTGAGAAAATAATCCGGCTTTCTGATATCAAGGTTCTCAAAAAAAATATCTTTCAGGTTTTTATCGAAATTCTGTCCGGTATGAACCAGAACGTGAACGCATTGCGTGTCCAGTTTTTCGATTATCCTGCTCAGGCGTATAAGTTCAGGGCGCGTGCCCAGAATCGTCATCACTTTCATCGCAGGAGTTCCCCATTTGCTGATCCATTCTCTTTTACCAGCAGATCATACCCTTTTAAAGATTCAAAAAGCTGATCTGGGGTCATAACATTATCTTTTGATGAAAATTCATGGCCCAGTGGAACAGTTCTCTCATCCATATTGCAAAGTTCGGGAAGAATAGGATGAATGACATAGTAATCCCCACGCTCAATTGTACGGTGTGCTTCTTCCTCTGAAATGAGAATTTCATGAACCTTTTCCCCGGGACGGATGCCGGTAATCGTCGTTTTGACCGGACGGTCACCGATAAGGCATTGTGCGATATCGGTCACTTTTGCTGAAGGAACACGGGGGATATAGGTCTCTCCTCTCCGGGCGCCGTTTAATACCGCAAATATGGTATTCACTGCTTGGTCAAGACTAAGTAAAAAACGGGTCATATCTACTGTTGTGATAGTTACCGGTCCACCTGTTCGGATCTGTTCATGGAACAACGGTATTACTGACCCCCTGGATGCAAGTACATTCCCGTATCTCACACAAATGAAACGTGTATTTGGGCATTCGAGATTTGCCGTTATAAATATCCTCTCTTGGATAGCCTTGGTCATCCCCATCACGTTGACCGGCTTGCAGGCTTTATCTGTTGAGATCCCAATCACCGTTTCAACAGGCAGCCGGAGTTCCCGGATGGCACGGACAATATTTTCCGGACCGGAAATGTTTGTTTGGACAGCCTCGTAAGGGAAATATTCGCAGGACGGAACCTGCTTTAAGGCCGCCGCGTTAAAAACCACGTCAACTCCCTGAAGGGCCGAAGCAACACTGTGGAAATCCCTGACATCCCCGATCCTGAACTCAAGCAGGCGCCGGAAATTGTTGTAGATGATTTCATCGGTCGGGGCCCTGCTGTTGAGATGGGAAACCCGCATCTCGTGTTGTTTTGCTTCATCACGGGAGAGAACAACGATTTTTTTTGGAGTTCCCATCTCTCCGGAGAGGAGACGCCGGATCAGGACTTTGCCCAGTGAGCCGGTCCCACCGGTTACAAGAATGGTCTTATTGCTAAGCATGATCTCTCCTCAATGTGGCATAGGGAGTGGGATCTCTGTGCATTTGATCTATCATATATTCCCATGATGGAATCTTAATGTTTGTTTCAGATTTGAACTTCGCCGCGCTCAGAGTCCTGTTATTTACCACAGTTTCGTCAGGTTCAAGAGCGATATGAAGCCCATACACCTTTTTGACTGTCGCAAGGAGATCATATTTGCTGATAGGAGAACCTGCTACCTGCAAAACACCATGAAGATCAGGGTAATCCACGACGATCCTGCAAATGATTTCAGAAAGGGCAAGAGTGGTTAATCCTGAAAAGACCGCCCTTTTAAAACCATGAACGGTTTTTCCTTCATTACCAAGGAACCATTCGATGAGGCCATGGGAACTCTCCATTTCCCGGCCGATTATCGAAGTCCGCAACGTGAGGCAGCCCGGGTAGCTGACTTCACCAAGAAATTTGGTTCTTCCATAAAGGTCGTCTGCATCGGATACATCATCCTCAGTATAACCCCCGGTCTTCCCGGAGAACACACAATCCGTGCTCATGTGGATCATGCGTATACCGTTCTTCCGGCACAGGGCCGCAAGCTGGTGGGGGAAGAGCGAATTAACCGTAATACTGAGTAATGGATCGCTTGCTTCAGGAAGTTGTTTTACAATGCCAATACAGTTGATGAGCACATCAGGCTGGACAATCTCAAGGGCCGAGCGGATCGTTTGGGGATTTCCGGCACTGATATTCCCAATAATGTGTGCTGAAGAAAACAGAGGATGGTTTACAAAACCGGCTGCGTCCCTGCGTACTGTTCCGGTGACGGTATGTTCCAGTGAGAGCACCTGTATCAGTTTGTGACCAAGCATTCCGGTCGCGCCCAGAACAAGGATCTTCAAGGGATCCACCTTCGGGACTGAGTGCTTGCGCTCACTCCGGTAAACTGAATTGTCAGATCCATTCCTTTCTCCATTGATCCATTATTTTTGTTATTCAAAGAAAATATAGGCTTGTACCACATCCCCAGAGACCCTCCTTCAGAACGTGATGAAGTAAGTGAGGAGAATATCCAGAACCGTAATTTCCCAAAAACCGGGGAAATAATACCAGATACCAGAGAGCCAAAGGCATTACCAAAGGGAAAACGGAGTGATTCTCTTTAAGAAGAAGACTAGGTAGGAAGAAAGGTACATTCGATCATGCCCATTTGCTGAAGGCCAGAGAATCAGGTCGTCCAATTCGGTATCCGTACATTATATCGATTGTACGTATCATGGTAAGGGTAGTATCCTTTTTTCCGATAAACGACAGACGCCGCCGGCCAAAAGATTACAGGGTGCAATTTCTCCCTCCGCAGGCACATGACCGTAAATCGCAAAATAACAATGACGAGGTTATCTTTCGTGATTGCCCGGGGAGGGAGATTATTATGCATTTTTTTTAAAGGTTCAGAACATCCTGAAATTTCTTCTCTGCATTATTAACATCAAAATCATCTTTCGCCCGAAGATATGCATTTTCCGTAATTTTCTGTACGAGCTCGCGATCGTTGAGCAGTCGGATTAACGCACCTGCAAGCGCGTCCGGATCATCCTGGTCGACAACGTATCCACAGGAATATTTCCGAAAGTACCATGACAAAAACGACCCGGCCGGTGCATGGACTAAAACCGGCCTTCCTGATGCAAGATATTCCCCGATTTTCCCGGGCGCCGAGGTCTTTATGATTTTGGGGTACGGAGAGTGAAACGCCAGGGGAAGAAAAATGATATCTGCATTTATTTGTACGCCTGGCATATCGCAATGGGGAAGGTGCTGATGAATTTCTACCGGGCCGATAATATTATTCTCGCTGAGATATGCGGCTGACTGGGGAGTGTACAGATGCAATGTAAGGCCGGAGATTCCTGTTTTTTTAATCGCAACAATCAGATTATGAAATGCGCTAAAATTTGCGTCATACACCGCCCCGGTGTAGACAATTTTTATCGATCCGGGGGAGGTTTCCTGACCGGTTTCTTTTATCAGAGCAGCATTTTTTTCGTACTCGGTGATATCGAAAGGGTTGTGGATGATATCCGCCCTGATCCCGTAGTTCCTTGAGTATTCTTCCTGCATACATTCGTTCGGGACGATAACACGGGCAGCATTTTTCACCAGTCGGCCTTCATGCTGTTCTGCGAATGAACGTAACAAAGGGTGTGTCCACTGGCGGGAGTAATAGTCAAAGGTATAGAGTACAAAGGGGATGCCAAGGACCCTGCAGGCACAAAACGCCGCCGGAGGATCGAAGAGATCCCCGGTACAGGCAACAACTGTAGTAATTCTCTCTTTTTCAAGAATTTTTTTTATCTGGTACGTTCTGACTGCCAGAACTATATCGAGCAATCGCCTGATCCTGAGGTAGAGAAAAACCTGTACGACCCGCTGCGTAACCCGGTTATCGGGAACCATATAATGATACGGCGCCGGTAACGTCTTTATACAATTTCCTTGGAGTCGGTATAAATTCTTATTTTTCTGGGTGATCAGGCAATACGTATCAGAAGGAAAGTTTTTGAGCAACTGGAAAAGAACCAGCGACTGGCCGGACTGGGAAGGAGGGAGTGCGATGGAAATAATTGCCAGTTTCATGTACTCAACACCGATGATCTTGAATAACTGTATGAATTTAGACAACTATCGGATAAAAAGTCTACATCGTCTTCATTAAGATAGTTTTCATGGGTTTTTGGGTCTCTGGTTCAAAAGTACTACCGTTCAACCGATACCTGATGTCTCCCTGAACTGGCAGCTATGTTTTTGTATTGTTCAATTACTTTCTGCTGTATGACTGAATAATCCAGACGCTCCCTTGCAATTTTCTCATTGATTGCCGCAGCCTGATTAACCAGATCGTCATCAGCAAGAGCCCTGCGAAGGAACAAGGCGACAGATCCCGGACTTTCGGGGGGGACAAGGAAACCGTTTTGTTCAGGGATAATCCATTCGTCCCCGCAGGATGTATCCGACTGGATGGGAAACGCTCCCATAACAATAGATTCAAGGAGAGAAGTACTGATGGCATCTGAGATGCTCAACCCGATGTAGACTCTTGCGGAGCCAAACATCCTGATAATTTCTTCATGGGAACACGCCGGCACAACGGTTATGCGTAATCCCGTTTTTTGAGCGATTGCGCCTGCTTGTTTTTTTACTTCTCTTGAATTACATGAATAGATCATTATATGGTAATTTCTAAGGTCTGCGACGCACAGCCCGATTGCACGCAGTCCAATAAGAGATCTTCCCGCCCAGCCTTGGTAACCTTTCAATAAAATTACCCGTCGTTCTGAAGTTTTCCCCGGCTGGCGGAATTTTTCCAGTGAGCCAAGATCGAAACCTCCTGCATTTGGGAGCACAGGGAGGGTTTTTCCGGCCAGTCCCAGTTTTTTTGCCAGAATAACGTCCCGTTCGCATTCGCAGGAATAATAATCGCAGGATTTGAGGATTTCCCGGATCTTTTCCCGGTGCCGGGAAAAACGGCTGAAATAGAAAATATCGCTTCCCCAGTTTGTGGCGATCCACACCGGGAATTTATTCCCGGATTCGTTTTTTGCTTTCAATACCATATATCCCGCGGACTGGAATTCCATCGAGTGAATGATATCCGGTTTTAATTGAGAAATAATCTTCCTTAACTGTTTATCACGGTAGTCCGGGGAAAACAACTTAAGGATTAACCTGCTACCCCATGCTATTATCGTGGAAAAGATCGGGTAACCGGAATATGTTACCTTCGTATTCCGGTTTTTTTTCACTCCGAATATAGAGTGATATACGGTGATATTTTTCAGATCCTGATGCGTAGCTCCGTAATCGATGCTGGGGAACAGGTGAATATCCCAGCCTTGGTCGGCAACCTGGTTAATCCAGCGTGCAGCATGGATACTATCTGACATAGCCACAAAAAGGATTTTCATTTTCTTTTACTCGCTTCAGAATTTTTGTTTTCCTAGAACTTTGGTTTGTTGGAATCATTTTTAATAATTGTTCATTGTTGTATTCTTCTAATTCAGAAACCCCCCTGGCGAATTTGTGAATTTTTAGAGTATAATGAGGAAACGATTTTTTAAAATCTTCTGCTTTTTCAGTTATTAAACAGTTCATTCCCAACAGTACTTCAAATTATGGATTTAATGAAAGGAAGGCTCGTAACAAATAAGCCTCCGTCAAGAGAACCCAGGATGAAGGATTTGTGAAATAAATCTTTAGATATTCATAGCGTAAAGGTATGGCATGAAAAAGTATGATTACTCCCGGCAAATGCTTTCCATTAAATTCTGACGGGAATGGATCTATAATGGTATATTCCGTCTGAAACTTTTCTGGGAAATTCTTATTGATCGCTTTGGCAATTACCCGCGAGGGATTTCCTTATCCGATCTCAATATTCTGTTTGGGTTTATAATATCTTATCAATGAGTGCAATATCGTAGCGCAACTAAAACTGAACGAATTGTTAGCAGGATTGAGCGGCCAATCTCATTTATTCGCTCTATGCTGAAAACCATCCATATAAAGATATACGAATATTATCGCAAATACACGAGAGCGTTTAGAAGAGGGATCGTTTTTTTATATACGAACAAAATCTAACGGGAGTCCGGATTAAATCTCCTAATTTTAGCAAATTATAAAACCCAACTGTTTTTAATAGGAATTCTCTTATGGGATAATATTTTGATACCATCTCAAATCTGCCATTGCAATATCTGCATCCAACATTTTGAATTTCATCTCCTCTTGGGGGCGTCATATTTTTAAGAACTGATACTTTATGGCAATAGGGACATTTGATATGCACCTCACTTATTCCATCAACGGTCCTTGAAAGAACTGGTGAAATGTGATATCCCGCAGTGTAAATGGCAACCATAACATTATTTTTCAATTTTTCAAATTCACGAGTGGACAGACTATCCGTCAGGTTCATTGGTTCATAAAAAATGTACCCCTTTTTAGCCCGTTTCTCAATGAATTCAATCTCATCTTTAATTAACCCTTTTTGGATACAATATTTATATAAGGGGGATCCCTGGAATAATATGACGAAACCTAGCTGGACTCCCCCTCGAACAATTTCCTGATTATTTTTAAAATAAGCCAGTGTTTCTTTTGCAGTTTCTAGTGTTTCGGCAGGATCGCCAAAAATAAATGTTCCTTGGACTGCTACGTCGTTTTCCGAAATTATCCGCAATGCTCTGTCAATCTGTTGTGAAGTGATGTGCTTTTTCATACTCTTAAGAACGGTATTACTATAACTTTCAAGACCGGGACTGATCATGGTGCACCCGGCGCATTTCATCATTTTGATGAGATCATCATCGATATTATCCACTCTGAGTGAACAGTTCCATGTTATTTCCCAGGGAACTGTTTTCCGGAATTCATTTATTTTTGTACAAAAATCGATTATCCGATTTCTATCATATGCAAATAACTCATCATAACACACGAAAATATTTATTTTATATTCATATGCGGCAAATTTTATTTCTTGCATTATATTATCAATTGAACGCTGTCGATATTTCTGACCCAACTGATGATAACAAAATGTACATCCATATGGACACGATCTGCTCATTAGTATCGGATATGCTCTTGGATTATTGGATCTGTCGTAAAGGATGTAATTTCCCGGCGCCATATTGTCTAGGAAAACACGTAAATCACTTCCCTGATGATCCGGAAAAGGAATTGAATCCAGGTCCATGATTGGCCGACGGGTTTTTGTCAAGACAAGATTACCTGTTGAATCGCCGTATCCTATTCCATCCACTAGGGATATATCGTCCCCGTTCTGAATCGATTGTAATAGTTCTCTAGCACTTTCCTCACCCTCTCCGATTACAATATAATCCGGTTTAAGAAGATTATACATGATTTCAGGCTGGGACGAGATCAAACCGCCCCCAAGGACAATTTTTGTCTCAGGGGAGATTGCCCGAATATACTTGGTATAATCCCTGATATTTGGATAGTAAATAGAAAGTCCGCCCATAAAAACAAAATTGTACGTAGTATTTTCAAATTCCTGCCTGAGTATATTTTTAACTAATCCCTCCATGTGATTTAAATTTAAAACAGTAACATCTAATCCATTTTTTTTAAGAACCGCAGAAATATATGGCAATCCAAGAGGCATATTATAATTAAAATTCTTTTCAGTACTGTTTTCTTCGTAAATAAATGGACTCTTATTAAAACGAACAAGAATAATTAGAACTTTCATACAACCTTCGCAGTTTAAAGCATGAGACGTTTCATTAGTTTTCATTTCATTAGTGAGTATAGATTAGTTGTTTATTCATATCTGCATTTCTGATTGCAAAGGGGAAGGGCCATAAAGTATGTCCATTCTTGTCGTTTTTCGTTTTCGGGCCCCGCTTGCGGTTATCATCGTTTAGTGTACGATTTAGAAGGGTGCTTTCCGGAAGAGACGCGGCAGGAGGAGAAAAATTGTTCCGAAAACGAAAGGGAAATGAGGCAGCATAAAGGAGGTATAATGGTCCTAACTCGGCCCGGGTATATATCCTTCCGCGGCCTGTGCGTTATCCGAAAGAGAGGGCCCAAAATGCCTTTAGCCTGTCGCCAGAAGTTTGGAAAGGTTTTCGGCTTGGAGTAAACACACAGACCAGAAACTATTGCCTGAAATTACGGACATAACCCCTATCATAAAACTGACACCGATTCCGGCATACTTCTCTATTATCACTAAAATTTCAGGTATGAACTAAAGGAGAATACCATTTTTCCCCATGGTCAGACCTAAAAATTAATATGAAAATAACATGCACTATTACTTTGTTTCTCGTCGATCCTGTTACCGGCTGGTGGTATTAATTACATATACTATCCTGAATAATGATCAAACGATCAGAAAGGCAGATTATCAGATTGAAAATATGCCGGATCTCCCGGTTCAAAAAAAGGGACCACAGAATTCTTCCCAGATTCCCAAAGATGATTCAACCCAGGTGGAAATGATCAAAAAAATCGTACGGCCCCCATATAATTTCATTTGCAAAAATGTAATCAAGTTAAAATACAAGACCATTTTGTTCAGGAGATCATTATCAACCAAAAAATTTCGCCGAAATGATGCATTATATGCTTTTTATGATCTCGATGTGATGTCGGCAGCATTTGATATCATCCCATTTCTCATTTTAGCAGAAAAAATTCGATTGTTTCGGGGATTAAAATCACTACATGTCATAATCGTTCCCGGTTCGAAACAGGGTTTTGCCGAGGGCTATTTTGAATATTACCGAGGTATGACACCGGATAAAGAAAAAATCCGGTTCGCATATCTTGAATGGCGTGTACGAAATATTCTGGTTCCCTGTTGCTGGTTGATGCCCTCGTGTAAACACTTGACCGTTTGTATGTCGAGATCAGAGGCCCGTGAAATAGAGAATCTGCTGGCAAAACACATATTTCCCGATAAATATCTTGTTGATTTTCCCATAAACCCTAACAAAAATATTTACCTGATGGAAGTAACGCCGGATAATGCCACAGTACCTGGTATCTGCGCGACCCAGACTGCATGCGATTTTGTTCACGAGTGGATTGATTCGAATTGTAAGGGAAAAAAAGTGGTGACCATCACTCTGCGTGAGTCAACATACGAAATCAACAGGAATAGCAATATTTTGGCTTGGATGAAATTTGTCCGCTCACTTGATCAGGATAAATTTTTCCCGGTTATCATTAGGGACACCGAAAAGGAATTCCAATCCATTCCCAAGGAAATGGCAGGTGTAACAATTTTTTCCGAAGCCAGCTGGAATATCGAGATTAGGGCAGCATTATACCAGATATGTTACCTGAATCTTTTCTCTAGCGGGGGGCCAATGACACTTGCGTGGTTTAATAAAAAATGCCGGTGCCTGAGCTTTAAACTTATTAGTGATTCGCCTGTCGCAACAGAAGACCATTTGAAATTTCTTGGCTATAAGGTCGGAGATCAGTTATCATATTTTTCAAAATTCCAAAAAATAGTCTGGCATGATGATACATATGATGTCATAAAAAAAGAATTTGAGGAAATGTGTTTAAAAATTGATAGTGAATCTGATACCGCCTAAATAAATATTCACAAACTGGAGAAACAAAATCATTGATTCTTCTTCCAATCACTTAAAAACTGCTCTAATCCGGCATCTGTCAGTTTATGCTTCATCATTAAAGTTATAATAGCAGGAGGAATCGTTGCCGCATGGCATCCTGCCTTGGCTGCATCCAGAACATGAAGCGGGTTCCTTATACTTGCTGCAATTATCTGTGTCCGTAATGAGTAGTTCTTAAAAATTTCCAGACTGTCTCGTACGATCTGCATGCCATCCGCTCCCTGATCGTCCAGTCTTCCGACAAATATACTTGCATAAGTTGTACCGGCTTTTGCTGCCAATAACGCCTGGTTTGCAGAAAAGATCAGCGTCACATTTGTTTTTATGCCCTTTTTTGCGAGAGTGAACGATGCCTTCAGCCCTTCTTCTGTCATCGGAATTTTTATTACAATATTCGAAGAGATTTTCACTAGGTTTTCGGCTTCCGTCACCATCCCTTCAGAGTCTTGGCTGATCACTTCGACACTGACGGGCCCGGGAATAATTCTTGTAATCTTTCCAATGACTTCCTCTACAGGGATAGACTTGCCCAGTCTGGCAAGCAATGTCGGATTTGTTGTGACCCCATCGACAAGATATGCAAATTTCTCAATTTCTGAAATATCCGCAGTATCAATAAATATCTGCATAACAACACCTGATACCTGATTTTATCCTGATATTTGATTCTGTTTCCTTTACCAGTTTTTTAGTTCTTTTTGCAGAGGCATCCTACTTATTTTACCTACGATACGTTATATTCGCCAATGATATATTTGTTTACGGCTTCAAACAAATCTGTTGCTATAGGGCAACTACCTTCTTTTATTCCTGACACTTCATCGGCCCCATGACCAGTCAATACTAAAATAACTTGGCATCCTGCATCCCTCCCTGCCTGAATATCACTCAGTTTATCGCCTATCACGTACGATTTCTGCAGATCAATCTGATATTCTTGTGCGGCCTTCAAAAGCATCCCAGGCCCGGGCTTCCTGCAATTGCAATCTACCTTGTATCTCTCAATTTTCGTGTCGGGGTGATGAGGGCAATAATATACAGCATCGACCACCCCGCCACATTCCTGAATTTTCGCCAGTAGCGCATTATTAAAGATTAGAACATCTTCTTCGGTGTAATATCCCCATGCAACACCTGCCTGGTTGGAAATAATTATTACCAGATACTCGTGTTCATTTAGGATCTTTACTGCTTCACCGCTTCTGGGGATTAATTCTAATTGATCAAGCCGGTGTGCATAATGTGGGGGGTCCTTATTTAGGACTCCATCCCGATCGAGAAAGACCGCCGGATTCAACATCAACCACTCCTTTAGTTTTTTTTGGATTATTACCTTAACTGTTATCACAGTCACAAATAATCACTAAAACGACCCGGGGGATCCGGATTGTACTGGCAGGACATGCGAAATTCCCCATACCTTTTCATGCGCCCGAAAATCCGGCATTCATTCCTTGAATGGCACAAACAGGGTTGATCTCACGTCCGGGTTTGTTTTTCATGTTCCCCTCGCTGCACGTGCGGACTGAATGGGTTAAAAGTGCGATAATAGTCATGGCATCCTGAATTTTACCGTTATAGATCATACCTAAACAGATCTCTAATGGCAACCATAGGGAACGGGCATTTCTGGCAATCGATGTTGGAAAAACATCGTCCAAATGAAAGATATACGTCGGGTTATACGTTACGTCCAGACCGGGATAAAATTTTTGTAGACTCCTGAGATTTTTGCATTCCACCCAAGTCTCTTCGTAACATCCGCGAATTGCCGCCTTTTCCGGTGTTTCTTCGGCATCGACTTTCCCCTAGGAATTTCCAGACTGATATTATTTATTAACAGACGATACTGTCGGACGAGTAAGACATATGAGCCCCAAGTGACCAGTACTGCAGCACGCGCACCCTCATCCGAGACCATATATTGTTTGGTAAATCCCTCAAATTCGGCCACCTTTGGATAGATGCGGCGGACATAATCCTGATACACCTTTTCTTGGGAGCTAACTTTAGTCGGATGGAGTGTAGTTTCTATCATTATCTCCCAATCGTACTCTTTTCCCTGTTCCTGAAGATCTAAATAATGCCTCAGACCAGCATACTCTCACCAGCATATACCGCATCAGTGAAGGCATTCGAAGTCTTGCATTATTCTAAATGATCAATAACCCACAAATGCTGAGCCAACGAGGATTGCCCAATCAGAGACAGGCCCCCGTCAACAATGATCTCCTGACCTGTGATATACGATGCCTTGTCGCTGCAAAGAAATTCGATAACATCCGCAACATCTTCTGCTTTTCCCATGCGACGAAGGGGAATAATTTTTTCATACATGCTTCGCAGTTCTGACTGTTCGGCATAGTAATTTGCAGATTCTTCCTTAATCAATGTTGCTGGTGATACACAATTCACCCTGATACCCCGAAGACCCAGAGTGACTGCATAATACCGAACCATCTGGTTAAGTCCGGCTTTTGCGATGTGGTAACCAACCGGTTGTTCATCGTGGATAAGATGGCTGGCGGCAGAACCTACAATAACCACCGACATATTTCCTGTCTCGTCAAAGGATTCCGTGCAGAGTTCAATAATTTGTTTTGTTGCAGTCAGGCTGATGCTTAGTTCTCCTTCCCATGCCTCCCCGCTGCCACGGAAACGCTGATAAAAGATCAGACTCGTAATTCTGCCATGTTCGGCCACAAGCTGGTTAACGACCCTCCTGATACCCTCACGGTCTCCCAAATCAACCGGATAAAAAAAAACCCCGGGAAGGTTATGTTTCACTTCAGGAGATGGACGGCGACCAAGGAGGGAGACTGCAAAATATCTCTCAGAAAAACGTCTGACCAACACTCGTCCGCTGCCTCTTGTCCCCCCAACGATTACCACATGTTTTGATCGCATAGAAATTACCTCACCCAATCCCGTAACTGTTCACTATTTCAGATGCATATCGTTATTCAATTACCCTCAATTCCGGCAGAGGGATAATAAATTTTCCGCCTTGGTTCAGGTATGCCTGGTTTTTCCTGAGAATTTCTGTCTGGTACTGCCAAGCCAGTATCACCGTATAATTCGGCTTATCTTCCATCAGCCTAGATGAGGGATAGACCGGGAGATGCCATCCCGGTGAATACATGCCCTTTTTGATGGGATTATCATCCACTAGGTAATCTAGGAACGGAGCCAGCTCAAAATGATAGGTCAGTGTCGTGGTACTATGTGAGGCCCCGTACCCGGCAATCCTGATCCCTTCTTTTTTTATCTGCCCAAGAAGCAGGTTCAGGTCTACTTTCAGGCCGTTGATTTTTTCAGCAAACCGGATGTACGTTTCCGGCTTATCAATACCACGGGATTCTTCTTCTCTGATGATCTCGGCGATCCGGGGCGAAACAGGCCTTTTACCACCTTTTAATTGTGCGACGGCTCGTATTGCCCCGCCTTTTGCAGGTTTTTTCTGCGCATCAATAAGATCGAGTCCGCATTTTTCGAAGACATACCGGAGGACTTTGAGACTGAAGTACGAAAAGTGCTCATGGTAAACATAATCAAACATATTAATTTTCATCTGTTCCGGGTGATATCCAGTCTGGACGGCAAACACTCCCTCATGAGAAAGGAGACTGGCGACATTTTGGGTAAAACCAAGGATATCGTCAATATTTGCGTACATGTAATTCGCAGTAATTATCTGCGGGTGGCCATGTCGGTCAATGATCTCTTTTCTAACTGCATCTGTGAAAAAATCAGCAATCGTCGGGATTCCTCTGCTGCGTGCAACATCTGCCAGTTTCTGGCTGGGTTCAACACCGAGAACCTCCATGCCATGCCGTTTGAATCCCTCAAGCATCGTCCCATCATTGCTGCCCAGATCAACCACCAGCGATCCTTCCAGCGGCCGGACAAGGGATAAAATCTCATCCGCATACTCCTGGTAATGGCGGGGTAAACCTACGGTCACCTTGGTTTCATACAAATAATCGGAATAACTGATCGCCGGGTTTAGTATATAGGGCAGGTGAAGATACCCGCAGTTCTGACATAATGCAAGGACCAGGGGATATTTTTCCTGAATGATATTGAGTTGTTCTTTCGGGATGAACCGGTCTTCAGGAGGTGTCGGGTTCAACTCAAAGACAGTCACAATGTTTTTGCTCCCGCAGATTCGGCAGTTCTCATCATGTCGGATAGGTCCATTAAAATCAGGAGTCATCTGAATGCCTCACATCTCTTTTGTAAATCCTTTAAGAAGTCGGATATTCCTTTTTGGTCGCCTTCAACAGGGGACCATTCTGAAAAAATTGTTTTTTCTGGCACAAACGGGCCGTTTGTTGTCTCGTGAAAGACTAAAAAGTCAGTTCTTATATGAAATGAATGAAATATGGGTTCGTCAATCCGATAGTAAAAATATCCTTTGGACCTGTTATCGGTCAATGAGACAACATCTCTCAGTTCCCCGTTGTCTTCGAACAAGATCAAGTCGACTTCCCCTTCGACGATATGGAAGGATTCGCTTTTCCCGATATGTTTGTGCGGGCGGATATACGTGGCTTTGTCCTGGACGATCAGCATTTCATGAAGGGGGGAAAATTCATCTTTATGGGCACATAGACGGCTCCGTTTTCTAGATGTTTTTTGGGCAGACTCTTTTAAAAAAAATATATCCTCTTGACAAATTTTCACCGGTAGGTCATTTGCATAATACACCCCATCATCGATTTTATAAAAGGTCATACAACCACCAGCTGGTACAATGACCGTTTACTCAATGGAAAAATTGATAAAAATTCCCCCCCGTTGCCTGTGAAAACCCGGTTTTTTTCAATCACATTTTCTTCATTCTTTGGATTGATGCTGAGCAGACACAGGGAGTACTCCTTATTCATCAGAGTTGAAGAGGAGCGGATGGGAATCTTCGAACCCGGCATAATCAGACCCTGTTTATGGGGTTCATCGTCAAGGACACAATCAATACAATCCTGCAACTGAAACAGCCATATAAATGTACAAGCGAGGTGTCCGGCCCCAAAAAGGGCGATTTTACCATGTTCTTTCTTATATCCGGTGAAAAAAACCCTGAATTTTTCTTTGTATGTTTCAAAATTTTTTGCAAATCGTTCCCCCTGCATAAGTCCCTCACCAAGACGACCAGCGGGGGTATCCGCCCCGAGAATTTTTGTGAGTTTTGTAATTGCAACAAGTGAGTTTTCAGATGAATAAGGGATGTTATCCAGCCTGACCACTTGGAATCCATTCGTTTCAAGTGCATGCCTGAATGTTTCCGGTGTGAAATAATACAGGTGTTCCTCCCACATCATCGTATAGTCACATTGGTTCAACGATTTTGAACAATCCGGCACTTCAAATACAATATATCCTTCACGGTTAATCATAACCTTCAATGAAGTGATAAATTCATCCTTATTATAAACATGTTCCAGGATGTGGCGGACAATGAGAATATCCGCCTTACCCTTTTTTTTTGCAATTGTTTCGGCTTTTTCCCGGGTGATTCCGGCTTGGATACTCTCTATGCCTGCACCTTTTGCCTGGATGTGGAGGTCATTACCGGTATCAATCCTCCAGGTAAAAAAATCCCGGTTGGCAAACCTGCGAAGTGTGCTGTCATCCTTGAACGATAATCCCCCGATCACTGATCCTTTGGATATACCCTTCAGATCGCAAAGGGAATCTACAAGGGAATCAAGATGGTCTTCCGGTTCACGATACGTAATCCAGTCATACCTAGGTATTAGCTCGGAGATTGGGAACGGAGTCGTCAATTGGACTAAACCACAGGTCCGGCACTGGCTGAGACCAAAAGGATATAGTGTCTCTTCCTCATCAGAATTGCGAAGGTACCTGTTTGATACAGGATGCACCCCCGCATCAAGAAGAGGTATTACGGTGCCGTTTTTACAAAAACACATTGGAACCACTCCTCTCACGCGGGCCCTCTTTGTCCCGGTTCCCTTAAGCCTTCGTCCAGACCGGTAACACACCAGTTGGAAAGCTGTGTCTGAAAAAGACAGGCAGTTTATCCGTTATTAACCTTCTCTCTCAAGCGTTTTTGTATATTTTTGTTCCAGAAGTATTAAAAACAAATGTTTTCACCCATCCGGAACAGTAGAACACACGTGATGCCGCTGGGAACCAAATGAATATCGGGGTTGCCGGATTTCGGTTAAAAAAATTTTTACTACCAGCGTCTAAATCCAGTTTGAATGTTGTATGGGTGCATTCATCGCCTTAATTATATCCTTTAATGAAAAATTCTTTAACTCACCTGATTTTATGGCGGCTAATAACTCATTATGGATTTCCATCATACAAGGGTTTGGGCAATCATGTAAATCAATCGATTTGCAGACGCGTTTTCGCCGGGAAGAATCCCATAATTCCTTGAAACTTATTTTCGATACATCTCCGTAACAGTACTTTTCATCATCTTCTAACATACAACAGGGGTATACCTTACAATCGGGAGTGACAATCGTTGCGAAATGACAGGTATGACATTCCAAAAACCGCCGTTCTTTCGCACCGCCCAGTGAATCTATCCTGTCTTTTGGATACGAGACAAGAAATTCTTGGTCAGATAATTCTGAACAATGCTTCAGTTCCCGGGTAATATCATGATATAATGAATTGTTTTTTGAACCGGAATCCCAATTGAAAAAAGGCCTGAACCTGATATTATCAACACCAATTTCTTTGACTAATTTTGCAGCGCTATATGCTCCTTTTATTGTATGGGCATCAATCAGGTAGGTTATTCCAAAGACAATATCACTCTTGTTTTCTCTTTTGGCTGACACAATTTTTTGAATGTTTCTTATGACAAAATGAAATGCTGAACCCGGCATGCCATGAATTTTTGAATACATTTCAGGATTGGCCGCATCAAGACTGATCCTTGCCCAGGTACAACTGCTTGCGATCGCTTCGATTACATCGTCAGATAATTTGTAGCCATTCGTTGAGACTGAAGATTCCAGTCCAAGACTTTTTGTATACCGTAAAATTGACGCCAGTTCCGGGTGACATGAAGGATCACCGCCCCCGCCAAAACCAAACGATCTGGCACCGATCTGCTTTGCCTGAAGAATAATTCTTTTTGCAGTTTCGGTGTCCATTGTTGTCGTGTCTTTTTTCCTTGAAGAACATTTCGGGCAACGGTTATTGCAGACATTTGTAAGATTTATGTTAACCAAAAAGGGATATGTTGACCCTGTATCGATCCATTCGATCAACCGATCCGGATGGTTGAGTAATTTGTAACTGTTAAACACCTGATTATTCATCTGTCTGGCTCCCCGTGAAGTTCCGTCTTAATAATCGAATGATAGGGTTTTGTAGGAGGATCCTGCGATACGATCACGTTCAGGGTTTATGAATATATTCCAGAGGTTGATCTTTAATTTCATTCCAATTATTGTCGATCCATGCCACAACATTTTTCAACCCTTCATTCAGTTTAATTTCTGGCATCCAGCCTAGTTCCTTCCTGGCTTTTGATGAATCGATAATATAAGCCTTATCCTGACCAATTCGTTCCGCAACCGTCTTTGTAGCGGAATCAAAGTTTTTACCCATTTCATCACAGATCATCCTGACAACATTTTTAATTGCTATTCCCGAATCCGAGGGAGATAAATGATATATTTGACCATTCCTTCCCTTTAACATGGCCAGTAACTCCCCACGCGAAATGTCCCGTATGTGTATGTACGATTTGACGGCCTGTCCCCCACCATGCAATTCAATGATTTTTCCTTTATTCAGGAAAATAACTGCGCGGGGTATGATTTTAAAGAGCTGCTGGTGTGCCCCGTAAACATTTGTGGACCGGATCACTACCAGAGGAAAATCAAAATTTTTCACAAGAGTAAATAACATTAAATCTCCTGCGGCCTTTGAAGCTGCATAGGGAGTGCTTGGGTTTAACTGGGCATCCTCGCGAACTATTCCTTCACATGTGCCATAAACCTCAGGGGATGAGATATGGACATAGCGTTTTAACCATTCCTGATCTTTAAGAAAATTTCCTAATTCGGCAATAGCAACCGCATTTGTTCGGAACCACTGTTCAGGATGTTCCCAGCTGGGTCCGACTTCACTTTGCGCTGCGAAATTGATGATGTATTCTGGTTTAATATCGAGGAGGAGTTTTTTTAACTCCGCCATATTCTGATTCAGATCCATCTGATGAAATGAAAACCGGTTAAGATTTGCATTTTCTTTGTAGGGAAGAAACAATGATGATTTTTCCGATGACCGGCTTATTCCATGAATGCGGCAATCGGTCTCCGCTAATACATGATCGATAAAATCGCTTCCCGAAAAAGAATTACTGCCAATTATTACTATTTTTTCCATCTTTATTCCCCCTGATCCGGTTCTGACGCATGAAAAATTCATCTGCCAGTTCATTCAAAATAAATGAAGGAATAATCCCCGCTATATCCTGTTTTTTCTAACCACCACCGCCATTCATCCGGTGTAAAAAAACACTCACAGGTCAACTGCCAGTAGAGCAAATTTACTTTTTCTTCATCATTCCTGTACGATTCAACAACAATATATTTGTTCTTTTTCCCAACACGTTCAATCTCCTTTAATGCTTTTTCAAGATTGAAACAGTAGAGATTATGCAATGTCGTAATCGAAAGGACAAGATCAAAGGTATTATCTTCAAACGGTAAGCATTCAGCACTGCCTTCTTGTAAAAATGGTTTCACTTCCTCCTTTGCATGGGTAAGTGCATACCGGGATATGTCGATTCCGTGGATCTCAACTCCCGGAATGGCTACCATCAGTTCGTAGAGCAAAAAGCCTTTTCCGCAACCAACATCAAGGATTTTATCCCCGCACTTTAGGTGGTAATGATCCCGTAATGCGCAAGCGACAACTTTCCAGCGGCCGTCATAATAAAAGCCGCCGTACCCGAATTTCCTGTTGCCATCCCAATAATCAAAATCAAATTTTTTTGCGACCGCTGCAGCCTCGGCCTTGGGAAATTCGGTCACGCGTTCAAGGTAATTTCGTTTCGTTTTTTTATGAACTGAAGAAATAAAATCGAGTTCCGGCATAACTAAAACTCACCATTCCTGATAGTAGTAACGATATTCATCGCTTTCTGCAATTGTTCATCCTTTTTTACTTCCGGGTTCAGCGTATTTTTCATAAATGCCCTGCGGGACCTTCCCCTCGGTAGGAATTCATTGAGGACGATACAGCACCATTTTATTTCATATACGGGCAATAATATCTCTATTCTCTTTCCTTGCATTTCCGGATTGCTGAGATCCTTTACAATTTGTTCTCTAATGTATAAATGGAACTTTCGGGGTATAGGAATTTCGGGCTGACAGAAAAGATCACAGACCATCTTTGCCGGGTCGTCCCAGCCGGCGTATTCGAAATCCATAAAGATTAGGGCGCCGTCCTTATCCACCAGCACATTATGGAAACCAAAGTCAGAGGGGGACAGGCGCATATCCCCGTCCGTGACTTTTTCATCTAGGACAAAGTTGTCTCCCTCAGCCTTTTTACAGGCAGTATATTTTACCCGCTCCCATGTCGGCAATAATTCTTCCAAGATAAATTGTTCCGCTCTTTTGTCAGTTTCTGACAGCACCTGAATTTTTTGCAGGTTCTGGATGCGCATTTCTGTCAAACGAATATGTTCTATAAGGGAAAAGCAGGCTTCAGATGCGTTTGGCAGCAGAATTGCATCATCTGATGCCCGGCAGTTATTGATGGCAAAATAAAAATCAAGCACCTGATCGATATGCTGACTGGTAATCTCAGAATGCACCATCTTTTTTCCATCGATATAATCAAAAAGTGCGAGATGATGGAGAGGTTCGCATGCAAGAGGCCGTGGTATTTGGTGTATACCATGATCCCAGAGAAATCGTGAGAACCCATAATCAGAAGATAACCTGTCACGCAGATTACCTTTATAGTGATAATATTGTTTAAGTACTGCGCTAATCTGGTTATTCCGTCGTATAAGAAATAGCCGGTTATTCACCCCCCGGGCCATGGGGCTCAGCTCAAAGGGTTCGGGATATCCTGTTGCTTTCAGGAATGCCGTAACCTCATTAACAAATATCTTCGATGTCATATCAGGCAGGATTTTGTTTTGATAACCAGGTGAGTAATTCTGACCAGGAACTTACCCGAAAATCAATACCTGAATCATCATGCAGGTTATGCGGATCGAAAAGTATCCGTTGCACACTTGGGGGAAAGGCCGGTTCTGATAAAAATTCGGGGAGATCATCGATAAAATGGGTACACCCTTGTTCTTTTATCCTCTTGATCTTTTCTTCTTTTGTTAGTTCGAGAAAAACATTGGCTAAAATTTCTGCATCCCGGCCATTGAACAGATTATATTGGGCTATCCAATCAGACGCAGCCTTATGAAGGTCACATCTCTCCCCGCGGTAGGGATACCGTGTTTTGTGGCTGATGATAAAAACCTCGATACCTGCCTGCCTGCACCTTTGAAAAAATTCTATGACGTGCGGGAATGGTTCTGCCTCATGCATGCATGCCCCGTACACGAAACCCTGGAGTTCTGTCCACGCTTCTTCCTGCCCGGTATCTCGCAGATAATTCCGGATCTCATTTTTTACCCGCGGAATTGAGGAGGGGATTAATCTTTTTGCTAGTGCGCCCCGGTAAAATGCGTGATCGTAACATACAATGGTATTATCAAAATCCACACCAAGTATCATTCGATCCTCTTATGTCCGTGACATATCAATTAATGGACGTACAACACGACCTGTTGCCAAATCCGTGAGGGCCTGATTGATATCTTTTAATGAATATGGCGGGCTCATCAGAGGATCAAGATTTAACCGTCCATATTTTATGAGCCGACAATATCGTGGAAAATCGATATCAGGATTATTATCCCCCCCCCATGTCCCCCGCAATTGTTTTCCCATATTCAGCTGCCGGGGATCGATGACCAGTCGGTCCTTAAAATTTGCATTCCCGATAACAACCGCTATGCCACCCTGTGCACATACTACAATAAGCGCCTGGTTCATCACTTCAGGTATGCCGGTTGCTTCAATTGAAACATCAACCCCCCCCGGACAGATCGTCATAATTTCTTCGACGGGGTTCCCCGTATTCGAGCAGATACAGTTCGTGGCCCCCATTTTTTGTGCAGCCTTTAGCTTTTCAGGATTGATATCAACCGCAATAACTGGAGCGCAACCGGCAATGGCTGCACCGGCAACAGCACACAGTCCTATCCCGCCGGTCCCAAATATTGCAATACTCTGGCCCGGGCGCGGTTGAGCGGTATTGAGAACAGCGCCCATCCCAGTTGGTACAGCACAACCGATTAAAGCTGATACCTCCATGGAAATATCATATGGGATAACAGTTAAACGGTTTTCGCTGATCACAGACTGGCGGCTGAATGTTGTCACGCCTCCTGCATTCACCCTTTTATTTCCCCACCGGTATACGGTATTGGAAATATCTGCACCTTTTCCCTTAATCCAAGAGATGATGACCCGGTCCCCAACCTTTACTTTTGTTACGCCGTTTCCAATCTCACGGACGACTCCACTTCCTTCATGACCTAGGCAATGAGGGAGAAACTTATCCTCTCCACGTGTTCCTTGGCATTCGGATAACTGGGTGTGGCATATTCCGCTATACGAAATATCTATTAATACCTGGCCCTGTTTTAACTGAGGTATCTCGATATCCGTAACCACCAGAGGTTTTTGTAATTCCGTCAAGATTGCAGCATCAGTTTTCATGAGTTTGTTCCGTTACAGGTATACTTTTTTTTAATGACATCAGCAATTTTTTCCGGTGAGAGCGAATAATAATCACGTGCCTCATTCTGATTGATTGTCGTATATAAAAATTCATCATGGGTTCCTAATCGTAATAATTTCACTTTCTTTTCAGAATTATCAACATACCATTCGGCTATGGCACTCCCCAGCCCCCCAATAAGACTATGCTCCTCGAGTGTAACCACAGTATCAAACTGAGAGAAAACTTCAGATAGGGTTATAAGATCAAGAGGTTTAATGGTAGGAAAATGAACAACCCGGGCAGAGATGTTTTTTCCTTCGAGTAATTCACGTGCCCTGATTGCATTGAAAAGAAGCGTGCCTGTGGTGATGATGCAAACATCTTTTCCTGGTATGCATGTTATGGCTTTTCCAATGTGGAAATCCGGGGTTTCTTTGTGGACCAACGGCTCATTTTTTTTACCAATGCGGATATAGACCGGTCCACTTTGTTTCATAGCCTCCCTGATGCTGCACCGGACTTCAATGGCATCTGCCGGACATACAACTGTCATGTTGGGTAATGATCGCATGAGTGCAATATCTTCACAGATATAATGGGTTGGCCCTAAGGGTGCATAGGTTAGCCCTCCCCCAAGACCGATGATTACGACAGGAAGATTCTGGTAGCAAAGGTCTACACGGATCTGCTCAAAACATCGTGTTATGTCAAATGAAGCAAATGTATAAATAAAAGGACGCATCCCGCAGATCGCAAGGCCGGCGGACATACTTACCATGTTAGCCTCTGCGACACCGCAATTGATAAAGCGGCAGGGAAATTTTTTCTGGTAATCATCAAACATCTGATTTCCAATATCCCCGGAAAGAATAATGATTCTGTCGTCAGATGAGGCGAGATCGGTTATTTCCTGAGCAAACGCAGATCTCATAGTGACGTTAGTTCTCCCTGAGCTCTTTTAACTTCTTCAGCAGTGGGAATCCTGTAATGCCAGTTATTATCATCTTCCATGAATGAGATTCCCTTTCCTTTTATTGTATGGGCAATAATTGCAACGGGTTTTCCGGATCCATCGGGAATTGTTGACAAAACTTTTATTAAAGAACTGATATCGTGTCCATCCACATCGTAGACACTCCATCCGAATGACTCCCACTTTTCTTTGAGGGGGTTTAACGCCATTATTTCCTCACTCCTGCCTGTAGCCTGCCAGCGGTTAAAATCAATTATTACTACTAAGTTATCCGTTTTCTGTGCTGGAGCAAGCATCGCTGCTTCCCACACACTCCCTTCATTGCATTCGCCATCACTTATGACGACAAATACCCTGAACGGGACGTGTCTGATCCGTCCTGCAAGTGCCATCCCAAGACCTATGGAAAGTCCATGACCGAGCGAGCCTGCTGTTGCCTCTATTCCGGGCAACACACCCATATTTGGATGTTCGGTCAGATGACTCCCGGTTTTATTGAATGTTTTGAGTAAGTCTTTTGGAAAAAAGCCGGTATCGGCAAGGACCGTATAAAGGGTCATCGAAGCATGCCCTTTGCTTAAAAGAACACGATCCCGGGTTTCAGAAAAGGGGGCTTTTGGATCGATATTGAGGCATCCTCCGTAATAGAGAGCGACAAGTATCTCCACACAAGATAAGGATGAACCCAGATGCATGGCATCTGACGTATGAGACAACTCCACGATCTCCCCCCGCATCCTTCGGGAAATTTTTGCAAGTTTCTTGTTTATTTTTGTTTTTGAACCTGACTTTATTCCTATCATAACAACAGTAGCTCCAAAATCACGAGAACAGCATATGCATCTGAAATTTTAAATTTTTTCTCTTGAATCTTTTCTTTTCATTTATCGCAACAACAATAAAAATATATATGGGTTTTGTCGGATAGATTTACTGTCAATCATTTTTTATATAAAATTCACATGGGGGTGTGGATTTTTGAGTGCAGACAAATACCGGTTAGCCGGATCCAACCGGCAGCCCTTCCGGCAGGTTTCAATTCCAATCTCTTTTATTTTAGCAATTACCTCATGACGTTTTTCACCTTGCCAGATTTCAGAAAATGATTCAGCGTATAAATTCCCATAGGCAAATTCAGGTTGGGTATGAAAGAGATTGCAGGGAATAATATTTCCATCCGCCTCGATCAGTGCGTAAAAGGGAAGTCCGTAACATTCAGGATAGGGTTTTTCCTCGGCCGCAAGATGAGCTGATTTCTGTCTGAAGATCACTTGAAACGAGTTATCATTATATTCATTAATTTTTTCCGCAAGCTGGTCCATCCGCGTTACATCAACAGAATACCGGTTTTTACTCAGTGGATGCTGGGAATAGGGTTTTAACTGGACATTATCAACGCCAATTTCTTTCATTAGTTTGATAAATAGGATTATTTCATTAAAATTTTCTGATAGTATCAATAATTGGACACCAATGACCACAGGATAATGGTTTTGTTCTTTTATCTCTACTGCTTTTCTTATATTCTCTATTATTTTATTAAAATCGTTTTTCCCACCCCGATGGATTTTGTAATGGGTATCTGCCGTTCCCGCATCAAGACTATAGCGTAACCATGATAAATGTTGGAGGCACTTCCTGATTTTTTCTTCGATGAAAAGAACACCATTTGTAGCCATTGCTACGTCCAATCCTGCCATGTTTGCATTTATGACAAATTCACAGATATCCGGGTGTAAAAACGGTTCTCCTTCCCCGGCAAACATTACCGACTTGACACCACATGCGTTCATCTCAACGAAAGCTCGGTTCATGACATCGGTATCCATATCCTTGTATTCTTTCTCTATCCAGTCAAGAGCACAGAAGATGCAGCGATGGTTGCACCGGTTGGTAGGTCCAATCTCAATATAAATTGGGTAACAGTCCCCGGTAGAGAGCCATTTACTTACGCGTTCTGGATGATATATCAGCTTATGATTCTCAGTTTCGATCTTCATGAAATGTCCTGGCTCTCAAGGATTCTCATGATCCTTGAATGGGATAAAGAGAAGGGTATTCATAGATCATTAATCACCTTTTCGCGAATCATTTACTCACTAAACGCATTTATGCGATCTTTGGCAGCATCAGAAATATAATGCGTCAATATCGAATGTCCGAGCTCAACAAATCCATAGTTCTCAATAGGAACATAAAAGTTGATCATTCCCTTGCACCGAAGAGGATTATTACTTTTAAACCCGGAAAGGGTGATAACGTTACAGCCCTTATTCCGTGCTGCATCTGCCGCGCGAATAATATTTTCGGATCGCCCCGAACTACTGATCGCGATCAATACGTCTCCTTTTTCTGCCCAGAGATCAACCAGAACTTCAAACGCCACAGTATAACTCATATCATTTGATAAAGCACTAAGAAGCGGGGCCTCATTAAACACGAGCGTTCGTACTGCTACTGCTTTGCACAGGTCATTCTGCATGTGACTGGCAATTGCGGCACTCCCCCCGTTACCGATAACGATAATCTTTCGACCCTCTGATCTTTTTGAGAGAATTGTCGATATTGTGAGATTCATTCCCTCTTCAAATGGCATCCTCTCCCCAGAGTCCGCCGTCACTTCAATAAGGGAAGGTAGGCGGCATAATTCTTGTGCGTATCCAGAAAATGTCTGTTCAGCCACGATAGCACCCCGGTGTACAATAACTAGTTGTGGTGTTAAATGGCATCGTGTCCCTTTAACACCACATCATACGATCTCTCCAATACGTTCTGGATAGTTCGTCCGGAAACAATCCCATAATACCGATACGTTAAAGTTTCTCCTGTTTGCCTCACGATAGAACAGTTTTATCTGGCTGAATGTCATCTCACTGATCTGATGTTTCCAGCATTCGGTATATTCCGGGGAAAGAACTACCTGTTTTATCCTGATCTCCCTGCATAAATCTAAGAATCCTGTTAGTGATTCCCATGAATTATTTTTATCATTGATAATGTATTTGAGGGTGATTTTATCCGGGTTGATAAAAGCGTACTTTTTGATGTTTGTCACAACCTCATTATACTTGTCCTGACCTTTCATTTCGATATAAGTTTCTCGGTTTCCGGAATCGAGACTTACCTGAATGCGGGCACGACCGTTTTTCAGGGATTCGGATAATTGATGGGAGAACAGAATTGCATTGGTATTTACAAATGTACTCATGCCGGCTTTGTTAAGCAACTCCATAATATCACCGAATTCAGGTATCAGCGTTGGTTCCCCGCCACCCCAATCAGATTGCCCCCGGCGTGTATTTATATATCCTCTGTTGATAAGCCATTTTAAAACCGGGTACACCTGATACCTCTGTGCATTCCGTTCGCGGTTCTCCGGTCTCCATATATCGCAATACGAGCACCTCCCATTACAGTGCCCGCAATACTCGAATGTTATTGATGAAACCGGGAGCCGTTCTGGCATGTGTATGCCTTTAATTAACTGGGGGCATTGCAGGCACGGACTGGTTCCGTTCTTGATCTCCTTACGGGTTTTCTTTCTCATATAAAGAAACTCATGCATAGGAAAAATCCCACCGCTATAAGGTATTGATGGTATAGAGTAACCGGTCCCGGGTGAACAGACACCGATAGTATCCGTTTTAAAATGCAACCCATGTTCTAGGTGTGGACAATATAATCTTCCAAATAAATTGTTTACGAAGGAATGCATATCAGTCCTCCCAATGCTTATGATCGCAGACAAATGCAATGCCGCAAGTGCTCAGATATACCGGGATTACAAGTCCGAAGGTTATGACATATACCACTCGTTTCGGGAATTCCACAAGAAAATGATGTAACCGTCGGATCATCGCTGTTCCTCATGAAGCTTATAATCTGAAAATATTAGCCCACGGGCTTCCTCCCTGTTGACGAACAATACAATATCCTCTCCTTGGCGAGTAGTAGATCCTATCGCCCTTTTTACAATTTGCCTCTGCCTCCGTTCTTGTACGATAATAATCGGTCATATGAGTATAATCTTTATCTTCCCCATCCGTTATTTTATAATTTAGATTTTGGCTTTCTGTCAAAATTACCGCCCCATAAATGGACACGATGTCATTTCACACCACAACTAGTCATTTCATAAGAGTGTTTATATGTTTATACAAAGGCACAGGTTCAATCGATTTCCGGTGGCCCACGGTAGCCACAGCCTGGCTGGCGACTGCATTTGCAATAAAACCGACAACGTCTTTGGGTGCATTCTGGAATGCGCAGAGCGAACAAAGCGAGATGATCGCATCTCCGGCACCCATCCTGTCCAGTACCTGAGTTGCAAATGCCGGAGTTTTAACAAATCCTTCGTTGACATCGAAATATATGTTTCCAGATTTTCCCTGTGTTATCAGGATTTTCGGACAGAACATCTTTTTTGAAACATTTACAATACTTTCTTCCAAGTTACAATGCCGGTTCCTCTCTTCAAGATTTAATTCGGTATGGTTCAAGGATATAAAATCCGCTTTTGAGTACTTTGAGATCACATTGAATCCCCGGTTGCCGGCATTCGATTGCGTATTTACTGCCAAGAATTTTGCATTGTTGCAGATCGTTATTATCAAATCTTTTGTGAGCATCCCATGACCATAATCGATAACGATGACAATATCATAATCGGGAATTTTCTTCCATAATACCTCGTCCAGCAACGCCTCCTGATCGCGATCGAGCTCGCTGTCATTGATTTCATGCTGTTCGAAAAGTTTTTGGGTAAGGTAATTATCAACGAACCGTCTCTTCACGATTGTTGGAGAATCTCGTTTATAAAAAAAAGAGGGATTTATTTTTTTGTTAAGATTCTCTCTCACAAACTTCTCATCGGTCTCAAACTCGCCAAGCAGGGTGATGACGTCAACAGTATGACAAAAATTTGCCAAGTGGTTTGCAGCAGCAAGAATTCCTCCGGCAAACTTCTCTTTTGAGAGATATTTGACTGCGATGATCGGATCTTTGGTGGCCATTCCGATAGGTTCACAATAATTGTATTCATCAATGATTGTTTCACCGATGACCATGATCTTTAATTTTTCTGCCTGCTTCAGGAATTGGATTACATCTTCGGAAGAATAGCGGTTTGAGAACTGTGCGAGGAATTTACGTGTCTCTTCTGGAAAAATTGAGAAATTTTTGTTTATCAATTGAGAGGAACTGAAAACTATATCATCTGTAAAGACGAGAATACCCCCAACAGCATGAATGGCATTTTCTTCGTCAATTATTTTACCAGTAATATCATTTTTTGCCTCCTTATATTCGGATCCTTTTACGTAAATATCCGGCTTTAAAATATGGATGGTTTCCACTGCTGTTGGCCATTCGTTTATTGCCACATAATCAACGACGTCGAGTGCGGATATTGCTTCAGCTCGCAAATTTTCAGGAAATGCCGGTCTGTGAGGACCTTTATTTACAAACCGATCGGGAGTTACCGTAACAACGAGGATGTCTCCGTGTTTTTTCGCCTGTTCAAAATACCGGATGTGCCCGATATGAAGAAGATCAAAGACTCCATGGCAGAGTACTATTTTCTTTTCGGACCGGATTTTCCGGAGTAGTTCTGCAAGATCTGAAACCGTTTTAATTTTTATATCTCCTTCCATTGTTTATCCCATCCGCCTTCGGCCGTTGTCGTGGAATTCAGTATCTTTGCTTAAATATTTGAACCAATCCTTTGTAGCTTCTGCAATTGCATCTTTGTCCCAGACGGGGGCATTATGCCATTCATTGATATGTATAAGAATATTTTTTACTCCGGTCCTAAAATCGATTTTCGGAGTCCAATCCAACATAGTTGATATTTTTGTAATATCTGCATAGGTACAGTCTGGTTCACCAGGGCGCTTTGGTATGTACTCCACATCCCCTTCAAGAAGGCGCACAAGTTCATTCACACTATAAGTTCCGCCCGATCCAACATTGAATACTTCTCCGGTAATACCGGATTCAGCAGCCTTCACAAACGCATCAGCAACATCGGTAACATACGTAAAGTCCCGGGTTTGTGTCCCGTCGCCCACAACGGTGAATGGTTTTCCCGCGAGTTTCTGGGCAAGAAAAACCCCGAATACCGCACCGTAGGTTCCGGTTGTCCTGGTACGGGGACCATACACATTGAAAAGACGAAGCGAAACACAGGGAATATTGTAAATTTTATTCCAGTGGAGCACATACCGCTCGCCAAGGTACTTTGTGAGCGCATAGGGATACATCGGACAGATGGGAGAGGTTTCTGGTGTGGGATACACATCGGGTATACCATAACATGAGGAGGATGCTGCGTAGACGAAACGTTTGACATTAGCGTTCCTTGCCGCTTCGAGAACTGCAATCGTGCCATCAACATTTGAATGATGGTAGGCCATGGGATTGACGATTGAAGGAACGATATCTGCCAATGCTGCCAGATGAAAAACCCAGTCTACATTTTTGAAGTACTGTTGAATTTCAGAAAAGTCTGCTATATCGACATTTACAATATCAATCTTTGATTGTTGTAATAAATCTTTTAAATTGTCATATCTTCCTGTTGATAAATTATCAAGGATAACAATATCATGACCATCTGAAGTTAATCTTTCAGCAAGATGACTTCCGATAAATCCTGCTCCGCCGGTAATTAAACATCGTAAATTTTTTCCCCCCATACAAATCACCAAGTTATTTATTTTTCGCGTAATTCCGTAGACCACGCCAGTTTTGGCCTAATGACCGACTGCCATCCGCCATAATAGCCTTCCCTCATTTCGCCGGTATCGTGAACTTCAAATGTAACCACATAATCCTCGAGTACTTGTGTCGTATTAGGATAAAGTCCAAGGATTGCAGTAACACTGTAAATTTCATCGTTGAGGAAATTTCCTGGGATTATACAATTGGATACAAAAAGGCCCGTTGGATGGGGTTTTGCAGCCCAAAGATCTTCTGTTAATGAGATGGCTTTGTGATGACTTGAAGAAAGGATAAGCGTACCGTTTTTATCCTTCAGCCAGATTGCAGGGTAAATAACAGCCCCCGCTTTCAGATTCCAATAAGAGATCTGAACAATTACTTCCTTGGATATATCGACATCTGACGTTGCACCTGCAATTCCTTCCTGAAGAATACGCACTGCATGAAGTCGGACAATCTCATTACCCGGTGCTGTTGTAATATCAGGCCAGACAATTTCCCCACTATCACATCGCAGATTGGATAGATATTCATGGGTCACTTTTCCTGGATCTGCATCGAGAATGTTATGCCCGTCTTTTAATAAAATAGCCCGATGACAGATATTATTGATCATTGCCATATTATGAGAAACTAATATCACTGTTTTTCCGGTTTCACCCACGTTTTTCATTTTTCCAAGGGATTTCTTCTGGAATTGCGCGTCCCCGACAGCGAGGACCTCATCAACAAGTAAAATATCAGTATCCAGATGCGCAGCCACAGCAAACGCAAGCCGAACATACATGCCGCTTGAGTATCGCTTGGTAGGTGTATCCAAAAATTTTTCAATCTCGGAAAATTTCACAATCTCATCCAGCTTGGCATCGATCTCCTGCCGTTTCATCCCTAGGATCGAACCGGACAAATAGATGTTTTCCCGACCGGTCAGTTCCGGATGAAACCCGGTGCCAACTTCCAGTAGAGAGCCCACCCGCCCATGCAACTCCACCGTCCCTTCAGTTGGTGTTGTAATGCGGGATAAAATTTTTAAAAGCGTTGACTTCCCGGCCCCGTTCCTCCCGATGATACCTATAATTTCACCCTGCTCCACTTCAAAAGATACATTCTTCAAAGCCCAGAAGCCTTCCACAGGAGGTTTCTTGTGGAATACCAGCATCGGCGCTTTGAGCGAATTGATGATCGCATCGCGGAACGTATGGTACGGTTCCTCCGGTCCGCCAAGCTTGTATTGCTTGCTTAAGTGATTGGCACGGATGGCAATGTGATCGGGAAGCATGGGGATGAACTAGCCTTTGATTCTATAATGATATGCGGTGATGTGGAATTAAAGTTTCATCCACACCGGATGTAAAAGGAAGTCCCGGCAGAGGAACATCCTCTTTAGTCAGACAACCAGTCACTTGGGATACTAAATCGTCCGCGATCACCGGGCAGCAGTAAGAAGAGCGGCCCATAGATCACCCAATTTTCTCCAATCACACGATATCCGCATAGTACTGCTCCATTCTCCGGAAGTAGAACATACCAGAGACAAGGAGCAGGATAACCATTCCTATTGAGACAAACACCATCTCGCTGGGTGCACCCGTGCCAAGCAAGGCCCAACGGAACCCTTCAATCACCCCTGTCATTGGGTTGAGGCCGTACCAGACACGCAGCGATGCCGGCACAAGGCTGGAGGCGTACACTACCGGCGATGCAAACAACCAGATCTGGATGAGGAACGGGACAGTATACTGGAAGTCACGGTACTGGACGTTGAGTGCCGAGAGCCAGAGACCGACCCCAAGCGAGGTGGCGAGCGCAAGCAGGAGGAAGAGCGGCAGAAAAACGATGTTTGCGGTCGGCACGAAGCCATAGTATACCATCATTACGACAAGGATTACAAGCGAGACCGCAAAATCGACGAGCGGCGAGATGATACTGGAGAGGGGCATGATCAGCCGCGGGAAGTATACCTTGGTCATGATGTTCGCGTTCGTCACCATGCTCGTTGTAGAACGGGTGAGCCCTTCGGCAAAGAGCGTCCAGGGCAGCAGTGCCGCGAGCACGAAAAGCGGATACGGCACACCTTCGGACGGGATCTTCGCGAGCCCCCCGAAAAAGACTGTGAAGATAACCATCGTAAGGAGTGGCTGGAGGACTGCCCACGCGATACCCAGACCCGTCTGCTTGTAACGGAGTTTCACGTCGCGCCAGGTAAATGAGTAGATGAGTTCCCGGTATGCCCAGATCTCGTGAAGGTCCACCGGTATCCATTGCCGTGGCGGGCGGATGACCAACGTGGGCAGTTTCTGTGGTATAACGTGATCAGTTTCAGCCATGAAATGTAATGATGTTGTTTGTTTTTCATTACTTATAATCTGGGTTATAACGAGTTGGAAATGATTGAGAAAGAGCCGGTCTATTATGCTGTATAAATTTTTTTCAATGAATTTATGAATGCTCATACTCGTTTATTTAAGCATAGCCACACTTTTCATGAAAATTTGCAAGGGATATTGATTTGTCACAACGGTCGAAGGGAGAAAAATACAAAGTCTCTTGTCTTCTTAAAATTTTATGCCAAGTGCTAACGTGTTCTATGACCAATTTCAACTCAAATTCCATTAACAACATTTATGGCATCACAGATAATTGTATAAAAATGGACGATACCGAATGTGGGGGATAACACCGCCAACGGAAAAAATCCCTGAGGCACTTGGGCTTCTAATCGTAGCGGTTATCGCAGCATATCTTATTATAAAAATGATTATCAGGTATTTTGAACACCATTTTAACAGGCAGGAAAAGTAGCATACACCGTTTATACCGATATTTTATCCGTGAATAAAAAGCCTCAGCCGTGATTTGAACACGGGACCTGCTGATTACAAGTCAGCCGCTCTGCCAGCTAAGCCACTGAGGCGCCATATACTCTACGTAGTAGCTGGTAAAAAAGATGGTGCCGGCCGGAATATTATTTTCCCATCTCGCTTTCTGCTGGCAACAACCAAAAAAAAATTCTAACATTTTGTGAGGCATCATTTGTATTTTTCCAGCCGGATCTTCTGATCATAGAATGACACAGCAACTCACTGTCCCATCCCAAACACATTATAGGAACAAGAACCGACATGAGATATACTGATGGCACAGCTGACCGTAGACATCGGAGGACGGCCGGGCATTGACTGCAGGGGGTTCTGCGAGTATTGTTACTTCAAACGCGTGAAGACAACGCGGGCGTTCGGATGCCGCCACTGCCTGCCCTTCAAAAAAGGCTGTGATTATTGTACAAAAGGGGTGAAAGAAGAGTACAGCGGGTTCAAGGACCTGAGGGATATTGCAGACGAGACGCTTGCCGGCCTTCAAGCGAGGACCGGCGACCTTGAGCGGATCACCATAAGCGGCGGAGGCGACCCAAGCTGCTATCCGCGTTTTCCGGATCTTGTCGAGCTGCTGGGGGCGACGGAAGCACCGCTCCATATCGGTTACACGAGCGGTAAGGGCTGGGACGATAAGAAAATTGCTGACCTCCTTATCGACAACGGTCTTTCGGAGATCTCATTCACGGTCTTTGCGGCCGATCCGGCACTACGCAAACACTGGATGCACGACCCGACGCCGGAGATCTCGCTTGCAATCCTCGATAGGCTCTGTGATGCTGTGGACGTGTACGCCGCCGCAGTTGTCCTGCCGGGAGTCAATGATGGTATTGTTCTCGAGAGAACATGCACATGGCTCGAAGAGCTCGGAGCCCGGGGGCTCATCCTCATGCGATACGCCAATACCAATGAACAGGGTCTTATCCTTGGTAATGAACCGGTCATCAGGGGACAGCTGGTCCAGTCTGTTTCCGGATTTCGGGACATGGTCACGAACCTTGCCAACCGTTTTTCCATGAAGATCTCTGGCACCCCTCTCTGGGATCCGCAGATCGGATCCCCGTTTGCAATCCTGCATGAGCCGGATCTCCTCGCAAAACTCCCTCATGTCGAAAAACGGGCATCTGTGATCTCCGGCAGTATTGCCACGCCCTTTATCGATGCGGTGTTGCGGGCCCGTGGGTCAAATGCGCCTGTGATTCCGGTAAGAAAAGAAATCGCATGCCTGATCACGATTGATGATCTGAAAGAGCTCTCTCTTTCCGGACTGGAATCAACAGTTATCATCCCGGGTCGGGCGTTTGTCCATGACCTGGAAGCGCAGAAAGTGCTCAGTTTAGATGGAGCTGACCGCGAAATCGTGAGGGGCCCGGAGATGCTCACTGCCGATGCCGAGACCAGCATGGGCATGACGAAGGAACAGGTGCTCGACATGGAGATGCAGGGGTTTGCCGAACTGATCCGGACGATTAACCTGTACGGGAATTAGTTGTTGCGTACAAATAGCATATTGATATCCTCCGTACACGATTTATATAAATCCGCTCTTAAAGAAAAGATGCTGCGAGTGGGTTACGATCCCACGATCTCCAGATATCCCAAAGCTCAAACGCAGGTAATCGCGTTTTGTAAACCCTATGAGTCTGGCGCCCTAACCAGCTAGGCCACCGCAGCACAAAAGTGCAAAGAAAAAAGGCCGTAAAAACTATTAAAGGTTCTGCTACGCCAGCGCGGTTCATTCCTTTTTTTGCCGCAGGTAAATATTTACCGCGGCCGTGATTGCAGCGATTTTTTTTCCCTGCGAGAACGAACCGGCAAGCGTCTGCATCCGAGCCTCTTCGTCGGATGTATACCGTTCGAGGGTTTTGACGATATGCTCTTCCTGCAGGAAGTGCGTATGTGTGTTCCCTTCAACAAACTGCAGATTGTTCATAATCGCGTAGTGGAGCGGAAGGGTGGTCTTGACGCCAAGAATAATGTATTCCGAGATCGCCCGGCGCATCCGCATGATCGCTTCGGGACGGGTGCTGTCCCAGGCACAAAGCTTGGCGATCATGGAGTCGTAGGTTGGCGGTATGGTATAGCCCATATGGATCCCGCTGTCCACCCGGATGCCTGGGCCGCCCGGAGAACGGTACAGGATAATCTTGCCAGGATCGGCAGCGAAATTGTTGAGCGGGTCTTCCGCATTGATCCGGCACTCGATAGCATGGCCACGGATGGTGATGTTCTGCTGCTCGAAGGGAAGCGATTCTCCTGCTGCGATTGCGATCTGCTGCTTGACGAGATCGATCCCGGTGACAAACTCGGTGATCGTGTGCTCCACCTGGAGCCGCGTGTTCACCTCCATGAAATAATAATTTCCGTTACTATAGAGGAATTCGACCGATCCGGCGTTTGTATAGTCCGAAACTTCTGCTACCTTCAGGGCCGACGCCGACATCCGCCCGCGCAGCTCCGGCGTCATGATCGGCGAAGGGGCCTCTTCAACCAGCTTCTGGTGCCGGCGCTGGATCGAACACTCGCGGTCGAACAGGTGTACTACGTGACCATGTTCATCGGCCAGAATCTGGAACTCGATATGCCGTGGCTTGATGAGATACTTCTCGATAAAAACCGTTGCATCCCCAAAAGCAGACTGCGCGATGCGCATGCCGGCAGTGATCGCCTCTTCGAGGGATCTCTCATCATCAACGATCTGCATGCCGATCCCACCACCGCCAGCGCTTGCTTTCACGATGACCGGGTACCCGATCGTGCCAGCGATCTTTTTTGCCGCTCCCATGTCGCTGATACCCTCATCCGTACCGGGAAGCACAGGAACGCCGGCATCTTTCATCATCTTCTTGCTGCCGATCTTGGAGCCCATCGCTTGTATCGTCTTCGAGCGCGGGCCGATGAAGGTCACACCTTCGTCTTGGCAGAGCTGCGCAAACCGGTAGTTCTCGGCAAGAAAACCATAGCCTGGGTGAATTGCCTCGGCACCGCTTTTCTTGGCGATATCCATGATCCGCTCCATGTTAAGGTAACTTCTGGAGGGATGAGCCTCACCGACCGGGAACGACTCGTCCGCATACTTGACATGCAGCGCGTTCTTGTCAGCATCGGAGTAGATCCCGACCGTCTCGATGTCGAGCTCACGGCATGCACGCATGACCCGGATCGCGATCTCGCCCCGGTTTGCTATCAGGACCTTCTCGAAAAATTTCATTGGACCACCAGCAGGACATCGCCGTTCTGGACGACATCGCCGGCATCGACAAATATCTCCATGACCCTGCCGTCCACCGGGCTGTGGATGGGGTTCTCCATCTTCATCGCTTCAAGCACGAGCAGGGTGTCCCCTTTCTTCACGGTGCTTCCGCGGCTGACGAGTACCTGGAGCACCATACCTTGCATATTGCTCCTGATCCCGCCGGCAATCTCGCCACGCGGTGCTTTCTGCGGGACGACACTGGATACCTCAACCTTGCTGCCCCCTACCGAGACGATTCTGACGGCAAAGACTTCGCCATCGACTTCGACCTCCATCTGGTCGGGGATACCGGTAGACTGTTGTGGGGCAAACTGGTGCCGGGGGATCTCTTCAGCCGTTCGCTCGCCTTTTAAAAATGAGGGAGCGATGGCCGGATAGAGGATATACGTCAGCACGTCCTCCTCTTTCTTCACCAGTCCTGCTTTTTCTGCCTCCGCTTTCATACTCGCGTAGGCCGGCTCAAGCAGGTCGGCGGGGCGCACCGTGATTACCTTCTCATCTCCTATGATCAGGTGCCGGATCTCATCACTCACCGGCGCCGGGGATCTGCCATACAGCCCGCGGATATAATCCTTGACCTCCTTGGTGACATTGCGGTACCGTTCACCGTTTACCAAAACATTCAGGACTGCCTGTGTGCCGACAATCTGACTGGTCGGAGTGACAAGGGGGGGATAGCCGAGGTCCTTTCTTACCCGGGGGATCTCCGCGAACACTTCGTCAAGGCGATTCAATGCATCCTGTTCCTGCAGCTGGGACACGAGATTCGAGATCATGCCGCCCGGGAGCTGGTAGGTGAGCACGTCGCTGTCCACGCGCTCGGAGATCGGGTTGAGGAGGCCGGCGTATTTCTCCCGTATACTGATGCAGATATCCCTGACCTTCCGGAGCCGTAAAAGATCGATCCCGGTATCTCGTGGTGTACCGATCAGGGACGCAACAATACTCTCGGTCGGCGGCTGGGATGTCCCCATCGAGAAGGGTGACATCGCGGTATCGAGGATGTCCACACCCGCCTTAATAGCTGCCTGGTAGCTCATCGGGGCGATGCCGCTTGTGGAGTGGCTGTGAAGACAGACTCTCGTATCGACAGCATCCTTGATGCCGGTGATCAGATCGTGCGCAGCCTCCGGCATGATGAGCCCGGCCATGTCCTTGATGCAGATCGAGTCGCAGTCAAACGTAGCGAGATCTTTGGCCATTTCAATAAAAGTCTGTGTTGAGTGGACAGGGCTTGTTGTATATGAAATGGCTCCCTGGAGATGGGCGCCGGTCTGTTTGACCCGCTCCATCGACTCTTTCATGTTCCGGATATCATTGAGGGCATCGAAGACCCGGAATATTTCGACACCGTTTGCATGCGCCGCATCCACGAACCGGTCGACCACGTCGTCCGGATAGTGGCGGTATCCCACGAGATTCTGCCCCCGCAGGAGCATCTGAATGGGAGTATGCCGGAGTTCTTCTCTGAGGGCCCTGAGCCGTTCCCACGGGTCTTCGTTCAAGAACCGGATGCAGGTATCGAATGTTGCCCCCCCCCAGGCCTCGACAGAGAAGAAACCGCAGGTATCAATCTCGCGTGCGAGCGGGATCATATCTTCGGTGCGGAGGCGCGTGGCGATGAGTGACTGGGGGGCATCGCGAAGGGTCGTATCCGTAATAGCAAGTTTGGGTACACTGGCCGTACGCATGGAAAACCTCAGGGCCTCCGGGTGTTAGTAGTCAGCCTCAGGAAAATTCACTGGTATAGTATAAAAAATTCACTAGCAATGGCCACGGAGAACAGCAGAATACTGGCCGCGCAGATTCCGCCAATAAAATCTCCCCGCTTCAGCCGAAAGACCGGGCAGAGCGTCCCTCCGTTCCGGTACCCCCGCACGGCCATCAGCTCGGTCACATCATTTGCCCGTTGCAGGGCGTTATAGACAAGCAGGTTCCCTGCCGGTAGGATAGTGCGGATCCCCCATCCCTGTCCCTTGACCTTCAGGGCAGTGCGAATCCGGGCACTGTCTTCGAAAAGGGCATCAGCCATCTGCAACCCCATCTCTGCGGTCATCCCGATCTCAAACCCCACTCTCCTGCCGAGAAGCCAGACACTTACAGCAAGAAAATCTCCCTCTTTCCATACGGTATACAGCCACATCCCTATAAGAAGGATGATTATCATCCGGAAGAAATAGGAAAGACCATTGCTACCGGTCAGGCTCGTGAGTGCAGCAACTCCTGCCAGAAGGAGCAGCATAACGGCGACTGCCGGTTTGTCCTTGAGTGTCCGAATCCGCGGGGTAAAGACCATCCACCAGAGCAATGCAAAAAAAGCTCCCCAGATGCTCACAAACGCCGCAAGAGAGAGCAGTGCCGCACTGGCCAGCATTATCCTTGGATCCTGCATGCCGCCTCCCAAATTTTGTCGGGTGTAAGGTTTTCCGGTATCATCCCTGCGCACACAAGTTTTTTTACCAGTTCTGGCGCATGCTGCCACCGTTCAAGGGCGCC
>Ga0326728_10003516_pt1 | contig 48304 bp, 46 predicted proteins | sample MB3enrmetagenome_FD_207602 | JGI IMG/M metagenome (GOLD analysis project Ga0326728, IMG submission 207602) | Lab enriched peat soil microbial communities from McLean, Ithaca, NY, United States - MB31MN | ecosystem: Environmental > Terrestrial > Soil > Wetlands > Peat | place: USA: New York... | reverse complement strand
GCATTGGGGCTGGCGCTGGGTTGGGTGCGTCCCGCCGCGCTGCAACGGGAGGCGCCCAACGTAGCTGGCGGCATCGTGCTCGGGGCCTTGGTGCTGGGAACATGGCTGCTCGCCAGCGGCGGATGACTCATCATCGCGGGCGTTGGCCCTACGGCGGCAAAACATGCGTCGCTGGAGCAATCAGGCAGGCGGGGGGTGTTTGACAATTCTCCATGTTGTAGCTTGTCGCAAACGAACTCTGCGGGTCAATGGGGCAGATCGGGAGCACGCCGGCGCCCCGCCCCAGATAGGGCTGAATATCGCTCCCTTGGGGGATGGCGGTTCCCACTCGCCCCTGCTCCAATGCCCACTGCTGTTTTGCCGCGTCAATCATTCGCAGGTTGTCGATGCACATATTGGTTTGAGACGTTGTGCGCGCGCGTACGAAGTTGGGAATGGCGATCGCCGCCAAAAGCCCAATAATAGCCACCACAATCATTATCTCGACCAATGTAAACCCCCTCCTGCCCCTTTTCATGGTCTGCATAATACTGCCTTTCTGTCCCCGCGGCTGTGAACCATGCAAAAGGCGCTTATATAATAGGACAATAGTTGTTCACAAATTGCCTCTTGCAAAACCGTAAAGACTCGATTTATAGCAGGGAGCACGCCACAATCGTAAGCCCCGCCGCTGCCGAACGCAATGCGCATGTTTTCCCCAACTTCAGGCGGGCCGGCATTCACGCAAGTTGTTTATGTTTAATGTTTTATACATACTCCCCCTCTTTCCGTTCGCCGGGCATGAACCAAAGGGCCGCGCAAACGAAGGCCGCCCAAGCCGCCAGAAGTGCCCCAATCCGGAACATATTGTCCACGTACACCAGTGTCACTTCATGCCTGCCCGCCGGCACTTCCACTGCTTGAAAAGCATAATTGGCACGCCACAATGGCACAGCCTTCCCATCCACCCGCGCCTTCCAATTATGGTAGTAAGCTTGGGAAATGAAGATCATGGCCGGACCGGGCGACTCAACCTGGATGGTTTCTTTGCTTGCGCCGAATTGTTTGCCGATGATTCGCGCGGCCGGTTCCCGTTTTGCCGTCACCCGCGATTTGGCCTCGGTCGGCAGATAGACAACCTTCCGGAAATCCACGTTGGTTTGCCCTATCGCGCTGAACGCGGTTTGGTCTCCGGCAAAAATTGGCTCCTGTCCGGCAGTCACGATCGGCAGACAGGTCGCGCGCGGCATCCAATCGAAGATTTTGCCCGGGGCGATGGTTTGCGAAACGCACAGAAAATCCTCCAGGCTCGCCAACTCCGCGCCGCTGCGCGCATCCAGCAGCCAGAGGACTTTGTCGGTCTCCCGCAAATAAAGCGAGAAAAACCCGTCCACTTTGGGGAGATTATCCAGGAGATTGCAATCGCTCAAAAACACCGCCCGGTCCAACAGAAAAGTGGTCTTCACATCCCTGGCGGGCTGGTAATAAATGTGGCGCGCCGAAAAAGACGATATCATCAGCCGCGATTCCGCCGGGTTTGGTTCCGGGTTCAGTTTGTCATACATTTGTCCAAAGCCCGGTTCGTAAACCGAAGCGTCCACCGTCGGGTTCTGCCAGGGCATCGCGGTGACCAAATCAAGCCAGCAGACCACTGTAAGCAGCCAGACACTCCAATGGCGTTGCGCCGGGCGCGTGGCAAAAAAATAAACCGCCCACAAAAACACCGCCAAAAAAACCAGGCGCGACACCGCGTTGCCCAGCGTGGCCGGCCACGAACTGCCCGCCGCGGGATGATGCCGGGCGAACCACAAAATCATCCCAACCAGAATGACGATCCCGCCGCCGCACAACATTTCCGCCCGCCAAAAGCGCGCCGCGCCGCGCGGCCAATTCTCGTAATGACTCACGGCGAACGCCGCCAACAACGGCAGGAGCGCCGATGTGATGATGACAAACTTGATTGGAAAACGAAAAAGGCCCAGGAAAGGGAACCATCGCCTCAACCAGGGATAAACGGGCGCATGGTCGCCCAGCGCCAGGACCAGGCTGGCCGCCACAAACCCGCCGAGCAGCCAAACCCGCCACCCCCTCCGCCGCCACAAAGCCACCACCGCCAAAAACACAACTCCGATTCCCGCGTAATACGACTGAGTCCAATACTGGGTCACTTGCACCGCCATTCCCTGCCACTCCGAAGTCTGGAACATCGGCGCCAAAAAATTCCCCCAACCCCACGCCGGCATGGACCACTGCGACGTGCCATAATTGGTATTCCGGTTGCAATGAAGCGCGAAATCGGCCGAGGGCAGCCATTGCGCCGACGCCAGGCAGACCGCCAGAATTCCCATCAGGAAAAAGCGCCGCGCCAAAACCCGGGCCGCCACCTCTCCCCTGCCGCACTCCATCAGGCCGATAACCAGCAAAATCAACCACGTGAAAAAAATCGATTCTGGTCCGCCGGCCAGGACCTGCATGGCCGCCGCCAGCGCCGCCGGGACCAGTGTTCGCCCGCCCGCCTTCCATCCCGCCTCAGTCAACAAGAGGACCCAGGGCATCCAGGCGAAGGTGGCAATATGGCTCGGCCACATCAGGAAATTCAGCGCCAGGCCGTTGAAGGCAAAAACCACCCCGGCCAGCGCCGCGCCCGCCCGCGAACCCGTCCAGCGCGCCGCCAGGAAATACATCCCCATTCCGCCCAGGAAAAGATGCAACAGACAAAAAAACGGCAACGACCACGTCAGCGGCAGCAGCAGGTAAATGAGTGAAAGCGGGTAAAGCGCCAGCGTATTCAACTGGGCCAGAAATGGGAGACCGCAGCAACTCAGCGGATTCCACCACGGCAATTCCCCCTTCCAAAAACATTGCCGCTGGAAAAACGCCACCGGATAGCTGAAAAGGCCAAAATCCCGCACCACGAAAGTGCCCAGCCCGAGCAACACATTCCAAAAAGGGATGAAAACCAACGCCGCCAGGATCAGGGCAAAGCGGCGCGGGGCGCACCAATCGCCACAAGCGCCCGCCGCGCGAGGCGTGTCCGCCGATTCCATGGCCGAGGGGTCATTCACTGCCACGGCATCTTACTCCAACTCCAACTCCCAATCCCAATCCTAATCTTGGCGTGGTTTGACGCATTAGAGGACCGTGTTTGCAGCCGGAAAGAGCGGGCGGGATGGGGCGTGGCATTCTGGCATGGCGCGTTTGATGTTTTCCCCGAGGGCGGCGAAAACCGCACCCGAGGCGGGTGCGCTCCCCCATTCAGCTCCGGTCTTTTGCGTAAAAAAACAGGAGCCAAAGCCGCTTTTTAGTGGATTGGAAGTCTTTGCCATATTCGCTTGACATTTTTGAACGAATTGAGTCTGCTCAATGGAGCATACGGCTGCGCTTTAAACCTAAAACTTTCGAAACAACATGAAAAAACATGCCAAACCAATCGTTGCTCTGGCTTCTGGAGCGATTTTACTGTCGAGTGTGCTGTGCCAAACAGCTCAAGCTCAAACCACCATTATTTCATCGGGCAAAGCGATACTGGCCGACACTTATGGGACAGAGTATGGACCCGAAGCGCTCACTGTTACGTATTCGGTCACCGAGAATGCTTCCGGCGTTTACACTTACAACTATACTGTTAACAATCCCGATTACGATATCCAGATTGATAATCCATCCGCTCCTGAAATCTTTGACGCTTTTTCGGTTGTCTTCGACCCCACGGTTACGGGTGCTTATGCGGGTCACGAAAATGGTGGCCCGGGCTCGAGTTTTCAGCTTAATGGCGCCGGCGGGCTGGAATGGTCCTTTAACCCTGCAATCGCGCCGGGAAACAGTGCGGTATTATCGTTTGATTCAGATCTGCCACCGACGATGGGTGATGCGAATGCTTATGCGAATGAGTTGGGCAACAGTCCGCCTGCTCCTTGGGCTTCAGGCCCCGGTGAAGAAGTTCCCGTTCCGAATGTTGCCGTCCCCGAGCCAGCGACCACGACCCTGCTCGCCCTGACGGCCTTGTTGCTGCCGCCTTTTCGATCCACCCTGCTCCGGTTCATTGGCAGGGGAGAGAACGCCGGTTTGTGAAGTCAGGTCAGGGACAAAGGTGGGTCCCAGGGACCTGATTGCAAAGGGGCTTGCTCCCGACGTTAATCAATGTATAGCTGGTGGTAAAGGTGGGGGAGGGAGTTGAATCAGCGGGGCAGGTGGGCAGTTCGCCGCCCGAGCCGTGGCCGAGGTAAGGCTGCAAATCCGTGCCTGCGGGCCTGCTGCTGTTGCCTTGATGTTGCTCCAGCGCCCACTGCTGTTGGGCGGCATCGATCAAGCGCAGATTGTTGATGCACGCGTCCAGTTGCGAGGTCGTGCGGGCGCGCACGAAATTGGGGATGGCAATCGCGGCCAGAACGCCGATGATCGCGACCACAATCATTATTTCCACCAGCGTGAAACCGTTCTTTCTTGCAGTTCGAATTCTCATTGCATCTTTGCTATTGACAAAACATGGACTGTTGCAAAGAGCGGGTTGATATTCTTATAAAACTGTTGTGCATGGATCGCTCTTTGCATGCCGCAGTACACTTGGTCAGCAACCGCTATGCCAACGTGAACATTTCCGGGGTTTCCTTGATTGCGCCCCCTTGGCGCTGTGAAAGTGCCGGCCCCTTGTCCAAGATGTGGGCATTCTTGTCTGGACAGTTGACAAATGCGGCCGTTGTGCCAAACCGCGGCCAGGGCCGGAAAATTCGCGGGCTTGAGAAGGGACGGGCGGCGTTTTTCGCGGTTGCTCCGGGACCCGTTCTCCGGCTAGGTTCTCTCATGGCGCAGGAGTTCGATACGATTGGCATCATCGCGGGCAACCGCTCGCTGCCGCTGGTTTTTGCCCGGCAGGCGAGGGCTGCGGGCGTCAAACGGCTGGTGGCCGTGGCCTTCGAAAATGAAACCAATCCCGAACTGGCGGCGTTGGTGGATGAGATTGTCTGGCTCAAGGTGGGCCAGCTCTCGAGGATGATCTCGGCCTTGAAGGAGCGGGGGATCGGTTGCTGCGTGATGCTGGGACAAATCGCGCCGAAGAATTTGTTCGATCTCCGCCCGGATGTTCGCGCCGTGGCCCTGCTCCTGAAGTTGAAGGAAAAAAACGCGCATTCCATCTTCAGCGCCCTGGCCGGAGAGCTGAACAAGGAAGGGATTGAGTTAATCGAACCGGTGCGCTGGCTCCGCCCGCTCATGCCGGAAACCGGCTTTTGTTTGGGACCGGAATTGAGCGGGGAGCAAAAGGCGGATGTCGCCCTGGGCTTGCGCATCGCCAAGGAGGTTTCCCGGCTGGAAATCGGGCAGACGGTGGTGGTCAAGGACGGCGCGGTGCTGGCGGTGGAAGGGTTTGAAGGGACGGACAATTGTTTGCGGCGGGGCGGGGCGCTGGCCGGGAGCGGCGGGGGCGCGGTGGCGGTCAAAGTGGCCAGGGACAAGCATGATTTGCGATTTGACATTCCGTGCATTGGAGCCGGCACGCTGGAAACCTGCCGGGAGGCAAAAATCGCGGTGCTCGCCTTCGAATCAGGCAAGACGTTGCTGATGGACCGGGAATTGGTGGAAGTGCTGGCCAAAAAACACAAAATCAGCGTGGCGGCTTGTTGAAACCTGGATTGCAGAATCAGTTTTCCGTGGCAAGCAGCACCCCTTCCTTAAACACCGTTTGAAAGAAAGGATCTTGGTTCGCCTGCTTCTCCGCCAACAGGCCGGGCGAGTTGGGCGGCAAAGTGAATGCGGGATCTATTCTTACTTTGGCATTCTTCGCAACCGCCCCGGTTGCGATCGCTTGCCGGTGGCGCTTTGTGTCCGAAACGACAACTGCCCCATTCGGCTTGTCAAGTTGATTGCCACTTGCGGCGCCCTCGAGTCACTTTTCCGCCGCCCGTTCCCATTTCGCGAGGACGCGGTCAATCTCGGCGCTGACTTCAGCGCGGGCGAGAGAACGGTCCCCGGTCTCCCCAAGCAGACGGTCGTACTGGGTGTGCTGGTGGCGGATATGGGCGGTAACCGCCAGGCGCAGGGCTGCCGGATCGCATTCCTTGGCCGCCGCCGACCGGCCCACCCGCCCGGAGTGTTTCGCGCAGGCATGTTCCGCAATCGCCTCGGCCTCGCCGGGGGGACATCCGGGGAATAGCTCTTTCAATTTCTCGGCAACCGCCGCCACGTACTGTTCGTCCTGCGCCTCGCGGCGCAAGCTCTCCCGCTCCCGCCGCCGCGCTCGCAATTCCGCGTCGCCCAGCGATTGCTCCTCCGCGCGGCGAATGGCTTCGGGTTGCGCCAGGATGCCCTGCCGTTCGTACCGTTTCCGCGTGTTGGACCAGCGGACAGCCACCGCGCGCAAGGATGAGTATTTGGTCGCCCGGCGGGTTACCGCTGCGTCGCCGCGAGGCAAGTATTCCAAGTGCCCCAAGTCAGCGCAGTCGAGACACAACGGACGTTCCTTTTCCAGCCGCAGAAAGCTGCCCTTGGAGAGAGGCTTCCCGCACTCCTCGCACTTGGTGTCTTTCCGCACAATGAATACAACGATTTCCGTTGGCGCCGGGCGCTCTGGCGGTTTCGGCTGGTCTGGCATTGGCATGGTCGAATCTGCCTTCTCTGTAGCGCAATCAAACCGCGGTGGCAAGCAGGACGAAAGAGTGGACAAAATGGTTCAGAACTGTTGAGCCATCCCGATCAGGCGAGCGGAAGCAAACGCGGCAGCGTCCGCAAGGGCGAGAAGGCGGCGGCGTTGCGGAGGGACGGTTCGCGGTTGACGGTTCAAGAATTGAAGGGTTGTGCTCAAACGGGAATTGGTGTTGAATCTATGGACCGATGAATACAACTCATCCATTCACAACGACGGCTTTTGATGTGCCCGGTTACCGGACAGTCAAGAATTTTGGGGTGGTCCGGGGGATCGTGGTGCGGTCGCGCTCGGTGGTGGGCAATTTCGGCGCGAGCATTCAGAGCTTGTTCGGCGGCAATATCACCATTTACACCGAGTTGTGCGAACAGACGCGCGACGACGCCTTTCGGGACATGATCGCGCACGCCAACCAGTTGAACGCCAACGCCGTGATCGGGGTGCGCTACGACGCCACGGAACTGGCGGCCGGCATAACGGAAGTGTTATGCTATGGCACGGCGGTGCAGGTGGAGCCGGCAGCCGCCGGTTGAATCCAGGAGCGCCCATTGAAACGGCCGCTCCAACGCCCGAATCCCCCGCCGTTGATGAACGAGGACTCCTTATGGCAGGACACAGCAGATGGGCAAAGGTAAAACATTTTAAAGGGGGGATTGACGCCAAGCGCGCAAAGATATTTGCCAAGTTAAGCAAGGAAATCTCCATCGCGGCCAGGCTGGGCGGAGGCGATGCGGCGATGAATCCGCGCTTGCGGATGGTGCTGTTGAAATGCCGCGCCGCCAACATGCCCAATGACAACATCGAGCGCGCGGTCAAACGCGGCGCCGGCGGAGGCGAAGCCATCCAGTACACCGACCTCCATTACGAAGTGTTCGGCCCGCATGGCGTGGCCATCCTGGTTGAAGTGAGCACGGACAATCGCAATCGCACCGCCGCGGAAATCCGCAGCCTGCTGACCAAAAACGGCGGGACGATTGCCACGGCCGGCTCGGTCACCCGGCTCTTTCAGCGCAAGGGGCAGATCATGGTGTTGCGCGAAGCGGCCGGCGAAGATCAATTGATGGAGCTGGCGCTGGAGGCGGGCGCGGAAGATTTCAGGAGCCACGAGGAGGGTTTCGAGATATTGACCGATCCCGCGCGCCTGGAAGCGGTGCATAAGGCGGTCGAAGCCAAAGGGATCAAGGCCGCCGCAGCCGAGGTGACATGGCTGCCGGTCAGCACGGTGCCGTTGAGCGACGCAAAGGCGGCCGGGGAAACCAGCCGCTTGATCGAGCTGTTGGAGGAGCACGACGATGTCAAAGACGTTTACTCCAACGCGGAATTCCCGGCATGACGTGGGTGGGGTAAAATGAGATTTGACAAACCCAGGCGGATGGGTTTTCTTATGGCCAGCATACCTGCCAAGCCTCTGGCACAAGCCAAGCTCAAATGTGGCGGGTTTTTTATTGCCATTATCAGGGCGGGGAGGCAGACGTGAAATATACCAAACCGGCGCTTTCCTTCGAGCAGCAAGCAGATCAACTCCTGAAAAATTACCCGGATATTCCGCTGCATCTGGCGGGCTTCTCACCGGCATGGCATACATCGCCGATTTGGAAATAAGGATCTAATTGTGGGTTGTGTTGGATTGGAAATTGATGTTCAATCAATGGGCCGATGAATATGACGCATCCATTCACAACGACAGCTTTTGAATCGGTCGCTTCAGTGCCCGAATCCCCGGCATGACGTGGGTGGGTGACACTCTTTTTGCGCGGCTGCTGCGCCTCCTGGCGCGGCAGGTCTGCCGCTATCCGCAGTGGTTTGTTTATCCGCAAATTTTCCTGTTTGTCCTGAGCGTTTTCTATACCGCCACCCATTGGGCGGTGGACATGAACAAAGACGACCTGATCGGAGGGGCCACCCACAAGGTCTATATGAAATTCCGCCGGGAATTTCCGGGCGAGGACGAATTGGCGGTGGTGGTGCAAAGCGGCGACATGGAACGCAATCGCCAGTTCGTGGAGAGGCTGGCGGCCCGAGTGGAGCGGGAAACCAATTTGTTCACCGACGTCTTTTACAAGGGGGACCTGGCCTCGCTGGGGCGCAAGGCGCTGTTGTTCATGCCGGAAGACGATTTGAAGCAGTTGCGGCAAACCCTCAAGGATTACCGGCCCTTCGTCCAGCAATTCACCCAAGCGACCAATCTGGATTCGTTTTTCAGGCTTGTCAATAAACAATTTCGTGCCGCCAAACAGGAGGAAAACGCGCAGAACAACGCGCTGATCAGCGCCCTCCCCGCTTTGCAACGCATCGTCGATCAGGCCTCGGACTGTTTGTCCCGGCCGGGAACGCCGGTCTCGCCGGGCCTCACCGCCCTCTTTGGCAAGGGGGAGGAAGCGGAGCGGCGCATGTACATCACCTTTGCCCACGGCCAGATTTACCTCGTGACCGCCCGGCCCCGCGCCCCGGCCGTGGTGGCACAAGCCGTCCAACGGATGCGGGAACTGATGCGGCAAACGGAAATGGAAGTGCCCGGCTTGAACGCGGGCCTGACCGGCGAGCCGGTGCTGGATTACGACGAAATGCAGCAGGCCACGCGGGATTCGACCCTGGCCAGCGTTGTGACGCTGGCCGTTTGCTCGCTTATTTTTATTTATGCCTACCGGGAAACCGGCCGTCCTCTGAAAGCGGTGGCCTGCCTCATCATCGGTTTGGGCTACACCATGGCTTTTACCTTCCTGGTGGTCGGCCATTTAAATCTTTTGACCGTGATGTTCGCCCCGATGTTGATCGGCTTGGCCATTGATTTTGGCATCCATCTGATCACGCGCTACGAGGAGGAAATGCGCCATGGCCGCGCGCCCGTCCCGGCCCTGGACCGGGCCATGGTTTTCACCGGGCAGGGCATCATCACGGGCGCGCTGACCACCGCGATGGCCTTTCTGGCCATGGGGCTGACCGACTTCAAGGGCATCAAGGAGATGGGCATTATTTCCGGGGGCGGCTTGGTGCTTTGCCTCATTCCGATGATGACGTTGTTGCCGGTGTTGCTGATGAAGGGCCGGCAAAATGTGATTGACCTTCAACACGGCCTGGAAGTGGAAAAAAGAGCGCGGATCGAAGACTTTTGGCTGCAACGCCCGGTGCTGGTGGTCGTCCTGACCCTGCTCTCCTGCGCCGCCGCAGCCCGGCAATTTAACGGAGTCTATTTCGATTACAATCTCCTGCACATGCAGAGCCGGGGACTGCCGGCGGTCGTTTATGAGAAGAAGCTCCTGTTTTCCGGGCAGTCGATTCTCTCCGCGGCGGTGGTGGCCGATAGTTTGCAGGAGGCGCGGCAGATCGAGCAGAAAGTCAAGAAACTGCCGACGGTGGCCAGCATGGATGGCGACGACAGAGGCGATGCGATCTTTGATTTGTTGACCCGGGACCAGACGGACAGGCTGGAGATGGTGAACTCGATCAAAAATGAAGTCAGCGATTTGCATTTTGCCAACGAGAATGAGGATCAACCCCGCCTCCAGGAACCCAACTCGGCGGACACTGTGCAAAGGACCGTTAAACTGGAAGCTGATGAGACTCAAGTCCGCCTCCATGACCTTAGCGCGACCCTTTACGGCACCATGGGCTACCTGGGCCAGGCCGCCGACGCGGTGGAAAAGGACCGCCCGGCGCTGGCCAAACAATTGCTCTCCTTGCGGCTGGCCGTCAGCGATTTCCGCGTCAAAATGTTGAGTGGCGGCCTGTTGATTCCGCAACGGCTGGGCAAGTTCCAGCAGGCTTTGTTTGACGACATACGCCACACTTTCGAGACCATCAAAAACCAGGACACGAGCAGCGGCTTGAAGCCGGCGGACTTGCCGCCCGCCTTGCGCAATCAGTTTATTGGTCGCACGGGCCAGTACAAGGTCGAAGTCTTTCCCAAATATGACATCTGGCAGCACGACAATCAGAGCAATTTCATTTCCGAATTGCGGCGGGCTTTGGCCCCCAATGGCGGCAAAAAAGTCACCGGAACGCCCGTCCAGCTTTACGAATATACGACACTGCTCAAAAACAGTTATCAGCAAGCCGCTCTGTATGCCCTGGCCGCCATCGCGATCATGGTGTTCCTTCAGTTCCGGTCCGCAACGTGCGCCATCCTTTCCCTCCTGCCCGTGGCCATCGGCAGCGCCTGGACCGCCGGATTGATGGGGCTGTTCGGGATTCCGTTTAATCCCGCCAATGTTATGACCTTGCCCCTGGTTATCGGCATCGGCGTGACCAACGGAATCCAAATCCTCAATCGCGTGGCTGAGGAACAACAGCCGCGCATTCTGGCCAAAAGCACCGGCAAAGCGGTTTTGGTCTCGGGCCTCACGGCCCTGACCGGGTTCGGCAGCCTGACGCTGGCCAAACACCAGGGAATTCAAAGCCTGGGACTGGTGATGGCGATTGGCATCGCGGCTTGCATGATCGCGGCCCTGACATTTTTGCCGGCGGTGCTCAATATCTTGGCGCGATACGGGTGGAGCGTCACAAAAAAAAGACCCAGTAGCGACAATGCAAGGTCGCCACTGGGCCTGGAGGAACCGAGGTAAAAACCTCAATTGATAGACAGATGATACGATTTAATTTGGCAAAGTCAACGCAAATCTTGTTAACGTTGCCGTCGGGAATGGCCGGAAAGAACCCATTTCGGCAACGTTAACGTTAACGCCCGGTTTTGAGGCTCTTGGGGTGAGAGAGGGGGTGCGAGACAAAATTCGTAACCATTCAGGTCGCTGCCGGCCGGCGGCCTGTCGTCGCCTGATAAAATCAAAATCGGTAGGGCGAGACTCCGTCGAGCCGTGACTCGATTTTCTTGGGACGAAATCGGTAGGGCGAGACTCCGTCGAGCCATGACTCGATTTTCTTGGGACGAAGTAAGGGTTCGACGGAGTCTCACCCTACCGTGGAGGATGGTGTCGCTCCCAATAATTGGAATTGGGGTTTCGGGCTGAATAGCTGCGTTTGCCCTCTCTCATGCCGGGTTCACGGGCGGGCATGAACCATGACAGACGCTCTTATGCTGTACTGGGGCAATGGGGCGTATAAACCGGCATGCGGGGGCCGCGATTCCTTGTCTCTCAGACTGAAAGGCCCGGCCTGTCCGCAGTAGCTCTCCGAAGAGCGAAGGCGGAAGGGAGCGGTCGCCCATTTGTGGAGGCCCAGACGCGCAGAGCGAGAGCAGCGAGACCGAGCATCGTAGCCGGAACAAATGGGCGAGTAAGCGGAACGGAAGGGCTTTCAGTCTGAGTGACAAGCTCGAATCGTGGGCGGCATGAGTGCGGCGGTTTCGCGGAGCGAAGACTGAGAGCGTGTTTTGAAAATCCGATTTTTGACCGCCCCCCGGCAAATGGCTCGGCAGCAGCCTCGCCCTACCGGGGCGTTTTTGGTAGGGCGAGGCTCCCGCCGAGCCGGGGCGTTATCAATATGAGATTTTCAAAACACGCTCTTGCGCGCAGTATTGGGCGAGATTGAATTGCGATTGCGCATCCCCCTGTTCGGCGGCTTCACGATACCACTTCACTGCTTCGATGTAATCCTGGGGGACACCCTCGCCTTTTGCATAGCAAATGCCCAGGTTGAATCGGGCCACGGCGACGCCCTGTTCGGCGGCCTTGCGATACCAATTGACTGCTTCTTGATAATCTTGTGTCACACCTTGGCCGAGGTGGTAGCAGCCGCCGAGGTTGTTTTGCGCATAGGCGTCGCCCTGTTCAGCGGCTTTGCGATACCATTTCACCGCTTCTTCATAATCTTGGGTCACGCCGTCGCCTCGTTCGTAGAAAACGCCCAGGCTGTTTTGAGCGTCTGCGACGCCCTGTTCGGCGGCCTTTCGATACCAGCTTGCCGCGTTCGCGTAATCTTGCGTCACGCCTTTACCGTCCTGATAGCAGCGAGCGAGCGTGCATTGGGCCGATGCGTAACCTTGATCTGCCGCCTTGCCATACCATTTCACGGCTTCCTCGTCATCCCGTGGGACACCTTGGCCATTATTGTATTGCAAACCGACAAGGAACTGTGCCGCCGGGTCGCCTTTCTCCGCCTTGGCGCGGACTTCTTCGCGCTGGCTGGGGCTGTTTGTCGCCAGTGCATTGGTTGCGAGCGAAATTGCAGACTGTTGAGCCTTCGCCGACGCCCCAAGAAAGACAGAAAGTATCAATGCCCATAAGATCGCTTTCACGCCGGGAGATTAACCGATTTCCAATCGATGGCAAGCGAATGCTCAACCGTCTGCCGCACTTCCATTTCAATGCAGCAGTTCCACCAGACCCATTTCATCCGCAAAACTTTTTGCCAGCGGTTGATCGAGAGTTGCCAGACTGAATCCATGTTGCCGGGCGAGCGCGACAAGATAGCGGTCGGTGATCTGATTTGCGCCTGGGTGATTTCCGCCAGAATGCCACCCGTTTGACAGCAAAAGACGCAGCGGTCATCCCAAAGAGCTTGTGCCATTTGTCGAGAGTGCATCTTCAGCCCCTCCGTCCCTCATAGAGTGCTCAATAGAAGGTTGAACTTCCGCAAATAAAGTCATTCACATGGACGGCAAATGTCCAACCTCTCCCCGGATAATGGCGGCAACGTTAAATATTGAGCAAAAAAAGAGAGGAAACCATAAAAACAAATCCCCGGGGCCATAACAACACGTCCTCGAATAATGAAGCCGTCAAAGCCCTTTTCCGTCGAAAACCGCTTCTGGAACGGCTGGCCCCTGTGATGGGCGAACTGCTTTGGACGATTAAGGGCGGGAAAAAGCTGTCCCGGCAAGAAAAGCCACTGCCGGAATACTGCTACAACATCTTCAAAGTGTTGCGGAAAACATATTGCAAGATTTTGCCGGAGCCGAGGACTTCCCTCGCGTCCAACATCTCAATGCCCACAAGCTGTTCGCCTTCTCCGATGTTGAGCGCCACCTCCTCGTTGAGCCCCGCCGTGCGGCACTCGCGTTTCCCCTCAACGAATCGAATGTAGAGGGCGTCAATTTCCGCGTCGTAACTGATTTTCATGCTCGTTCATAACCTTCCGGCAGGCGGTCGAAATCCGGCGGCTCGACATCAGGCACTTCCTTGAGCGCGTCCAGGAACTTCTCCCGGCTGGCACGTTTGGCGCGCAAGGCGATGTAGCTCTCGTTGCTCCATACGCCGACTGCCTGACTGACCGCGAGGCTGATGATCTGCTCCAGCGGGATGTGCTCGCGCGCCGCCAGTTCCTGCGCCTGTTTGAGCACCGGCTCCGGGATTTGGGCTTCAACGGTCTTCATGTCCCGAGCGTTTCCATCTGCATCCGGCCAAGTTTTTCGGGGGAGACTCGTTTGGAAAGATAAAGCATTTCAATCCCGACCACTTTTCCCTCGGCGTTGTAATCCAGGATGACGCCCGGCGAAATCTCCTCGCTCTCGGTGGCGGGAGCTTCATCCAAGTCGAGATAAAGCGCGTCGGCTTCGCGATCAACCGTCAGTTTCATACTTTGCCTTTCATTTTGCGGTCCAGATGCGTGGTGATGACGCGCTTGGGTTCATCTTTTGAGACAATAACACGCAGAACACGATTGGCAAGCTCCGGAACAGGCGCCAACCGGTGTTCCAATGTCGAATCCACCTCATCCGGCTCGATACGCGACGGATTGCCAGCCACTCGCTCAATCCACTCTTTGTGCAATTTTCGTTTCGCCATTCTCTGCAAGGCATGTTTTGTGTAAATCAAGTTCATTTCACCGCACTTCCTTGTCGCGCCGGCTCGTCCGCCGTAGCCTTGGCGAAGGGGGAAGCCTCGGCGAAGGCGGACACGATTTTGAGCTCCTCCGCCGTCAGCCCGTAGAGCCGGGCCACCCGCTCGTTGATTTCCGCTTCCCAAAGCGGCTCGTTCACTCGCTGGTAACTGAGTTCCGACCAAAAGAGTTGCTTCAGTGGCTCAAGCCCTTTGAGACTGCTCAAGATGTCGAGAACCGCCTGCTGACGCTCCGGTCGTGCCATGCCGCGAGACTAGCGAAAAAAGCGCCTGCTGCAAAGTGGAATTTGAAATCAACCGTGCGGCAACAGGTCTGGATTTGTTCCCCCGAATGTTCGCGGGTTCGCGTCTTTCGAATATTTCGCGGTTATCAAATCTGGTTGGCCTTCTTCATGCGGTGAGGTTGGCTTACCCGGTTTGCCATGATCTGTCAGTTTTTGTGCTCTTTGAGGTCTTTGTGGCAAAATGATTTCGTGGTTTACCCGGTTTTCCATAATCTTTCCGGGCACCCATGAAAAAGGCGGAAGGAAGAAGGCAGAATTAAGCGTAGCGCCGCCTCGGCAGAGCGCCGCATCCTGCCCGCCGTCTTGTCCGTCCATAGCCTTGGCGACGGCGGAAGTCTTGGCGGAGGAGGGTCACCGGCTGTCTGCCGACAGCCGCTACGCGGTTCGACTTTTGGCTGTTTTTCAAATTTCTTAATTCTTAATTCTTAAATCTTAATTCTCTTCGGAAGCCAGCTTTATCGTTAACGTAACGGGCTTGTTACGGGTTTGTAACGGCAAATGTTAGGTTCCTCAACGTTTTCGGTGGAATAGAAATGCGGCCAGTGTCGCCTGGATTCTGGCCTCCATGCCGCCGTTGCCATGAGCGGAGGCAGTGGGTGTGATGCCAGGGTGCTACAGGTGCTACAAATAAGCCAATTTGTAGCACCCTTGTAGCACCCTAAGTCATTGATAATCAACGTTTGTAGCACTGTAGCGGGGGGGTGGGGGGGCAGAATACCTATCTATCAATCTTGCGTTTTGTGCGCCTCTTCGCGGCAATTTTATCTTTTTGCCCCCCATGTTTCTGCCTTTCCCTTTTCAGATGGCTAAATTTATACAGCTTCTCAAGCAGCGAAAGACGAAAACCAACAACATGTTGCCGCTCTGTTGCCATTTGTGTTGCCACCCGTTGCCGCTGTGTTGCCAGCCGAAAAGCTCAACGAAACCCTTGTAAAATATGGCTTGTTGCCGTGTTGCCGATTTTCCAGACCTCTATCTATCAATCTCGCGCTGCTTGCCATTTTTAGCAGCTTTGCGTTGAAATTGGGAAATTGGTCAGATCCGTCCCCCCCGTCCCCCCGTCTCACCCGTCCGACCGATCGACGTAAATTGGAGTGCTTGACGCCTTCAACCCACCTTCTACCATCCTGCTGCGTGTGAGCACGAAGCTGATGATTCAAAAACTCGCCGTCATTTTTTGCTGTGCCCTGGCCCTTCCGGCGCTCGGTCAAGAAGAGGACGACGTGGCGGCAGGACCGCTTTTCTCGGAATTCCCGTTGACACTGTCATCGGGATATCGATGTGAGGCGGCCGGCCCATTGTTTTATTCCCAGCAAACCGAATCGCAGCGGCAATGGGCCTTGCCTCCGTTGTATTCTTACACGCGCACGCCGGAGGTGGATTGGACGGAGACGGAAATCCTCTATCCCATCATCAGTTACCGCCGGTTCGGAAGGGAGTATCGGCTGGAAATTGTGGAGTTTGTCAGTTTTTCCGGGGGGCAGGCGTCCCTGGAAACCGGAGTGCGGCGATGCACGATATTCCCGTTTTATTTCCAGCAGCGCGCGCCGGATACGAACCTGAATTATACGGCGGTTGTGCCGTTTTACGGCGATTTGAAGCACCGGTTGTTTCGTGATGAAATAAAATTTGTCATGTTTCCGCTCTATTCGGAAACGCGCAAAAGGGACGTGGTTACGGACAATTACCTTTACCCGTTTTTTGACGTGCGCCGCGGCGATCACGTGACAGGCTGGCAATTCTGGCCTGTTGCCGGCGTCGAGCACAAAACGCCCACCCTGCGGACCAACTCGCAGGATGAAGTGGAAACCGTGGGCGGCTACGACAAGTATTTTGCCGCCTGGCCGTTTTATTTCAAGAGCAGGGCCGGCTTGGGCACAACCAACGAGCAATCGAGCCTGACGGTGACGCCGTTTTACAGCCGGACGAAGTCTGCGGCGCGCGACGAAACGTCCTACGGCTGGCCGATGGGTTGCAACGTGATCGAAGACAGGGGAAAAAAGTTCGTGGAACACGATTTATTCTGGCCGTTCTTCGTGTTCGCGCGCGGGGAAAAGAAGGTGACGCGCGTCTTCCCGTTTTACAGCCGGGCCAGCAATCCCGATTTGGAAAGCGATTTTTATCTCTGGCCGGTTTACAAATTCAACCGGTTGAAATCCGGCCCGCTGGAGCGGCGGCGGACCCGCATCTGCTTCTTCCTCTACTCCGACACGATTGAAACCAACGCCGCCTCGGGCGCCCGGTTTCATCGGACGGATTTTTGGCCGTTCTACACCTGTCACCGGGATGTTGACGGCAACCGGCGGTGGCAGGCCTTCGCTTTTTTGGAGCCGTTTTTTCCCAACAACCGCAGCGTGACGCGCGAGTATTCGCAAGCCTGGTCCGTCTGGCGCTGTGAAAAAAACCACAAGAGCGGCGCGGCCAGCCAGTCGCTGCTCTGGAATCTTTACCGCCGCGAAGCGACGCCGCGGTCGAAAAAATACTCGCTCTTGTTTGGTGTTTTCCAGTATCAATCAGGGGCGGAAGGCCGGCGCTGGCGCGTCTGTCATGTGACCGTGGGAAAAAAGATGGCGCGCGCCGCCGCGCCTGAATCGTGATGTTCCAACATATCGGAGAAATCATAGAGTTGTTTTGGCGGACGCTCCTGGCGCTGCCGCTGTGCTGGCGCCAACGCCGGAAGATTTTTGATCAACTCTTCGAGATTGGCAATGTCAGCCTTTTCATGGTGTGCATTCTCTCGCTTTTTATCTCGGGCGTGATCGCCTTGCAAACCGGCCCGGTCATGGTCTCACACAGCCTGGGCACCGTGGTCGGCGGGATGATTGGTCTTGCCATGTGCAAGGAATTTGCCCCGGTCATGATGTCCATCCTGATTGCCGGGCGCATCGGTTCGGCCATGGCCGCGGAAATCGGCGCCATGCGGGTCTATCAGGAGATTGACGCTTTGCGCACCATGAATATCGATCCGGTCCATTATCTGGTCCTGCCGCGGATGGTCGCCATTGCGCTGGCCCTGCCGGCCCTGGTCATGTTTTCCAGCCCCGTCGGCTGGTTTGGCGGGGCGCTCGTCTGCGCTCTGAACCAGCGGATCGGCATCAGCTTTGACGCTTTTTTCCACAGCCTGCGCGACGAAGTTGATCCGGGGGACGTTTTTAACGGGATCTTCAAGTCATTCATTTTTGCCCTGGCCATTGGCATCATCTCCTGCCACCAGGGCCTGGTGACCCGCGGCGGCCCGCGCGCCATTGGCCGGAGCGTGACCAAGGCGGTGGTGAACTCCATCGTGGTGATATTGATCCTGGATTACTTCCTGACACGCATTTTGCTCTACATCAAAAAATGAGCGCCGCCCCCAGCCAGCCGGAAAACGTGAGCGTCGAAGTGCGCGGCCTGCGCAAGAGCTTCGACCGTTTGGAAGTGTTGAAGGGCATCAGTTTCAAAGTCAATCCGGGCGAAATTTTTGTCATCATGGGGCCGAGCGGCAGCGGCAAGAGCGTTTTGCTCAGGCACATCATCGGTTTGGAAACGCCGGACGCCGGGGAAATCCTCATCCAGGGCGAGCCGGTGGGGGCGGGTGACGTGCGGGACAAATACCGCATGGCCATGGTGTTTCAGTCCGCCGCCCTGCTGACCTCGTTGAGCGTGGGTGAAAACGTCGGACTTTATCTGACCGAACACTTTCTCAAAACGCCCGCGGAGATCGCCGCCATCGTGGCCAGCAAGCTCGAGGCGGTCGGCTTGCCGGGGCTGGAGGACCGCGCGCCCGGCGAGCTTTCCGGCGGCATGCAAAAACGGGTGGCCATTGCCCGCGCCCTGGTCATGGAGCCGCAATTATTTTTGTTTGACGAACCGACGGCCGAGTTGGACCCGCCCATGGCCGTGACCATTGACGAGGAAATTTTGAAGTTGAAGAACCGCACCCACGCCACCTCGATCATCGTGACCCACGACCGCACACTGGCCTTCAGCCTGGCGGACCGGGTGGCGATGATTTTTGACGGCCAAATCGTGTTTATCGGCGCGCCGGACGAAGTGAAGCGGCAGGCCGATCCCCGCATCCATGAATTTATCCACGCCGAACTGTCCACCGCCAAATCACCTTGAATGCCATGAAAGACTCAGTTGAAAGCAAATTGGGAATCTTTTTCGCCTTTGCCATAATCGCCTTGCTGGTCGTTATGGAGTTCGCCGGCGGATACGATTACTTCAAACGCGGCTACCGTCTGCACGCCCTCTTCAAAAACGTCCAGGAACTCAAAACGGGCGACTTTGTCAAGATGGCCGGCGTTCAAGTCGGCAAGATCGAGAGCATCGTCCTGACCAATGGCCTGGCCGACGTGACGATGAATTTGTACAGGAACACCGATGTGAAAACCGACAGCAAGGCGAGCCTCAGGTTCACCGGTTTCATGGCCCAAAACTTCGTTGCGATTGAATTCGGCACACCGGGCGGCGTGCGAGCGGAGGATGGGGCGTATTTGCAGACCGTCGAGCAGCCTGACTTGAGCGTGCTCATGGGCAAATTGGACAATGTGGCCACGGGGGTGGAGAACCTGACCCGGAGTTTCAGCGGCGAACGAATTGACAACCTCCTCGGTCCGATCACGGATTTCCTCAAAAACAACCAGACCAACCTCAGCGCCACCATCGCCAACGTCAAAACGGTGTCGCAACGCATCGCCAGCGGCCAGGGAACAGTCGGCAAATTGATCAACGAAGACACGCTTTACGTTTCCGCCCAGCACACGGTGAGCAATTTGCAAAACAGCGCCACGAACATCCAGGGCCTGGCCGGCCAGGCGCGCGAACTGGTGACCAACATCAACCACACCGTCACCCGCATCAATTCGGGCGAGGGGACCATTGGCAAACTGCTGAAGGACGATACTCTTTACGTCGAAACGACCGGCTCGATGACCAACTTGCACCAGATTTTGCTGAAGATTAATCACGGCCAGGGCACCGTCGGCCAACTGATCAATGACGACAGCACCTTGAAGAACCTCAAGATGTCCATGCAAAAGCTTGACAAGGCGACGGAGAGCCTGGAAGACACAGGCCCGTTGAGTGTGATGGGCACCATGGTCAGCAGTCTGTTTTAGTCCCCTCTTACAAATTCTCAAGAAAACCCGCCACAAAAAACAGTGAAAAATTCACGGCTTTGGTTTTTCCCTGATGTCTGATGGCTGCGATCATTTGTTGCAACTGCTTTATCTTGTGATGTTTGCGACTTGCGCCGTTTTTTCTTGACATTATTTATTCTTGACAATCCTTTCCGAAAGGATTTGACCACGGATTTCAGGATTTCACGGCTGCCCGGAAAGATTGTGGAAAACCGGGCAAGCCAAACTCGCCGAATGAAGAAGGCCAACCAGGTTTTTTAACCACGAAATATTCGAAAGACGCGAACCCCGAAAGTAGTTCCGGGGTGAAAATGGGCTTTGGCCAGCCGCGTGGGCCGGGAGCGAGTGATGGGCGTTTTGATTTGTTTCGTATCGTCGCACACGCTATAAAACAGTCTATGGCAGGCATCAACTATCCCAAGCCGTCCGGCCATACGGGCGGCGGACTCGACTTTGAAGCGCAACTTTGGGCCGCCGCCGACAAAATGCGCGGCCACATGGATGCGTCCGAATACAAACACGTTGCGCTTGGCCTCATTTTTCTAAAGTACATTTCCGACGCGTTCGAGGAAAAACGCGAACAATTGCTTTTCGGTTTCTCGGATCCAAAGAGTGAATGGTTCATCAAGGAGGAACCCGAACGTTTCAAGGCTGCTGAAGATCGTGACGAGTATTTAGCCGCGAACGTCTTCTGGCTTCCACCTGAAGCGCGGTGGCACATTATCAAAGCCAAAGCCAAGTCGCCGGAGATTGGCAAGGTCATTGACGATGCACTGGGTGCGATTGAGCGTGAGAATCCAACGCTCAAAGGTGTGCTGCCGCGCGATTACGCCCGGCCCAGCCTGGACAAAGTCCGGCTTGGCGGACTCGTGGACATCATCAGCAACATCGGCTTCAACGAATCGGCGGCAAAGTCCAAGGACGTGCTTGGTCGCGTCTATGAATACTTTCTCGGCAAGTTCGCCAGCGCGGAAGGCAAAGGCGGCGGCGAGTTCTATACTCCTCAATGCGTGGTGCAAGTGCTTGTTTCCATGCTTGAGCCATATAAAGGCCGGGTTTTCGACCCGTGCTGTGGTTCGGGCGGCATGTTTGTTCAATCAGAAAAATTCGTGGAAGAACACGGCGGGCGCCTCGGCGACATCGCGGTTTACGGCCAGGAATCCAACTTCACCACCTGGAAGCTGGCGCGAATGAATCTCGCCATTCGCGGCATTGACGCCAATCTCGGCCAGCGCAATGCCGACAGCTTCCGGCAAGACCTCCATCCCGATCTGAAGGCCGATTTCATCCTCGCCAATCCGCCGTTCAACATGAGCGATTGGGGCGGTGAAAATCTGCGGCAGGACGTTCGATGGAAATATGGGATGCCGCCGGTGAACAACGCCAACTACGCTTGGATTCAACATTTCATCCATCACCTCTCGCCGGTGGGCGTGGCGGGATTCGTGATGGCGAATGGTTCAATGTCCACGCAAACCTCGAACGAAGGCGAGATTCGCAAGGCCATTATTGAAGCCGACCTTTTGGATTGTATGGTCGCTCTGCCCGGCCAATTGTTTTTCACCACCCCAATTCCCGTCTGCCTCTGGTTTCTTGCCCGCGACAAAAAGAATCACAAGCGCCGAGACCGGCGCGGTGAGACCCTTTTCATTGATGCGCGGAAAATGGGCGTGCTGATTGACCGCATCCACCGGGAACTGACTCCCGAAGAAATCCAAAAAATTTCGGACTGCTATCATGCGTGGAAATCCAAAGATGCGAAGCCATCTGATGCAGACAAACCCGGCTTCTGCAAATCCGTTAAGCTTGAAGAAATCCGCAAGCACGATTATGTCCTCACGCCCGGTCGTTACGTCGGCGCGGAAGAAATCGAAGATGATGGCGAACCATTCGAGAAAAAGATGAAGCGCCTCGTCGCCGAACTGACCGCCCAGTTCGCCGAGTCTGCGAAGTTGGAACTAGCCATTAACGCAAATTTGAAGGGGTTGGGCTATGAATGCGAGCGACCCCAGAAACAGCCATGATTGATTACGATAAACTTCAAAAATCACTCAAACATCTGGAGCTTCAGTTTGCCAATTGCCAGTCCGCACAAGCGCGGCCTGAACTGACGGAAATCGACCGCGAGGCCATCGCAGAATCTGTCATCCAGCGCTTTGAGACCTGCTACGACACCCTTTGGAAAGACCTTAAACGCTACCTTGGCGAGGAACTGGGATTGGCCGATGTGCCAAACAGCCCGAAGCCCATTCTCAAACTGGCTGGCGAAAACGGTCTGTTCTCCTCCGGCGTGGAGCAGTGGCTGAAATACGCGGAGGTGCGAATCAGCACCGCCCATGACTACAGTGGGGACAAAGCCTTGGAGGCGCTCTCCATCATCCCGGATTTCATTGATGATGCCATCGGCCTCTATCAAACAATGACCAAAACGACTTGGGAATGAACCCCGCGCTCGACATCACCAAGGAACAGCGCAAAACGCTTCTTACCCTCCTGCGGCAGTTCATCCCCGGTGTCACCGTGTGGGCCTATGGTTCTCGCGCAAAATGGACCGCCCGCCCCAATTCCGACCTTGATCTCGTTGCCTTTACCACACCTGAACAACGCCAGCGGGTTTCCGAACTCAAAGAGGCCCTTGCCGAGAGCAATCTCCCATTCCTGGTGGATCTCCACATCTGGGATGAAGTGCCCGAACGCTTTCACGCCATCATCTGTAAAGAACATGCCATTTTTCAAGAAGCGGAGGCGAAACGGCCGGGCAGCGCTATGGCGACTGAATCTCTCGGAGCGATTGCTGAAATAATCATGGGACAATCGCCCGCTGGCGAAACGTGCAATACTTTGGGTAACGGTTTGCCGCTGCTGAATGGGCCAACGGAGTTTGGCTCTTATCATCCGATTCCTGTTCAATACACTACCGATACGCGGAAACGGGCAAGATCAGGAGATATTTTGTTTTGTGTTCGTGGCTCAACCACGGGGCGCATGAATTGGGCAGATCGCGAATATGCCATTGGTCGCGGTATCGCTGCGATTCGGCACAAGCGCGGCCAAGAATTTCAACAATTTGTTCGGGCATTGATTGATTACCAACTTCCCAGTCTATTGGCACAGGCAACAGGCTCGACATTTCCAAATGTTTCCTGTGACCAACTCGCGTCGTTACGTTGCGATATTGTTGATGAGTGGGAGCAGCGTGCGATCGCTTCGGTGTTGGGGGCGATGGACGACAAAATTGAGTTGAACCGGCGGATGAACGAGACGCTAGAAGCGCTGGCCCGCACGCTCTTCCAGCATTGGTTCGTGGACGCCACCCAAGCCGGGCTGCCCAAAGGCTGGCGCGAAGGCAAAGTGAGTGACCTTGCAACACTCAGCCGAGACGGTCTGAATCCCAGTGAGTTTCCTGATGAGACTTTCGACCACTACAGCATTCCCGCCTTTGACGAAGGCCGAACGCCGAAGCCAGAAAAAGGTGACACCATCATGAGCAACAAATTCATCGTGCCGCCTGATTGCGTGATGGTATCGAAGCTGAATCCCCGCATTCCGCGGATATGGTTGCCCGACTTACAGGGACAGAATCGCGCCGTGTGCTCAACCGAATTTCTCCTCGCGACTCCAAAGCCCGGCGTCTCACGGGAATTTCTCTACTGCCTTTTCATAAACGAATCATTCATCAGCGTCTTTACCACAATGGTCACTGGCACGTCAGGCAGTCATCAGCGCGTTAAGCCCGAAAGTCTTTTGGCTATGGACACGGTGATTCCGCCACAGTCATTGTTGCGGAGCTTTACGGAATCGAGCGCGCCGCTGTTCCAGCGCATCAATCACAATATCGCCGAATTCCGCACCCTCGCCGAGTTGCGTGACGCGCTGTTGCCGAAGTTGCTTTCGGGGGAGATTCGAGTGAGGCATGGACAGCGTGGACAGAATGGACGTGAAGAGTTGAATGATGAATGAACCGGAGCAATTGATTCCGCTGCATGGCGGCTACCGGAAATTGAAAAGCTTTCAGGTGGCGCAACTGGCCTACGATGTGACGGCGCGTTTCTGCGACCGCTACATCGAGAAGCGCAGCCGCACCCGCGACCAGATGGTGCAGGCGGCGCGGTCGGGCGTGCAGAACATCGCGGAGGGCAGCCAAGCGAGCGGCACGTCCAAGAAAATGGAACTCAAGCTGACAAACGTGGCGCGCGCCAGCCTGGAAGAACTGCGGCTGGACTATGAAGACTATCTGCGGCAGCGCGGCTTACCGCAGTGGCCGCGCGAGGACGCGCGCCGGGCGGAACTGATAGCCCGGCGGCCCGCCACGGCGGACGACGTGGCGCAGTGGACGCGGGATGTGCATGATGGACACGATGGACGGCATGGACGGGGTGGACAAGTAGCTAAACTGAAGTCCACAGAGCCCATTCAGTCAACAGAGTCCACTTACGCTGAAATCTCGGCCAATGGCGCGCTGGCGCTCCTCGCGGTGGCCTGCAGCCTGCTCGACCGCCAGATAACCACACTGGAGAAATCTTTTGTGGAAGAAGGCGGTTTCACAGAGCGCCTCTACCGCGTGCGTGGTGAAAGGAGAAGTCGTGGCTAAACTCACCGAATCGGTCGTGGAAGATGTCGCGCTCGACTGGCTGAAGGGCCTAGGCTATGAAATTTTGTCCGGGCTGGCGATTGCGCCGGGCGAACCGGCGGCGGAGCGTTCAGATTACAAGCAGGTTTTTCTTTTCGACCGCTTGCAAACCAAGCTGGAAGATTTGAATCCACAAATTCCGCTGGAAGGTTTGGAAGAAGCGTTGAGAAAAGTCCGCCTGACAAGTCACCCAACGCTTATCGAAAACAACCGGGCCTTTCATCGGCTGCTCGTGGAAGGCGTGGACGCGGAATTTCGCAACAGCGAAGGACAAATTGTTCACGACAAAGTTTGGCTGATTGATTTTGCGAATCCCGAAGCCAATGAATTTCTCGCCGTCAATCAGTTCACGGTGGAGGAAGGCCATTTCAACCGCCGCCCGGATGTTGTGGTTTTCATCAATGGAATCCCGCTGGCGGTGCTGGAACTGAAAAACATTGCGGACGAACAGGCCACCATCCGCAAGGCGTTTGACCAGTTCCAGACTTACAAGGCGCAAATCCCGTCGCTGTTCAACTCGAACGCGCTGCTGGTGATTTCAGACGGCCAGGAAGCACGGCTCGGGACAGTCACATCGGATTGGGAACGTTTCATGATGTGGCGCACAATCACGGGGCAGGAGCTGATTCCTCCTGGCTTGTTGCAACTGGAAACGATGCTCAAAGGCGTGTTTGATAAAACCAGGCTGCTTGATCTGGTTCGCAATTTCATTGTCTTTGAAGATGACGGCGAAAAGGTCACGAAAAAGATTGCGGGCTACCATCAATTCCACGCCGTCAACAAAGCAGTCGCCAAGACGGTGGAAGCAACAAGCGCCACAGGGGACAGGCGGGCGGGTGTCGTGTGGCATACGCAGGGGAGCGGCAAAAGTCTTTCCATGGTTTTCTACGCCGGAAAAATCGTGCAGCACCCGGCAATGGAGAATCCAACCATCGTCGTTCTTACTGACCGCAACGATTTGGACGACCAGCTTTTCGATACTTTCTCATTTTGCTCATCTTTGCTGCGCCAAATACCAGTTCAGGCGGAGAGCCGGGAACATTTGCGCACGCTGCTGAACGTCGCCAGCGGCAGCGTGGTTTTCACCACGATTCAGAAATTTTTTCCCGATGAAATCTGCCCGCGCTCAGATTCGAGTGCTCGTTCGACGCATTCTGCGGAAATATGGTTACCCGCCAGACAAACAAGAGAAAGCAACGCAAACCGTGCTTGAGCAAGCCGAGTTGATTTGCGCGGAAGTAGCTGACGTGGTTCAATGAATTGTTTCGTTACGGGGGCGTTGGGGTTTGTTGGCGCTAAAGGCTAAATTAAGCAGGGATGGATTGGAGATTTCAGATTTGGGAAGCATTCGGTCTGACTTCAGGCGAAGTGGCTGGGGGGCGGGTGTGGAGGCTCGACGGGGTTGGAGGCCGCGCGGCAGCGCAGCCCTACCGGGGGCGGAAGGCAGAATTATGAAGGAAGAATTAAGAAGTTGGACAAATCGAGTTGGAGGCTCGAGTCTCGCCCTACCACCTTTTTACGGTGCCCCCACCGGGCGTTTTTTAACGGGCAGCTAAACATGCAATGCCCTGTCCATCTTGTTAATCCTGTCAAATCCCCTGCGGATTGTGAACCGATGGCGTTCTTCCGAAATGGAGGCTCATGGCCCCGCCCAGCAAATGGCGCACTTGAATATCACGGCACTGGAGCGCCTCCATTTTGGCGGCGACACCGCGTTGGGCCGGGTAATCGCGCAAGGATTCGAAAATGTAGGCGTGCGTCGCCGCATCTTTGCAGAAGACTTTCCCGAAGAGCGGCACCAGGAATTTCAGCCAGGCAAAATAAATCAGCCGCCATGCCTTGTTCTCCGGCTTGCCGAAATCCAGCACCAGCACGCGGCCGCCCGGACGGGCCACCCGCGCCATCTCCTCCAACCCGCGTTCCCAACTGGCCAGATTGCGCAGCCCGTAGCCAACGGTCACCACATCGAACGAATCATCGGCAAAGGGGATTTTGAGGGCGTCGGCGCAAAGAAATTGCAGCCGGGCCGGGCCGGCGCCGCCGCCGGCTTTTTTGGCGCGCTCTTGGGCCACGGCCAGCATGGCGGGGCTGAAATCAATGCCGACCACGTCGGCCCCGGCCGCGTGCAAGGCCAAGGCAATGTCGCCGGTGCCGCAACACAGGTCCAGGGCGCGGTCGCCGGGCTTGATCTCAGCCATTTTGAGCAGGGCGCGCTTCCAACGCCTGTGCAAACCGAGGCTCTGCAAATCATTGATCAGATCGTAGCGCGGGGCGATGGCGGCAAAGAGGTCTCCCACTTTGGCGGCCCGTTGCTCTCCCGGTTGATAGAATTTATTGCTCAAACCGTACAATTATCAAAATTCATCCTTTGGAGCAATGGCACTTCTAATGGGTGACCCACGGCCCTTCGGAGAACGAATTTCAAGCTCGTTTTTCCTGTTTGACAAATCCGGCGCATGAATACAAATTGTGTGCGTGCCGATTATGAAGTCTCTGGCGCGGCACTTTCGCGTGTCTGCCGACCTGTTCCTGTCCTGAAAGCGCCGGCCCCGGAAATTTTCCGGTTGCGGAAAAGAGCTTGACTCCGGGCGGGGTTGGGCGCAAAACCTTCGCCGGACACAAGCGATATGACCTCCATAACCACCAGCAAAAGGACTGATATGAAATCTTTGATAATGCTCGCAACGACGCTGGCGGCTTCCACCTCCCTCCTGGCGGCGGATCCCACCGGCAAAGACGACGTGAAAAACGCCGCGCAAAAACTCGCGGCGGCGGATAATTACAGTTGGACCACAACGACAGAAAGCCCGCAGTTCAACCCCGGCCCCAGTCACGGCAAGACGGAGAAGGGAGGCTATACGTATGTCGATTTCACGATGCAGGACAACACCATCGAGGCGGTGGTCAAGGCCGGCAAGGGGGCGATTAAAACGGAGGACGGCTGGCAATCGTTGACGGAGGCCGCCAAGGACAACGGAGAGGGCGGGTTCAATCCGCGCATGTTTCTGGCGCGGCGCATGCAGAATTACAAAGCGCCCGCTGCCCAAGCGGAGGAGATTGCCGGCAACGCGAAAGACCTGGCCAAATCCGACAACATCTATTCAGGCGACCTGACCGAGGAGGGCGCCAAGAGTCTGATGACCTTCGGCAGACGCGGCGGCGGCCAGGGGCCTGCCATCAGCAACGCCAAAGGCGCGGTCAAGTTTTGGATCAAGGACGGCGTCCTGACCAAGTACCAATTCAAGGTGCAGGGCACCATGAAGCGCGACGGTGAGGACATGGACATCGACCGCACGACCACAGTGGAGATCAAGGACGTGGGCGCGACCAAAATCACCGTGCCGGAAGAGGCGAAGAAAAAGATGTCCTAACGGGCTCCCTCGCGCTGAATATCAAGCGCGGCAGCCGGGCCGGGCCGGTTTCCGGTTTCCGGTTTTTTCGGGCTTGCAATTCAATGGGATTGCCGTAATGTGGCGGGGTTTGGAGGAAGCGAGCGTAGCTCAGCCTGGTAGAGCGTCACCTTGCCAAGGTGAATGTCGAGGGTTCGAATCCCTTCGCTCGCTCCATCTCCATCAAGGACTTACGTCGATGGACTTGGTTTTGCAACAGTTGTGCAACAGCTTGGCCCGCCGGGGCAGGTGAAAATCGGTCTCGATGCCCTCTTCTCCTGACTTTCTCCACGCCACGCCCGTTCGTGCCCGTTCGTGCGCGCCGCCCACGAACTTTTTCGCTTTCCGCGCCAGTTGTTTTCCGGGGGGACACCCCAAATCGATAAATTTGATTATGGGCAACGGCGCACAAAACGATTCTGCGAGAAAGCCGATCGACGAAGTCAGCGTCGGATCGGTGACCATTCCCATCTACTCCGCGCCCGTGACGATCAAGGACGGCAGGTCGGCGGCGGACGGAACTGGCGCGCCGCAGGGCGAGTTCAAGACTTACGATTCATTCAGCACTGCCTATTACGAGGGCTCCGTGCGCGTGCAACAACGGCGCAATACCCTGGAGCGCGCCCGGGAACGCGCCAAGGAAGTGGCCGCCCGACTGAATCGGGATGGCGCCCGCGCGGAGTTCATAACGGAGCGGGACCGCCGAATCTACGCGCTCGCCCAACTCGCCGCCAAACCCGGGGAACTCAAGGCCCGCCAGGCCGCCTATAACAAGAAGCCCTGCCTGAAGCGCAAGGCAAAAAAGCTGGCGGCGCAACCACCCCAAGGATCCCAGGCTGGAGATGTGGCCCCACTTCCCAAAGCGGCGTAAACTGGCGCCCCCGCCACGAAAAGCCCGTGAGCAATTCGCGGGCTTTTTGCTGCCGCCAGGGACTACTTCGGCATTCCGCTACGCCCGCGCAAAAACTGCAAAAGCACAGTGCCCGGAAAAGGAACTGTCCCAGGCCAAACCCCTTGATAATCAGTCTTTAAGCACACACGGGCGCCCCTGGTAAACAAGCAAAGGTTCTTAATGCTTCTCGCCCATGCGAGCCGCGGACAATGGCGGTTGGCTCCCGCCTTTGACCTCAACCCTTTTCCTGATCGTGTGCGTGAGCTCAAGACTTGGATTTCCGAGGACACCGGCCGCGAGGCCAAAGGCAACAAAGTCACCGGCACCCATGCCTGGAAACTGATGGTGTATTGGGTGAGGCGGATTATATGCTCTATGCGTCATGTCATATGCCCTGGCATTGTCTCCGGGGGGACATTTATTTGTCGAACCGGACGACCAAGCTGAACCGAAACTCAGCCCCGCGACCGTAGCGCGCCTGACTGAGGCCTTCGGCGCCTCGCCCGCGCGCGGTTTGGAAGCGCTGGCGTCTGAGTTCTTACATGAACCGATGCCGCCAACCTTCGTATTTTGGCGCGGTGTTGCTCAACGACTTTTCACCGCCCTGTGTCATAATCCGAACTTGCAGGATGCTTCCACGATAACAATTCCCAAGCCGACGGAAGCCGAGTGGTCCGTGCTGGCGGAAGGGGCGCCGCCGATGAGGGGCCTGGAGTATTTGAATGGCGCGGTCCTGGCCAGGTTGTGGGACGAGTTGGATGCTCATGTTCATGCCGCCATCGCCCACGCCACGGGTGGGGCGGTGGCGTATCTGAAAAGCTGCAACCCGGTCTGGAATGCGGTGGGACGCGTCACTTTTCATCTGGCGGAAAACAAGCGCAACCCGGCGTATCCCTTTGCTTTCCTGGCCACCTACACCCATCGCATTTCCGAGCAGGGGAAAGTTCAGCATCTGCCGTTGGGCCGCGCTTTGGAAGAGTACGCCGGGGCGAAGAATCGTGTCGCATTGGCCGCGCTGTTGTCGCCGGTGCAACGGGCGGCGGAACAGAGCAAGCTGGTCCGCGAGTTGTTGGACTCGCGCGCGATTTTTCATCCGCAAGTCTGGCGGCCCGAACAGGCGTTTTCGTTTCTGCAAAATATCCCGTTTTTCGAGCAAAGCGGTCTGGTGGTTCGGATTCCAAATTGGTGGAAGTCGGGCCGGCCACCCCGTCCGCAGGTAACGGTGCGCATCGGCGAAGCCGGGGGAAACCTGCTCGGCGCTGACAGTCTGCTGGACTTCAAAGTGCAAATGTCTCTGGAGGGCGAGTCGCTGACGGCATCGGAACTGAAAGCCATCCTGCAATCGGCCAGCGGACTGGTGTTGCTCAAGGGCAAGTGGGTCGAGGTGGACCGGGACAAACTCCAGGAGGTCATGGATCACTGGAAGAAGGTTGAGGCCGCTGGAGGCCCGGGCGGGATGCCGTTGCTCGAAGGACTGCGCCTCCTCTCCGGCTTCGATGGCAGTCAAGCCGGCGAGCCGGAGGCGGAAGCGGTGCGCGCGGCGTGGTCGAGCGTCGTTGCCGGAGACGCCCTGAAGAAGTTGTTGGAAGAGATGCAGCAACCGGAGGTTTCTGCCGAGTCGGACCCGGGCCAGGATTTGCAGGCGACGTTGCGGCCATATCAGCGCCAAGGCGCGCATTGGCTCTGGTTCATGAACCGGCTGGGGCTGGGGGCCTGCCTTGCAGATGACATGGGCCTTGGCAAGACCATTCAAGTTCTATCACTGCTGCTGGTCCTCAAGCGCCGGCGGACCCAACTACAGCCTGCCGTCAGTGAGAGCAGGGCGAGCCTGCTGATTGTGCCAGCTTCGCTTATCGCCAACTGGAAAGACGAGATTCAGAAGTTTGCGCCTTCGCTATCGGTGTTCTACGCCCATCCGGCGGAAACTCCCAACGAGGAACTGACCAAGACGGGCAAAGCCCCGGCAAGAATGCTGGAGCGCACGGACCTTGTCATCACGAGTTACTCGATGGCCATTCGATTGGCCTGGCTCAAGGAAGTGAACTGGAGCCTGGCCGTTCTGGACGAAGCGCAGGCAATCAAGAATCCGGGCGCGCGCCAGAGCCGGGCCGTGAGAGGACTGCGCTGTCGGCACCGGATTGCGCTGAGCGGCACGCCGATTGAAAACCGGCTTTCGGATTTGTGGTCGCTCTTCGACTTCCTTTGTCCCGGCCTGCTGGGCGGCGCCAGGGAGTTCGCCACGTTCCTCAAGAGCCGTTCGCAAACCGACCAGAACCAATTCACTCCGTTGCGCCGTCTCGTGCGGCCGTACATTCTGCGGCGGCTGAAGACGGACAAACGCATCATCACGGACTTGCCCGACAAGACGGAAATGACAGCTTTTTGTCCCCTGACGCGCCGCCAAGCCGCGCTGTATCAGCAAGCCGTGGCTGATCTGGCGGAACGGCTGGAGGCGCCGGAGGTCGAAGGCATTCAACGCCAGGGCATCATCCTGGCGTTTCTCACCCGCTTCAAACAAATCTGCAATCACCCTTCGCAATGGCTTGGCGATGGGGTTTATGCGGCGGCGGAAAGCGGCAAGTTTAATCGCTTGCGGGAGTTGTGCGATGAAATTGCCTCGCGCCAGGAGAAGGTGCTGGTGTTCACCCAATATCGCGAAATCACCGATCCGCTGGCCCGGCACCTGGCGGGAGTCTTCGGCCAAGCCGGCCTCATCCTCCACGGCGGCGTTCCCGTCGGCAAGCGCAAGGAATTGGTCGATGCCTTTCAACGCGACGGTGGTCCGCCCTTTTTTGTTCTCTCGCTCAAAGCCGGTGGTACCGGTCTCAACCTCACCGCCGCCTCCCATGTGATCCATTTTGATCGCTGGTGGAACCCGGCCGTCGAAAACCAGGCGACTGACCGGGCCTTCCGCATTGGCCAGAAGCGGAACGTATTGGTCCATAAATTCACCTGCCGCGGGACCCTGGAAGAGCGGATTCACGAAGTGATTGCCGGCAAAAGCGCCCTGGCCGAAGATGTATTGGGTGAAGGCGGGGAGCGATTGTTGACAGAAATGAACAATTCCGAGTTGCTTCGGTTTGTGGCGCTGGATATAAACGCCAGCGCTGAAGATTAAGCGTCTTGGCGGATGATCAGAACACAAACAATACTAATACCATGAGTTGGGGATATTTCGGATGGCGGCCTTATGTGTCCGTGGCTGAACGACGAGCCAAAGCCGCGCGCGAACTGTCGAAACTGTCCAAAAAGACCGGACGGTCCGCCTCGCCGGTGGTGCTGGACGGTCGCAAGATTGCCACGACGTTTTGGGGCAAGGCATGGTGCGACAACCTCGAAGCATACAGCGATTTTGAAAATCGCCTTCCTCGCGGCCGCACCTATGTGCGCAACGGTTCGGTCGTGGATTTGCAAATCGGCAAAGGAAACGTGACCGCATTGGTCTCCGGTTCCGAACTCTACAAGATTGAGATCAAGATCAAACCCCTGGCGCCAACTCTGTGGAAATCCATCCAGACCGAATGCGCGGGGAAGATTGATTCACTGATTGAATTGCTTCAGGGCAAGCTCTCCTCGGCCGTGATGCAGATCGTGACCCGGCATGAACGGGGCCTGTTTCCGACGCCGAAGGAAATTGACCTGGACTGTTCCTGCCCGGATTGGGCGGACCTGTGCAAACATGTGGCCGCGTCCCTTTACGGTGTGGGCACCAAGCTCGACCAAAACCCCGCGCTGCTATTTCTGCTCCGTGGGGTGGATCCCGCCGACCTGATCAGTAAAGCTTCCGCCGCCGAGGCCGTGCGACAGACCGCTGGCAAGGCAGGCGCCGCTCCAGCCATGAGTGATTCCGAGGTGGCCGATGTCTTTGGCATCGAATTGGAGCCACAATCCGCAGCTTCCGCGCACGCCGTTGAAATTCCCATTTCGCCGCCTCCGACTCCAGCGCCGTCGTCAACGCCGGCACCCAGGCGCAGAGCCCAACGGAAGCAAAAGTTCACGCACAGGGCAAGCGCCACGGCCCGGGCCCGAATCGCAGCCGCTGCCCGGCTGAGATGGGCCAAGCTGAAGAGACAGCAGCACGACAGCATACGGACGCTTCCACCGAGAAAGCGGAGCGCAGCGAAGGCAACAAAGTCATGACGCCTTTCGCATCAACCAATCCGAATATTTGTATTCAAGACAAGTCTGCTCCGCAAAATAATTTTAAAATATTTCTTGCATGTAACCGTTAACATGTGCTATACGTCTATACGTTCGATGAAAACTTGCTTAAACATATCAGCCACGAGTTGGCCGACGATGACAGTCGCGGAAGCGACACGTCATAGCCGGCACACCCAAGGCTGTGTGTTTAGCCTTGGACTATCCTTGGCACCTATCGGGAAACAGCCCGAAGGCAATTTGGATAGACTCGGTGCAGGCAGGTAACGAATCGAAAGAGAATTTCTTCACCCTGCTTACCCCGTGTAAGCAGGGTTTTTTATTTTCCCTGGATGACTAACGAAGTGAGTGACAGTTAACGAAAGATGAACAGTCTGTGAACAAAAACAAAGCGACATCCAGGTGATGTCTTCTGGCGGCAAATTGAATTTGGCGAGGACGAGCAGAGAAGCCCCACCGGTGGGGTGTGCCCACAGCCGGAAGACAGCGTCACCAGGACGAACCAGACGAATTTTGAATTTACATTTTAAGGGCTTCGCAGGAGGTGTGCCCCTAAACACCGAAACAGCCGCCGTGAAACCGCGGGTTGGGATCGAATAGATCACCAAGAGGTGTTTGTTCTTTGTTGAAAGCCAATTTCACTGCGGGGAACTCGACTAAAGCACAGAGAGAAGCCTCATAAACTTCTTTAGGTGGGTGTGATTCCCACCCCCGCTACCAATCAAGGGAAGTGATCCGGCTGCCGGTCTGTAAAACCGGTGTCTTCAAACAAGCTGGAAGCGACGACTGGAGCGTTACCAGCGCTTCCCACCATTTCGGACTCGTAGCTCAATCAGTCCCGAGGCGTCGGGATTGTCTGCGGGAGGGTTGAGTCCCGATGAATCGGGATTCGGGTCCGCCATCAGCGCGTAGTGTAGCAGCCAACACACCCGGCCTGGGACCGGGCGATCGCAGGCGCAAGTCCTGCCGCGCTGACCAATTTCAAAATGCTGCCGTGGCCGAACATATTAGGCATCCGTCTTCTAAGCGGATTGATGCAGGTGGAAATCCTGCCGGCAGTGCCATTGCCAGGTGGTGTCAAAGTAGCACGGCGGCCTGTTAAGCCGCTTGTCTTGGTGCGAGTCCAAGTCTGGCAGCCAATTTCACGGAAGGCAGGCAGATATAAGCTGGCTGCGCCTGTCTCGAAAACAGGATCGGCATCGCCGAGGTCGGTGCGTTACCGACGCCTTCCGCCAATTCCAAACCCTTAACGAAAGGAAATCCTATGCAGCCCATTCTTCGCCATCAAAGCCAATTGCTCTTTCGCAAGAGCTATAAGCCAAAGCGTGTCATTCGCATCCGGCCGCTGCCGCGGCTGAATGTTGTGTTCCGCCCGGTGAACCGGTTTGGCTTGAAGCCGCAATTAACAATCGTCTCGTAGCTCAAAAGCAGAGCGCCCGGTTGATAACCGGAAGACCGCGGAGCATTCTAACGCAGAAGATCTACGCCCAAGGTCACGGCGACAAGGGTGCGCTCAAGTGGACGTGGTCGGCTTCGACACGACGGTGCCGGCCGTAATTGCGGACTTTGTTCGCGAATTCCATTTTCAAGTGAGGCGAGAGGCCTTGAGAGCCATCACGAATTCGGGCAACACAACTCCGGCCGCCCCAGCCAGAGCGAAGTGCGCCTGCGCCGTGAATGGTGTGGGCTGCGGATTGATCTCCATCACGGTCGCGCCGCTTTGCAACGCTTCCGATGGCAGAGCGGCTGCGGGATAAACTACGGCGGACGTGCCGATGGAGAAGAAAACGTCGCAATGGGTGCTTGCAGTCATGGCCTGACGCATCTCCGGCTCCGGCATCGGCTCCTCGAACCAAACCACGTCGGGGCGCAATAAGCCGCCACAGGCAGGACATTTCGGCAGGACATCGCCGGTATCTTTCCAACTCGAAACAATCGTGCCTTGTTCGGAGCATTTCGTGCGCATAATGTTGCCGTGCAGTTCGATGACATCCCGGCTTCCGGCGCGTTGATGCAGCCCATCCATATTTTGCGTAATGAGATGGAAGCGCAGAAAGAGGTTCTGCATTTCCACCAAAGCGAGATGCGCTGGGTTTGGCTTCGCGCCTGCGACGAGTTTTCTCCGCCAGTCATACCACTCCCAAACGAGCCGGGGATTGCGTTGGAAGGCGCGCGGCGTGGCCAGTTCCTCAGGACTGAATTTCGCCCATAGGCCAGTCTGGGCATCGCGAAACGTGGGGACGCCGCTTTCCGCTGATACGCCCGCGCCGGTGAGCACAGTCACGCTTTTGGCGGCGGCAAGGCGTTGCAGCAATTCAACCGGAATCGTCATGTCTGGATTGTTGCGCCTTTTGAAAGATCCAACAACGACGATTAATTCCAATTCGCCGGGCATAAGTGTTGACAGACACACGCCGGTCTTCCAAACCGAAATAGAGGGCGCGCTACCCTCATGCCCGACCATTTCCCAAGTGAATCTGGCTTGCCGGCAGAGACCCCGCGCGGTCGAAGGTGCTTGCGCACGGCCACCACGCCGGACGCCAGATTCAGTGCGCTTGGGATTCTTTCACGCGACGCGAATACCGGTGCCAGCCAGGGTTTCACAGACCTGGCTGCGGCGGTTCAACTCCGCCTTCGTGTCGCGTCCGGGTTGCAAGCATTGCAGCGATGCAGCGGTCTCTTAAGCCGCAGAGCACGGGGCAGCACCGTGGCGACCCACCAGCCTTCGCCCTCCGGGCTTCGGCTCGGCAAGCCAATCGCCTCAATGGAGCGGCCTTGGCGCGCCGGAGCGCGAAGCGCGCAGGCGGCTCCCGTAGCTCAAATTATCAGAGTGCGACGCTTCGAACGTCGCGGTTGCAGGTGAGAGTCCTGCCGGGAGTGCCAATTCAGGCCGCGTTAGCCCAACTACCAGAGGCGCTCCGCTCAGGACGGAGAGGTCGGGGGTGGAAATCCCTCACGCGGCACCATTTCGCCCACGTAGTCCAACGCAGAGACGGCGCACTTAAAACGCGCACAGTGCCGGTGCAAATCCGGCCGTGGGCACCACCGCGTGTAGCCCAATGCAGAGGCACGAAGCTCAAACCTTCGAGAGTGCAGGTGCAAGTCCTGCCACGCGGACCAATTTGGAATGTCAACCGGACGAGCGAGCCGGGCCTCGGTGCTAACGAGTGCGTTCCCGGAAACGGGAGTGTGGCGCAAGTCCACGGCATTCCGCCATTTTTGCGCGTTTAGTTCAAAGTGAACCGTCCAGCTTATAACTGGAATCGCACTAGATGAGTGCCTGGCTCCGGAGCGTTACCGGAAACGCGCACCATTTCCAACGTCCCTGTGGTGTAGTCCAGCCAACACGCCTGCCTCTCATGCAGGAGATCACCGGAGCGAAGCCGGTCAGGGACGCCATTTTTCATGCCACCAAAGCATTTTGAGCGATGCACTCCTTTGGTATGGGAGCCAGTTCGATGCACTGCATTTCGCGAAGCGAACGTCTCTTCTGGGCACCTGACTTGCAGGACTTGGGAAGTCCATTCCGGGTGGGGGCTCCATTTTGATTGGGTGGTTGGCCGCCGGGAACGCAGTCGAGCCAGCGCTCAGGCAGGTTTCATACGCCCGCTCTGCCCAGGGCAGCACTGGGGACTGCGACCATCGTGCCTCCATGCAGCAGCCTGTGGATCTTCTTTGTAAGAAAATCGTGCCGGGGCAGCACCGGCTGGAGGCTCCATTTCGTTTGCTCGCGTAGTCCAAAAGCAGAGACACGACGTCGAGAGCGTCGCCAGTGTCCCGACACATCGGGACCGCGAGCACCAATTTCATGGAGCTGAAGCCACAGCAGACCGGCACCGGACTTTTAATCCGGTATGGTGAGGTTGCAACTACCTCCGGCTCCACCATTTCGTTGCGGGATGGAGTAACCAGCAACTCGGCGCTCTTTGAAAGCGTAGTTGTCGGTGCGAACCCGGCTCCCGCAGCCAATTTTCGCCCGGTGGTGAAATAGAATCACGTCTGGCCTACACCCAGAAGTCGGAGGGGCAGAACCTTCCCGGGCGACCAGCCTTCGCCATCCCGAGCTACGGCTCGGCGGGCCATTGCCTCGTGGCGTAATCAGGAGCGCGCCGGTCTCTGACACCGGAGGACTTGGAGCAAAACCAGGCGAGGCAGCCAATTTCCCCATGCCAATCCGCCGGCGAGATGTTTGGCGCGTGTCGGACGTATTGCATCGGCCTGCTCTGCGGTCAGCGCGTGTGTTTAGCGACGACGCGGTAGCGTAACCACGTCACGCTGCCGGGTAATTGCTTGTGCGACAGAAGGCGGAGAGTGGCAGCGGCTTTGGGCGGCGGGTCGCCGGGAATGTCGAAAAAGCTCGAGATGCCAACGCCACCGTCGGCAACTGGCACGATGACGTGGCTGATTTCATCGACAAGCCCAACGTAGAGCATGGCGCCGTTAAACTTTCCGCCGCCCTGAAGCATGAGCTTGCGCAGATGAAAATGGGTGCCGAGTTTGCGAAGGGCAACGTGCAGGTCAACTTCCTTCTTGCCGCAGAAGAGGTAGGAAACGCCGGCGGACTGGAGGTGTGCCAGGTTAATCGTCGCCGACGCGCTCGGTGACAAGCACAACAACATAATCGCCGTCCACTTCGTTCTCCTGAAAGCGCAGAACGCCTTTCGCATCCACACCGATCGCCAGTCGTTTGGCATTTTTGTCGGCAATGTGGTCACGACGAACGACCGGCTGCTTGGCGCGGGGCAGCTTCACGTTTCGGCCGGCAAATTCCTTCATCGTGGTCGTGCCCACGAGCCAGGCGCCGATGCCAAAGCTGGCCGCCGTGGTTTCGAAGAGCGTGGCGCTGTCTTTGCGGCCGAGAAGTTTGCCCCAGCGATGGCCCAGGATTTTGCCGTCGATGGTCGTACACATGTGGCAGATCACGTAAGGTCTCATGATTTTCTCCAGAGTTCGAATCCTTCAACGCCAACATGCGCCAAAACTGTGCCGAAGGCCAGCCGGAAGCATGCGCCAGAATGTGCGGACATTTCTGTTTCGTTCCTCTGAGCTGGGCATTGAACGATGCGCGGGAACCGTCTCGATCCCGCCGCCGACGAATCCTCAACAAAGAACAAACACCTCACCGTAAAAGTCGCGGTGGCTGCATGTAAACGTTTTATGAATGACATATTGAACAAAGCGATGGTGCTGGTGCTTAACCGCAACTGGCAGGCCGTCAATGTCCGCACGCCGCAGGAGGCCTTTTGCATGATGGCGACGAACGCGGCGACCGGCTTGGAAATCGAAGGCGAACACCACATCCGTCCCGTGACCTGGAACGAGTGGATCACGCTGCCCATTCGTCCGCAGGACCATGCGGTGCAGACCGTGCGCGGCCCCATCCGCGTGCCCACGGTGATTGTGGCGGTGAACTACGCAAGGGTGCCCAAGAAGCGCCCGAAGCTGTGCGCCCGCGCTATTCGCATGCGCGACGGCAACCGCTGCCAATACACCGGCCGCGTGCTGCGCCCGCACGAGGGCAGTCTGGACCACGTTGTGCCCCGCTCGCGCGGCGGCAAGAACGCCTGGGAGAACCTGGTTTGGGCCGGCAAAGACGTGAACGCCCGCAAGGGCAACCGCCTGCCGCACGAAGCCGGCCTGAAGCTGCTAAGTATGCCGGGTGCCCCAAAGGAGTTGCCGGCCTCGGCGACCATTCGCAATGCACACGGCATTCCTGAATGGAAGCTGTTCGTGAGTGAATGAGAAAAATGACGGCCAGGACGGCGGGAGGTGAAGCTCGCTCTCCGGCCTATTCACACGTAATTTTGGATCGAATGAAATGAACGCGAAAGATTTTCTGCGATTGGGCGTTCCTCTTGGTGAGGCGACGCGCCGGGCGACTGATTTTGTTGCCATATTCATTCTTGGCGGCGGCGACAAGTCTCGGCTGCACGAGGAAGTCGCCGCCATTGTCGCCAATCCGTCCTCTTTCGTGGATGACTCTTTGCGTGGTGAATTTGCGAAAACCCTTCTCAAAGCGCCGCCTCCACCGCCTGCGGAGCCAGTGAAATACTGGCAGTGGAGTGAAGGTCTTGAACACGACGCGGTGATTGCAGCGCCTGAAACGGTGTGATAGGCCAAAGAATTGGTAAGGAGACGGCTGGAATACGCGAACGCCAGCAGGCGTCCACCGTCCTAATTGAATTGGAGCACGTCCCGGACGTTCTCGGCGGCGAACAAAGATTCCGGGCGGGGCGTCCAACGCCTTTTCAGCGAGTTGTAGTGGCCCGTTGGCGGCGGAATCACCAACAACCGTGGGTGGGCCAGAAGATTGGGCAGTGGTTCGAGACCCGTCCGGGTGCAGGTGCATCCCAGACGACAACATTCCTGTTAGCGCTGATTCTTTGCGGCACCATGCCTGCATCCACCAACACATCTCGGAAAACCTCGGCGCGCAGGTCTTGCTCGATTTGGAAAACCATCACAATTTTGCGTGGAGAGAAAAGCACGTCATTGACGGCGTGGAACGCGACGTCATCGTTCATCGCAAAGGCGCCACGCCGGCGGGCGCGGGAGTCCTGGGCATCATTCCCGGTTCCATGGCGTCGCCGGGATATGTCGTCAGCGGAAGAGGAAATCCGGATTCGCTCAATTCAGCCTTACACGGCGCCGGCCGCGCCATGAGCCGCAAAGCCGCCAACGAGAGATTCAACTGGAAAGACGTGAACCGTTTTCTCCGCGAACGCGGCGTGACCCTCATCAGCGCCGGCTTGGATGAAGTCCCGATGGCCCATAAAAACATCCGCGAAGTGATGGCGGCGCAACACGACTTGGTGACGACGCTCGGCCAGTTCGATCCGAAACTGGTGAAGATGGCACCCAGCGGTGAACGTCCGGAGGATTGACAACAATGTCGCCTGGTCCCAATCCGATTTACCGGCTTGGTCTTGACGTCTGCTGCAACACTGGGCAGAGGCTCAACTAAATGGGCACAGATGGAACAATTTGAGACGGATCGATGTTCTATGGAAAAGCCGTGCTCAGAAAAGATTGTGCGGCGGAGAATGGTGGTTCGAATCCAGCGCCAAGGGCGCGACGGGATCCGCGAGCGGCCAATCGCTCATTCGTGCCGGGAAATACAACCGGGACGACCAAGTTCTGAGAAAAATAAGAGTAAAAAACAGTTGAAAAGCTGATAATGAGTGTTTAATATGTTTTTTATGAAGCAAATGGACCAAAGTGCGCTGGACCGAGCGATGTGCCTTTTGGGCAACCTCATGGTTGTCCGAAAGCGACCTCCCATCCATTTGGTGGTCTGCGGTGGTTCGGCACTCATCGCCTTAAACTTGGTGACGCGAACAACCAAGGACGTGGACGTTCTGGCCATTCTGGATGACGGTCAACTGCACTGCGCCCGACCATTGCCCGACTGGCTGCGTGAGGATGCCAACGCGGCGCGAACGGAACTCAGCCTGCCCGATAACTGGCTCAATGATGGACCAACGGACGAAAACCTCTTTCGCCTCGGCCTGCCCTCTGGCGTGGTTGGGCGGTTGGTCCCGCGGGAATTCGGTTCGGTTCTCAAAGTCAGTTTCATCAGCCGATACGACCAAATTCACTTCAAGCTTTACGCCGCCGCGAATCAGGGCGGGCGTCATTTCACGGATTTGAAAAAGCTGTCCCCAACTGCGGACGAACTGCTGGCGGCGATGCGCTGGACTTTCACTCAGGACGTATCCGAAGGTTTCCGTCAGGTGGTCGGCGAAGTCCTCCAAGCTCTTGGTTATGGAAACCTCATTGACCAAATTTAGAGAACGCTTTCGCGAACTCGCCCTGAATTTTTTGTGGCGCGAATGGTCCGCCTTGGGGGTGGCGGGAAGCGCGCGCACCGATGCTTCGTGGATCATTGATCCGGAAGCGCTCCTGCTGGTCACCACCACCTTTGGCCGCTACGAACCCCGTCTCTTCGACGAAGTGCTCGACTGGCTGAACACCAACGGCCAGACCGTCAACCTGCAACGCCTGCAAAATCTTGGCCAGCACTTCGGCCAGCGTTCCGTGCTGAACGGACTGGCCGCGCATCTCGCGAAACGCACGGCCAATTACAAATGGCGCACGTTGCTGCGCGAAACCCTACCCGCTACCACTACCGCATTGCTCTTTCCAGATCTGCCTGTTCTTGGCGCACCGGACGAACTCTTTGCCCGGCACGGCTGGCGGCGCGGCCCGGTAAAACTCCGCCAATTAAGCCAGCCCCCCAATCCGCATCAAGCGACCAATCTGCTTTTCAAACTGCGCGCCCTATTCGGTCTGCAAGCCCGCGCCGAAGTCATGGCCTATCTGCTCACCTTCGAGTCCGGGCATCCGGGCGAGATGGCCGAGCGGTTGGCCTATTTTCCACGCACCATCCAAACCACACTCAATGACATGGAGCGATCCGGCCATGTGTTGACCCGGCGCGATGGCCGCGAAAAACGTTTCTGGCTCCGGCGCGAGGAATGGCGATTTCTTATTACTTGGCCGGCAGGCGAAGGCAGTGGCGGGCCGGAGTTTCCCTGCTGGGTGGATTGGGCAACACGGTTTGCCGCGCTGGAGGCCGTCTGGCAATTCCTGACCAGACCAGACTTGAATGAGGCTGCGCCGTCAGTGCAAGCCATTGAGCTGCGCGCCTGCCTCGAAAAACTGTCACCAACATTCCTGCGGGAGCATTTCAAACCGCCACTCGGAGAGAACGGTGCGGCTTTCGTTGAATCCGTGTTGAACGATTTCTGCAAACTGCTGACATAGCGCGACGGATCGAACCAGAAATGGACACGAAGGACAATGAATGGTATATTCTTTCAGCGCTTTGAGTTTATGTGGCTGCGCCCAACTAACCTGACTAACAAGAGTGACGATCAGTGTGCCGATGAGACAAGGCCTGACACCCACTTCATGGGTGCTACCATCAGACGGTGGCTGCATTCGGAGCGACCGTCTGGTTTTGCAACAATTTGCAGCAGCTTTGATGCGCCAGCGTACATTTTGATGCAAAATGGCGGTCGAACACGAAATTTATAACGCTGTAAACCACAGCAGCTTAAGAACATATGAAAAATCAGCCGCATGATTCGAATCCCTTCGCTCGCTCCATCTCCATCAACGACCCTGTCTTTCGACGGGAATTCGCTTCAGTTTTTTGCAACAAGCTGGCGGCTGGCGGGAAAAACAAAATAATTTAAAATATTTCTTGCATGTAACCGACGACTTGTGCTATCGTCTTACAAGTTCGATGAAAACTTGCTTAAACATATCAGCCACGAGTTGGCCGACAATGCCGGCCCCGAAAGCCTTCGGGGCGCGTCATAGCCGGCACACCCAGGGCTATGTGTTTAGCCTTGGACTATCCCTGGCGCCAATCGGGCAACGGCCCGAAGGCAATTTGGATAGACTTGGTGTAAGCAGGTAACGAATCGACAGAGAATTTCTTCACCCTGCTTACCCCGTGTAAGCAGGGTTTTTTATTTTCTCTGTATGACTGACGACGTGAATGGCAAATAACGAAAGATGAACAATCTGTGAACAAGAATAGCGCGACATCCAGGTGATGTCTTCTGGTGACAAATTGAATTTGGCGGGGACGAGCAGAGAAGCCTCACCGGTGGGGTCTGCCCACGACCGGAAGATAGCGCCGCCAGGACGATCCAGACGAATTTTGCATTTACATATCAAGGGCTTCGCAGGAGGTGTGCCCCTAAACACCGAAACAGCCGCCGTGAAACCGCGGGTTGGGATCGCATAGATCGCCAAGAGGTGTTTGTTCTTTGTTGAAAGCCAATTTCACTGCGGGGAACTCGACTAAAGTACAGAGAGAAGCCTCATAAACTTCTTTAGGTGGGTGTGATTCCCACCCCCGCTACCAATTCAGGGAAGTGATCCGGCTGCCGGTCTGTAAAACCGGTGTCTTCAAACAAGCTGGAAGCGACGACTGGAGCGTTACCAGCGCTTCCCACCATTTCGGACTCGTAGCTCAATCAGTCCCGAGGCGTCGGGATTGTCTGCGGGAGGGTTGAGTCCCGATGAATCGGGATTCGGGTCCGCCATCAGCGCGTAGTGTAGCAGCCAACACACCCGGCCTGGGACCGGGCGATCGCAGGTGCAAGTCCTGCCGCGCTGACCAATTTCAAAAATGCAGAGTGCAAAGTGTTGAGTGCGGAATGCAAGATCAAGCCACAACCCCTAACGAAAGGAAATCCCATGAAGCCCACTATCCGCCATCAGAGCCAGTTGCTCCTTCGCAGGAGCTACAAACCAAAGCGTGTTATTCGAATCCGGCCGCTGCCGAGGCTGAATATTGTGTTCCGCCCCGTGAACCGGTTTGGCGTGAAGCCGCAATTAACAGTCGTCTCGTAGTTCAAAAGGTGTTGGCACACGGCCACCAGCGCCCGGCTGATAACCGGAAGATCCGCCGCCGCTCTGCGAGCTATGGCGGACAAGCCGCGAGCTACGGCTCGGCGGGCCGTTTCCCCGGGTAGCTGAGGCAGATTAGCGCCTCCCTGAAAAGGAGGAGACGTTGGCGCGATACCAACCTCGGGGGCCATTTCGTCCGTGAATGCAAAGCAGATCGCGCACTCTGCCCTTCAAGCAGAATCTAGCCGGTGCGAGTCCGGCCGCGGACGCCATTTTGCTCTCAAGGTGTAACCAGATTCTGCACGCCGCCCTGCGAAGGCGGAGGTTCGTGGTGCAAATCCACGTGAGAGCGCCACGTTTGAAGTAAGAATTAAGAAGTATGAATTAAGAAATATGAATTTCCGCCAACAGTCGAGCCGGGATGCCTTATCTGACTTCTTAATTCTGCCTTCCTAATTCTTAATTCTCTTGCCGCCCCTGTGCCTCAGCAGCAACAGGGCGGGTTTCGTAAACCCGTATTCGTCGGTGCGAGTCCGACCAGGGGCTCCAGCCTTCGCTAAAGCTACGGCTTGGCGAGCCAGCCTTCGCCCTTCGGGCTTCGGCTCGGCAAGCCATCAGGATTGTGGTGTAACAGCAGCATCTCTCCCTGTGAGGGAGACGGTCCGGGCGCACCTCCCGGCTTCCTGACCAATTACAGTTCAAGGACGCCAGGAGGACAAACAACGCGGGTGGAGGCGAAAATCTCCACCCGCGCACTTGGACAATTCAAATCCCATTGGCCGGGCAGCTCAGGCGGCGGTCTGCAGAACCGCAAAGGCTGGTGCATTGCCAGCACGGGATTCCAATTTCGCCGAACCGGCCGGAGGGTCACGAGTCGCCCATCACCGTGATCGCAATCGTGCGCCGACGCGGTTTGATGTCGCACTCAAGATGAAAGATTTGCTGCCAGGTGCCCAGGACGAGTTTGCGGTCTTTGACTGGCACCGTGAGCGAAGGGCCCAGCATCGTCGCCTGCAAATGGGAATGGCCGTTGCCATCATGCCAGGCGTGTTCGTGGCCGTAGTCTCGACTCGGCGGAAAGAGCTTGTCCAATATCTTGGGCAGGTCTTCCTGGAGACCCGGCTCGAATTCAATGGTGCCAACCGCGGCGGTGCTGCCGACGTTGAAAATATGCACAACGCCGGCCCGCACGCCTGAGGTGTTCACGATCCGGGCCACCTCGTCGGTCAGGTCGTGCATCTCTTGATGTCCGGTGGTTTGAACCTGGATTTCTCGTTGATAAGTCATATCGTTGTTTATATCGAAGCCGCCGTCCAAAAGCGAACGTCTCTTATTGGGCACCTGACTCGCAGGGCTTGGGAAGCCCACTCCACGGCATTCCGCCATTTTCGCGCGTTTAGTTCAAAGAGAACCGTCCAGCTTATAACTGGAATCGCACTAGATGAGTGCCTGGGTCCTGCTGCTCAAACGCGGCACGAGCCATCTGATAACCTGACCTGGAAGGCCTGGAGACACCATTGCCGAGGCGTGCCCATGGCGAAGCCTCCAGATTTCAGGTTCTCCCCAGGACTTCCAAAGGTCCTCAGCGTGCTGGCTGCCCACGCAGAGATCATAAAGAGCCTCAACGAGCAAGATATTGTGCTTGGACAGTTTGGGCCTGCTTGTAACCAGATTCATGGGAGTCAAATTGAGCTGCTCCCACGGTTTCTGGAATTTCCGCATGGCTCTCCGAACGTGTGGGACAATGACGCTCTCTGCGCTTGAGGTACTCATGCGCGCAACAGGCATGGCCAGAACAAGAGCAGTCAGGCGCGGATCGTGGCACGCCGCGAGGCCTGCCAACCAAGCTCCCCATGAAAAGCCCCAAAGCCCGACTGCGGGACAACCGTTTTCCACCAGCCAGCCGATTAATGCCCTGATTTCGGCCACACCCTGCGCAAACGCTTCCGCGAGCTGCACATAATCCAGGTCAGCTACTCCAATGAGCTGGCGTGGACGACGGCGAAAGTGGTATGGCAACTCCAAAGTGACAGCGCTGATCTTTTCGCGGCAGCAGACGCGGGCAATCGAAGGAAATCGAAAACAATGATTGAGAACGTCATATCCACCGTGCAGGAGAACGATGGCGGGCCGTGATTCCCAATGATCGTCGCAGCGATAGAACCGCCCATAAACCATGTTGTTCTCCGGAAAAGCGCATGGCCGCGGCGTTGGAAACCGGAACGCCAAACCCCAGTCCTGCGCCTGGAAATCGATCCGAGCCAGCGGGCTTTCGGTGGGAATAAACTCCGTGCTTCCAAGCAGACGAACCGCTTCCTCAAACCCGTCCACCGGCGGAAGCGGAAGCCGCAGCGATGCCAGTTGAATGGCCAACCAGTCCAGAGATAGAGCCAGGATCCGAGTCATCGTGTCGCAGTCTCAGGCGTGCCGTTCATCGAGTCAAGGACTGCCGGGAACAGGGGGCGCGGAGGCTAGCCGGAGCATCACCGGCTGGAGGCCCCATTTCCTTTGCTCGCGTAGTCCAACAGCAGAGACACGACGTCGAGAGCGTCGCCAGTGTCCCGACTCGTCGGGACCGCGAGCACCATTTCGGCCTGCAAGCTTTAAAGTGAAGCCGCGGTCTTTTAAGCCGTGGAACCCGGAGCGTTACCGGGGCGGGCCACCATTTGCCGGGTCGTCTAATTCGTAGGACATCGCCCTTTGAAGGCGCTGATGTTGGTGCAATTCCAGCCCCGGCAGCCAGCCTTCGCCTCGCGGCTACGGCTCGGCAAGCCAGTTGTCCATCATGCGCAAGCACCAACAAAGAACAAACACCGGAAGAAAGTGTGGAATGCAGAGGGGTGCATCCGCACACTGCTACCATTGACGGAACGGACCCCTCTCCTTAACCCTCCACCCACTTCGTGGCGCGAGGGAATCGGCAGCTCGCACGGTAGCAGTGTGCGGATGCGCCCGTTGCAATGTTTTTGATTATTTTTCCTTGACATGGGCTATTGAAATATGCAGTTTTCAAATTAGCGCTACCCACATTGCGGCTTTCAATGTGGGTAGCGCTAATTTTAATGGGGGGACTTCCTCTTCCCGCCCTCATTTTGTGGGGCGAGGGAATCCGCAGCTCGCACGGCAGCAGTGTAAGGATGCGCCCAATGCAGAGTGCATGGTGGAAAGTGGGTAATGGAACGTGGGGCTAGTCTTCATTCTGCACTCTTCACTGAATTTATGAATGACACACTGAACAAAGCGATGGTGCTCAACCGCAACTGGCAGGCCGTCAACGTCCGCACGCCGCAAGAGGCCTTCTGCGATTATCCCCGGGCGGGATTCTCCAGCCGGGCGATGCGTTCATCCAAAGGGGGATGATCGGCAAAGAGGAGGCCCAGAATGCCGGCGGTCTTGCCGGAAATCTTCAGTGCTTGAAAGGCTGGCTGTGGCGGTCCGGCCTGGTCGGCCCCGGCTTCATGGATGGCCTTGAGCGCCCTGAGGGCGGAAATCATGTGGTCCCGTCCGGCCAGACGCGCTCCGCCTGCATCGGCCCGAAATTCACGCCAGCGCGAGAACCAGCAAACCACGATGGAACCCAGGAGCGCGAACACGGAATAGAACAGATTGTAAACCATCCATCTCATGAAATAATTGCCGCCCCGATTGTCATTGCGGGAGGAACCTTGGGAAACAGCAATGGCCGCCACCTCCGCCAGGAACATGGCAAAGGCGTTGATCACGCCTTGGATCAAAGTCATGGTCACCATGTCGCCGTTGGCCACATGAGTAATTTCGTGTCCCAGCACGCCTTCGATGTCCGATTGCCGCATGTGCCTCAATAGTCCCGAGGACACCGCGACCAGGGCGCGCGACTGGCTCGGCCCGGTGGCAAACGCGTTGATTTCCGGCGATTCGTAAATCCCGACCTCCGGCATGGCGGGAAGACCGGCGGCGCGGGCCAGATGATGGACGGTTTCGACGAGGCGCTGCTCCTCGGGGCTTGCGCTGTTGGGATCAATGACTTGAACGCCCATCATCCGTTTGGCCATCCAGCGCGAAATCGCCAGCGAGATGAACGCGCCGCCCATGCCGATAACCAGGCAATACAGGAAAAGGGTGTCGTAGCCAAACTGTGCGGCCTGGCGGTGAAAAAACAGGCTGGCGATAATCCCGATGGTCAAAATGACCAGGAAGTTGACCACCAGGAAGAGCGCGACTCGTCTGGCCACTTTAAGAAATTTCATAATCGTGTCCTTTCTCTATTGTGGATTAGACTCGAATTCCATCCGGGCGTTCATCCCGGACAACTGTGCCGGATTTTTGCCAAAATGCAACCGTGGCGTTGTAACTGGTTTTCTGAACCGCCGGGCTAAACCTCCAACACCTTCTCGAACTTGGTCAGGTTCCGCGCGCCATTGGGGGTGACGGTGACAACGTCTTCCAGGCGGACTCCGCCGATTTGCGGATAATAAAGCCCCGGTTCCACCGTCAGAACGTGGCCGGTCTTGAGGACATCGTTGGAGGTGAGGCTGATGCGGGGAGCTTCATGGATTTCCATGCCCAAGCCGTGCCCGGTGCCATGAAAGAAGCCTTGCATGCGGCCATTTTTCCTGCCGGTCTTGTAGCCTTCGCTCTCAAAAAAAGACTGAATGGCCCGGTGAATGTCGGACGCGCGCGCTTCGCAAAGTATTTTCTCGAAGGCCATTTCCTGGGCGCGCGCCACCGTGTCATACAAGCGGCGGATGGCTTCGCTGGCCCGGCCCCGGACGACCGTCCGGGTAATGTCGCCAAAATAACCGGTCTTTTGCGAGCGCGGAAAAACATCGAGGATGATCGGTTCCTGGGCGCGCAAGGCCCCGTGTCCCGGCTCATGCGGATCGCACGCCTGGCGGCCGCCCGCGACAATGGTGTGGCTGGCCAGGCCGCCGGCCTGGAGGATCGCGATGTCAATGATGGCGCGCAGTTTTTCACTGGTCAGCGGCGCGCCGTGATAAGTCAGCTTCCGGTCGCGTCCCACCTTGGCCGTTTTCAAGGCGAAGAGGCCCTCGGCCAGTCCGACCTCGGCCATCATGAGGGCGGCGCTGATTTTTTTGAGTTCGTCGGCCCGCTTGAATTCCCGTTGCGGG
>Ga0326728_10003515_pt1 | contig 48306 bp, 32 predicted proteins | sample MB3enrmetagenome_FD_207602 | JGI IMG/M metagenome (GOLD analysis project Ga0326728, IMG submission 207602) | Lab enriched peat soil microbial communities from McLean, Ithaca, NY, United States - MB31MN | ecosystem: Environmental > Terrestrial > Soil > Wetlands > Peat | place: USA: New York... | reverse complement strand
TTCCTTCATATAACTGTAAGAAATATACCATAATCCCCAAGAAACGCAAATGCGAAATTCCTGTTTGCGAATTTCCTGACTAACCTTTTGATTTAGCGGGAAATAAAGTTTCTATGCGAAGTTCCTGTCACAAGCGCTGAAAGTGCCGTGACAGTTTCTTAGGACGGCACTAAAAGGCCATAAGCCTAGTACCAATGGACATTGACCCTTATCCAACGTATTGTGAGAGTATTATTAGCGTTCGGCCGTCATTGCGACCTGGAAATTCGCCACCCAGGTCAAATTGACCGAAACGCAAAACTGATCGCGACGAGGGGCGACAGAAAGCGCATGACTCCTCCGCAGATGGACAATCGACGAGATTACCCCTTAGGGCGAAGCCCGCACCAATTTATCGAAGAACAAGCTGTGCGGACCCCCGATGCTCCTGCACTAATCATGGGGGAAAGGAGTCTTTCCTACCGGGAGTTGAACACCCGGGCAAATCGGCTCGCCCACTACCTCAGGGAGCAGGGAGCTAATGCGGAGAGTCTTGTAGGTGTGTATCTCGACCGTTGCTTCGATACGGTTGTGAGCTTCCTCGCGATCCTCAAGGCTGGCGCGGTGTATCTCCCGCTCGATCCGAGCTTTCCCGAGCAACGACTGGCATTCATGCTGGGCGATGCTCAAGCTCCCTTTGTCCTCACCCAACGCTCAAAACGGGACAACCTGCCTGAAACCGCTGCTCGCATCGTTTTCCTGGGTGAGGAACCGACCTTTCTTAATTCTCCGGCTGATAACCTGGCAGCGGTCAGCCCGTTTTCTCGTCTCGCCTATGTGATTTACACCTCGGGCTCAACGGGAAACCCGAAAGGCGTGATGGTTCCCCGAAGTGCTCTAACAAATTTCCTGCTCTCCATGGTGGAAACGCCAGGGTTGGTTCCGGCAGACGTTTTCCTGGCCGTTACGACTGTCTCATTCGATATCTCGATTCTAGAGCTGCTGCTTCCGCTGATGACGGGAGCGCGAATTGTCCTTGCCAGCAAAGAGCAATCTTACGATGCTGACGAACTCAAGCGGCTGATGGAGAGTAACGGCGTTACGGTCATGCAGGCAACGCCCACAACTTGGCGGATGCTCGCCGAGAGCGGCTGGGCGGGAAAGAGTGATCTGAGAATTCTTTGTGGGGGCGAGGCGATGACATCCGACCTCGCGCGCCTTTTGTTACCCCGGTGCCGCGAACTTTGGAACATGTATGGGCCGACGGAAACCACCATCTGGTCGTCGCTCCAAAGGATCACCTCCGCGGATGAAATTTGTCTTGGATCCCCCATTGCTAATACGCAGTTTTATGTGGTAAGCGAAGAACAACAATTGGCGCCGGCGGGTGTGGCCGGCGAGTTGTTAATTGGCGGCGAAGGGGTGGCGGCGGGGTATCTTAACCGGCCCGAATTGACGGCCCAGAAATTCATTCCCGATAGCTTCAGTGTTGTTCCCGGCAAGCGCCTTTACCGTACAGGCGACGAAGTACGGAGGCGGCCAGACGGCAATCTGGAGTATATCGGCCGCCTTGATCAACAGGTCAAGCTTCGCGGCTTCCGCATCGAACTGGGGGAGATTGAAACCAGACTGGCGCAGATCGAGGGCGTTCGGGAGGCTGTGGTAACCCTGCGGGAGGATCGGCCGGGCGACAAACGCTTGGTTGGGTATTACATCGGCAGGGAAGGTTTGACCTTCGACGCCTTGAGCCAGGCCCTCAAGGCGACTCTGCCGGAATACATGGTTCCGTCGGTTTTCATGCGGGTCGAGGAATTTCCGCGAACTCCCAACGCCAAGCTGGACCGCAAGGCGCTTCCACCGCCCACCAGAAAAAGGCCACTGCTCGCCCAGGACTATATTGCTCCGCGGACGGCTTTGGAAAGACGCATGGCCGATTTGTGGTGTGAGTTTCTGATGCTGGACGAAATTGGCATTGACGACAATTTCTTCGACCTGGGCGGCACCTCGCTGGCGGTCGTGCGGATGGTGAGTCTCTATTACCAGCGCTTTGAGCGGGAAATTTCGCCGGTAAAGGTGTTTCAATACTCAACCGTTTCCCAACTTTGTCGATATCTCGAAGAATGCGATTCGGCTTCGGGTCCCACCAAAGGAATAGAACGTGGCATTACCGCACAACGCCACAATTATCCAGCCCAGGATTCATCCCGTGATGCTGTCGCTGTGATCGGCATGGTTGGCCGCTTCCCGGGCGCAGAGAACCTCGATAAGCTCTGGGAGAATTTGCGCAACTCGGTGGAATCGATCTCCTTCTTCAAGCCGGAAGAATTAGGGCCGGGCATTGAGGAGTACCTGAGGAACGATCCCGATTACGTTCGGGCCCGGGGGATCATCGACGGCGCTGATCGGTTCGATGCGCCCTTCTTTGGCATAAGCCCGCTGGAAGCTCAGGTCATGGATCCCCAGCAGCGCGTGTTCCTGGAGTTGGCCTATCATGCCTTGGAGAATGCCGGCTACGATCCCAGCCGTTATAAGGGATTGATCGGTATGTTTGCCGGCATCGGCGACAACCACTACTACACCACCAACCTGTTGAGCCACCCTGACTTGCTGGCCATGGCCGGTAAACTCGCTGTGGAATATGGCAACGAAAAGGACTACATCGCCTTGCGGGTGGCCTATTTGCTGGATTTGCGGGGGCCGGCTATCAGCCTCAACACGGCATGCTCCACGTCCCTGACCACCATCGACAACGCTTACAATGCCCTGCTCAACTTCGAGTGCGACATGGCCCTGGCGGGCGGCATCGACATCTCCGTGCCTCAGAAGAGCGGGTTCCTCTATCAGGAGGGGGGAACCTTTTCAAGGGATGGGCATTGCCGCCCCTTTGACGCTGATGCGACGGGCACAATGTTCTGTGACGGTGCAGGTATCGTGGTCCTCAAGCGGCTGGCTGATGCGCTGGCCGACGGTGACACGATTTATGCGGTTGTGCGCGGCAGCGCAAAGAACAACAATGGGGCGCGCCCCGCGTCTTTCCTGGCTCCCAGCGAGGATGGCCAAGCCGAAGTAATCGCCATGGCGCAGGCGCGTGCCAATGTGCCGGTTGAATCCATTGGGTATGTCGAGGCGCACGGCACGGGTACACCGGTCGGTGATCCCATTGAGTTCGATGCCCTGTGCAAGGTGTTCAAAGCCAAAACCGATAGGATGCAATTCTGCTACCTGGGTTCCATCAAAGGCAACATTGGGCACCCCACTAACGCCGCGGGTGTGGCGGGTTTCATGAAAGCGGCGCTGGTGCTTCATCGTGAAGAGATCCCGCCCATGTTGCATTTCAAGAAGCCCAACCCCAAGATCGATTTTGCCAACAGTCCCTTCATAGTCGCGGACCGGCTGATCTCCTTTCCGCGGGGAAATGAACCGCGCCGGACCGCGGTCAGTTCCTTTGGTTTCGGAGGCACGAATGTCCACATGATTCTAGAGGAGGCCCCACCCGCGAGGTCGCTAACCAAGCCGCGTCCCCTCCAACTCCTGCTCCTCTCGGCACGAACCTCCTCCGCGCTCAATGCCTCTACTGTCTCCCTGGCAGGGCATTTGCAGAAGGCGCCCGAGGGCAGCTTTGCCGATGCCGCGTATACGTTGCAAGTTGGGCGGAAACAATTGGTGCAGCGGCGTTTCGTAGTTGCGGCGGAACCCAGAGAAGCGGTTGAGCTCCTGCGGCAACCCCACCCTCTGCGTTGCGGAAGCAAACGATGCGAGCGCCGTGATCCGCCTGTCGTGTTCCTTTTCGGAGGCCAGGGAACACAGTACGTCAACATGGGACAAAACCTTTACCAGGGTGAGCCGCTCTTTCGCGCCATCGTCGACGACTGCTGCGAGCACCTCAATCCGCATCTTGGCCGGGACCTTCGGGAATTGCTCTACCCTCGGAGCGGCGACGAAGAAGCAGCGCGGCTGTCACTTCAGGAAACGTTTTTTACTCAGCCTTCCCTTTTTGTGATCGAGTACGCCTTGGCGCGCCTTTGGCAGAGCTGGGGCGTGCAACCCGCCATGATGGTGGGCCACAGCATCGGTGAATTTGTTGCGGCGACGTTATCAGGTGTGTGGGATTTGCCGGAGGTTCTCAGAATCGTTGCTCTGCGGGGAAAGTTGATGCAGAACCAGCCGCGAGGCTCCATGCTCGCCGTGGGCAGCCGTGCGGAAAATGTGGAAAAGATGCTGCCGCCATCAATCCAAATCGCGTCCATCAACGCTCCCTCCCTTTGTGTCGTTTCGGGCCCTGACGCCGAAATCGCTTCTTTCGCAGAATTGCTCAAAGGTCAGGAAATCGTTTGCCGGAATCTCCACACCTCGCACGCTTTTCACTCTTCCATGATGGACCCGATTGTGGAGCCGTTGCGCGCCGAGGTGGCAAAGGCGCACCTGAAGCCGCCCACCCGCCCCTTTGTCTCGACGGTGACTGGGCAACCCATCACGCCAGCCGAAGCGACCGATCCAGGGTATTGGGCACGTCACGCCCGCGCTACCGTCCGGTTTTCCAAGGCGGTTCAGTGGCTGGTGGAAAGGGATTATGACCTCTTCCTCGAATGTGGTCCCCGCTCGACATCGTGCACCCTGGTCAGACAGCACTTCGCGCCGGATCATCCCTGTACTGCCATCGCGTCGTTCACCGACACACACGAAAACAATGCGGAATGGGCCGCTCTGCTTTTTGCCCTGGGCAGCCTTTGGCAGAGCGGAGTGTCCATTGATTGGGACGCCTTCTACGCCCACGAGGAACGGCGGCGCATCCCCTTGCCGACGTACCCCTTCGAGCGCCAGCACTATTGGGTTGACCCGGCCGTTGGCGTTGCCGAAGCCTCTGCCCAGGCTCGGGTCACTACGGGACTCTTGAATGCGGCATCCGTTGATGCTGCCCCTCTACTTGCCGTGGGAGGGTCAGCCAGAGCTGCCGCTTCTACGGCTATGTTCGAAAGGGCGTCCGTCGATCAACTGCCTACGGTTCCCGCGGCTTCGCCTGATGCGCATCAGGAGGGACCGAGGGAAACTCGAAGCTCTCGCCTCGCAGCGAGGCTGGTGGAAATCCTTGTTCCTGTCTCGGGACGCGACCGTTCGCAGATCAGCACTTCCGCGACATTTCTGGAGCAGGGTTTCGACTCTCTTTCCCTGACTCAGGTCGCCTTCGCAATCCGCAAGGAATTCGGCGTCAGGGTGAGCTTTAGCCAGCTCATGAAAGAGTTACCCAGTATTGAAATGTTAGCGGCCCATTTGGATGCGGCTCTTTCCCCCGACCTTTTCGCTGCAAATCCACCACCGGAACCCGTTGTGAAACCTCCGTCGGAGGTTGCGGATGCTTTGGGCGCCGATTCAAGGCTGAAGATCATCGAAGGAGTCGTCGCCGAACAGTCCCGCACCATCGATCGCTTGGTGAGCCTAATCGAGAAACTGGGGATAGATCGAAAATCCGCCACACCTGAAGAGAGCCCAGCCTTGATTTCCAAGGGTTCAAGCGACGGCGGGGCCTTGCCGGAATCGGCTCCATTGACAGTCGCATCGACTGTCTCGCAGCGCGGAATCTATTCCTCATCGCGGCTCTCGGATAATTTATCGGCTTCCTATAATGAGTCCATGACACTGCGTCTAACCGGCGCCATCTCCGTGCCGAAGCTGACTCGATCTATTGAACGGTTGGTCGAGCGTCATGACGCGCTCCGCGCTTCCTTTGATGAATCCGGAGCGTTCATGCAGATCATGCCAGCCGTGACGGTCCATGTGCCGGTGACAGATCTCTCGACGATCCCCAACCCCACCGCCCGGGAGGAGCGCCTCAATCAACTCCTCGGGGAGGAGACAGCGAAGCCGTTCCCGTTACCTGGGGGGCCGCTGTTTCGCAGCCAAATTGTGTTGCTGGGCGCCGACTCCGCTGCCCTGGTTATCACCGGACATCACATCATCTGCGATGGATGGTCGCTGGATGTCATGATTCACGATTTGTGTGCATTTTACTCGGAAGAGATTTCAGGCCAACCGGCGCGGCTTCGACCTGTGGAAAGTTATGCCGACTATGTCCGTGGGGTTGCGCAGCGTGAGCAGACCGTGGAATATCAAGAGGCGCGAGATTACTGGCATTCCAAATTCGCCACCGGCTTTCCGGCCTTCGCACTTCCCGCGGACCACGTGCGGCCCGCCCGGCGGGAATTCGCCGCCCGGCGTCTGGATCGTGCGGTCGCTGCTCCCTTGGTTCAAAAACTCAGAGCGCTCGGGACGGAGCAGGGTTGTAGCTTCTTTTCTGTGATCCTTGCAGCATGGTATGTCTCACTCGCAGGCATTTCCCGGCAGCGGCGCTTTGTGATTGCGCTGCCCGCGGCGGAACAGCCCATGGTCGGCCAACCCGATTTGGTTGGCCACTGCGTGAGTCTCCTCCCCTTCGCCGTTGACCTGGTCGAAGGCGAGTCGGTCAGGGCTCTCATACGGCGAGTGCAAAACGAACTGGCGGAAGCGCAGGACCACTCGGCATATAACTTGATCAACATGCGGGAGGAATCGCGCGTGACAGCACCGGGGCACGGCGTTTCCTCAACCGGCGTGGCCCTGACCAATGCGAAGAAATTCCAGCCGTACGAACTCCCGCAGTCAGGATTCAGTGCCGATTACGACATCACCCCACGAAGCTTCCAATTATTTGAATGGTATTTGAATGTCGTCGAGGTGTCCGATCGTCTGGAGCTTAAGTGCCAGTACCATACGGGCCTTTTTGGACACAGCACCGCCGAAGCGTGGCTGATGAATTTCCATGAGGTCCTCAGTGATATGGCGTCGGATGCTTCCCAGGAGGTGAGGCAGCTCGCGGGGTTGAATGAGCAAGGGAAGTTCCCGCCAATCAAGGTCCCGGACGCTCTGGCTGCCAAGGCCGCCCCGACCGTCGCCGGCATGGCAGCAGTTCCCACGGAAGCCGAGAGTGGAAATGTGCAGCGGATTAAGCGGCGCAAGCAGAATGGGCCGTGTCCTCTTTCCTTCGGGCAGGAGCGGCTTTGGTATATGTCTCAATTGGCGCCCGCCAGCCCCGTGTATAACATCGTGGATTTCATCAGCTTCGAATGGGACTATGATGCGAAGGCAATGGGGAGAGCCCTGAAGGAGTTGGTGCGCCGGCACGAATCATTGCGCACCACCTTTTCTCATTGCGATGGAGAACTGTTGCAGACCGTGTGGCCGACGGTTGACGTTGTGCTGTCAGAACTGAACCTCAGTTCCTTGCCGGACGAAGAGCAGGAACGCGAATGGATGCGGGTGGTACATGAGGAGGGGCGAAGACCTTTCGATTTGACACAAGCCCCGCTCCTCCGAACCACCATGGTCCATCGCAGCCAGGGACAACACCGGCTATTGCTGACAATCCACCACATCATTGCGGACGAAGCGTCGATGGAGATCATTCACCAGGAGGTCAAGGATCTCTACCGGGCATTCTCTCAGGACCGCCCATCTGCCCTTCGGGACCTGCCGATCCAATATGCTGATTATGCCTGCTGGCAGCAGAGCTGGTACCAAGGTGAGGCGCTGGCGGGGCAGATTTCGTACTGGAAGGAAGAACTGGCGGGGGCTCCGTTTGTTCTGGAACTGAACACCGATAAGCCACGGCCGGCGCTGCAAAGCTTTCGTGGCGCTACGGAAATTTTTGACCTGCCAAAGCAGTTATTGGAACGACTGAAATCTCTGGGGCGAGCGGAGCAAGCCACGCTCTTTATGATCCTCGAAGCGTGTTTTGCGGCACTGCTATACCGCTACACAAGCCAGGATGACATCCTGGTGGGAACCCCCATTTCCGGACGAACGGAGAATGAAACGGAAGGTCTAATCGGGTTCTTCGTCAACATGGTCGTCTTACGCGCGCGATTTAACGACCAACTGAGTTTCCGCTCCTTGCTGCGGCAAGTCCGTGAGCGGGCGCTCGGGGTTTTTGCCCATTCCGACCTTCCCTTTGAGTATCTCGTTGCCGAATTGGCGCCCAAGCGGGAGCCGAGCCGCACGCCATTATTCCAAGTGATGTTTGCTTTGACCAACCCTGAAGGAGCGTCCCAAATATCGAAGGTGTCCGGCACTCACGAACTGGCGACGGGTACATCGAAATTTGATCTGACACTGTTCATGACCGAGACCGACGCTGGCTTGGAAGGGTTGATGGAATACAGCAGTGATTTGTTCGAGGCCCATACCATCCAGCGCCTGTGTGCACATTACGGAACTCTTCTTGAGGCGGTCTCTCGCCATCCGGATGAGAGCATTGTTGCGTTGCCAATCCTCACCGATGCGGAGCGACAGCAACTCTTAGTGGATTGGAACAACACTGCAGCGGCCTACCCCGGACAGGACCTTTGTTTGCACCCGTTGATTGAAGAGCAGGCGGGGCGGACCCCGGATCAGGCCGCTGTGTCATTTGAGCAACAGACGTTGACATACGGCGACCTTGATGGGCGCGCCAACCAGCTTGCGCACTACCTCACCGGAGTGGGGGTCGGGCCGGAGGTGCTTGTAGGTCTTCTTCTGGACCGTTCGCTGGAGTTGCCGGTGGGGCTGCTGGGTATCTTGAAAGCCGGCGGCGCCTATGTGCCCCTGGACCCTTCTTTTCCAGAAAATCGTCTTGCTTATATGGTGGAGGACAGCAAAATACAGGTGCTGGTAACAAACAGCAGTCTAGAGGATAAACTGCCCCGCAAGCTTCCGGTGATCGTCCGCCTGGATGCGGATTGGAGTGTAATAGCCCGGCAGAGCACCCTTTCCCAGGGGCTGCCCGGAGTGAGTGGGAAGAACCTCGCTTACGTACTCTACACTTCGGGTTCAACGGGAAAGCCGAAAGGGGTGGAAATCCCGCATTCTGCCCTCGTGAATTTCCTGCTTTCCATGCAGCGCAGGCCCGGTTTCAGCGCAACTGATGTACTCCTAGCGGTGACAACTCTCTCCTTCGACATTGCTGGCCTGGAACTTTATTTGCCACTCGTGAGCGGCGGCAGAGTGGTGATCGCCAAGCGTGAGGCCACTTACGATTTTGGGCAACTCCTGGAACGGATACATGCTTCCGGGTGTACCGTGATGCAGGCTACCCCCGCTACCTGGCGGGCGCTAATCGACGAAGGTTGGAAGGGCTCGGCCAATCTCAAGATCCTGTGCGGGGGGGAAGCGCTTCCTCGAGATCTGGCCGAAGAGCTTCTTGCCCGGTGCGGAGAATTGTGGAACATGTATGGCCCGACGGAGACTACCGTCTGGTCAACGGTCCATCGAGTCACCTCCATCGATAGTCAAATCCCCATCGGCCAGCCCATTGCCAACACGCAAGTCTATGTCCTTGACGGCTGTGGCAACCTCGTTCCGGTGGGTGTAGTCGGCGAGTTGTACATTGGAGGGGATGGTCTGGCGCGCGGCTACTTGCATCGCATGGAGTTGACCCAGGAGCGCTTCGTCCCGAATCCCTTCAAGCCCAAGACGTTGCTGTACCGCACGGGCGACCGCGCGCGCTGGCGCGCCGATGGGACCGTTGATTGCCTGGGACGTGTCGACAACCAAGTGAAGGTCCGTGGCTTCCGCATCGAACCGGGTGAGATTGAGACGGTCCTTAGCTCCCACGAAGCGATCAGGAACTGTGCGGTAATTGTGCGTGAGGACGTGCCCGGAGACCGGCAGTTGGTTGCGTATATTGAGATGAAGATAGGGTGGCCGCCGGCCGTAAAGGATTTGCGTACACACTTGGAGAAATACCTGCCAGCATATATGGTTCCCGCACACTTCGTGTGCCTAGAGAAATTGCCGTTGACACTAAACGGCAAGATTGATCGCAAATCTCTCCCCATCCCGCCGCTGTCTGCCGAGTTCACAAGCGCGTTCGTTGCCCCCCGCGATCCGCTAGAGCAGTTACTCGCCCAGATTTGGACGAAGGTCCTGAAAGTTAATCGTATGGGAGTACACGACAACTTTTTCGAGACGGGGGGACATTCCCTTCTGGCAGTCCACCTCATGGTCGAGATTGAGAAGCATTGCAAAATTCGGTTGCCGCTCTCCGTGTTGTTGCAGGCTCCAACCATCGCTGGCTTGGCGGATGTGCTTCGCAAGGAGCACTGGACGCCCTCTTGGGCCTCGTTAGTGGCGATACACCCAGGCGGCTCAAAGCGACCGCTCTTCCTGGTTCATGGCGCGGAGGGCAATGTCCTGCTTTATCGAAATCTTGCCCAACATCTGGGAGCCGACCAGCCGGTTTACGGCCTTCAAGCCGCAGGGCTGGATGGCAAATCACCGCTCGATGCTCAGTTCGAGCATGTGGCTGGCCGCTATATCGAGGAAATCCGGCAAGTGCAACGGGAGGGACCTTACATGCTCGGCGGTTACTGCCTGGGCGGGACGATTGCCCTGGAGATGGCGCGGCAACTGCAATCGATGGGAGAGACGATCGGTTTGCTGGCCATGATCGAGAGCTTTAACATTAAGTCGGGACCCTGGCCGCTTCCCCTTCATTTGCGGCTGTTCAATCACTTCCTGAATCCTTACTTCCACCTTCTGAACCTGTTCGCGGCGGAGAAGGGGACAAGATGGAAGTTTCTACGTGAGAAAGCTGATGTGGAGTTCTCGCGAGCGAAGATATCTGCCCGCGTGACGCTTTCCCGCGCACTCCACTGGCTGGGCAAGCCGAGCGAGTACCCGCACGTTAAAGTGAGTGGCGCCTTCGACCAAGCACTCCTGCAATACCAAGTCAAGCCGTATCCTGGAGAATTGACTCTCTTCATGGCGCAGCGGCACCTGGCAGGAATGGAGGATCACTTGGGTGGTTGGGGGCAGGTTGCTAAGGGGGGTGTGCGACTCTTCACATTGCCGCTCAGCCCCCGAGGTTCACTTGTGGAAGCTCACGTTCACCTGCTCGCTGCGCGGCTTCGCGAGTGCCTTGAGATGGCCAATAACCCAAAACTTATGCAGACGAATTTGTGGCCACCGGAAAAGGTCCTTCCGGACAGTAGCCACGTAAACCATGAGGCTGAGACGGCAGCATGACCCGCCACGGAAGTGTTCGAGGCAATGTGAATTACAGTGTCGCGAAGGAGGATCAAGCGATGTCAGGGCTCCACTATAGCATTATTATCGCTTGCTACAACCACCGGCTCTTTATAGCAGATGCAGTTGAGTCCGCCCTGTCGCAGAACTGCAGGTCCAAGGAAGTTATCGTAGTAGATGACGCATCGCAAGATGGTTCATTGGACACGCTGAGACAATACGCGGCCTCCATCAAGCTTTTGTCGCTCTCGACCAACCACGGATGCCTTGAGGCTCGCGATCGCGGTGCAGCCGTTGCCCAGGGTGAGTACCTGCTTTTCCTTGATGGGGATGATGTCCTGCCACCATGGGCTTTCGATGTATACGAGCTGCTCATAGCGGAGCGGCATCCCACTACCATAGTCTCCTCTGCGCGCTGGTTCGAGGGTCCGGTCCCGGCACTGGGGCTGGATGACGTACCGGAAAGGGTGGACTTCGTAGAGTACGATTCCTGGATAACGAAGGACCGAACGTCTGGCTTGTACCCAGGTGCCTTTGTGATTGATCGCCGGGCCTTTCACGATTGCGGGGGTTGGTCTCCCGGGGTTTGGTTGCACGATGATCGGGATCTCGCCCTCAGATTAGGATTCTCAGCCAAGGCGATCGTCGTCGGTTTCCCCTATACGTTTTTGTACCGAGTGCATCCTGGAGGCTGGTCCAGGTCTGCGCCGCGGTTTATAAGCGGAGCTTACGTGTTAATCGAACGAGAGCGGGCCGGTAAGTACCCGGGTGGCCCGCGGAGGCGATTCGAGAGATACGCGTGCCTCGGTGGAATGATCCCTGTTTGCATAATGAGGGGGTTGCGCGCTGGGTGTTACAGAGAGGTGATTAAGTTGGTGAGTCGTGGGTGGTCAATGCTTGTGGCTGCGATTATTCGGAGAGCAATTGTGCGGCTAAGGGGGCGCCGTCCTCTGGAAACCCGTGAACTGAGGACGACAGGAGTGGACCCTTGCGGCGCGGGCTGCAGCGTTAGACGCAGAAATGCCGTTTGACCAACGGAGATAGTGGTGTTCCGGCCATGGTGGACGCCGTGCAGACGTTCGGTGACCTCGCCAACTGGCATTCCCATATTCACGCTATTGTCGCCGAAGCGAAAAGGAGAAGTGTTGCCAAAAAGCTAGTTGACAACGCCGATGCCGTCTTACTTGGAAAACGGTGATTTCTGTTGAAGTCTTCAGTTCTGTGTAAGCGACTTTAGCTCGCGCGCACAGTTCTCATCGTGCGGAGCGATCTTACAGGCCGTTTGTAATTGCTCGCGCGCTTCAGGGAGAAGCCCCAGGTGTTCGTCGGCTATGGCTAATTGGAAATGGCCCGTGAATGGTGCTAGATTCAACCACTGCTCTGAAGCCTAAAGGTAAACCCTGTGAAATTCGAGCCCACCGCTGCCTTTGAAAGCATCGAAAGCGCACAGGAATACTTAGGGCTGCTGGCTCAGGTGATTAGTGAGGCTCAACAGGCTGTTCAAGCGGACCTTCAAGGGAATGTAGAATCGGACCGTCCCCGCCGGGTGGAGGCGTTGCGTCTGATTGGATACAACCTGGAGAAGCTTGCGTTCCACATCAAGACGAGCCGCCGGATACTCAATGATCTGCGGATGGTACGCCGGATCCTTCAATAAAGGGGGTTGGCGGAATGAATGAGTAGCGAGGTTGAGGTGTGGCAAACGCCGACTGCCGAATTGACGTTTCCCTCGGACCGCATCGATGTTTGGCGGGTGCGACTTGATGCTCGTGAGCTGCCAGAGCAGCATTTGCAGGGCATACTTGCCCGAGACGAGGTTGACCGCGCCTCCCGATTTCACTTCGAAAAGGATCGAGGACGATACATAAAAGGCCGGGCTACGCTGAGAATTCTTCTTGGCCACTACCTTAAGACGCCGCCTGCGGAGATTCTTTTTCAGTATGAAAACAACGGCAAGCCCGAGATTGCCCTCCCCCAAGACTCGCGGGGTTTGCGCTTCAATGTCTCGAATTCAGGCGGATTAGCACTGATTGCTGTCGGTTCCGGGAACGCGATTGGCGTTGATATTGAGAAAGTCCGTCCCATGCCGGACCTCTTGGACATTGCCAGGCGATTTTTTTCTGCTCGCGAAGTCCAGGCTATACTTGCGGTCAGCGAGGACAAAAGGCAGGAGGCTTTCTTTGCCTGTTGGACTCGCAAAGAGGCCTTTTTGAAGGCAACCGGCTTTGGCCTCTCGTACCCGTTATCTGGCTTTTCCGTATCCGTTGACCCTGATGGGCCAGCCGAGTTGCGTGAAGTGGGCGAGAAAGGAAATGCCACCGGCCACTGGTCTCTGAAAGATTTACGGCCGGGCGAGGGATTCAGGGGAGCTCTGGCCTGGGAGGGCGGGTGCAAGCCCATCGAGCAATGGGAGTTTAGCCAAAATAAGTATTATGACTGACTGTAAGTTTTTTGATTCTTAAATGGAAAACCGTCATTTCTGAAACATTCCCAATAAAGACCCCGAGCAGCTGACTATTCTGACCGGTCCGGGCAACCGACACGCCTTTCGGCTCAGTAAATATGGGAGACCATTAAACGGAGTATCGCAATCGGTCAAGAGTACGGTAAAATAGTCACTGGCAGTTTCTTTAAGATTGGAAGTTCACAGCGCATGGGTGCGGCAAGGCTGGGGGAGGTGCACTCCAACTGCGGCCGGCGGGTTGAAAGTTAGCGAAGACGCGTCAGCGCCTCGTTCTTGATAACGCGGCTGGCAGGGTGATCAGATTCTCAGACCGGGTGGCATTATGGAAATGAGCAAAGACAGGGGTTTAGAGGATTGGCTCGATTTTGTCGTCGATACTTTAAAGCATCTCGACGAGGGTGCCAAGGAGGGGTTCTTGCAAGAATTCCTCCTGGGCCTGGTGAGCCTTGATGTTCCTGAGAACCAAAGGATTACGTATTGGGAAGGAGTTTTGGCTCATCAACGCCATTTGGCCAAGAAACTTCGTCGTCCGGTGACGCTGCGAACGGCCGCCGTGGATTATTTTGATGAATTGCGCATCTTGCAGAACCCCGTTCTTATGGAATATGAGGAACTCCGAAGGTTGCGTCACAATGCCGCGACCGATCCCCTCACCGGCTTGAACAATCGGCGCATATTTGAGGAATACTTACGCCGCGAGATCAACCGCGCAGGTCGTTACGGATCCTCATTTGCATTGCTTTCGATAGATCTCCGGAGATTTAAGAGCGTCAATGACACCTATGGGCACGCTGCGGGGGATGAGATTTTGCGAAGCGTGGCGCGTGCCAGCCTGGAAACCATTCGCGCGTCGGACATAACATGCCGGATCGGCGGGGACGAGTTCGCCATCCTTCTTCCTCGGGCCGAACGCTTCAATGCGGAGGTGCTGGCCGAAAGAATCGCCAAGAAGTTCGAGGAGTACGCGGGCGCCATTGCTCCTAAGTCATCCGTCGGGATCGATTATGGAATCGCCATTTTCCCTCAAGATGGACAGGACTCAGCCAGCTTGTTCGCTGCTGCTGACAAGACCCTCTATACAAGAAAACAGCGGGCGCACAAGCTTGCGGCGAAGGGCATCCACTCCCGGGCAGCATTGACCCTTCCCTTTGCCGAACCCACAGCGGAGGTCGAGACTGTAGCGGGCTCCGGCGAGGAACACCCAAGTCCCCTTTCGTCACCTCCGGCAAGTCCCTCGACAACCGAGGGGGAAGTTCTCGCTGCTGATCGCGGTCTCCGCGCACGAAAGGACGAACGTATCCGGCTGGAAGGAATACCCGCATTGGGTCTCGTCTGGGTAGGGGACAAGAGCTGGACGGCCAGGGTGTTGGACCTGAGCCGTGGCGGCGTCTGTCTGTTGGTTGACCGAACCGACTTGCCCGAGAGTTCCCCGGCTCGTCTCCAGGTCCCCTTGGCGCCCGGAGGAGAATTGGCCTTACACCGTGTTTACTCCCTTCTCCTCCCCGAGGGAAGGCGGCGGGTGGGCTGCTCGTTTACCCCCATCTCTGATCAGGACTCAAGATAAACCTGGAAGCGGAAGTTAAGCGACTCACACCTAGAGGAAGATTATGCGGACACGCGGGTGGCGACCGAGTGTCATTATGCTTTTTGCTTTGTGTCTTTCTTCCTGTGGAAGGAATTCTGTGGAATCAACAAGCGTCGCGAACCTCGTGGTGTTAAGTGATCAGCAGGTCGCCAGCATCGAGAACAAAAAGATATTCTTCGGTCACCAATCCGTTGGAAACAACATCATACAAGGCCTCCGCGATCTGATGGCCCGAGATCCGCGGCTGAAGCTCAAGATTGTGAACTCCGCTGATCCAGAGTTGGTTCCGGGGCCGGCCCTCGTGGAGTCGTCGATCGGTGAAAATCGGAATCCGTCATCGAAGGACAGAGCTTTCGCTGCCATTCTCAACAAGGGCCTGGGCAGGCAGGGTGGAATTGCCATGTACAAGTATTGCTACCTGGACATCGACTCATCCACAAATGTCCAACAGATGTTTGAGAGCTATCGGGAGGGCATCGCGGCACTGCAAGCTAAATATCCAGAGCTCAAGATCGTGCATATCACGGTTCCGCTCACCACCGTCGAGCCCGCGGCGAAGGCATGGGTTAAGACCCTGCTGGGGAGGGCGACGGCGCGTGACGCCAATGCGAAACGGAATGAATTCAATCGGCGATTAAGGCAAACCTATGCCGGCCGCGATCCGATCTTTGATCTTGCGGAGGGCGAATCCACATATCCCGACGGCTCACGATCGTATTTCCTCCGCGACAACGAGCGGGTTTATTCGCTGGCTTCGGAATACACGACGGATGGGGGCCATTTGAACGAAGCCGGACGGCTGGCGTTGGCTGAAAGATTACTCCTGCTCCTTGCCACAATATAGCTAAGCAGGGCGTTTGGGGGCGTTAGCTAAGCGCGGGATGGCGCAGGGTGCGGGTGAGGAATTGCAGTTCTCCGGGGGCAAAACGCCGTTTGTGGGCAGACAACCAGACACATTTTGGGGGCCCGGATTGCCCTGCCCAGGGCACCCCACTGGGTGCCCCTACGAAACTCGCAAAATATCTGCCAAAAAACAAGAATTTACGGTATTGCCGAGGTGCGCTTTGCGTTAGTCCGCGGAGCCTACACTAGCGGAGAGCGCCGGTTCTCCACTTCACTCTGAGCCGAGGCGCTGGCCACAAAAAGCTCTATTTCCATACCCGGCATGAGTAGCCTACCGATAGCGATTCGACGCCTCAGATCGACTTGGCGGGCTTGCCGACGGTAGAGGTTAGTGCCATAGGGTATGGCACCAGCGTTCCATTGAACTGATCCTTATATTCTCGTAACATTAGCCCTGATATAAGGGCAGGCGGGTTCGAAAGAACTGAGTGGGGTAACGGAAGCTTTAATATCATTTGATAATCAGGGAACATAGCTCAAAAGTCTACGACCTTAAGTGTCTCCCCACCTGCAACAGTGCAGGAAGGCCCTGAAGCAGTTATTAAAGCGGATGGCAAGGCTTTAGTTTTCCAAGTCATTCGCTTATCGCAAGGCTCTCACCCGGTAGTGGCCTATAGATGAGCTGAGCGCTGGTTTGGTTCCGGGTGGAGAGTCGGCCCTGTTTCTGTAAGTCACAGGGCGGAGCTGTATTTGGGCATGGAAGCACGGCGCAAGGTCATCGCTGAATATCGCACGATCTAAAAACCCCTCGTGTCAGTGTAAGCATGGAGTAGAGTGAAACCCACGGTCTTGGTTGCGACGACATCTCGGTGGATCCCGACCGCTCGGTTGGCGATGGCCTTGGCCAAAGCAGGTTTCACGGTCAAAGCCATTTGCCCCTCAGGCCACCCTCTCGGCAAGACGGGCGCCGTAAAAGAAACCTATACTTACCATGGGCTAGCCCCGATCGCTTCCCTCGCCTCGGCAATTGCGGATGCTCAGCCTGACATCATCATTCCGGGTGACGATCTTGCCACCCGGCACCTCCACGAAATGTATCATCGCAAGAACCGTACCGGGGAGGCGGGCGAGGCGATCCGTGCGCTGATTGAGCGTTCGCTTGGCAGTCCAGAAAGTTTCCCTGTGGTTTATTCCCGAACCAGGCTCATGGAATTGGCCCAGGAGGAGGGCATCCGGGTTCCCAAAACCGAGATTATTGCGAACCTCGAAGGCCTTGGAAAATGGATTGCCAGCAGGGGTCTTCCTACCGCTTTGAAGACGGACGGCAGTTCCGGCGGGGATGGTGTAAGAATTGTCCACACAAAGGAGGAGGCCGAGCGCGCCTTTCGCTCGCTCGCCAAACCTCCGCTTTGGGCACGGGCCGCTAAGCGGGCCCTGATAGATGGAGATACGACGCTGGTTTGGCCTTCCCTACTTCGACGCCATCCCACTGTGAATGCACAGGCCTTTGTGCCAGGGCGCGAAGCAACCACCACCGTAGCTTGCTGGAAGGGCAGCGTCCTCGCCGCCCTCCACTTTGAAGTTCTCAGCAAGGTGGATTCGGCGGGTCATGCCACTGTTCTGCGCTTGATCGAGGACGCTGAAATGTCGGCCGCCACCGAAAAGATGGTCCATCGGCTGAGCCTTTCGGGCGTGCACGGGTTTGATTTCATGCGGGAGGCGCAGACGGGAAACGCGTACCTCATCGAGATGAATCCCCGCACGACTCAAGTTGGGCATCTCACCCTCGGCCCGGGGCGTGATCTTCCCGCGGCACTGCATGCCGCCGTGTCCGGGGAGGCCGTCCAGGTGGCTCCGGCGGTGACAGAGAAGGACACGATCGCGCTTTTTCCCCAAGAGTGGATCAGGGATTCAGCGAGCCCCTTTTTGCAGTCGGCCTATCATGATGTGCCCTGGGAAGCGCCCGAGCTGGTTCTGGCTTGCATTCGCAGGCGCCGTCAACAGGTTGCTTGGTATTCCCCAAAGGCGCGATTCAGAAGTCTTCGAGAGTTAGTCCCCCCCACCCATGACGGTTTGAGCGAAGGGCCGTCCCGCGCGGGCTGGGTTGCGAAGCACAGTAAATCCCGAATTCCGTAAAGAACGTGCCCGTTTGATCTGATGAATCTGCATTGCGGGCTCCGTTCCTAGATCCTTGTCATTGCGGCGCCGATACGTCCTGTGATTTAGCTGTTCCTTTGGGTGGGCACGCCGCTGGTTCACGCGCTCGTGCCCACATTCCACTGCTGGATGAAAACGCCATGCCTTCGGAGTCCCATTCCGAGCACCCCCGGCCGCATCTCCCTTGCGAGGGTGAAATTCGCCGGAACGGCAGGAAGTCCCTTCTCGTCATGAAGTTTGGCGGCACGTCGGTGGGTGATGCCTCCTGCATCGGGAAAGTGGTTGAAATCGTGCGCGCCGCTTCGCACGAGAATGATCTCGTGGTGGTCGTCTCGGCGATGAGTGGCGTAACCAACAAACTCATCGAGGCAGCCCGATATGCGGAGGCGGGAGATCACAAGTCGGTCGCGAGGACTCTGGAGAAGCTGCGCCAACAGCATGAGGCGGTGACCAGCGCGTTGATTCATTCGGCTGCGGAGCGCATCCGCATCGTGCGCGAAATGCAGGAGCTCTTGCAAGAGGGCGACCGCCTATGCCAGGGCACGATGCTTTTGCGCGAGTTAACGTCCCGGGCGCTTGATTCGATCTCGAGTCTGGGCGAGCGTCTTTCTGCTCCTCTTGTCGCGGCTGCACTCATGGAGCGCGGAGTGGCCAGCGAGGCCATCGAGGCCACGAAACTCGTTGTGACCGACTCGTACCACGGCAACGCTGAGCCGCTGATGGATCCGACGCGGGAACGCTGCCAGGCCCGCCTGCGTCCGCTCTTGCACCAGGGGATCGTCCCCGTGGTGACCGGTTTCATCGGAGCCACCGCCGAAGGTGCGCTCACAACGCTCGGCCGGGGCGGGTCGGATTATTCGGCGACGATCGTGGGCGCGGTTCTCGAAGCCGAGGAGGTCATTATCTGGACGGACGTGGACGGCCTGATGAGTGCCGATCCCCGCCTGGTGCCCGATGCCTACCCCATCTCCGAAATTTCCTATCACGAGGCGGCCGACCTTGCACACTTCGGCGCCCGAGTCATGCATCCGAAAACTCTCCGCGCCGTGATGCAGTGCGGTATCCCTCTTTGGATTCGCAACACGTTTGCGCCCGAGCGGTCCGGAACCAAGATTACGCCGGCGGGCTCGTCGAACGGTGCAGGGGTGAAAGCCCTGACGGCGATCAGCGACGTTGCCTTGATCACCGTCGGTGGTCCGGGCATGGCGGGAGTGCCCGAGGTTTTAGCCCGCACGTTCGCGACGACGGCCGCCATTCGAGCCGATGTGCTGCTGGTATCGCACTCATCTTCGCAAAATCACATCTGCCTGGTCGTTCCCCTCGCACTCGCCAAGCGCACGGCCGAGGCATTGCGCCGCGAATTCGCACCGAACCTGACGCAAGAAAAAGTGGAAAGGGTCACCGTCGATCCGACCCTGGCGATCGTCACGGTAGTCGGCAAGAACCTTCGCGGCAAGTCCGGAATCTTCGGACGTACGTTCGGCGCCCTGGACAGGGACAAGGTGAACATCCTGGCGATCGCACAAGGCTCTTCGGAGTGCAGCATCTCCTTGGTTGTGGCGCAGAAAGACCTGAAGGCTGCTCTCCTCGCTGCCCACCGGGAGTTCCAACTGGGTTGCGCTGAATTCGCAGGCGCTTCCTGTGAAAAACCCCTACAACCGGCGTGCGACGCGGTTTTGGGGATCTGAGTGACTTGGTGCAAGGGAATGAACGCCTTTGTCTTCCCCGGGCTCCCTCATTTGCGGAAGTCCGCAGGCCAAGCCCAGAGGGGAATCCCTGGCAAGCCTCTGGGACCGGGCTTCTCCGCCTATCGCTTCGATTCTTAAACTGCTGTACCATATGAGCTGGGACATGGCCGCCCCTCGCTATGGTTGAGTCCGAACCCTTCTCAGCTCCAACCCCGCTCTTTAGCGTTATCATCGCGGTCTGTAACGACTGGGTACCACTTGATCGCTGTCTGCGATCCCTGGCGGAACAAACCCACGCGCCGAGCAAGGAAGTCATTGTTGTGGACGACGGCAGCAGAGAGACCGCGCCCGAATTCATTCAGCGTTGGGCCAGTTCTTACCTGCTAAGAATTGTAAGACAGCCTCATGCGGGAATTGCCACGGCCAGGAATAAGGGAATCCAGGTCTCCAAAGGTTCGGTGCTGGTATTCGTGGACGCTGATTGCAAACTTCAAACGGACTGCCTTTCGACCCTGGCTTCCACTATTAAGGACTCAGCGCAGCACAATTGCTTTCAACTCCACCTAACCGGAGATTGCTCGGGACTTGTCGGAAGAGCCGAGGAACTGCGGCTCCAAACCCTCCAGGAGCACATGCTTCAGCCCAACGGATGCATTCGGTACCTGAACACTGCCGGATTCGCCATTCGACGAACGCGCATAGACGACATTGAAGGGGAAGTGTTCCATCCTGCCGCACTTAGGAATGAAGACACTCTCTTGCTGGCCAATCTGATGCAGGCTGGAGAACTTCCTCGGTTCGTTCCCAATGCCATTGTCCAACATGCCATTCCGCTGTCTTTGATGGAGTGCTTCCTCAAGGATATACGGTCGGCGTTTCCGGAGGCAAAGGCGGACGACCTGATTGCCTCCAAGGGAGTAAGAATTCGGGCGAGTCATCGGGAGCGGCTGAGCATGCTGGCATCGATGTGGAAAAAATCCAAACGGCAATCGATTGGAAGGCTGGCGTGGTTTGTGGTGATAGCCAGGCAGGGGATTGGACGATTCCTTTCGGTCGCTTACTCCTGTTTCCGGGTCCGGCCAAGCTCGCATCTGCCGGCAAGCTCTTCCTGAGAGACACCCGTTTGTGCCGCTCGAAACGGATAGCCCTACCGAAGCGGACGTACGTTGGAATGAATGAGGAGAAAGGTCCAGGGTCTCTGAAAACTGACCCAAGGGAGTTGGTTCCGGCCAGGATCGGATGGTAGCGAGAGAATCCCTATGAGCGTGGCCAAGGTGAGAACGTGGGCAATGGTGACGTGCTTCGGAGTATGCCTTGTCGCCGCCGGCGCGCCCCCCAAAACTGAACCCTCCGGCTCCTGGAATCCGAAGGCCGCAGCCGCTTACCTCGATCAAAGAGAAGGCTGGTGGATGGCGTGGCCGGGCGCCGCCCGCGCTCAGGGGACCTTCTGCGTCTCATGCCATACGGCGGTGCCTTACGCCCTGGCACGGCCCACCCTTCACAAGATGCTCCTGGAAAATGACCCCTCCGCCAACGAACGCGGGCTACTGGAGGATGTCACGAAGCGCGTTCGCCTATGGAAGGATGTGGGACCCTATTACAGCGACGAGGCAAACGGGGTCCACAAGACTGCCGAGTCCCGCGGGACCGAAGCCATTCTTAATGCGCTGATCCTCGCCAGCCATGACGCTCAAGATGGTCGGCTCAGCCCCGACACCCGGACGGCGTTCGAAAATATGTGGGCACTCCAGCAGTCAACGGGAGATAATAAGGGCGCGTGGTGGTGGCTTCAGTTCAATAATGAGCCGTTTGAGGCGAGCGACTCGCAGTATTATGGTGCGGCTCTAGCGGCGGTCGCGGTAGGTTCTGCTCCTGAAAATTACCGCTCGACCCCCGAAATCCAAAACAACCTCGAGCTGTTGCGGGAGTACCTGAAGCGCGAGTACGCGGCGCAGTCCACCATCAATCGTGTGGTTCTTCTTTGGGCTTCCGCAAAATTACCGGGGCTCCTCGATTCGGAACAGCGAAAGTCGCTCATTGACGAAGTGTTAAACCAACAGCGGGCAGATGGAGGATGGTGTCTGGCTTCACTTGCCTGGTCGTGGAGAGGCTGGAGTACGCGTTCACTCGTTAAGATGTGGATGCGTTCGGACGTAACCCCGCTCAATGCAAAAAGCGACGGGTACGCCACCGGCCTGATTACGTTCACTCTCCAGCAGGCGGGCCTGCCCCGCGAGGACGTTCACTTGCAGCGGGGGCTGGTCTGGTTGATGCGTAACCAGAACCAGACGGAAGGCCATTGGCCAGCCTACTCCTTGAACCATCGAAGTGAGCCATCTTCGTATACCGGGCGCTTCATGGACGATGTGGCGACGGCCTATGCGGTGCTCGCCTTGACGGAGAGCAACTTGCGCTGAACCTCGGCGTGGAGGCAGTTCAAGAACCAATGACCCCGCCGCGCAGCGCGGGAGGAGTTGACAAGGGCATGACCTTAGCGGAGGATCTGTAAGAAAATGAGTCGGCTCGCACTGGTTGACACGCGCCAGGGAGATTGGGTATAGAGGGCCTGAAAGTCGGAAGGCAAAATCGCAATGCAGGGTAATTCGTTGCATGCAAGCTTGGGGCAGAAGAGCGCAGAAGTGGAAGCCAAACACGGTCGCGTGCCGCCTAGTGTTGGAAGGGAATATCGAGCCGGTGACGACCTTTTGGATTGGATGGGTAGTCAGTTCAGCATCTTCGGTGACATCTATAAGGCCTCGTTGTATGGGACCAGCGCGTATGTGATCAGGAACGTTGAATTTGCATACCGTGTGCTCGTCGAGAAGTGGCAGAATTACGTAAAAGGCCAGATCATCGAACGAGTTGCGTTGCTCCTTGGTAATGGGCTCATGGTGAGCGAGGGGGAGTTCTGGAAGCGGCAGCGTCGAATGATACAGCCGCTGTTTAATTACAAAACATTCGGGCCCTTGACTAAAATGATTGCAGCCGTCAATTTGCGGCTCCTCAGCAAATGGCAACTGGCGGCCCGAAGAAACGAAAGTGTCAATGTTACACGCGACGTCAGTGCCATGGCCCTCGAGGTGGTGTTGCGCTTCATTTTCGGCAACGATTACGAAGAGGCGGGCTCGAATTTCGATATCCTCACTAAGGAACAGGTGCGCAACATGGCATTTGCACGCTCGTTCCGACTTCTAGGGAAGTTCATTCTTCAGCTCATCGACCGAAGACGAAAGGATGCCGCGGCGTCCACTGACGCTCTGGGCATGCTGATGCAGGCGCGCGACCCCCAGAGCGGCCATTTAATGAACGATCAAGAACTGATCGATGAGATTCTCACGATGATCGTCGCGGGTCACGAGACTAAGGCGAGCACTCTGAATTGGACCTGGTATCTGATCTCCCAGCACCCGGAAGTCGAACAAAAACTGTCGAACGAGCTTCACGATTTGCCCGCCATTTCGGAGCTCGATGATCTGCCCAGGTTTCTCTATACACGACAAATCATCGACGAGGCCATACGTTTATATCCGGCTGGCTGGTTGCTGACCCGTAAAGCGCTGCATGACGATTGGCTCGGTGAGTATTTGGTTCCGGCCGGAACTGAAGTCTATATTTCAATTTACGCCATCCAGCGGCATCCCGATTTATGGGAGGAGCCGGACCGCTTCAATCCAGATCGCTTTCGATCTGACCATTCAAAACATCGGCACCGACTGGCGACGATGCCTTTTTCCGCGGGCCCGAGAAATTGCATCGGGCAGCTTTTTGCCCGTGTCGAAATGCAGGTTCATCTCTTGGCAATCGCCAAATGCCTGCGTTTGCAATACGTTCAATCGCGGCCGATTCTTCTCGACGCGGGCGTGAACTTGCGTAGTAAGTATGACTTCCTGATGTGCCCAGAGCTAAAATAGTGTGTAGCGCAGCAGGGCCGATTGCCGCAAAATGGACACTGGTCGCATGATGTCCAAAGCAGACTATTCCAAAGGTGACGTGTAATGAAGAGCCCCGAAACCGCAGTAACGACAGTCCGAATGACCGATGCCCCCAATGACACGACTCAACGGCTCACCGAGATTTGGCAACGCCTCCTCGGTCTGGATCATATTGAACCGGACCAGAATTACTTCGACCTGGGTGGGGATTCTTCCCTGGCCGTACACCTCTTTGCCGAGATTGAAAAGGTCTTCAAGGTTAAGTTGCCCTTAGCGACGCTTTTTGAGGCTCAAACGGTTGGAGCGCTTTCTGAAGTTATTCGCCGCCAAGCCCCCACCTCGGGGTTGTCGCAGGTGACGATACAGCCGGCGGATGACACCACGCGAGCCCTCACCGAGATTTGGCAACGCCTCCTCGGTGTGGATCATATTGAACCGGACCAGAATTACTTCGATTTGGGCGGGGATTCCTCCCTGGCCGTTCACCTCTTTGCCGAGATTGAAAAGGTCTTCAAGATTAAGTTGCCCTTAGCGACGCTTTTTGAGGCCCAAACGGTTGGAGAGCTTTCCGAGGTCGTTCGCCGCCAAGCCCCGGCCTCCGCCTCCGGGTGGTCGCCGCTAGTGACCATCCAGCCGGCCGGTTCACGCCCTCCGTTCTTTTGCTTCCATGGAGCGGGTGGAGTCGTTCTCATTTACCGCGACCTCGCCCTGAATCTGGGCGCTGACCAGCCGTTCTACGGTTTGCAATCCCAGGGCCTGGACGGTAGCTCCCCGCCGTTGACCCGGATCGAAGACATGGCAGCACTTTACGTAAAAGAGATTCGCAGTGCGCAGCCTCAGGGACCTTACTTTCTTGGCGGCTACTGCGGCGGCGGAACTATTGCCTATGAGGTGGCGCAGCAGCTCCATGCGGAGGGAGAACAGGTTGGCCTGTTGGCGTTGTTTGACACGTTAAATTGGTGCAAGTTTGCGCATCCGTCGATCTGGGCGAGAGCCTATCACAGCCTCCAGCGAGTGGTGTTTCATACGGCCAACATCCTTTCCCTTGATTCCCGTGGGATGCGCGCGTTCATTTGGGAAAAAGCCCGAGAACTGCGCAACAGGGTCCCTGTATGGAGAGGCATACTCCTTGCGAGGTTCGCAAAGCGCTCCGTCAATAGCAGCTCGAAGTCTCTGGTGCTGGGGCAGATCTGGCAGACAAATGACCGGGCAGTCTCGAATTATATTCCTAAACCGTATTCCGGCACGGTCACGGACTTTCGTCCGAAAAAGCAGTACCGAATATTCAGCCGGCCGGACGCCAAATGGGATGAGTTGGCGCAAGGAGGACAAGAGGTCGTTGTTCTGCCTGTTTACCCCGCTGGAATGCTGATTGAGCCCTTCGTCAAGCACTTGGCCACGGCACTAAAGAAATCCATGGATGCTGCAATTCGCTCCTGGGAAGCCGGCCCAACTTCCACCACAGCCGCGATCGGGCAGCGCTGATGGTTACAACGAACTATCATTGGCAGCAAACAGTATTCGAATCTTCCGGATTCCACTGATGCCAGGATCGAGACACATTGGCCGGCGATTTGGAAGGAATTGGATGCGCTTCTGGTGCGGGGCAGCCAAATCAGGGGCTATATCAACAAGGTGCAGCTAGCTCGGAGAATTGGGCCCCGCCAGGAAGCCGCCGTCGAGAACTAGGGACTGGCCCGTCATGAACGATGCGCGGTCTGAGCACATCCACACCACGGCTTCGGCGATTTCCGCCGGCCTTCCAAAACGGCCAACGGGGTGGTAACTAAGAAAGTATTTGTGGACCTCCGGAACGCGAAAGATCCGATTAGCCATAGGCGTCTCGGTAAATGCAGGGCACACGGCATTGATCCGAATCCCGCTTTTAACATTTTCCAGCGCGGCGGTTTTCGTTAGCCCAATCACTCCATGTTTGCTTGCACTATACGCTGCTGCCCCTACAACACCGACTAGGCCGATAATCGACGCCATGTTTACAATAGCTCCGCCACCGCCCTGCTTGAGCATCTGCCGAATTTCATACTTCAGGCAGAGCCAGACGCCCTTGAGATTGATGTCGATGGTGCGATCCCAGTCGTCTTCGGATTGTCTGATAATGGGCGCCAAGACACCTTCGATCCCGGCGTTATTGAAGGCGACGTCCAAGCGGCCAAATCTTTCGACCGCCTTCTGGATGAGCGTCTCAACTTCGGGGGCTTTCGACACGTCGGCTTTCACAAACAGGCCATCGCCGCCGGCCGCATGGACCAGTTCGATGGTTTCCTGGCCTTCCGGTTCGCGCCGGCCCGCCACCACCACTTTGGCGCCCGCCTTCGCGAAAAGTACGGCGGTCTCACGGCCAATACCCGACGTCCCGCCAGTCACGAGCCCAACTTTGCCTTCCAATTCCCTTGGCATAGTTTTCCTTCGCCAACCCGACCTCGCAGGATAGAGACGCAGAGCGTAGGTGTTGCGTGAAGCTTCCGTCAAAAGGGCATGTCAAATACCTTCAATGAGAAGGCCGGTGAGTGTCAACTGTTTTCCTTAGTCCTTCCCGCGGCTCGCTGGCGTTCGGGCTGAGCCGCTCGGATGCCGACTAGGCGCGTTTGAGGAGTGCACGCCCACTTCGCGAACATCCCATCGAAGGGAAGATTAGGAAAAGAACAGGAATTCTAGTGATGGCTGAATCTGGCGCCTCTTCAGTTGGTGAATCCGGCCGCACCAATGACCAACTTGTCGGCATGTGGAAATTGGTGTCCGCCTCGAGCACAGCATCGACCGGGGAGCGAAGCGAAACTCCCTATGGTCCCAGCCCTGTAGGTTTTCTCACCTATACCGGAGACGGCAGAGTAACCGCCCTGATCAGCTACGGTGGGCGAAAACCACTCTCTATCGGCGGTGGGGTTCTCGCGCTGCAAGAAGAACAGGCTGAGGCGTTTAAGACATTTTTTGCCTATGCCGGACGGTACACACTCAGCGTTGACAAGGTAACCCATCACATTGAAATCTCATCGATTCAGAACTATGTCGGTAAGGACTTGGTCCGCAGCGTGAAATTCCAAGGTGATCAAATTATATTGGTTACCCCACCGGCGCTGGTGAACGGAAAAATCCAAACCGTTGAGTTGATTTGGCAGCGTCTCCTGGCCGGCTCGTGAAAGGACACTTCTGTGTTAAACTCACCACCAGCAAGTTACCGGCTGCTGCGCGGCTGAACTTCTAATCTTTTGCGGGGGTGAAGGTTGTCCAAGGTTTTCGCTCCGGACAAAAAAAATCTTTTCAGCGACGAAATTCTGCAGGACCCGTATCCCACATACGCCCGCTTGCACGAGGAAGGTCCGTTGCATTACTTGGCAGTCGGCCCCGACATGGCGGTATGGTCGATTTTCTGCCATGCCGAGATCTGCGCGATCGCGAGAGACCCCAGGCTTTCCGCAAAACGCGCGCAAAAGATGATCTCGATTCTGCCGATCGACCGCCAGTCCGAGTTCCGCGAACTCGCGCGCATGCTGAGCTTGTGGCTGATTTTCATGGACCCGCCGGAGCACACCCGGCTGCGCAAACTTCTCAACAAGGGATTTTCGCCCGCGGCGGTTGAAGGCTTGCGTCCGCAAATCGAGGCCATCGTTGATCGAATGCTCAAGCCGCTGCGGCATGGTTCCGAGGTCGAACTCATGCGCGAGTTCGCCAACCCTTTGCCGGCGCTCATCATTTTGGAGATGCTCGGAGTGCCGCAGGAAATGCAGGACACCTTCGTTAATTGGTCGCGGGCCATCGCGGCGTTTCGAGGCAGGCCAGATAGCACGGTGGAACAGGCACGCGCGGCGCAAGATGCTCTGATTGCGTTGACCGATTTTTTCCGAAAAACTGTGGCGGAACGGAGACGCCACAAAGGGAGCGACCTGATTAGCCTTCTCATCGACATCGAGGAAGAAGGAGAAGTGCTGACCGAAGAAGAGCTCTACGCGCAGTGTGTCGCGCTGCTTTTCGCAGGCCACGAGACGACTCGAAATCTTATCGGCAACGGAATGTACACGCTCCTCAAGCACCCGCAAAAGACCGCGGAGCTACGAGAGAACCCGGAGATGATCCGCACGGCCGTGGAGGAACTTCTGCGCTTCGAGAGCCCCGTACAATTCACGGCTCGCGTGCTCAAGGAAGATCTCGAGATTTGCGGCCAGCGCATACCGAAGAGATTTTCGATCTTATGCATGCTCGGCGCGGCGAACCGGGATCCAAAACAATTTCAGGATCCGAACCAGTTAGACTTGAAGAGACTGAACAACCAACACCTGGCGTTCAGTGCGGGTCCGCATTTTTGCATTGGAAGCCAACTCGCGCGGTTAGAGGGACAGATTGCGATCCTGAATTTGGTGCAGCGCTTTCCGGAGATGAAGCTCACTGGCCCGCGACCGGAGTGGGCTCCAACATTTGGGTTCAGGGGCCTGAAAAGTCTCCGGGTAATTATGTGATATCCTCGTTCGAGCTGCTAAATCACAGCCGACGGCGAGACGGTTAATACGCGGGGGCCCGGGATCAAGTCCCAGCCCTCGGCGATCTCATAGAAAATTATACTAAGTAGGGAGGTCCCTTTAAGCATTGTGATCAATACTGCAATCATTGGCGCGGGTCCGTACGGACTCTCCGTGGCAGCACACTTCCGACGTCAGGGTATTCCCTTCCGCATCTTCGGTCGCCCCATGGATAGTTGGCGGGCTCACATGCCCGAAGGCATGCTGCTTAAGTCTGACGGTTTCGCCTCGAACATCTACGATCCTGAGGATGAATTTCCTTTAAGAAAATTCTGTGCCGAGCGGGGAATCGAATACTCGGACGCTGGGATCCCTGTGCGGCTTGATACCTTTGCAGCGTATGGGCTCGCTTTCCAGGAGCGGATGGTCCCGGAGCTTGAAGATCGGCTGGTTGTCGATCTCGAACGCGTGCCCGAGGGATTTCGCTTGAGCCTCGAAGGCGGGGAAACGGTTATCGCTCAGCAAGTCGTGCTGGCGGTGGGGATAACCCACTTTGGATATGTGCCCGCAAACTTGGCACACCTTCCGCCGGAATATTTGTCGCATAGCTACCGCCATCATGATCTCGAGCCCTTCAGAGGCCACAAGGTGGTCGTAATCGGCGCCGGGTCCTCGGCACTTGATCTGGCCGGGTTGCTCCGTGACAGCGATGCCGATGTGCATCTGGTGGCGCGTGCAAAAGCATTGAAATTCCACAGCATGCCGACGGGCAAGCCTCGTTCATGGTGGCAGCGCATCCGCCATCCCAAATCCGGGCTTGGCCCCGGCCTTCGGTCACGATTTTTTGCCAATGCCCCAGGCGTATTTTACTATTTGCCGGAGCGTCTCCGCCTCGAGGCGGTCCAGAAAACCCTTGGACCTTCCGGAGGGTGGTTCAGCAAAGAGAAGGTTGTAGGACGCGTGCCTCTGCTGTTAGGCTACACCCTAACGCATGCGAATGTCCAGGACGGGAATGTGCGTCTCCAGCTTCGTGCGGAGGATGGCGCCGAGCGGGAGATTGTGGCCGAGCACATCATCGCAGCGACGGGGTACAAAGTTGATATGGAACGATTGATGTTTCTCAGCCCGGAAATTCGTTCGAAGGTCAAAACCGTTCAAGGCTCGCCTGTGCTCTCCTCGACCTTCGAGTCGTCATTACCAGGCCTCTATTTCGTGGGGGTTGCCGCCGCAAACAGTTTTGGGCCGGTCATGCGGTTCGCCTTCGGCGCAGGTTATGCCGCTCAAACGCTCACCCGGACCATGATGAAATCACTCTCGCAGGGCCCGGCAATGGTCCAGGCTCCCAGTGTGGTGAGCACCACAAAGTGATGAAAATGGTGTTGGCATGAAGAGAGAAACTATTGCCATTCATGCAGGTTATGACGGCGACCCCACAACCAAGGCTGTGGCCGTGCCCATCTACCAGACGATCGCCTTTGAGTTCGACAGCGCCGAACATGGAGCGGCGTTGTTCAACCTCGAAGTCGAGGGGAACATCTACACTCGGATCGGGAATCCCACCAACACGATCCTGGAGAAACGCGTTGCCGCACTCGAAGGTGGCGTAGGTGCGCTCAGCGTGAGCTCAGGGATGGCCTCGATCCACTATTCGATCATCAACATTGCGGAGATGGGAAACAATATCGTTACTCTTCCCCAGCTTTACGGCGCAACCTATACCCTCCTGTCATGCGTCCTCCCGAAGCAGGGAATCATGGGACGGTTTGCCGCCAGTGAAAGTCCTGATGACGTCGAAAAGTTGATCGACGAGAATACTCGAGCGGTTTTTTGCGAAAGCGTTGGAAACCCGGCCGGCAATGTCGCCGACATCGAGGGTTTAGCTCGCGTCGCGCACAAGCACGGCGTCCCCTTGATCGTTGACAACACGGTGGCGACTCCAATCTTATTGCGGCCCATCGAATACGGCGCCGATATCGTGTTGCATTCCATGACCAAATTTATGGGAGGGCACGGCACGACGCTGGGCGGAATGATTGTGGATAGCGGTAAATTTCCTTGGCTCGAGTATCCCGAGCGCTTTTACATGCTGACCCGGCCGGAACCCTCTTATCACGGCGTCGTTTATACCGAGCACTATGGCGCCTCGGCCTATGTGGCGCGCTGCCGGACGGTTTGCCAACGAAATACCGGCGCCACGCTGGCCCCCTTGAATGGCTTTTTGTTGCTCCAGGGAATTGAGACGCTGGCGCTTCGGGTGGAACGCCATGTGGAAAACGCCCGAAAGGTGGCGGAGTTTCTCCGTGACCATCCCCGAGTGGATTGGGTCAATTACGCAGGGTTCCCAGACAGTCCTCTTTATCCCCTTGCGCAAAAGTACATGGGCTCGCGACGGTGTTCCCTCCTGACATTTGGTGTGAAAGGGGGCTTTGAAGCGGGCAGGAAGTGTTTCAATGCACTAAGCTTATTCAAGCGGATGGTCAACATGGGCGATGCGAAGTCGTTAGTGTGTCATCCTGCCTCCACGACTCACCGGCAACTGTCACCCGACGAACAACAAAGGGTGGGTGTTACACCCGAAATGATTCGGCTTAGCGTGGGCATCGAGCACATCGATGACATTCTCGCCGATCTCGATCAGGCCCTCGACAAGGCGACCACATGAGGGCGCCGAGATTCTAGAGGTTATCGGCTCGGGAGGATTGTCATGCCACTGGTCATAGACGGAGGCCGGATCCCTGCTCGTTGGGCCGAGAAAAAGCGTTTGCTCGCCGAAGTGTCGGCTGAGAGGAACATCGAGGGGACGGAGTGTGTCAGGATCGCGCTCATCAACAACATGCCCGACCCAGCGCTGGAAGACACGGAGATACAATTCTTCGAGCTTCTTGAAAATGCGGCCGACAACGTCCCGGTGTCCGTGAAACTTTTCTCGTTGCCCGGCGTTCCTCGCGGCGACCGGGGAAGCCAGCATCTCAGCCAGTTCTACCACGGCATCGAAGATCTTTGGAGCAGCCCATTTGACGGTGCCATTATAACCGGAACCGAGCCGCATCAACCCGACTTGCGGCAGGAGCCCTATTGGCAGGTTTTGGTCGACGTTATCGACTGGGCTGAGCGCCACACCTCGTCGACGGTCTTGTCGTGTTTGGCGGCGCATGCGGGGGTTCTTCATAGTGACGGTATTGCCCGCCACCCGATGTGGTACAAGATGTGCGGCGTCTTTGAATGCCAACGCCTCTGTGAGCATCCCCTGACAAACTTGACCTCTGACCTGATTCAATTTCCGCATTCCCGATGGAACGAAGTGCGAGAAGATGCATTGACCTCGTGTGGTTATACTGTACTCACCAAGTCAACCGAAGCGGGTGTTGATTGCTTTGTGAAGAAGAAAAAGAAGAGCCTGTTCGTACATTTTCAGGGCCATCCGGAGTATGAAGCACGAACTCTTTTCAAGGAATACCGGCGGGACTTACGAAGATTTCTCACCGGAGAGAGAAAGACCTATCCCTATGTGCCGCACGGATACTTTGATGCCGCAGCGACTGAAATGCTGACCGAGTTCCGAGAGAAGGCTCTGTCCCAGCCGCGCGAAGAACTTATGGGAGAATTTCCCGAGGCTGCCGTGACCGCCAATTTAAAGAAAACGTGGCACGCCGCGGCCACCTCGGTGTATGGCAATTGGTTGCATTATCTGGTGTCGCGAAAGGCTGGCGCCCCGGCATTTGCGGCTATTTCTCGAGTTGTATTCGGCCACCTGCAGCGGAAGCGGTTTGCAACGTCAGAGCAATAGGGGCGCACTGCGCATCGGACCGCACCGACATGGCATTTCAAGCTCCCATATCTGAAGATCAGGTACCTGACCTCCTGGCGGCTCTCCCAGAAAAAACCTGCGACGTAGTGAAGCCCTGGGTGGAGCTTTCGCCGGATCGCCCTGCCCTTGTCGAAGCCGGCGGCACTTGGACCTATCGGCAATTGAGTTCAGTGATTGCCAAGACCCAGGATTGGCTCCTCGCCTCCGGTGTGCGTCCGGGAGATCGGGTCATGATCGTGTGCGAGAACTCCCGGGCGCTTGTGGGAGTTCTGTTGGCCTTGGCCGGCCTCGATGCGTGGCCAGTTCTCGTGAACGCTCGTCTCTCCGCACGCGAGGTCGATGAAATCCGGGATCATTGTGGCGCCCGCCGGGTGATTTACACGACCAGCGTGTCTCCCCATGCGACCGGACACGCCAAGCGACATGGCGCGGTTATCGAAGCGGCGTCTGATCTAGGGACAATCGGTATCGGTCCCTTAAACAAAAATGTCGAGCCGGAACCCATCGATCCGTTTCGTGCGAACCGCGTCGCCGCGTTGATCTATACCTCTGGAACCACCGGGCAACCGAAGGGGGTCATGCTGACCCACCGGAACATGCTGTTTATGGCGGCCGTGTCAGCGCGGATACGAACCCTGACTCCTGATGACCGTCTTTATGGCATCTTGCCGATGTCCCATGCGGTCGGCCTTTCCGTGGTCCTTTTGGGGTCGTTACTGAGCGGCGCGGCGCTTTATTTATCGCCGCGTTTCGATCCTGTGGCGGCGATCAAGGCGCTCGAGGAGGACAAGCTGACCGTGGTGTTGGGCGCGCCCGCCATGTTCGCCCTGTGGGTCGAATATGCAAGCCTAAAAGGATTGAAATCACTGCGTTTTCCCAAGCTTCGGATTATTTCGTCTTCCGGCGCCGTGCTTCAGCCTGCGCTCAAATCGAAGGTGGAGAGCCTCTTTGGCATGGTGTTGCACAACGGCTACGGAGTGACAGAATGCTCGCCCACCATTGCTCAGACCAGGGTCGAAGAGCCGCGTAGCGATACCTCAGTGGGCCGGGTCTTCCCGGGAGTCAAAGTTAAGTTGGTGGGTTCAGATCGCCAACCGGTGGCCGAAGGCGAAGTAGGTGAGTTATGGGTGAGCGGGCCCACCGTCATGAAGGGTTATTACCGCGCCCCACAGGAAACGGCCGCCGCCATCGATCCGGGCGGATGGTTCAATACCCGCGACCTCGCTCAAATGAAAGATGGGAATCTCTTCATCGTGGGACGAACGAAGGAACTCATTGTGCGTTTTGGGTTCAACGTCTACCCGGCAGAGGTTGAAGCAGTTCTGAATACTCATCCCGCGGTGGTCCGCTCCGCCGTCATAGGCCGATCCGTGCAAGGAACGGAAGGTGATGAGGAAATCGTGGCATTTGTCCAACTCTTGCCAGACTCGTCCCTCCTGACCACCGAATTGCTCGACCATGCGGCGCGGCATCTGGCGGCATATAAAAGGCCGTCGCGGATATTGTTCGTCTCGACCATGCCCTTGACTCCGACCGGAAAAATTGTGAAAGACCAACTCGCAAAAATGGTTGAAAGCAGCACCTCAGTGCACTGACGGCGCCAAAATCCCCCGATCTAAAGTCCCACCTCGATTAAACTCGGACCCTCGCTCTCGAACCCTTCCCTCAACGCCAGCGAAAATTCATTCAATGAAGCAACACGGGTTGCAGGCACTCCCATGCCTCTCGCTAAAAGGCACCACTCGAGCTCGGGATTGCCGATCTCGAGCAGACCTCTGGCGCGGGGCCCGGGATTGCCGATGCCGAGGCCAGAAAACTCGCGCTTGAGGACAGCATAGACGTGGTTGGCGAAGACCACCGTGGTCACCTTGAGGCTCTCGCGGACCGTCGTCCACAACGCTTGCGGCGTATACATGCCACTGCCATCGGCAGTTAGGCAAAGGACTGGGCGATCAGGACATGCTATGGCCGCACCCACCGCTAGAGGCAAGGCAATCCCAATGGATCCGCCCGTGTTGGCCAGCCAATCGTGGCGCGGGGAACCTTTTGTGGCTGCCATCAAGCTCCTTCCCGAGGTCATGGATTCATCCACCACAATGGCATTCTCAGGCAGGAGCGAACCTACGGCAGCCGCGAGCCCTGGCAAAGTGATATTACCGCTCTGCACCGGCCGCTGTTCTGCCTTCTCTCCCACCAACTCTGTTCCTGGCAGTGACAACGCTGCCACCAACGCGTCGAGTGCGCCGGCGCAATCTTCACCTGCACTTGCCAACGCATAGATCTCACATTCCGGCGATGTAAGTACGCTGTCTTTGCCCGGGTAAGCGAAATAAGCGACGGGCGCTGATGCTCCCACCAAGATAAGCTGTCGAAATTCCTTCAATTGCTCAATTGCCTGTTCCAGAACGTAATGAATACGCTCCACCGCGGGGGCGCCGGCGCCACGCTCGAGCCGCGTGAAGGGATAGGGAGCAAGCAGTTTAGCGTTCGTAGCGGCGGCAATGCGCCCGGCCGCCTTTAAACCCTTGCCATAAAGTGCATTCCCAGCGATCACGATCCCGGTTTGCAAGCCTGACCGGAGCATGGTGGCCGCACGCTCGACCGTCTCCGCAGGAGGAACGGGCGCACTCGGCAAAGTTGGAATCCCTGCAATGACCCCACCCTCGCCCCAGGCTACGTCAGCGGGGACGATAAGAGTGGCAATCCGGCCTGGCGCCATACGCGCAGCAACAACCGCTTCGGCCGCATCGCGGCCCAGTTCGCCCGCCGCGCAAGAGGTCCGCAACCACTTGGAATAGGGCCGGGCGAGGGCTTCAATGTCCGCAGTCAGCGGCGTGTCGTGGCGCAGGTGGTAAGTAGCATGTTGGCCGACCACGTTGACGATTGGCACCTGCGCGCGGCTGGCATTGTGCAGGTTGGCGAGGCCGTTGGCTAAACCAGGGCCGAGATGGAGGAGCGTGCACGCAGGTTTCCCGGCCATGCGCGCGTAGCCGTCTGCCGCCCCAGTGACCACGCCTTCGAAGAGGCCAAGTACGCAGCGAATCTTTTCTACCCGATCAAGTGCGGCGACGAGATGGATTTCCGACGTGCCAGGGTTCGCGAAACAAGCGTCAACCCCTCCGGCTGACAGCGTGGAAACTAAACTCTCTGCCCCATTCATCTCTTTAGGCCTTTAACAAGTTCGTCTTGGAAAGTCCGCCCCGGGGCGCTGCCGCATTCTATCCAAACGGCTGTCCGATGGCTGTGAATCGAAGCCATCCAGTCCTGGTCAGTCGATGGCAAGGAATGATAGGCAGTCAAGACCCGATTCATTCCTGACTCGACGCTTCCTTTATATAGCGCGAAAGCACAAATGCAAGCTTCTGGAAGTGTGTCGTCATAATTCCCAGATGATCCCCAGGTACCGTTTCGACTTCGAACTTCCCCGCGAATTTAGCCCAAACGGCCACAGGATCGTCCGGGAAATCGGTGCTGGTTTCGGCCCTGACGAATCGGATCTTGCCGTTGTAGTACCGATGCCGATAGCGCTTCAGCGCTAGGTATGCGCAGTCACGCACGCGTTGCATGGCGGGGGAGAGCGACACCTCAACCGGTGATTGATAAGGTGTTCCAGAAATGGGCGACCGGGGCTTAGAAGGACGAGTAATCTGAGAGAGCACCTCACGCACCGGCATTTGAAACGCTTGGGAAGCGCTACGCTTGATCCGTTGCAAAGCAAGCTGCGCACGCTGTCCGGGTGGCAAATGACGGATGTGCGGGTACGCGTCCAGCATAGCGAGTAGCCCCACCTTTTCTCCCTTTGCAGACAGGCGTTGAGCCATTTCCAAGGTAACCAGACCCCCGAGGGAGTAACCAATCAGAAGGTAAGGTCCATGGGGTTGTAATTCTTCGACCGCATCAAGGTAATATTGGGCCATATCTTCGATGCGATCAAAAGGCTTGTCCACTCCCTCAATACCCCTGACTTGCATCCCGTGGATGGGATGAGGAGTTTGGATATGCCTTACCACCTGATAAAAATCTATGACGGTGCCGCCCAGTCCATGGGTGATGAAAACCGGCGGCCCCTCGGTGCCGGCCTTCAGCAGCACAAGGGGCGGGAAGCGTGGAGTGCTGGGTTGCTCCAGGAGGGAAGCCAGAGCTGCGATGGTCGGCGCCTGGTAGATCATTACAGGTGGCAGCTCTCGACCACAGGCATCGGCGATGGCGTTGAAGAGTTCCAGGGCTGAGGAAGAATCGCCCCCCAGATCAAAAAAGTTGTCTTCGACACCGATGGAGGGCAGTTGCAGCACTCGCTGCCAAATCGGGGTAAGCACCTCGATCATCGCGGAAGTGGGCTCATGCTTCAAACTGCACATGATCGGGTGGAATCTCCCCCTGCCTCCGCCGGGGTGCTCGCTCTTCTCGGACGGTCTTGAGCATAATTTCGTATCAGGTTGCGCATCCCTGTGTCCGTGGACGCCAAGGTCCTCAAGGCGGCCCAATAGTCGACCCAAGCGGCGGCGCCTTCTAAACTGAACAGGGTAACTCATAACGAAGAGCACGTCGAGCTAACATGTTCAGCTAACATGTTCAGTCGGTTTTGTGAACGCCTCGCCCGGGCACGCGAACAGGGAGAGGGGTGCGCGGCCTTCCTTCTCCCCATACATGATTTCCACAATTGTCCCGAGAGTCTGACGATCAGGAATGTGCGAATGCCCAATAGAGCTCTCGGGCCTTGGTATAGAAGGTGCCGGGCTGAAGTGGGCGGTCGTCGATTCGCGTGACCGGGACAACTTTGGAATAGTTCCCAGTCGAAAAGATTTCATCCGCCCTCTGGAAGTCCTGGTAGGTGAGGGTCTTCTCGACAACAGTCACGCCACTTTCACGGAGTAGTCCGATCACCCGTTGGCGGGTAATTCCTGCCAAGAACGTCCCATTCGGAATAGGCGTTAGGACCACACCATCCTTCGCCATGAAGAGGTTCGAGGTGGCGAGCTCGGCGACATTTCCCACCATGTCGCAGACGGCGGCATTGTCGAAACCTCGAGATTGCGCCTCAAAAAGTGCGCGAGCGTTGTTCGGATATAGGCATCCCGCCTTGGCATCGACGGGCATGGTTTCGAGAGTTGGCCGGCGAAACGGCGATAGCGTCATCGAGAAACCCTTGGGCGGGCGCAGGGGTGCTTCGTAGATGGTGAGACACCACCGAGTAGATTCAGGGTCATGCGACTGGATCCAGGCGCTTTCTTTCTCCGCCCAATACATGGGCCTAATGTATAGGGCAACATCCCTGTCGAAGCGCGCTATCCCTTCCTTCGCGAGTTTAATCCAGGTTTCAGTCGAGACCAGAGGCTTCAGATAGAGCTTTTTCGCCGAGTCATTGACGCGCGCGCAGTGGAGATCAAGATCGGGTGTAACGCCTTCAAATGCCCGCGCGCCATCGAACACCAGGGAACAGAGCCAGGCGGCATGTGTCCGCGCACCCATGATGGGCAGGTTTCCCTCATGCCAGTCCCCCTCGAAATAGGTCCAGGTCCTGGACCAAGCGTTTCCGGTTGCCAAATAGCACCTCCCGACTTACAGGTTCTCGGCGAATGATTTTTAAGCGTGTGCCCCAATGCCAATGCAATCAACGAGGGAGCATTCGCTCTCGATTGCAACGCCCCTTCAGTTGCCTGGTCTCAGGTTGTCACCGCAGTCCCGCGCTCTTATATGATGCACCAGTAGAACTTAGGGAGTCAACAAAGAGTCGGTTAGCTCACTCGCCCGCCGATTGAAAAACAGCTTCATTGGCCCACGCGGGCGCAATCGAGTGTACTATTTCAATAGAACTAAGCATCCTGAGTCAGGATAGGTGTTACTAAATACTGCGCCCATGCATCTCAGTGATACCGGACGCACAAAACCCCCTTGGATTGAGCCTCTGGGAGCATGTGAACAATGGAAACCAAGAACCTGGGGAATACGCAAGTTAAATTGCCCGAGGTGGGGTTTGGGACCTGGAATTATTTTGGAGGTATAGCACCCCTCCGTACGGCCATTGAACAGGGTGCTTGTATGATCGACACGGCGGAGAATTACGGAACCGAAGGGGTCGTCGGCGAGGCCATTCGAAACCGTCGGGAGCAAGTTTTCCTGGCAACAAAAGTCGCACCACGAAATTTTCGGAAGAAGGATTTGATCGCCGCAGCAGAGAGGAGCCTGGGCCGCCTGGGCACAGAATACATTGACATGTATCAGCTTCACTGGCCAAACTACACCGTTCCCATTGATGAGACGATGTCGGCGATGGAAGAGCTTGCCGATGCGGGTAAGATTCGTTTTATTGGTGTCAGCAACTTTTCCATAGATGAGCTTGAGCGAGCCCAATCAGCGTTGTCGAAATACAGAATAGTGGCGAATCAGGTGCGCTATAGCTTGATCGAAAGAACCATTGAAAGCGGGTTGTTAAAGTATTGCCAGGAGAATTCCATTACCATCATTGCTTTTAGTCCTCTGGGCACGAGTTTTGCTCGGTTGAGGAGCGCGGACCCTCAGGGAGAACTGAACCGGATTGCCACCGCCGCGGGGAAAACGGAAGCTCAGGTGGCGCTAAATTGGCTGATTGCGAAAGACAAAGTGGTGGCCATTCCCAAGGCGTCGACCGCGGCCCACATCATCGAAGATTGCGATGCGTCAGGTTGGCGGCTTTCCCAAGAGGACTACGCATCATTGGAAATGAAAATTCACTATAAGCGCAGGGGCTCCTTGGAAATTACTGCCCGACGTACGGCAAGGATTTTGCTTCAGCACTTCGGCCGGAATATATGACTCGGAATTGCCTTGGACAGTAGCGTGGCGCGGGAGAAAGGGCTTTCATTTCGGCGGAGCCGCGGTGAAGAAAAACCATTGCGGAAAGGTGAATCGAGGATTTCCTGTTATCATCTAGGGAGCGAGATTTATTAGGCGAGCCCCATGATCCAAGAAAAACCCGTCGCCGCCACCTCCAATCCGCAGGCCAGCGTGTCCCGAATTCAACTGAGGATCGTCCGGGCTAACTGGGAGGTGATTGGCCCGAAGCTGCTTGGCACGCTTTGCGTGTTCATGGTGGGGGGCCTTCTAGTGGCGGGACTTTGGCCATTTCATTCGCCCAAGAATCAGGTGACATGGATCGGCGGTGGAAATGGCCTGCACTTTGGTCGTCATGGGACGATACTGAGCTCCGGTAAATTTAAGGCGACGAATGCGCAAGAGAACGTCCCTTGCAGCGTAGAGGTTTGGTTAGAGCCTGACTCTACTGAAGGAGGGAGCACTCTCTTCGCATTCTATGCTCCGGGGAGCCCTCGGCAGTTTTCGCTGAACCAATCCATTTCCGACCTTGCCTTGCGAAGTGACATTCGGGTCGGGCGCTATCGAACTCGAACCACCAGACTCTATGTCGAAGACATTTTCCGTCGGGGAAAGCCGTTGTTCATAACGGTCACATCAAGTGGAGGACAGACGTCTGTCTATGTCGATGGTGCGCTGGCCCGAACCGCCCCCAAATTTCCGCTTTCCGGGAAGGATTTTAACGGTGAACTCGTAGTCGCCAACTCGCCCACAGTCGATAATAGCTGGTCAGGCCTTTTGCGGGGGCTTGCCTTTTATGACCAAGAGCTCTCTCCGGCGCAGGTCTTTCACCACTATGAGACATGGATAAAAAAGGGGCGACCAGACGTTTCCGAAAATGAGCGCGCCGTGGCGCTTTATCTGTTTGATGAGCACGCGGGTCGCGTCATTCACAGCCAAATCCCTTCGGGAACCGACTTGTATATTCCTGACCGTTATTTGGTTCTAGATGAAGTTCTCCTCGGCCCATTCTGGAAGGCATACAATCCAAGTTGGAGCTATTGGAAAGACGTCCTGACCAACATTGTGGGATTTCTCCCTTTCGGATTCCTTTTCTGTGCTTACTTCTCGCTAGCCGGACGAATTAAAAGGCCAGCACTGGTGACAATTCTTCTAGGATTCGCGCTCAGCCTTACGATCGAATCTCTTCAGTCATTCTTGCCGACACGGGATTCCGACACCACCGATGTCATTACAAATACCTTGGGGACTTGTTTCGGAGTTTGGTTGTATCGACTCAACCTTTGGCGAGTCCTAATAGCGAGAATCCGGACGCATCTCTTGGGAGTCGCTGATAAGGGGCAATTGGCGTCACACAGGAATTAACCCAATGCCATGCTCGGATTGGGAATGATGGAATCACCTTCGCTTGAAGGGTATATTCGAGATTACACACTGGAGGATGGAACATAAGGTGCCAAGGCTCAACCACAGCGCCAGCTTTTCTATATTTGACCAATTGGACGGCATTTGTATAATAGAAGTTCGGCCTTCAGAGATTCAACAAAACAACAAAGGCGAGAAAGAGCAAGGTCGACTTAGTCCGTTGGGAGACCCCCCGCTCTGCCGGGGAGGCAGTAGAACTTTGACAGGTCCGGCAGTCGGCTTCACGATTCTTGCGATTGCGATGTACCAACCAGGCCGCTGACTAACGAGGTTTTGGTCTCGCTTCTGATCGGTTGCGATAAGGCCGCTTTGACGGGCCAGCAGCCGTAAAGCCCCCGCCTTCGCCGGGGGTATTTACGTCACAATAAAGGCCTTCGCCCGAAGTGGGGGAATGATTAATTTAGGCTTGGACGATCGAAATTTCAAACCTGATAGCTGGGCAATTATGAAGTGACAATGCGGCTCAGGCCACTGCAAAAAGACTTGGGCAAAGTTAGTATGACTAAACCAATTGAGGGTCAATCCGCACCTATCGTTCCCGAGTTTACAAATGACGAGAACGTCTACTCTGCAACCCACGTCTTAGTTGACTATTATCGCTGCCCGAAAGATTTTCTGCGGTTCCTTCCGGCGGGACAGGCATTGAAGCGGCGCGGTTTTTTTCGGCTTGGCGCGGATTCACCTTGCTATGGTCGGCTGGTGTACGCTGACGCTGCTAAACACCCCGAGGATGAACTCGATGACGCCCTCGAGCATATTGAGATGGAAGCTTCAGGTGTCCGGCTTCCATTTGACGCGAACGAGATAATTGAAAATTTGCATCGAGAGCGCTACACGGCTCACTTTCGTGAGGAAGGACATTTCCTCAATGCTTTATTGCGAAAAGCCTACTATGTCGTGCGGCCCTGGCTCACGGTTTCGGTGCGCCGCCATTTACAGAAGATCCGCCTGAGACACTGGGATAAGATTCGCTTTCCTGCCTGGCCCGTGGACTGTACCGTGGACCGCATTCACCAGAAGTTGCTAGCGTTGGCGATGCGGGCGCAGGGCATCGAGAAAGTACCCTTCATTTGGTTTTGGCCGGATAATTTCAAAAGCTGTGCCATCTTAACCCACGATGTGGAGGACCCCCCTGGCAGGGACTTCTGTGGACAGTTAATGGACCTGGATCAGTCGTTCGGATTCCGCAGTTCCTTCCAGATTGTGCCGGAGACACGATACCCCGTTCCAAAAAGTTACTTGAATAGTATCGTAAGCCGCGGTTTTGAAGTTAATGTGCACGACCTGAAGCACGATGGCCGTCTGTACGCCGAACGTGGGGAGTTCTTGCGCCGCGCGAAACAGATCAATCACTACGTGCGAGAGTTCGGTGCCGAAGGCTTTCGGTCCGGAATTCTCTACCGTAACGCAGACTGGTTTGGCGCCTTCGAATTTTCATACGACATGTCAATTCCTAATGTGGCGCATTTGGATCCCCAACGGGGTGGCTGCTGTAGCGTCATGCCTTTCTTCATTGGGAAAATTATTGAACTTCCGGTGACTTGCACGCAAGACTACACTCTGTTCAACATCCTGGAAGATTATTCCATTGAACTTTGGAAAAAGCAGGTCGCTTCTATCCTGGCCAATTATGGGTTGATTAGTTTCATTGTTCACCCGGATTACATCAAGGAATCTAAACCTCAGAACACCTACAGAGCCTTGCTCGGCCATTTGGCCGATCTGCGGGCAAAGGGAGGGATCTGGACACCTTTGCCTCGGGAGGTTGCGGCTTGGTGGCGCGCGCGAAGTAAAATGAATCTCGTTCTCGAGGACGGCAAGTGGAAAGTGGAGGGCGAAGGCAAGGAACGGGCCGGCGTTGGCTATGCATCCGTGGCAGGCGCGGAAGTGGCATACACTCTGGAGGTGTGAGCTTGGGCGACTCGATCGATGTGACTATTATTGGTGCCGGTCCCTACGGGCTGTCTGCGGCTGCGTACTTGCGCACGCTAAAAGGCATGGAAGTTCGCGTGTTCGGGGTGCCCATGTCTTTCTGGGACGACAACATGCCAATCGGCATGTTTCTTCGTTCCAATTGGACGGCAACCCAAATCGCGGACCCGAATGGTTTGCTAACGCTGGAAGCCTACCAAGCGGCAAGCGGCCAAGAGTTTTCCACCCCTGTGCCTCTTGATCGGTTCATCCAGTATGGCCGGTGGTACCAGTGCCAAGCAGTGCCTGACGTGGACCGGCGAAAAATTGCCTGGGTCGAGGCTGCGCCTACAGGGTTTCGCCTCCATGTCTCAGGGGGTGAGTCTTTTGGCTCGCGGCGCGTAGTCATTGCCGCGGGGATTGGTTCGTTCGCTAAGCGACCATCCGAGTTTGACGGTCTCCCGGCCTCGCTTGCCACGCATACCTCGGAACACCACGACTTTCGGAAATTCGCGGGAATGCGCGTCCTGGTTGTCGGTGGAGGGCAAAGTGCGCTGGAATCAGGTGCACTCCTTCATGAAGCCAATGCAGAAGTTGAAATCGTTGCCAAGTCGCCAAGGATCCACTGGCTTCAGGGGTGGGCCTCAAAGACGCTCCACCATGGGTTAGGGGATATCACCAGACGTCTGCTCTACGCGCCGACTGACGTTGGGCCGGCGGGCCTCAGTCAACTCCTTGCACGGCCCGATCTGGTCCGGCGGCTGCCTCGCGTTGTTCAAGACAGGCTGCGAGAGCGGGCTACCCGCCCGGCCGGGGCACGCTGGTTGGTGAATCGTCTCAAAGACGTTCCGATTCGATTGGGGACTTCGGTCGTCTCGGCTGCGGTAGTAGGTGAGCAGGTGAAAGTCCGCCTGCACGACGGAAGTGAGCGAACTGTGGACCATGTCCTTCTCGGCACCGGATACAAAATCGACATCTCCAAGTATGAGTTCCTTGCACCAGAGCTCCTCGATTCTATTCGCCGCTTCAATGGATTTCCTTTGCTCAAAGCAGGACTCGAAACCTCGGTACCAGGATTGCATATTCTGGGCGCACCAGCCGCCTGGAGCTTCGGCCCCCTCATGCAATTCGTCTCGGGGACACGTTACGTTTCGCCCGCACTATTTCGTAGCATCACGGGAAAGGACATCAGCGCATCACGGGCTTAAGGGACTTTCATGACAACAATGATGGCCAATTCCTCTGCAACTCCTCGTGCGTCGGCGGACTCCACGAAAAAGACGATAGGCGCAGTTGTGGTGGGTGGGGATTACCAAGGCCTTGGGATTGTGCGTAGTCTCGGCCGGCAGAATATACCTGTTTGCGTCATTGACGATGAGCACTCGATCGCTCGTTTCTCCAAGTACACTACGCATGCCGTGCGGGTGGATAGTCTTCGCGATGAGAAGCAGACAGTAGACCAAATCCTCGAAATCGGTCGCCGGTTGGATCTTAGGGGTTGGGTGCTTTTCCCGACTCGAGACGAGACGGTTGCCGCATTCGCGCGCTGCCGGTCATCCTTGACGGATTTTTTCCGGGTACCAACACCGGATTGGAACACGACGCAATGGGTATGGGATAAGCGCAATACGTACCGTCGTGCTCGCGAGCTGGGAATCCCCACCCCACCGACATGGTACCTGAAAGACATTGCTGATCTTGAAAACATCGATGTGGATCCCCCATTCGTTATAAAACCTGCAATTAAAGAGCACTTCCTCTATAGCACTAAAGCCAAAGCCTGGCGTGCTGACAACCGCGCGGAACTTCGTGAGATGTTTCAGCGTGCGGCGGCGCTCGTCGGACCCAGTGAAGTAATGGTTCAGGGTTTTATTCCGGGTGACGGCCGTCAGCAGTTTGCCTTTTGTGCCTTGTACAAAGAGGGCCGAACGCTTGGGAGCATGGTTGTTCGAAGGACCCGTCAGCATCCTCCCGAATTCGGCCGTTCGAGCACCTACGTTGAGACCATCGATCTCCCGCAGTTGCAGGCCCCGTCAGAGCGATTCTTGCGAGCGATCAACTATTACGGGCTCGTGGAATTGGAGTACAAGTTTGATCCCCGTGACGGAGAGTACAAACTGCTGGATGTCAATGGACGCACTTGGGGTTACCACACCTTAGGGTTCGGTGCTGGGGTAGATTTCCCTTTCATGCTGTACATTGACCAAATTGGAGCGCATGTGGAGTCATGCTCCGGCCGCGTTGGAGTAAAATGGATCCGGCTGATTACCGACGCACCCACGGGGGTCATAGAAATTCTTGGGGGACGCCAAAACTGGCGGGATTACCTCAGGACTCTGAAGGGATATAACGTCGAATCCGTTTTCAGTTGCGTGGACCCTTTACCCGGTCTCGTGGAGCTTGCGCTGCTCCCCTATTTAGCTGTTAAGAGGGGTTTCTGAGGGGGGCATTCTCATCACCCGGCACACTTCTCGACTGCAAATCCACAGTTCTAAGGTTCGCGTTGCAGCAGGTGACTGGCGATATGCTCTGGATTGTCGCAAAATGGGAAGGGAGCTCAATTGACACCCGCTTATTCAACCCCAGTGTGCGCTCGAGCATGAGGTCAAGTGGTATGTTGAAAATGCAGCTTGGACGGAGGTTAAACGCTGGGGTGAATATCTGCCCTCCTATAGAAAATATTACGCGAACCGAAATTCCTTGCCGGAAGCGGTCATCTCAGCGGCGGGTGATTCTAGGGTTCCCGCTGCTGGGGGAATGAAGGCATTCCCCGCAAAGGCCGCAACAACTAGTGGGTAACGATGGCTTGAGTTTATTCAAGAATCTTGGACGATGAGGAGAGGAACCCTTGCGTATTCTCGTTACTGGCGCCAATGGAATGCTGGGGACGGCACTCTTGCCGGTCCTGCACAAACGCCACCAAGTGTGGGGCATCGACATTCAGGACTGCGATATCTGTGATGCGGGGGCGGTTTCGGCGCTTTTGCACACCCGGCAGCCGGAATTGGTCATCCACCTTGCGGCCTACACGAATGTGGACGGTTGCGAGACGAATCCGCGGATTGCGGAAGAGACAAATTCAATAGGGACGCGAAACATTGCAAAGGCCTGTGCCGAGGTCGACGCGGCGATGCTTTATGTGAGTACGGATTACGTCTTTGACGGGACCAAGATTGGCGCCTACTTGGAGGATGATCCCCCCAACCCGGTCAGTGTTTATGGCAGGTCAAAGTTGATGGGTGAGCAACATGTTCGCGCCATTTTGAAGCGGTACTTTATCACCAGGACGTCCTGGTTATACGGACCCAACGGCAAGAATTTTGTCACGACCATACTCAAAGTCGCCCACCAGCAGAAGGTTCTCCGGGTAGTGAACGACCAGCATGGCTCGCCGACTTATACTCGGCACCTATCATTAAAGATTGCGGAATTGGCTGAGACTCAGGCCTACGGCGTTTACCACACAACGGGATCAGGAACGTGTTCATGGTTTGAATTCGCGAGGGCCATCCTCGACCTCTGGCCGGTAGAGGGTGTGGAGGTGCTTCCCATATCTTCGGGCGAATCCGGCCGGGCGGCGCGGCGGCCGGCGAACTCGGTGTTGGAAAACGGGGCTCTAAAGCGTGCCCATTTGGAGCTCATGCCCCATTGGAAAGTAGCGCTCGCTGAGTATCTCGATGAAATCAAGCAGAGCGGCCATGCACGGGATTTCGAGGAGAGTAAACCTGGAACTGCAAACTGAGGCCGGTTTCCAGGCCTCGCAGTTTCCGGCAACATCCCGCTCAACACCGCACGATCTTCTCGCCGTGTTCCTTGACGGATTTAGTGGCATTGCGTGTGTCGATGACCAAGTGCGCGTGCCGCACAATAGCTGGGTAGTCGTAACTGGAATGGTCAGTGGCAATCACCACCACGTCATAACTTGCCAGGGCTTCCGGTGTGGGCTCCACGCTTTGCAAGGCGAAATCGTATTTCCGCATTTTGTGTAGAGCTGGGAAGTACGGGTCGTGGTAATCGACGCGGGCTCCTCGGCCTTGGAGGAGTTCAATGATGCGCAGGCTGGGGGACTCGCGCAGGTCGTCAATGTCTTTCTTGTAGGCGATTCCCAGAACCAGCACCCGGGCATCCTGGAGACATTTCTTGCGCTGGTTCAGTGCGTCCACAATGGAATCCACGACGTGTTCGGGCATGGAGGAATTGATTTCACCGGCCAACTCGATGAAGCGCGTGGGGAACTCGTACTCACGTGCTTTCCAGGTTAAATAGAACGGGTCGATGGGAATGCAGTGGCCGCCCAAGCCTGGACCCGGGTAGAAAGCCGTAAAGCCGAAGGGTTTGGTCTTGGCGGCCTCGATCACTTCCCAAATGTCGATACCCATACGCAGGCAGAGGAGCTTCAATTCGTTGACAAGCGCGATGTTGACGCAACGATAGGTGTTCTCCAAGATCTTGGCCATCTCCGCGGCGCGCGTGGAGCTCACCAAAAGTGTCTTTTCGAAAGCCTGTGAATAAAGCGCCCGCGCCGCCCGCGCACTCGAGGCGTTCACGCCTCCGATAACCTTCGGAACCTGCTGGGTCTTAAATTCTTTGTTGCCGGGGTCCTCGCGCTCCGGAGAAAAGGCTACCAGGAAATCCGTTTGCGGCTCGTCGCCAGGCGTGACTTCGCGCCCATCTGTAGCATAAGGCTTCACAGGGCAATGCAGGCCCGATTTCTCGAGAATCGGCAACACCACCTCTTCAGTCGTACCGGGATAAGTCGTGCTCTCCAAAACCACCAGTTGGCCGCGCCGCAAGTGGGGAGTGATAGACTCCGCGGTGTCGCGCACAAAAGACAGATCCGGTTCGCGGTGGGCATCCAAAGGAGTGGGAACGCATATGAGGATGGCATCCATCTCCCGCAGGCGGGAGGGATCCGTTGTGGCTTTCAGGCGCTCCCGATGCACATGCTCCGCGATGACAGTCTCCGAAATGTGCTTGATGTAGCTCTTCCCACGCTCAAGCAGGCTCACCTTGTGAGGATCAACGTCAAAGCCACAGACTGCGAATCCGTTTTCAGCGAAGAGGAGCGCGAGGGGCAAGCCCACGTAGCCCAGCCCGATGATGCCCACCCGGGCCGTCTTCGCCTCGATCTTGGAGTGGAAAGCGGCCAGTGTTCCACTTTTTGCACCGATCCCTTTGTTCGAATCCATGGTTTCCTTCATCGGAATTTTTGGGGTTAACCAATCATGAGTGATTATAGCCGAAATCGGCCCCATAGGATTACCATTCTGTGGCGCAAACGTTAATTTACAGGTTAATGCACCATGAGGGTTCTCTGATTTGTATTGACATAGCGCGTTTCAAGGGTTAGCATAGCTCCTATTACCGGTGTCCGAATTCCCTCAGAGAGGAGACTGCTTTTGGAAAAACAAATCGTCACAGGGAGCTATTGGCTGGGCCTGCTCAGTACTTTACTTGCTTTGGGTCTGCGAGCATTAAACATTTTTGGAATACTGCGCCCCAACGTGGTCGACCAGGGAAGAACTCTTTGGTACATGAGTTTCTATAAGGGAGCGCTTCTATTCTTCCTGATCGCCATTGCCACGGCGAGTTACGCCTCAGTGCGTGGCGAAAAGACTTAGAATCTAATTCATAACCTTCTGTAGCCCATTGAAACGATGGCCGTTCACCTAATCTTGCCCAGTTTGGCAGAAGCAGGCAACGGGGAACTCCCGTCCTGAAAGACGGCTCCCCAAGTGGGCGGGAGGTTTATGCGGGGTACGGCGCCTCCGAAGGGGTTCCCCTGACCTTCCGCAATCGTTCGATTACCCTCACCCGAGGCTACGGAAGGTCTTTCGGCGTCTTTTGCAGTGCAACGGCCGAATCCGCGGCCTGCGGGAATTGTCCCGGACTCGCTTGGACGGGACAAAGAGCGAAAAGGTATTCGCGCCTTCTCAGGCTAGCGAAAGACCCGTATTCGTGGTTGTATCGACGATTCTACATCGCCACAAATCCAAAGGTTGAAGCGGCGTGTCATCGTGAAGTCGCCTCTCGGGATTCTCCGCAGCCTGTCCTGCTGCTCGGAGCCCCGCCCTAGGAGCCCGTCGGAGATAAGGCCCCACAATCTTACTTTTTGCCGACTCTCCATCTGCGCGAACCGGGTGTTGGGGGTTTGCCGCTGGCGCGACCGTGCAAGAGAGGAACGCGGACGGTTAGGCC
>Ga0326728_10003514_pt1 | contig 48390 bp, 37 predicted proteins | sample MB3enrmetagenome_FD_207602 | JGI IMG/M metagenome (GOLD analysis project Ga0326728, IMG submission 207602) | Lab enriched peat soil microbial communities from McLean, Ithaca, NY, United States - MB31MN | ecosystem: Environmental > Terrestrial > Soil > Wetlands > Peat | place: USA: New York... | reverse complement strand
GAAGTGGTCCAGAAGACCGGCTGATGCCACCGACTGGCCAACCGCTCCCCCAAAACGGTTAAGCACCCGCTGAAAGCTCCCCGATCCATTTTCCCGGCACTCCATGCTAGAATCAGCGTAATCCTAAGCAGCTTCCAGTAACCGCCCCAGGCGGACGGCGCCTCTTCTATTCCCGCTCTTTTCCATCGCTCGTGGGTAACGGTAGTTGTGTGGGTGGAAAAGACGTGTTCATGATCGATCCCGACATCTTGACCATTGCCATTATTCTGCTGGTGGTAGTTATCGCTCTGCTTCTTCCCCCCGGGCCCGGCACGCCGCTCGGTTCACCCGTGCGCCAATAATGCCGGAAGTGGGCCCGCTGCCGCCGCGCAGCCTAAGTGCCTCAGAAGCGCATGTTAAAATCGGAGTGATTCCCCTTCCATGGACTTTCTCAAAGGGCTGAATGCGCAGCAGCGCGAAGCAGTGACCTGCACGGAAGGTCCACTTCTTATACTGGCCGGCGCGGGCAGCGGAAAAACCAGGGTCATTACCCACCGGATCGCGTATATCGTCACCGCGGGCCACGTGCCCCCCTCGGCCATTCTGGCCGTCACTTTCACCAACAAGGCGGCCGGCGAAATGCGGGAACGCGTGTCGCGGCTCCTCGAAGGCGTTCCGCTCGAATCTGTCCCCAATGTATCGACGTTCCATTCGTTCTGCGTGCGGCTGCTGCGGCGCGACGGTGAATCGCTGGCGCGCATACGGCCGGGGTTTACGCGGCGTTTCACGATCTACGACGATGAAGATCAAATAGGCATCGTTAAAGCGGCCTATCGCGCGCTCGGCCTGGATGAGAAAGAGTTCATGCAGTACCGCGCCGCGCTGGCGCGCATTGGCAGCGCCAAAAACCTCAAGCAAGGCCCGCAGGATTTGTACAAGCAGGCAGTGAACAAAGAATCCGAGGCGCTGGCGGCGGTCTTCGAGGAATACGAGAAAACACTGCGCAACGCCAATGCTCTCGATTTCGACGATCTGCTGCTCGAAGCCGTGCGCCTGTTGCAGCACGATGAGAAGGTGCGGCAGGCCTGGAACCGGCGGCTCAGCTATATCATGATCGACGAATACCAGGACACCAACCGCAGCCAGTACGAGCTGATGCGGCTGCTCTCGGAGGCGCACCGCAACGTTTGCGTGGTGGGGGACGAAGACCAGTCGATCTATAGCTGGCGGGGAGCCGATATCCGCAACATTCTCGATTTCGAGCGCGACTTCCCCAACGCCCGCACCATCCGGCTGGAGCAGAATTATCGCTCCACCAAGAATATTCTGGCGGCAGCCGGCGCGGTGGTGGAAAACAACAAACAGCGCAAAGGCAAGAAGCTCTGGACCGAGTCCGCGGCCGGCGACATGCTGGGCCTGTACGCCGGTTACGACGCGGAGAACGAAGCGCTCTTCATCGCCGATACCATCGAGAAACATCTGGCGTCGAACCCCGGCGATCAGGTCGCGGTGCTTTACCGAACGAACTCTCAATCGCGGCAGATTGAAGAAGCGCTGCGGCGTTACGGGCGGGCTTACAACGTAGTCGGCGGGTTCAGCTTTTACCAGCGGGCGGAAATCAAAGATATCGTGGCGTACCTGAAACTGGCGTCTTCGAACAGCGATTCCATGAGCCTGTTGCGCATCGTCAACACGCCGGCACGGGGCATAGGGCGCACCACGGTGGAACAGATCGAACGCTACGGCAGGGAAAAAAGCCTGAGTCTGTGGGACGCCATCCAGGGGATCATCGATGACCGGGAGCTTTCGACGCGATCCCAATCGTCGCTGGTGGTATTCCGCAACCTGGTGCAGGAGCTTTCGCTGGTGGCCAGTTCTTCGACGCTGCCGGAGCTGATCCGTTTCCTTCTGGATCGCACCGGGTATCGCAAGATGCTGGAGCAGGAGAAAACGCCCGAATCGGAGGGGCGGCTGGAGAACCTGAACGAACTGGTCAATGCGGCGGCGGAGAGCGACGAGCGGGGCGAAAACCTGGCGGATTTCCTGGACCACGCGGCCCTGGTGGCGGAAGCCGATGCGTTCGACGAAGCGGCGCCCGTAACATTGATGACCCTGCACAACGCCAAGGGACTGGAGTTCCCCGTGGTCTTCCTCAGCGGCCTGGAATTGGGCCTGTTTCCCCACAGCCGCTCGATGAATTCGGAAACCGCGCTCGAAGAGGAACGCCGGCTCTGCTACGTGGGAATGACGCGCGCCCGCAAGCGGCTGATTCTGACTTGGGCCAAGTACCGGCGGCGATTCGGCGGGGGCGAGCAGGAACGGTCCACGCCATCCTGGTTTTTGAGCGAGATCCCCGAAAACCTGATCGTCAATTTGGGGCCGGGGGACCAGGCGGGCGAGGTGAACCTGTTCAGCGAGCGCTACGACGTGCGGCAGGCGGCGCGGCGCAATACCTTCACTGGGAAAACCTACAACTCGGTGGAGAACATCTCGCAGTTCTTCCAGCAGCGCGGCATCCCATTCAATCCGGCGCAGCCGGCTGCCCCGGGCGCGCCGACACCCCCTACCACGATGCCGCTGCCGCGGCCGCCGGTGTTCACCAAGCCATTGCCGGCCGCTCCTCCGGCGCCGCGAAAAGGAGTGCGCGCGGGCATGACCGTGCAGCATCCCAAGTACGGTACGGGCACCGTGATACGGCGCGAAGGGGATGGCGATGATGCTAAGATCACAGTTAACTTCCCTCGTTTCGGGCTTAAGAAACTGGTAGAGAAGTACGCAGGATTGAAAAGAGACTGATGAACACGAAGAACCTCACCGACAAAACGGAACGGAAGAAAGTGAAACGCGCCGCGCGCCAAAAGGCCGCTCCCAAGGCAAAGCGCGCCGCCGGCGTAGCTCGCGGTTCCATGAAGAAGAAGATCCGCCACCAGGCACAAGGACAGAGGAAGCGGTAGAGCGCTTTATTCCGCAGGCCGGAGACCACCCCACCCGATGAGTCTCTTCCGGACGAAGAGCATTGACGCGCTGATTGCCGCCTCCGAGGACCCGGAGCGGAAACTCCGCCGGACGCTGGGGCCGTGGAGCCTCACCGCGCTGGGCATTGGAGCCGTGATTGGCTCGGGAATCTTTACCCTTACGGGTACGGCCGCAGCCGGCAAGGTAATCCCCATCAAGTCGATCCTGAATGCCACGGTGATCGATCTGGCGCTATACGGTTCGCACGCGGGCTCGCAGTTGGGACGGCCCGGAGCCGGCCCGGCGATTACGCTCTCGTTCTTGTTGGTCGCGATCGCCTGCCTGTTCGCGGGGCTGTGCTACGCCGAGTTGGCCTCCATGATTCCGATCGCCGGCAGCGCGTACACGTATGCCTATGCCATTCTGGGCGAGATCGTGGCCTGGATCATCGGCTGGGACTTGATTCTCGAGTATGCGGTCTCCAACATGTCGGTGGCGGTCGGCTTCTCGGCCTACCTCCAGGATTTGTGCGAGAACATCTTCGGATTCCGTTTGCCCACGCAATTTGCATTCCCGCCTTTTCCGGCGGCGGGCGGCCCGGCGGGCTGGTTCAATGTTCCGGCGCTGCTGATCACCATGCTGGTAACCCTGGTTCTGGTGCGCGGCGTGCGCGAGAGCGCCGGAACCAACACGGTGATGGTGGCCATCAAGATCGCGGCCATCCTGATTTTCTGCCTGGGCGCGGCGAAAGCCATCCATCCCAGCAACTGGCACCCTTTCGCGCCGCACGGCTTCTCCGGGATTCTGACGGGCGCCTCGATCGTGTTCTTCACGTATATCGGGTTCGATTCGGTTTCCACCGCCGCCGAAGAGTGCCGCAAGCCGCAGCGCGACCTGCCGTTCGGCATCGTGGCCACCCTGATCGTGTGCACCATCCTCTACGCTTCGGTTTCGCTGGTGCTCACCGGGATTGCCCATTACCAGACGTTGAATACCGATTCGCCGGTGGCCGATGCGCTCAAGGCCCTGGGGTATAACCGGCTGCGGCTGGTGGTGACGGCCGGAGCGCTGATGGGGATGCTTTCGTCGCTGCTGGTCTACCAATACGGCCAGGCGCGGATCTGGTTCGCGATGTCGCGCGACCGGCTGCTGCCGGCCATGTTTTCGGCGGTTCACAAGCGTTTTCAGACGCCGCACATCAGCACCTGGATCGCGGGATTCGTGGTGGGGATTCCGGCGGGCATCTGGGATATCGACACCTTCGCGGAGCTTTCGAATATCGGCACGCTCTTTGCGTTCGTACTGGTCTCGCTGGGCGTGATCGTGCTGCGCAAGAAGCAGCCCGAGCGGCCGCGCTCGTTCCGCGTGCCGCTGGTGCCGCTGTTTCCGATGATCTCGATTGTCTGCTGCGTGGTGCTGATGATGGGGCTGCCGCTGCTCACCTGGCTGCGTTTCTTCGTGTGGCTGTTCATCGGGTTCGCGATCTACTTCCCCTTCGGCCGCAAGCGCAGCACGCTGGCGGGACAATAAAGCCGAGGCCCCAAAACACGAAGGACACCTTCCATAGCAGCCTCGTGCTACCTTGAATTTTCGGGCATGAACATACTTTTTATCGGCGACATCTTCGCTTCTCCGGGGCGCAGGATCATTGCCGATCACCTGGCGGACATCGTCGCGACCAATGGCATCGACCTGACGATCGCCAACGCGGAAAACGCCGCGGGAGGGTTCGGCATCACGCCCGCCATCGCCGAAGAACTGCTCTCCCTGGGCCTCGACGTGTTGACCACCGGCAACCACGTCTGGGACAAGCGGGAGATCTACGATTATTTGAACCGCCAGCCGCGCGTATTGCGGCCCGCCAACTACCCACAGGGTCCGGGCGGCGGGATGATTACGCTCGGCGCCCGCAACGGCGTGGAATGCGCGGTGCTGAATTTACAAGGCCGGACCTATATGCCCAGCACGGATTGCCCGTTTCGCACGGCCGACCGGATGCTGGCCTCGCTCGATTCCGCCATTCGCGTCCGGTTCGTGGACTTTCATGCCGAGGTGACCAGCGAGAAAATGGCCATGGGCTGGTACCTGGATGGCCGCGTTTCCGCCGTCATCGGCACGCATACGCACATCGCCACCGCCGATACGCGCATTCTGGCGGGAGGCACGGCGTACCAGACGGACTGCGGGATGACCGGGCCGTACGATTCGGTGATCGGTGTGGACAAGGAGGTTATTCTCCAGCGCTTCCTCACCGCCCTGCCGGTGCGCATGGAAGCGGCGCGGCACGGAGTCGAGCTGCACTCGGTGATCGTGAACGTGGACGAAGCGACCGGCCACGCGCGTGCCGTGCGGCGCCACACCATACAGGGAGATTAGCCAGTGGACCCCGCCAGCCCGATTGCCGACCTTGCCGCATTCGCGATCGAGGAGATCGGCGCGATTCTGTTCGGGATGGTGTTCTGGTTCCTGTGGCGGCAATCGCGGGTGGTGTATTTCGGGTTGTGGTCGGTGGCGTGGGGCCTGCGATCGGTGGCCGCGTTTTTCGGATTTGAACTGCTGCGGAGCGGCGCCACGGCCTGGCTCGCGCCCTATGCCACGTTTGAATTCGCCTTCGCCATCGTGCTGATTTCGGCGGCGCGCGCCGGGTTCGCTTCGGGGGCACGGGACTGGCGCACGGTGCTGCGGTTAATCGCCATCCTGCCCATTTTCGTGGCACTGGTGTACGCCTTGGGCGGATACTCGCGTCTGGAAGCGTATCACGCATCGAATGCCATGGTGCTGGGGGTGGTTTATTTTTACAACTACCTGTTATTGCGGCGCCGCGAGGGTATCGGGTTTCGCGTGTTTCGCTTTTCCCTGGTGATGCTGTCGGTGGCGTTCTTCGCCCATGCCGCGGTGTCCGTCTATTTGTTCGAACGCGGCGGCACGGCCATATGGACGGGCTACCTGCACCAGGAAAGTTATTACGATTTCGCCCTGCACTGTGTGCTGGCCTTTTCCGCCATGGCCATGTGGAGCGAGACGCAGATCGACCGCATTCGCGGCCTGACCTCGGAGTTAAACGGCCTGCGGCGCGCGCGCGAGCATGGCTCGGACCTGGACCATCTGACCGGGCTGTTGAACCAGGCGGCGCTGGCGCGCCGCGTGGAAGAGCCGGGCGAATACGAGGGCGTGGTCACGGTCTGCGACATGGACAATTTCAAGGATGTCAACGACCGCTTCGGGCACCTGGTGGGGGATGAGATCCTGCGCAATATCGGGCATCTGCTGCAAAACTCGATTCGCCATGAAGACGAAGCCTACCGCTGGGGCGGCGACGAGTTTGTGATTTTGTTTCGCAATCAGCGGCCGGAAGTGGCGCGCAAACGCATGGCCGAGCTGGAAGCCCGGCTGCGCGATTTTCGCGTCCGAGGCTTCGGCGTGCTGCCGATTTCGTTCAGTTGGGGAGTGACGGACGCCCGCGGCCGGGCCCTACGCGACGCACTCGACGAAGCCGACCGCGGCATGTACGAGAGCAAACGGGGGCGCGGCGTGGAGGGCGCCCGCGAACGCCCTCCGGTGTCTTGAAAGTCTCTACTTCACCCAGATGTAGAGATGGTAAGGCGAATTAGTGTCCGCGCTGGGTACGTTGTTATACTCGATCCCCAGAAAGGTCTGCCCCGGCGCCGTCGCCATGGGTATCTGGACGTCGATCTGCCAGAGACCGGCGCAGCAGGGCGACAGCCCCGAGAAAAGCACCCATTGTCCGTTGATGGGCTTTTCGGTAGAGTCGTCCACATAGCCGCTCCCAATCGCTACCCGCGGCGTTAACGGAGTGGTCGAGAATGGCGCAACGCCTAGCGGCAGCGCGCCATCGGCGGGCGGATTGTTGACCTGGCCCGAGCCCGTGGCATAAATCGTAATAATCGAGCCGCGCGCCGCTGCGTTTGTCTGGCTGTTGACGGTGTTATCCTGGTTGTCAACCGCGGCCTGGTAAAAAGTGTTGTTGTAAGACGTTCCCTGGCAGTTCAGACCGCCGGCGAAGATCGCGGGCGCTTCCGGGTTCATTTGCGCAATGCCGGCGCCGAAGACCTGCCCGGTGGAGGCTTGCTGCACAATGACATTCACCGGTCCGGTACTCGGCGCGTTCTGCGGGACCAGGAAATTAATCTGCGTCGGGGAAGCGTAGTAGACCGGCGCCAGGGTTCCGTTGAACAAGACCTGCATGTCGCCTAGAGTGGTCGGAACGGGGTATTGCCCGTTAAACTGCGTCGCGGCGCCGTTTCCCCAAGGGGGAAGGCTCGTCGCACCGCAGACCGTTGCGGCCCCAGTTCCAATCTTCGGGTACACGGTGGCGAACTCGCCCGGCGCCAGATAAGTGTTGAAGTAGAAACTCGCGCCATTCACGGCCAACAGCCCCTGGTAATAGATCGCCACGCGGTTGCTGGCGTCGGCCACAAACAGGTCGCCGTATTGATCCTGCGCCAGGGCCAGCGTGTTGGATTGCGCTTGCACGGTGCCGGTGGAGGCACTATTGAGTTGCAAGGTGTCGTACTTGGGATAGCGTACGGCGGTGCTTCCGCTGGTAACCCAAACCTCGCCCGTGGACGGGTTGACGTAGATGCCCTGCGGGGTACTCAAGTTGGGAAGTGTGAGGGCGGGATTGGCGTTCGCCTGAGGGGTCAAGGAGCTGTTTGGATCGGAGAAGATCAGGACGCGGTTGTTAACGGTATCCGCGACGTAAATCAGCCCGCTGGTATCGCAGGCGATATGGTGCGGAGAGTTCATCTTGTTGGTGGCGCTTCCGGTGGTGATGGTGACGAAGTCGGGTTGTCCGAAAACCTTGGTGGCGGCCCTTCCGTTATCCGTGCCGGCCTGGAAGGTGCCGTTGCCCGAAAATGGAATGTACAACACGCGGCTATCCCCGTAGTCGGAAACCACCAGGCCATTGGTCCCGGAGAACGCCAGCCCGTAGGGCGCCCTCATATTTCTGTCACTCGGGTCTTTGATTACGGTGGTAAAATTCTGCTGCCCCAATACGAGATCCGCCTGTTCCTGCACCGGTTTGTTGGGCCAACCGGCAAATGGCGCCGGGAAGCGGAGCACGCGGCCGTTGCCGGTGTCCGCCACATAGAGGTTGCCCTGCGGGTCCGTCAACACGCCGCGCGGATAGCAGAGGTTGCTATTGGTGGGTTGATTGGGATCGCCGGTCGGATAATTGCAAAGAGCGGTGTTAAAGTCCGGCTCGCCAATCACGATGTCGGCGAACCCGTTGGGTTGAAGCTTGCGGGCATCGTAGAATCCCAGCACGCGATGATTGTAGGGATCGGCCACGTAGAGATGAGGCACGCTCCCGGTGGTATCGAGCGCGATCCCGGCATCGAGTAAAATGCCGCCGGAACTGGTTTCCGCGAAGAAGTCGAATTCCTTGCCCTCGATCAGGTTGGGCTGGCCCATGGTCATTTTGTCCTGACCGAGCACGCGAGTGGCGTTGCCGAAGGTATCCGGCGTGGCGGTGGAAGGCGGTAACACGACTACGCGGTTATTACCGCTATCCACGACGAAAAGCTCGCCGGTGGAGGGCAGAATCGCCGCCGAAAACGGATTGCTGAATCCATTCGCACCCACCGGCGGTGTCAAAACCGTCGGGCTGGTATTGGCGTTGGCGTACTTGTTATGGAAGCTGCCGGACTGGCCGATCACCTGGCTGGCTTGGGGCGAAAACGTGGTGTTGGCATTTGGCCATTGCGCCATGGGAGGAAAGATCAGTATCCGGTTATAGCCGGTATCGGTCACGCCGATACTGCCATCGCTCAGAAAGAAGAGACCGCCGGGGAGGTACATATAGGTCTGGTCAACCAGGGCGGTGATTTGCGTGCTGGTCAGGTTCTGCGTCTGGGAACTCTCGATCACGCCCATGATCCGCGCCGCCGATTGATCGTTGCTGAACTGCCCGTTGCTGGGGGTGAACACCAAAACGCGGTTGAAGAAGTTGTTAGCGTTGGAGTCCGCATCCGTCACGTATAGATTTCCCGAGGCGTCGAAAGCGATCTGCGAAGGGATATCGAACTGGTTGGCAATCATCTGGCTGGCCATCTGGCTGGCATTGATGTTGGTTTGCAGACTGTTGAAATCCAACTGGCCGAGCTCCACGACGGCCTGCGGCGCGCTGCTGCCGGCGGTTAGAGAGGAAGCGGGGAATTCCAGAACGCGGCGATTGCCGGAATCGACCACCCACAGATTGCCGCTGGCGTCCAGGGCCAATCCGGCCGGAAAGCCCAAGTTGAGGCCGGTATTGCTCGGGGTTCCATTTGGATAATTGACCACCTTGGTGGTGAAGTTCGGCTGGCCGATAATCAAATCGGTGGTGGGATAATCGCGGTTCTGGGCGAACGGAGCGGGGTAGCGTACCACCCGGTCATTGCCGCTGTCGGCCACGTAAAGGTCGCCGGCCTTGGAAACAGCAATTCCCGAGGGATTGTTTAACAGGGTGGAGAATTGCGTCCCCGGGCCCAACGCTGCTGTTGAATACTTGTCGGTCTGGCCAATCACCAAGTCCGCCGGCTGGCCATTGCTGAAGCCCGCGGAATTCTTCCAGGCCAGTACGCGGTTGTTGTTAGTATCGCTGATGTATACGATGGGGGGCGAGACTGAGGTATCGAAGGCGATACTCCCAGGCCCCCACATTTCGCGGCCTTCCACCAGGTTGGGGTTTCCGGATTCGGCGTTCAGGGCTGGCTGTCCTACTGCGCGCGACGGCACGGTGTTCAGCGTCACCGGCGTCGACGTCGAAGACTGCCCGAACGCAGTGGCGGCGAGGATGAGGAAAGCAAACGCAACAATAAGCTTTTGTTTCATTGAGTTTCCAGGCTGGCGCACGCGGAAAGCGCTCTTCCTGAGAATAACAAATGGCAAAGTCGGCGCAACAGCCCATGGGTACTACCTGGGATGGTACCAGACGACCTTCGACGCGGCCGTGCGATGGCCTTTTGCTAGACTCAGTACTTGAGCTCGAACTCTCCCACGAAGTTGCGCGTCTGCGCCGTGAGTTACCTGAACACTACTCCCTTGGTATGGGGTATGTTGCATGGGCCCCAGCGCGGATTGTTCGCGCTCGATTTCCGCATTCCCTCCGAGTGTGCCGACCGCCTGGCCGGCGGGGCGGCCGATATCGGTATTGTTCCCACTTACGAACTCATGCGGCAGAACCTCGAGATCCTGCCAGGGGCGGGGATCGCTTGTCATGGGCCGGTGCGCAGCATCCTTCTGGTATCGGCGTGCCCGCCCGCGGAAATACGCACGCTGGCGGCCGATTCGAGTTCACGCACCTCGGTGCAACTAGCGCGGGTAGTGCTGGAACGCAAGTACGGCGCCCGTCCCGAGCTGTTTTCGCACCGGCCGGATCTGCCGGCCATGCTGCGGCGGGCCGATGCCGCGCTGATTATCGGCGATCCGGCCCTCGGCATCGATCCCGCCGGGCTTTCCTATCACGTGCTGGACCTGGGCGCGGAATGGGTGGAGATGACGGGGTATCCGATGGTGTTTGCGGTGTGGGCCGCGCGCACGGGGCTGGCGGCGCCGGAACTGGCCGAAGCATTCCGCGCTTCATGCCGGTACGGGGTGGAGCGCATCGAGGAGATTGTGAGTTGGGAAGCGCCGCGGCGCGGCTTTCCACCCGAACTGGTTCGCGAGTACTTGACGGCCAACGTGGTTCACGAATTGGGCGCCCGCGACTATCAAGGCATGCAGTTGTTTTTGAGCTGGGCGCGGGAGCTTGGGCCGCTGGAGGCCAGAGAGACCGCCGCGCCATCCGCGCCGGCTCCCGTTTGACCAAGGGCTGAGCCTTTCCTATACTGAAAAGAACGGCAATGTACTATATATTTCTGTTGGTCCACATCATCGTGTGTGTTTTCTTGATTATTGTGGTGTTGCTGCAAAGCGGGAAGGCAGCGGACCTGGCGGGTGCGTTCGGCGGCATGGGATCGCAGACGGCATTTGGCCCGCGCGGCTCTGCCTCCCTGTTATCGAAGGCCACCACGGTTTCGGCGGTGCTGTTTATGATCACGTCGCTATCGCTTTCGATCCTGGCGACGAAAAGTGCGGGTTTAGGAACGACGGTGCTGGAGGGCGCACCTGCCGGGAACGTTCCGGCGAAGAGCCAGCCGGTGCAGGCGCCGCGGCAGAACCCGACTCCGCAGCCGCAGACATTCCAGATACCTATTCCCCCGCCGGGTAAAGCCGCGGGGAAGCCGGTTCCAATTCAGATTCCGTTGAACCAGGCTCCGGCGGCACCGGCAAAAAAGTAGTAGCCACGCAGAACGCGGAGGTGGCGGAATTGGCAGACGCACTAGCTTGAGGTGCTAGCGGGAGCAATCTCGTGGGGGTTCAAGTCCCCCTCTCCGCACCAAATAAAATCAGTAGTTTATGGCCGTTCGCTGGAATTCAGCAAGCGGCCATTTCTTTGAACAGTACCAGAAGGGCCGGGTGATTACTGAGACCAACTCGGCCGTATGCCTGCTGGGTTTGTGCGCCACCCCGACTCGCGGCGCCGAACGACCGGACTCGGGTTGTTTTTGTCGCCCGCTACAACCCGTGGCCGAGCGCTGCGCGTCATCGCGGTAGGACTCGTCGGCGCCCACCATAGCGGTCAGGTGCGCCACAATTTCCCTCAGCGCTTCCGACTCCTTCTCGATCGAGCAGGTCGAGAGCAACAATGACCAGGTCCCAATGCTGGGCGAGCGCCAGATCGAGGCCGTTGCGCGGCGTCCGGCTTTCCAGCAAATCCATGATCAACAGCTTCGGCAGGCGTTCCTGTATAACGCTAGGAATCTTCTTACTAGAAGTCGCGGTGGGAACGGAATACCCCTGCTGCACGAGCAGTGCTTTCAGATACTGAGCCATCTGGCGGTCATCATCGAGCAGCAGGATGCTCGGACGGTTGGTCATGAGAGTTCCTTGTGGCCAACCATCACGCGCGCGACGGCGTCCAGCAAATCGTTCGCCTCAATGGGTTTGGCGAGCGACATTTGAGCGCCGAGCTGCTCCGCCGCACGAAGCAGGAAGCCTGCAAATTGGCCGGACACCGCGATAATTCGGAGTTGAGGCCGCAACCGGCGGAGGACCTGGATGGTTTCGATTCCCTCTTGCTCCGGCATCGCCAGGTCGAGGATCACCAGGTCGACTTGGGTAGTTTCGACCTTCCGCACAGCTTCTTTGCCATCCTCGGCCTCTAATATGTCGTAACCTACGCCCGCCAGCACGTCCCGCAGGAAGCTGCGTACTCCCGGCTCATCATCCGCCACCAGGATGGTGCCCGCCCGGCGGGGCGCGCCGAGCACTCCCCTCACTTTGCTTGCCAGCTCGTCTGGAGAAAACGGCTTTGCGAGATAGCGGCCGGTCAAATCCAGGCGATCTGCAATTGCGCGCTCGCTGTAGCCTGACATGAACACGACTTCCATGGCGGGCCGCAGCGGCTTGACGCGGTCGGCCAACTCGGGCCCCGTGATTCCCGGCATGGCAATGTCTGTCAGCAACAAGTGGATTGGACCGGCGTACCGTTCGCAGTGCAGCAGCGCTTCCCCGGGATTGGCCGCTTCCAGCACTCGATAACCGTAACTCCGAAGGACACTTCCAGCCATCTTGCGGAGCTGTTCCTGGTCTTCCACCACGAGGATTGTTTCTGTTCCTCGCAGTGACTCAAGTTCGGGCTCGGACTCCTGTTTCAGCCTTACTCCAGCCATAATCCGGGGAAGGTAAATCGTAAACGCAGTTCCTTTTCCCGGTTCGCTGTAGGTCCAGATCGATCCGCCGCTTTGCTTGACGATGCCGTAGACGGTGGCCAGGCCCAACCCCGTACCTTCGCCGGGCTTCTTGGTCGTATAGAAGGGCTCGAAGAGGTGGGACATTACGTCTTTCGTCATACCGATACCGGTGTCGCTAACCCTCAGTTGTACGTAAGGGCCTGGCCGCATTTCCGGGTGTTGCTCCGTGTAGGCGTCATCCAAATCGACATTCCGGGTTTCGATCAGCAGCGTTCCACCGTTCGGCATAGCATCGCGCGCGTTGACCGCCAAATTCATCAGGACCTGGTGCAGTTGTCCGGGATCCGCCAGCACGTGACCCAAGAGGGGGCTGAGAGTGGATTTCAGTTGAATATCTTCACCGATCACCCTGTTTAGCATCCTCTCGACCTCAGCGATGACGTCATTCAGGTTTACCTCGGCGGGCTGGGTAACCTGTTTGCGGCTCAAGAGCAACAGTTGTCTGGTCAACTCGGCGGCACGCTGGCCGGCCTTTCGGATCTCATCCGCCATTTTGTATAGTGGGTCGGCGGGTGTTAACTGTTTGAGCAGCAGATCGCCATACCCGTTGATCACGGTGAGCAGGTTATTGAAATCGTGCGCCACACCTCCCGCCAGCCGCCCGATGCTCTCCAGCTTTTGAGCCTGTTGGAGTTGTTCCCGAAGCTTAAGCTGTTCCTCCTCGGCCAGCCTGCGCTCGGTGATGTCCGACCACGCGCCAACAGCTCCTACCGGCTGGCCCGTCTCATCGTGGATCAGCCGCGTTTCGCACCTGAACCAACGGTAGTGGCCGTCTGCATGCCGGAACCGCAGGTCTCGTGCCCTGTCGCTGCGGCTGAACAGCTCGGCGAGCGTCGGTGCCGTGACACCATCCAAGTCTTCCGGGTGAATCTTTTCCAGCCACCAGTCCGGGCCGATGGCGGCCTCCAGCGGATAGCCCAGAATCTCCCGCAAGTTGTCGCTAATCCAACTGACACCCTGGACTTCATCTGGCGTTAATGCCAACGTGAAAAGAACGGCGGGGCTGGAAGCGACCACATCCCGCAAATGCTGTTGAGCCCGGCGGAACTGCTCTTCCAATTGCCTGCGTTCCGTGATGTCGAGAAACGTGACGACGGCGCCGGCCACCTTCCCGTCGCGGCAGATCGGGTGCGACCAGTACTCGGCTGGAAAGCTGGTGCCGTCCGCACGCCAGAGAACCTCGTCGTCGACATGAGAGGCCTGGTTCTGCAAAAACCTGAGAAAGATTCTGCACTCCTCTACGGGATACGGAGCTCCGTCTTTTCGGGTGTGGTGCATCAGGTCGTGCATGTTCCTTCCCAAGAAATGGCTCGGATCCCCGTAGCCCAGCAGACGGGCACACGCCGGGTTGGCGAAGGTGCAGCGGCCTTGCAAGTCAATCCCGTAAATCGCTTCGGCGGTTGAATCGAGCAGAAGCCGGATGTGTTCTTCGCGTTCGCGCAGGGTTTGGTTAGCCCGGTTATGTTCAATCCCAAGGGCAATTTGGTGGGCGACCGAGCCGATGGCTTCCACGGCCGCGGTGCCGACCGGGTGGCGAGCGAAGATTTCCATCGATCCAAGCAGGCGGTCGTCGACCATGAGCGGGTAGGCGGCGAAGCCAACCATGTTCTCGGGTCCTGCCCAGTCCCTACCGCGGATTCGAAGATCGGTGAGCACGTCAATGGCAATATGGGGCGCGCGCTCCTGGCTAATTCGCCCCATTTTGAACTGGTCCAAGGGCACTTTGCTGCGGGCTCCTTCAATGTGGGCGTCGAGTCCCGCGCTCGCCCTGAGCTCCAAGACATTCTCTGTCTCGTTAATGATCCAGATGCAGACGGCAGCCACGTCCAAATGCCGCACCAGAGCCTCAGCGCACAGTTGCAGGAGTCCGTGGAGCGTGTCGCTGCGGGTCAGCGCCGTGCCCACCTCGCCGATCAGGGAGCCCCGCGGAGTCGACCCTGAATGATCTGCGTTGCCGGCCTTGGTATACTCGAAGCCCGGGATATCCTGTGTCGGCGTGACGTCAGAAATCGCGGGGCTATTGTCTCGGTGATCCTGCATGTATCTCAGATGGAAGCGTCGAACAGATTCGGCGACAACTCTTAATTCAAGTATTGTGGAGTTTGGATTGCGCGTCTTTTCGTTTCTTCCTGAGGATTTTGGAATCTTTGGAATAACTGGCGGTGCAAGACTGCCATGGTAACGCAGCAGGACAAGCGCATGGTTCTAATGGGGGCTGACGACCCGCTGCCCTCGAAGTACTTTTGGTTTGAAGGAGATGGCTACTGGATCTACGCGGCTGAACAACCACGCAGCACGTGGCGTGAACATACCCTTGACTGCGTGCGGGTCAGCATTGGACTGGAGGCCCGCGCGTACATAGAGTGGCGGACGAGATCCGGGTCTCCCGGCCACCGCGAAGTGAGCGGAAATGGCGTTGCCATCATCCCGCCGGGGGAACCAAGTCGGACGCTGTGGCTGCGCCGCGCGATTCTCGTCTCGATCTTTCTCAGCAAGTCATTTCTTTCGGCTACCGGCCGGGCCTTGCACGAGACTCGCTTCGACCTGGAACCTGTACACCTCGCACGTGATCCACTAATCGAGGAATTAGGACGCGCTTTGTATCGCGAATGCGAAATGCAGGAGCTTTACAAGCCCTTCGCCAATTCAGTAGCCGAAGTGCTGGCAACGCATCTGTTGCGTAACTACAACGCCAGTGCGGAGTTGTTGTCCGACTTTGGTATCGGACTCGGGCCAGCGCGCAACCGTAGAGTTCGCAAATACATTGAGCAGTCTCTCGAACGGGATCTTTCTATCGGCGCGCTTGCCAAGGTCGCCGGATTGAGCCCCAGCTACTTCGCCGAGATGTTCCGGCAGACGACGGGTTTCACTCCGCATCAGTACGTCTGCCACCGGAGGGTGGACCGGGCCCGGCAGTTGCTCACGGATAGAGACCTACCGCTCGCCGAGGTGGCGCATCGCTGTGGCTTCACGAGCCAGAGTCAATTCACCACGGTCTTTCACCGGTTCACCGGCGTCACGCCGGGGCGATTTCGATCCGAGTATGCAACTTCCTGACAAAGCGTTGCTGGCTTATCTGGCCCGCTCGACGCCCAACTCTTGCAATGTAACCCCTGCAAGAAGTCCCTCTTGGCATTAACGGTCGGACGCGCCGCGCGTTTTCTTGCCGTGGCCTATTTGGGCCGTCGTTATAGCCAGCGAATGATCAGCTTTTTCTCGCGGTACTATCAGCCACTGCTGTATGTCCTGGTCGCGCTGGCCGCGACGGCCGGCATCGGCGCCCTAATCTACTTCGCACGGCGCCGATTCGCGGCACAGCGTCAAGGGGGGCGCGATAGCGGCTCGACACAAACCAGCCGGGCGGAGTGAACCGCCACAGTGACTGGCCGGGCAGTAGCCCCTCCGAGATGTTCAACTGCCGCTATCGGAGTGGAAGCTCATGTGCTCTGTGTGGAGAGGTCGATTCACAGGCTGGTGACGCGAGTGCCGATCCGATTCCCTCTGTACGCTCTTGTCTTTCGGGTCGGTGGCTCAGGCCGTTGCGCTTCCACCCGCAGCCATGCTGCTTCGAAACGCCGCGACGGCGTGAGGCGCGCCCGGGCGCTCGTTTCAAGCGCCCGGGTCTTAACCTTAGGTCGGACGATGTTGCTGTCGAACGCGGAAAACGATCCGGAACCCAACTTGCTGCCGGTCCACGGAAGTTTGGCGAAGACGAGCAACAATCGGCAAGGCCGCCGGTTCGGAGCCCATCGCCGCCGTTGCAAAGGAGAATAGGGCAATGACAACCAGTTGGCCGGGGAGCGGGTATGAGCCGGCGGCCACGGCTTTGGCCGATGAAGTGGCGGGGCGGCGCCGCGTGCGCTAACGTGTTCTCGTGGAGGTCCGTCCCGGGCCTCGACAAGGGGAGAGTACCTTATGAAAGTCTATGAATTAATGGGGCCCAAGCTTGTCACCGTCAGCCCCAAGACGCCGTTGCGCGAGATTCTACCGCTTATGCTGCGCCACCATCTGAACGACATTCTGATCGTAGACGGCGAGCAGCGGCTTGCAGGCATTGTCACATACTCCGACCTATGTCGTAAGTTGCTCCCAAGTGAAGGGGAATTAATGGAACATGAAGAGTACATTATGACCCCTCAGTCGATGGAAGATCGTATTAGAGACATCGTTAGCGTTCCGGTTGACCAGATCATGACGAGAAACGTCACCACGGTGTCCCCTGATCTTGAGGTACTTCAAGCTGGCGCGACAATGCTTGCCCACCGCGTCAAGCAATTGCCGGTTGTGCAAGACGATACGGTAATTGGAATCATCAGTCACACCGACATTGGTTGGGGCCTGATGATGCTATATGCCGAATGCATGAAAGGTTGAAGGGGGATGCCGATCGAAGGACGCGCTCGCCGGTTCAAATACTGAGCACCGGGCATGCGGACTCGCGAATCAAAGCGTAGGAATGCGTCCGCAAGCGTCCCATTTTCCGCGGGTGCGAGGCTCGACCGATGATCAGAAGGTCCGCCCGGCTGTCCTCCACCACGGAGCGGACAACGGTCACCACGCTCCCGGTCTCTACTCGAACCGTGGCTTCCGGCATGCGCGAGCCCTCGAGCACTTTGGAAATCCTGGCGTGCGTATCCCCAATGAGGGTCTTTCGCGTTTCGAGATGGAACTCCAAGGCTGGAATGGCGTGAACGACGACGAGGCGCGCCTGAAGATCCGAGACCAGGCCGGCGGCCCACTTCAGAATCAGGTCGCCGTCTAGAGTCTGATCGACCGCACAGACGATTACCTTAGGTATGATGGAGACCGCTGAGCGCCCGCCCATTAGATGCGAACTTGTCCAAACAGGACACTTGACATCGTGAAGGACCTTGGCAGTCACCGAGCCCAGGAGGTATCGACGAAATGCCGTGCAACCTCGAGTCGGCATCATCACCAGCCCGACTCGCTCAGCGGTGCAATATGCCGTGATGGTTTCGGCCGGATCTCCTTCGTCGACAATACGCTTTACGGCCATACCCCTGAATTCGTCCGTGAAGGAGCGATGCAGCGAGTTGCAGGTCACTTCCTTTTGGTGAGCCAGCACTTCCTCCAGCATCGCGGTGCTGCCGAATGCGGCAAATGCCATGTTGAGGGGAGACATTACATGGAGTAAGGTGATCTTGGAGTTAAAATGACGGGCAACGCCCGCGGCATAATGGGCCACGTCAACACAAAGTGGCGAAAAGTCGGTTGGCAGAAGGATCTCCGGCAGCGAGCGCATTTTGTCTTCTCGCATTTCATGATAGAGCAACTCGAAAGCCATCCGCGGCCGGCGTCCTGAAAAACAGTGATCGGCCAACCGATTGCACTGAGCAACTGTGAGGTACCCGGGCATCACGGAAGCCTGGCCTCGAAAGGACAATGCCAGCATGTTCACCATAGCGAAGATTCTGTTGCCGATAGACTTCTCGCCGCGCTCGACTGAGGCCGCAGACGCTGCCGCGGCAGTGGCCGAACGCTTCGGTTCTGAGATCGTTCTGCTCCACATCCTGGCTCCAGGTTTCAATCCGCCGCTCCCGACTTCAGCCCAGATCAAGCTGCTGCATGGCTTTGCAAGGGAAGAGGCCGAGGAGAAAATGAATGAATTCCGATCAAAGGAATGGCGCCACCTTGCGGTGAAGCGTGTCCTCGAGGAAGGTGCGGACCCGGCAAGGAAGATTGTGGAGTATGCCAGTTCGGAACACGTCGATTTGATCATGATGCCCACTCATGGGTACGGCCCGTTTCGGCGCCTGCTCATCGGTTCAGTAACGGCAAAGGTCCTCCACGATGCAAGCTGTCTTGTCTGGACGGCAGCTCATACACCGGATATGGCGTCTGGTGTGCCGGCACAACCTCGCCGAATTGCCTGTGCTGTCGATCTTGGACCGCAAAGCAGGAGCATTTTGGGCTGGGCGAGCCAGCTGTGCTGGGAGTTTGGCGCGCCGCTCAGCCTGATTCACGTGGTTCCCTCGCTCGATCCCCGTTTGCAGGATTACGGCTTGTCGCCGGAATGGAGAGGCTACGTCATCAACGAGGCTAAAGCTGAACTCGCACGGCTGCTGGAGACCGCCGGAGCCAATGGCGACATTCACATTGAAATCGGTCCGATTGTCGGCGCGGTAACCGACGCAGCCAGGGAAGTGCGAGCCGATCTCCTGGTCATCGGGCGAAGTAATCATCATGGCATTGCAGGACGTCTACCCACGAACGCCTATGCCATCATCCGTGAGTCGCCGTGCCCCGTGCTCGGTGTCTGAATGTTGGACTATCGTTCATAGATTCAATGGGTTCCGCCGACTGTCATACTCTTGCAGGCGGCTGCCGAACGCGCCGACAAACCCGATGCAAGCGCTTCTTCCACCAAAACCTGACTTCATTCTCACGACTGCAATCTTCAAGTCCAGTAACCTCATATTTCAAGAGGTCCGCAGCCATTTTGATAGGTGAGCATCCTAGAATGGCTTGGTTACAGCGATGGAATGGGAGCTTTTGTGAGGAGATGAGGCATCAAGATGAGTTGCAACAACATCATCGTTTTGGATGGGCGGGAGGCGAACTCTTTCGCCCGATCTTCGCGCGGCTTTTCGGTACTGCCGTCCAAGGCCATGCTCAGGGACCATGGCGCCGTCACTGCGATCGAGCCCTTGGTTGCACTGGATCATGCCGCCGGCACGGAACAAGAGGGTTTCGAAGGCATCGTGGGACGCAGCGCGGCTCTGCGTAAAGTGCTGGATCGACTTCAAACCGTGGCGCCGACGGATTCCACAGTCCTCATCGAAGGGGAGACTGGGACCGGCAAGGAATTGATCGCACGCGCCATTCACGCCCACAGCGGGCGGCGCGCTGGCGCTTTCGTTAAGATGAACTGCGCGGCCATTCCGCGGGAACTGCTCGAAAGTGAGGTCTTCGGACACGAAAAAGGCGCTTTCACGGGGGCGGTGGCGCGAAAGATCGGCCGTTTCGAGGCGGCCGACCACGGCACGCTGTTCATGGATGAGATCGGCGACATGCCGCTCGATCTACAGGTGAAGCTGCTGCGCGTCCTGCAGGAGCAGGAGTTCGAAAGGCTTGGCGGCACGATTACACAACGTGTCAACGTTCGAGTAGTGGCCGCCACGAATCAAGACCTGGACCGCCTTATTTCCGAAAAGCTGTTCAGAAGCGATCTTTACTACCGGCTCAATGTGTTTCCGATTCTCATTCCCCCACTGCGCGAGAGGCGTGATGACATCCCCTTATTAGTGGCACATTTCGTGCGCACCTATGCACAGCGGATGAACAAGCATATCGAAAAGATTCCCTCGGAGGCGATGGAGGCGCTGCTGGACCATGACTGGCCAGGGAACATTCGGGAATTGCAGAACTTTGTGGAACGCTCGGTGATCCTGACCAGTGGCCACGTCCTGAATCCGCCGATACCGGAACTATTTAAGAGGAGAAGCGTTGCCACACCGATCACACTGAAGGAATGCGAGCGCGAACATATTCTGAAGGCCGTTGAGGCTGCCAATTGGGTGATCGCCGGGCCGCATGGCGCGGCCGCGCGGCTCGGAATTGCGCGGTCGACACTCATGTACCGGATGCGGAAGCTAGCGATAACGAACGAGCGGCCTTTGCCCGTTGCATAAGATTTTAGGGAAAAAAGCAGGCCACGGGTCTCAAAATGCACGACAGAGCAGCGCGGAATGTCTGTGACCAGCTCGCCGCGACATACCCGGTTCGGCCGCCCCCCGCCGGCAAGAGGCGACCGTCCGAGTTTGTAACGTCAGCTTCCCTAGATCGGAACCGTCAGCACCGGACCGGGGCCGAGTTGGATCACCCGATAAGTGGTGGAACCAAACACCTCAAGATCCAGCGAATTGCGTCCCCGCACTCCGGTGACAATCAGGTCTGCCTGCGTCTCCGCGGCAAACTTGAGGATCTCCTGATATGCCTTACCCAGGCGCACCTCCAAGTGAGTGTTCGGGGAGCGGACGGCACCAGGTGGAAACAGCTTTTCAAGATTCTCGATTACGGCGTCCGTTTCCTGGGCAACGTCCGCCGACTTGGAGACGTTATCCAGTACGTGTAAGACAGTGACCTCGGCATGGTAGACATCCGCGGCCGACAGTGAATATTCCAAGGCGCGTCTTGAGTGCGCCGAGAAATCGACGCAGCAGAGGATTCGCCGGATGGGGACGGGCTCACCGGTCGCACTCTGATTGCCGGAACCCGGCGCCGGTGGGCGGACGGCCAACACAGGGCAGGAAGCGTGTCGCAAGACGCGTTCCGTAACCGATCCTAACATCAAGCGATCAATGCCGCGCCGGCCGTGGGCCCCCAATACAATCAAACTTATTGCCCGCTCTCGGGCCAAGCACAGAATTGTATCCGCTACCAGGCCCTCCTTGACGACGCATTCGACCTGAATGCCGCTGGATGTGTCTACCAACCGTTGCAGCTCCTGCCGGGCATTGGCTATTTGCGTCTCCCGAAATTGCTCGTAAAGTTCCAAAGAGGGCGCATACAGAGCGCTGACATACTGTTCGGGTTCAACGGTGTGCTGCACAACGAGTGTGGCGCCATAGCACCCGGCGATCGATTGCGCATAACGGTAAGCCTTTGCTGAGGCTTGCGAGAAATCTACCGGACACAGAATCCGCTCGATCCGCGTGCTGGTCCCTTTGAGTGCTTCAACGTTCTTCACTGGATCCATTTGGAATCCTCCTTCCGAGTTCCTTTGGCGACGGGATCTGAGAGGCGTCCCATCCGCCGCCTAGCGCTTTGATCAACTGCACGCTTGCAACCATTTGTTGCATGCGAAAAGTCACTGCCGCTTGCTGGCCGGCCAGCAAAGCTGTCTGAGCGGCGAGCACATTCAGGTAGGGGTCGATGCCGGCCTTGTAGCGGACATTGGCTACTTGGAGGTTCCTCCAGGCTGATTCGACCGCGGAATCTTGCTGCTCGATAACTTGTTTAAGGGTACTAAGAGCCGCCAGGTTGTCTTCGACCTGTTGGAAGGCTGTCAACACGGTCTGCCGGTAATTAGCGACGGTTTGATCGTAGGATGCCTGGAACTGTTGAACCGTGGCCTTGCGCAATCCCCCATCGAAGATCGTCTGCGCCAGACTCGGGCCCACGGACCAGACCCGGCTCGGCCATTCAAGCCAGTTCGCAATCGAGAGGCTCTGCAGTCCTGCGGACGCGCTCAATGTGATTGCGGGAAAGAAGGCTGTCCGGGCTAGGTCGATCTGCGCATTCGCCTGGGCCACCGCACGTTCGGCCGCGGCGATATCGGGGCGCCGCTCCAAGAGCTCGGCGGGAAGACCGACCGGAATCGACGGAGGACTGGCCATTATTGACTCCACGGGAACGGTAAACGTCGAGGCAGGTTGGCCCGCCAGAAGCGCGATCGAATGTTCATACTGAGCGCGGAGGACCCCGAGATTTGTGTCTTGCGCTAGCGTGGCTTTCAATTGGGACTCCGCCTGCGCGACGGCTTCATCGTCGCAGACTCCGGCCTTCGATAAGTTGCGCGTCAGCTCGAGGGCTTCCTGATAGGCGCCCACCGTGGAGTCAAGTAACTTTTTCAGCGAATCCTGCGCGCGGAGCTCGTAGTAATCGACGGCGAGCTCGGCTTGGGCGGACAGGCGAACATTCTGCAAATCCGCCACAGTGGCCTGTGCCGCAAACGAGTTCGCGCTTGCCGTGGCTCGAATCCGCCCCCAGAGATCCGGTTCCCAAGACGCTTCGAACGGTAAGGAATAGTTCGTATAAGTGATACCGAGCGGCTTTCCGAATCCGGTGGACAAACGTGAATTTGTAATGCTGGGGTCGCCGGCGACCGTCGGGAGATACTGTGCCCGCGCTTGCCGGATCATGGCTCGGGCGGCCAGGACATTGGCTGCCGCCGCGGCGATATTTTGGTTGGAAACTTCGACTCTCTCCTCGAGTTCGTTCAACCGGGCGTCGCTGAACTTCTCCCACCACTTGCCGCGCGCAGCATCGTCACGCGGTTGCCCCGGCTTCCAATCGCCGTCCATATTCGGTGCTCCGAGTTCTTTGTAGGCGGGTGGAACCGGCACCGCAGGCCTCGTGTATTTTGGGCCGATGCTGCACGCCGTCAGCAGCGCGCCGGCGATCGCAAGTGCGGCGCTTGCCCGGCGTGAAGCGATCTTGGATGAGATCCCGGCCATAGCTCACTCACCGATATACACATCGACCAGTTGACCTGGATACAGTTTGAGATCTTTGGGCATCTCAAGCCGGAAGATTACCGGCAGTACCCTGACATCGACCTGTTCCAGTCTTTGATCGGAGAGCTCGATTTTTGGAGAGATGAACGGCTGCATTCTGACATACTCAAGCCGGATTTTGACGTTGGCACCCCGTACCGACATCTGGGCTTTCATCTTCGCCGGATCTGGAAGCCGCGGCACCAGGATTTCGTCAACGTAACAGCGCACATTCAGGCGCGCATGAGGACTTCCCAGCATAACCACCGGGGTCATTCCCTGGGTATAGGTATCGTAGGCGCCTTGCGTTGAAACGAAGCTCCCGACAGTTGGGCTGATTGCCAATACGATCCCGTCTTTGGGTGCTCGAATGGTGTACTTGGAAAGCACCGCGCTGGCGGATAAGTAGGATTTGTATAAAGCGTTGTACTGTCTTTCCTGGTTATTGATGTCGTAAATCCAGGCGCCCGCTTTAGTCAGGTCGCGTTGCTTCCCGGCCACTGCCAGGTTGGCTCGCGCCGTTGCGACCGCGTTCACGGCGCTATCCAATGCGTCTTTACTGATCGATTTCGGATTCAGATCGTAGGCGGCCTGTTGTTTATCCGATTCATCCTGAGCGGTTTTCAAGGCCACCTGGCTGGCCGCGACTTGAGCCTCCGCCACGTCAAGAGTTTCTTTCCGGGGCTGAGCCCTCAACTCTGCCAAGAGCATTGAAGCGGCCTGGGCTTGCGATTCCAATTGCTCGACGGTGGCCCTCTGTATTGAGTCATCGATCAGCAACAGAACCGTCCCCTTCTTGACCTCCTGGCCCTCTGCCACCAAAATCTGCTTTACTGTGCCCGGCACCTCCGGATACACGTTGATGTTTTCTCCGCTCGCCTGATCGCTTTCCAGAATGCCGTTCGCATAAATCCCATTCGCATAGGGATTGGCGGCCGGATTGAAAGCCGGCGGCAATGGGGGTTGGGTGACGCCAGACAAATAGGCCAGCGCGCATCCTCCGAGCAGACCGGCTATCGAAAGCGCGAATAGCAGCTTTCTCACGCGCAACCTCCTTTCACAGTCCCAGTTAGCACGCCGTCCGCCATCGTTAAGATCCGCGTGGCGAACTGGCTGATTCTGTCGTCGTGGGTGACGATCAGAATGCACCGCTTGTCATTGAGTACGTTCTGCTTCACAAAGCCAACGATGGCCTGGCCGGTATCGCCGTCCAACGAGGCGGTTGGCTCGTCCATAATCAGAATTTCCGGCTGTCCCGCAATCGCCCTGGCGATCGCCACACGCTGCTGCTCTCCGCCACTCAGTTTCACCGGCGGAAGCCCGGCGCGCCCTTTCAAGCCGACGATGTCCAGATACTTGGTGGCCTCGACGATCGCTTCGCTCCAGTCTTTTCGCTTGAGAATCAGGGGAATCGCCACGTTCTCAGCGGTGCTCAACCGGGGGAAGAGATGAAAATCCTGAAATACGAACCCAATCTTGTGAAGGCGCAAATCAGCAAGCTTGTCGCCGCCAAGATTCCAGATATCGGATCCCTCCACGGAAACGCTACCGGAGTCCGGCCGAAGAATCCCTGAGAGCACACTCAATAATGTCGTCTTGCCGCTCCCCGATGGCCCCACAATATACAGCATTTCGCCAAAATAGGCCTCTACGCTGACGCCTCTGAGGGCCTGCGTTCTGGCCTCGCCATCCCCGAACCACTTGACCACGTTCGTTGCTCTGATCGCTGGATTTGGCATATCACCCTCGGAAAATATCGAACGGCTCGATCCGCAACACCTTTCGAACACCGAAATAACTGGAGATTGCGGCGATGATCACGACCATTACAAAGGCGAGCCCTAAGTTCCAATAGGTAATCAGCGCGGCATAGTCCGGAAGCCTCAGCCTCGCGAGCCTGATTAAAACCACGCACATGCCAATCCCCAAACCATAGCCCGTCAGGGCAGTGAAGCTCGTCTGGAATAGAATCATGAGGATCAACTCGCGGCTTTTTGCGCCGATCGCCTTCAGCGCGCCGAACTTGTCGAGGTTCTCCAAGACAAACGTGTAAAAGGTCTGGCCGGAAATCGAGAGGCCGACGATAAAACTCATCACGGTCATGATGAGGAGGTTGGTCCCCATACCAGTCTGGTAAATGTAAAAGTTGGTGATCCGATCGATGAACTCATCCTTCGTCAATGCCAGGTAGCCAAGCGCGCTTGCCTGTTGCTTGATGTGGACTGCATCTGCGGGGCTTTTCGGCTCGACGAGAACATAGGAAATCGTGAACCGCGGGTTCGGAAGGTATTGCAGCGCTCGTTCGTATGTTGTGTAAAGCGTCGGAACACCGAAAAGGCCACTGCTGGCAACCTTAGCGATGCCTACAATGACTCCCCGGTGATCGTTTACCTGGAATTCCGTTCCCACATGAGGATTGCCCAGTTTGGGGAATTCGGGGTCCTTGACCACAATGAAAGCGTTCTCGCCATAGATGTCTTCGATCTTTCCCTGAATGAGTTGCGGCCGGCCGAACAGGCTTGTGTCGTCGAGCCCGACCACCGTCACTGACTGGTAGACGCCGTCAGTTAGCTTCACGAGAGCTCCGCCGGTGTATACCGGGACCGCGTAGCTGACGCCTTGCATGCTCCGGACGGCATCCAGTACGTAATCCGGCATGCCGATCGTGTTTGCGACCGTTTGGACGGCCGGATCCATGACCCACATAGACGCGCCCAGGTTAAGCACCGTCGCGGATGCACGCTTCATGGTACCGGCGAACATTGCAGTCATCTGGATTATCAGAAAGACGGCGAACGTGATACCGACAAGCAGCGCGGAAAACTTCGCCTTGTCGTTGATCAGCAGCTTGTAAGCGAGCTTGACAATCCCGGTCACAAACGTCTCTTTCGTAGAACGAGCTTCATAACGTCAGTCGGCTTTTGGCCGCAATTGGCTACGGAACTCGCGCCCAAGTGCCGCCAAGACGGAGACGATCACAGGTCCCAGCAAAATGCCCAGCGCGCCAAAAGCGCTGGTGCCTCCCAACACAGAGAGCGCGATGAGCAGTGGCGGCTCGCGGAGCCGTGTGCCTAACATTCGCGGAAGCAGCAACAGCGCCACCGCCTCTTGCCCGGCTAAGCACACTACACCGACCACTGCCGCTTTAACATAGGCTCCGTGAATCGCCAAGATGACCGCAACGGGCAGCCAGACGGCCGCGGCGCCGATGAGGGGAATCATGGATGCGAGTCCTGCTAATGCGCCCCACATAGCAGGTGACCCAACGCCGGCAATCCAAAAGATGATTCCGAATAACATGGCCTGTACCGCGCCTCCAGCGAGAATACCGTCCACGTTCGCCACGATCGCGTCTCGAATGGTGGTGAGAATTCTGTTGGTCACAGAAGTGTCGAGTGGGACCATCGCGGTCAATTGCGCCAGCCAGCCTTGGCCATACGCCAACAGCACATAGAGAAATAGCACTGCCAGTGCGCCTGTGAAAAGACCTCCCGCAACTTGGTTGACGTCCGCCACCGCTTGTTGAATGGCGTGACGATCGATCGAGGCACCGGCGGTCAGCCGCTCCCCTGCGCGCAAAATGGCGTCAAAAGCACCGGATTTGATCTCACGCTTCATTGCCAAGCCCGCGAGCAGAATAATCGTCACAACCGGTCCTACAGCAACCAGTGTCGTAATCAAAGCTGCCACCGAAGAGCGCTTTACGAGGCGGCTGGCGCGCCTCTGCAGCGGATCTAGAACTACGGCCAGAATTGCAGCCAGCACTAATGCGGCCAGAAATGGCCGCGCCATTCGATACGCGGCAGGCAACAAGGCCAATATGGCGATGCCGAGGACCAGCAGTCCAACTTTGCGACTGTCTCTCAAACCGACGGGCTCGAGAGCGTTCGGATTCAGAGGTGTTCCCGGTGCCGGAGGAGTCATCGAATCCGAACCTCACTTAGACGCAGCTAATGTCAAACCGAGATATGCCACGATTTCATATTTGTAGAGCATTCTATTTTCTCCGAGGTGTCTTAGGTCTGACAGCCACCGCTGGTCGGCGCCGAGGCGAGCGGCAGGCGGGCCCAATGAGCCCCGTCGAGCCGCTCCCAAGGCATCAATGTGATTGGGTCCAGGGGCAGAAGCGATTCGAGCCTCCTGACGTCCCTCGCTCTATGAAGCAGCGGCAATGTCGGCGCGCGCATGCTGCAATGCGGCCTTGATTTCGCCGATGGCTGCAAGCACTCCGCGGTGCAGCTCGTTAAAGACGGCTTCGTTCGCTTGCTTCAAGGCTTGCAACTTCTTCTGGGCGGCATCATGCTTGGCGTGCAAGTCCGCCACTTTCGCCTGAACGGCGGCCGTCGCAGCTGCCTTCTTCCCGGCCGCCGTATCGAAAGCCGTGTCGATGCGCGCCTTCCATTCGACGAGTTCTGCCTCCAGACTCGCGATTAGGGCGTGCCGCGCAGAGTCGTATTCTGCGCGACTAACTTTGGCCTTCGCCTCCGCCACAGCCTTTCCGTCCGCGGTCGCGTGCTTCAACTCCGCGTCGATCGACTGAATGCTCGTGTGGAGTCGCTTCAGGTGCTTTTCGATCTCGCTCTGCTCCTCTTTGCGTGTCGCATCGAGGTTCTTGGTCAGTTCGGTGATACGAGCCACGGTTTTGGCCTTGGCTTCGTCGGTCTGTGTTCTCAATTCAGCGCGGAGCTTGTTGACATCCGCGGTGGTGGCGTCGATTTGTTTTTGCACCTTCGCCATCGAGTCATGAAAGGCCTTTGTTGCGGTCTCACAATCGGCTGACGCTTTGGCCTTCGATCGCTGGATTTCGGGAATCATGGAATCTCCTTCAAGTCTTTCTAAAGCAAATCGCAGGCCAAACGCCGACGCTTGGCCCACAACCTTATTTAGCCTGCCGAGAGCAAAGCATTCTCAGGCCGTTAGTGTCCGACATTGACGGGGCCGCCGTTGGGCAGGCCGGCTTCTGGGCTCAGTGTCCAACACTTCGTCACGCCGCTGTGCGCAAACTGCGCGGCGCCGCTTGTCCAGGATCTCTCGCCCCTGGAGTGGAAGCCGTGTTCTCAATGCGGGGGTTCGTTTGAAGTGTCACTTGATTGGGTGACCTCGAACACATTGGGCAAAACGCTGATGAGTGCTCTTGGCGTGGTTGTGTGAAACGGACCTGTGAGTGGCCGCTCCGCCGGGCTTCTGCTTAGCGTCTCACAGGGTCAACCTATCGCTCTCAATGCACAAGCGAACTGGCTAGGTTCCCTATTCGGCGAGAGACTGGAAACCTTCAAACACTCGTGCGGTAGCCAGCCCAAAGATGAAGCCGCCGACGTGAGCCATATAAGCTACGCCACCTGTATCGACACCTGCCACGGCGCCGACCTGACTAAAGAGCTGAATGAGAAACCAGAGTCCGATTAAGAGTGCCGCGGGAATCACAGTAATCCGCGCAAACCAGCCCAAAAACAGTACAGTTTTTATCCGATCGCGGGGGTACGTGACCAGAAACGCGCCCATCACACCAGCAATTGCGCCGCTGGCGCCCAGATTGGGAACGGTGGAGTGGGGCATCGCCACGATTTGCGCAGTCGAAGCCACCAGACCGCTGAGCAGGTAAAACGCTAGATAACGTACCGGGCCCATCGCATCTTCGACTTCCGGGCCAAATGCCCATAAGAACACCATATTGCCCAAGATGTGCATCCAGCCGCCCTGCATGAACATCGCCGTCAAGAGGGTAATCCAGTGCCGGCCCGCCACAACATCGGCGGGGATCACTGACCACTGTTTTACAAATGCATCGCCGCCGATCAGCTCCAACAGAAAGACGAGCGCGTTCACGACGATGATTGTGGTCGTCATGACGGCGAAACGACTCGGCCGCCGAGATGCATCCGACAGTGGGATCATGCCACCCATGCTGTTTGCCTTTCTTTCTCCGGACAAACACTCGCCTCAGCGCGACGCTGCCCCGGACTTGTTCGCCACTCACAACTCCGCACTGAATTCTCCCATCTCACTCCTTCGTTCAGCAACACGTCGTCCCGGCAGATACTCGACGGTCGGGAAATGCCGCACTGGCTGGGGATAGAGCGCCATCAGTTCCAACACCTCGGGCGGCATCTCGGAGCTCACGTGCAATCCCAGCCCTTTGGCGTAATCGAAGGTAATGGGAAAATCATGCGTCCACCTGCCTTCGGAGAGCGTGGTCGCCAGGTTGTCCACAACCGGATCAGGGTATTTGCCGCGAAGTAGCTCCCGAACTGTTTCTTGAACTTGGCTAATAGCCTTCTTCGCCTGGTCCGCAAGAATCAAAGTTTCGTCAAGAATCCTGTCCTTTGACTTTTGCTCCACAGCCTTTAGCAGCGATACGGCCGGATATTGCCCCAGTTGAGGATCGACCGGTCCAAGAACAGCATGGTCGCTTAGGATAATTTCATCCGCCGCCAGTGCGATCAGCGTGCCGCCGGACATGGCGTAGTGCGGCACGATGGCGGTGACCTTTCCCTTTCGCCGGTTTATGGCGCTTGCAATTTGTGTCGCTGCCAATACCAGGCCTCCTGGAGTGTGCAGCACCATATCAATGGGAACATTCGGGTCGGTCAGGCGAATGGCGCGAATGACCTCCTCTGAATCATTGACGTCGATGTACCGAACTAGCGGGAAACCGAGAAAACTCATTGTCTCTTGCCGATGGGCGAGTAGAATCACTCGTGATTTGCGCTTCCGTTCGATCTGAGCGATCAGTCGGCGCCGTGAGGCCTCAAGCCAGCGTTGCTTCATTATCGGCTGTAGCGAGGTCAACATGATAAATATCCAAAATGCATCCATGGGGCTAATATTCGTGGCTGCGGTCATCTTCGCCTCCGTGAGATATTCAGCAGGGCAAATTGCAGGCCAAACGCCCATTGCGATCTATTTCTCAACAACAGGAATGGCCTGGCTGTCGCACGTACCCATTTCTGGACTGGGTGTCCAACACTTCGGCACCTCACGAGCTGTCCGGCCAAAACTAATGCCGGCGCCCGCGACTGAGCACCACATTTATTAGCCCGAAGCCGGCAATGACAATTCCTGCCACCTTGTCCATCCAACGCATGGTGCGATCGGTAACCCTGCGTCGCAGGCGGTTCGCCGCACTTACCAGAATGATCCACCAGGTCATCGCGCCGCAGAATATGCCCGCTACCAGAAGCGAGGTCTGCCAGAGCGGTCGTTGCTGTCCCACGCCTAGCGTGGCCAGGACCGCGAGAAACGAGAAGACCGTCGTAGGGTTGGTGGCGTTCAGAACAAACGCAGAGACAAAGTCCGAATTGGCGGAGGAGTTGTCCTCACCTGCATCGAGCGACCGCGGCGGCCTGCGGTAGTAGGCAACTCCGATGCCCATTAAGAGAATCCCGCCGATCACGCGGATCCAGAACTCTTCGCGGATCAGAGCCTGGATTACCAGGCTAATGCCGAAACCGGCGATGGCCCCATACGCCGTGTCCGCGACCGCCGCGCCCAAGCCCGAAAGTAGGCCGGATTTCCAACCCTTTTCGATCGTCCGCCGGACGCAGAGCAGGTTGACCGGGCCGACTGGCGCGGCGATGATCAGGCCGGCGGCCAGCCCGCGGATCGGCAATCCTAGGTCCATTGCCATGACATTAGACTCCGGTATCGAAACGACTCGATGCAGTAGTCAAAGGGCAATCCTCCTACCAACCATCCGACTTAAAGTAGACTATGCCGCCCGGACTTCGAATTGCAGATATAGCCATGCTTGTGCCACCTCGCAAGGCACGGATTCGTGACGTGTGCTGAGCAACTTTCCCGGACGGGTGACAAAGCACAGGTCCAAACAGGATTAGGAGATTACTTATGAAAAACGATGCACAATTGAGATCCGACGTCGAACAGGAATTGCGCTGGGATCCCAGTGTTCATGCCGAGCAGATTGGCGTCTCGGTCAAGAGTGGCGTTGTGGAGCTCGACGGTCATGTGGACAGCTACTACGAGAAATGGGCCGCCGAACGCGTGGCAATGCGGGTCTCCGACGTCAAAGCGGTCGCGAGCGAAATCCAGGTCGAGTTGCCCTCTTCGGCAACCAGAACCGATGAGGACATCGCACGTACCGCCCTAAACCATCTGGATTGGAACTACTTAGTGCCCGGTACCGTAAAGGTGCAGGTAACCGACGGATGGGTGACACTCAAAGGCACGACCGAGTGGCAATATCAGAAGGAAGAGGCCGAGAGAGCAGTCCGGTCGCTAAAAGGTGTAAAGGGCGTTTTCAACGAGATCACCGTTACGCCGAGGGTTAGCGCCATCGACGTGAAACTCAAGATCGAAGACGCGCTGAAACGCAACGCGGAAACCGATGCCCGCCACATCAAGGTGGAGGCATCCGACGGTAAAGTGACGCTCCGCGGTTCCGTCCGCTCCTGGGCGGAGCGGGAAGAAGCCGAGCATGCGGCCTGGGCAGCTCCGGGCGTCACCCGGGTCGAAGACCTTCTCATGATCAGCTAGTTCTTAAACCGCGACAATTCTTCGCTCAGGCGCGGTCCCAAAGTAGCGCGGAACCGCGCCCTTTTTGTCTGTCTGCTATCCTCATTGACGTGGGGTCCGTACGACGAGGACTTCGTTGATACTTACAAAACCAATTTTGATTCAACCTCATACCGCTCCCGAATACTCTTTGCCAGCTCGCCTTGTAGGCTATCGACGTATCCGAGTCGATACCGCTGCTCCACCTTGCGAACATCCGATGCGAGAGGATGATCGTGAAACCCTTCGGCAATCCATCGCGAAAAGTCTCCTCGGCGTGCATGTCCGTCCAGCACTCCATGCGAGACACTCCCCAGTGACGAGACGAACTCCTGCAGCGTTTTGCACGGGGGTCCGACCGGCTTGCCATCCGCGGTAAACACGAATTCATGCCCACTTTGCATGGGTGCATCAAGATATTTGGATCGATGGCGAACGTGTGCGGTCAATCGATCTCTCAAGAAGAAGCGCTGCAACTTTCCTGGAGCACCCTGCACGCTTGGCAATAGAACCGCTTCGCCATCGGCCAATCCTGCTAGGGTAGCGCTCCAATCGCCAGAGCTGTCTCCAAACATCGTCTGCATCGCCTTAGCCTCTTGCGTATCCGAAATGCGAGTAGTACAGATTACTTCCATGGCCTTGCGAACATCGGCGTGAAGATCGGAAGGCCGGTAAGTGACAAGTGTGTATGCACCCAAGTTAAGATCCAACAGCTCTCGAACGTTCGATTCATTGAGAAAGTAATGCGCTTCATCGACGACAATCCTGTGAGGCAGACCGGTGCTCCGCCTGAGAGACGCGAGCATTGGCAGCAAAGTCTTCAGATAGTCGACCTTTTCCTTATATTGTGCGTGGGAAAGATTGATCACCACGCTCATGTCCGGATGCCGCAACATCCGAGCCAGATCTGGCAGCGAGGGGAGTGGGTCGTCGCCCCCCCATGTGAGCACGCGGGGTAGAGCCTCCAGTTGCTCGTAATCGCCCTCCGGATCGATTACGCATGTACAATAATCGTGCAGCATGAGCTGTTCGCAGAACAGTCCCGTGGCCCACGATTTTCCGGATCGCGGGTCGCCAACCACGAGGAGGTTGCGTCCGCGGATTGCGAACCCGAGCGGATCGCCAGCGGCGGTAACACCCACTATGATTTTGCCCCTGCCAATCCGGTCCGGAGGCAGGCGCATGTTGTTTGCGGCCTGCCGGATGTATGGAGCGACAGCACTGGGACCATCCCCGCGGATAATTTCGTCTGCATTCCTCTGAAGAGCCGGACTTCCCCAGCCGACCGCTACACCGATCTCGCAAGCCGCCAGGAGGTCGTGGTCGTTTTCCGCATCGCCAATGGCGATTGCGTTGTGAGCCGACAGACGCAGCGCGGTCAGGGCTTGGCGAAGCCCGGTGGCTTTGCTTATGCCTTGCGGAAGCACCATGAGGCGGCCACGATTGAACAAGAGCACCAGCGGCAGTTCGAGCTCGCGGATGACGGCCAAAATCCTTGGAGCGGATGTTGCGTCAGTTTCCACGATGCATTGGCCCGCAGCAAAATCAATGGCACGACGGTGTAGTTCCTCTGGGAAAACCGGCGGTGGTCGATGGCCTATGAGCAAGGAATGACCGCTCGGAAAGGCCAGTACCGCGCCATTCTCTGCTACCACGGCGTCAACGAACTGCAGGTCCCCAGCTACCTGCTTCAGGTCCGCAAGAATGCGGCCGGTAACGAGAATTACGACAATTCCTCTCGCCCGTGCGTCCGCGATGGCGGCCCTCACGTCCGAATCGAGGATTCCATCACGCGCGATCGTCCCATCGTAGTCGAGTGCCAGTACTCCGAACTTCAAGGATCCTCCTTCGTGCGGCGAGTCATCGCATTCCACTCTGGCGACTCGCGGGAGGGCTCGACTTATCGCCAGCAGCAACCTGAGTGTTCCCAATTCTTGTCGGCCAGTGGCCCCAGCAGTCGGCAGAGTAAGCGTTGCTGATGTATTGCGAGAGCATCCGCTGGGTATTGAAGAATGCGCCGTTTAACGCTATACAGAACCGCATGATTCTCCCGTAGTCATTCGGCCGGCCGTAGAACATTGGCAGTATCACGGAATCAAGCTTGGCGTACAGCGAGGCCGCTTCCGCCTTTGGTTCGGAGGTGGCATCGGTTCCGACAGCCCATCCTGTCACTCCCTCTATACAACCTTCGATCCACCAACCATCCAGGACACTGAGGCTCGGAACCCCGTTCAGAGCTGCTTTCATGCCGCTGGTTCCCGAAGCCTCTTCAGGGGGTTTGGGCGTATTCAACCAGAGATCGACGCCGCTCGTAAGTATTTGTCCCCATTGCATGTCGTAGTTGTCAACGTATACGACGGAAATTACGCCTTTCAGGGCCGCCGCTGCCGCGAAGATATGTTGAATCGTCACTTTGCCTTCGTCGTCGCGGGGATGAGCCTTCCCACCGTAAACAATCTGCAGCGGGCCAACGTGCCGTGCGATCCACTTCAGGCGCTCGATGTCGGTGAACAACAGTTCCGGCCGCTTATATACGGCCGCGCGGCGGGCAAAGCCGACCGTGAAAACTTTCTCGTCTAGTTGCACGCCGGCACGGCTTTTCAGGGCCGCCAGCATGGCGCGCTTTGTCGCCTTGTGTGCCCGGCGTATATCGTCGACCGGCATGCCGATCGCGTAGCGCAAATAGCGGTTGTCCCGCCTCCACGGCTCAAGATGCCGATCGAAGAGATCACGAAATGCAGGGGCCGTCCAGGATACGGCATGCACGCCGTTTGTAATCGCGCTGATGGGATAGCCGGGAAACATTCCTCTCGATACCTCTCCATGGCGCATGGCAACCCCATTGATGTAATGCGAGCATCTCAAGGCAAGGTAGGTCATATTCAACGACCCATCGTGATAGCAGCCAGCGGATTCGAGCAGGCGAGCACGGTCTCCGCCGAGAACGCGTTCGACCAGATTTTTCGAAAACTGGTCATGCCCCGCGGGTACCGGTGTGTGCGTGGTGAATACGCATCGCTTGCGGATGGCCACTATATCTTCGTCCGTAACCGAAGTGCCGGACCCGGTTGCCAGTTGCTCCTCTATCAGGGCCAGTGTCAATAGAGCGGAATGCCCTTCGTCCATGTGAAATGTCCCAACGTTGCCATAGCCCAGTTGCCGGAGTACGCTATAACCTCCGATTCCCAACACGATTTCCTGACTCAGCCTGTGTATACATCGTCGCCGCCATAAAGGCTATCCGTCAGTCGTCGACCTTGTTCCGCGTTCTCCGCAAGATCGGTGTCCAGCAGATAAACGGGCACTTCATGTCCGCACACGCCATGTACCGTATAGCGCCACGCCGCAATTCGAACTCGGCGGCCTTCGATTGTTACGGTGGAGAGAGACCCTACATACTCCAGCTTTTCTGCTGGATTCCATCGTTCGGGCTGTTCGGCCTGAATACCCGCGGCGTTGAGACTTTGTCTGAAGTATCCCTTCTTGTAAAGCAGCGTCACTCCGACGATCGGAAATCCCAGGTCCGCGGCGGCGCGCAGCGTGTCTCCGGCGAGGATTCCAAGCCCTCCGCTATAGCTCGGGATGCTCGGATCCAAAGCGATTTCCATTGAGAAGTAAGCCGTTTTCGTGCCTGCTATTGGAATTTCAGCCATGGTTCAGTCCGATCCTGGCTGAGATCTAGCATCTTAAGGACCATCCATCTCTGCTAAACGCTTACGACGGGGCACGGTGCCTCGCGAATAATCTCGAAGGAAGTCGTGCGTGCAGTTCCAACGTCGTCTGCCTTCGGACTCCGTCCGATTACGACAAGATCGGCGTGAATATCTTTGGCTCGATGGCAGACCGCTTGCGGAACGCTTCCGCCCACAAAAAAGACCTGGTCCTCTTTTCCAAGTTTACGCTTGAGTTTACCGAGCTCTTCGCGATCCATCTGGCTGAGCCACTCATCCGGAGAGTCCGGCTGTTCTCCTGATTCTAAGCTCCGGAGCACGTGCAAAACGGAGAAACGAGCCGCAAATGCCGCGGCGAATTGTGAGGCCCAATTGACTACGTTCTCGCTGCCGGGACCGAGATCCACAGCGCACAGCACGTTGCGGAACATTGGCGGCGGTCCCGGTCGAGTATGGGCAGTGATCCAAACTGGGCAGTTTGCGTCCCGCAGCACTTCTGCTGTTACGGAGCCCAAAAGAAAACTCTCAAATGGCCCGTAGCCATGGCTGGCCATTACGATCAGGCCAACGCGGTTCGCCTCGGCGAAATCCAGGATTTCCCGCGCGGGATTGCCATCGCGAACGAGCCGCGAGATCGAAGCTTCCGTGAAGTCGCGGGCCAGCAGCATCTCCAGCTCGTGCGCCTTCACTCCTCCAGGCTCGAAGCGGCCGAACTCCTGCTCATGCGGGTCGACCACGTGCAATATAGTCACCTCGGAGTGAAAATGGCGGGCCAGGACCTCTGCCTGGCGGGCAGAGTCCAATGAGCGCTCGGAGAGATCCACCGGCAGGAGAATTCTTCCAAACGGCGCCATCGACTCAATCCTTCGTCTCGGGCCGGTTGGCACGCAATTCCTGCTCGGCTCGCAGCCAATCTTCTTCTGGAGATCCGCCCTGGAAACCGCGGGCTTCCCAAAAAGAATAGGCTAGGACGGCTATTGCGTCATGCGACGGGCAATTGTCGAGAATGACCTCGCTTTCAAGAATTGCCACACCGAGAGCTTCGTTTTTCGGCGAAGACTTAGCTTTCGCGCTCATTTACGATTCTCCTTTCTGTTCGGTTTCAGTTTGTCCAAACGTCGGACTTCAATACTCAACAGGCCCCGATGCACACCGCAGTGCTTACCTGCCTCGACTCCCGTATCCCGTCGTCTTCACTTATTCGCCAAGCGTTATCGAATACCCAGAGCAACTCCGTTACCTGAAATGGCTGGCTCAGCACATCGTGACCGCCCAAATTCAGGACCTCTCCCCAAAGAAATTCGTCCGCCAGCCGGGCGGTGACTATGAGCAGCGGAGACTCGGGCAATTGGTGGATTCCCGCCAGCAAGTCTTTCCAGTTCCCATGTGGCAGGTCCCGTTCGGTCACGACTACTGGAACCGGGGTGCGGCGTAGGAAATCCATCGCTGATTCGAGCGTTCCGGTTTTGCAAAGTATCCAACCCTGCTGGGAGAAGACTTGGCCCAAAAATCTGTGATCCTCTTCGACGGCGCTCACCAGCAAGGCCGATCTCGTTGTGGTCATACCTATTGTGAAGCACGCCGCAGGCCATGCGGCGATGTCGGTACGATTGTCGAGCGAGTTCGGGGGTTTCACAATCGCAACAGTGGGTGCCAATGCCGTTGCTTGCCAGGTGAACCCACTTCTGGGCTCCCGTGTCCAACACTTCGTCACCTCGTTTGCTGCACACAACAAAGGAGGTCCGATATGAAACTCTTTCGGCTGGAGCCATGGCAGTTGAACTGCAACTGCCGCATTCGATCCATTTTGTTTAGTAGGAAGTTCGATGAATCGATCCTCAGCCACTGCCGATCGAGCGCCCACGACTTCGGTCGATTCAGACTGGCACGTCCTATCTGCGGACGCTATCAGTGCCCGCCTGGGCGGCGATCCTGCGTCTGGCTTGAACGACGAGGTTGCGCGCAACCGATTCCTTGTATTCGGTCCCAACCGCCTGTCGCCGCAGAAGCTGCAAACGGTCTGGGACATCTTCCTGGAGGAAGTCCGCGAGCCGATGATCGTGCTATTACTGATCACCGGTGTCTTGTACGGAATCTGGGGTGAGCTAGAGGACACGCTCACTATTTTCGTCGTCATCCTGGCATTGGTATCAGCCGAGGTGCTCAACGAGCGGCGCGCCAAACAAGCCATTGATGCCCTCATCAAGCTTTCTGAGCCGACCAGCCCGGTCATTCGCGGCGGCCAACATAGGGAGATTTCAGCCGAACAGATCGTTCCCGGCGACGTGATCGCGATCGAGGCGGGACGGCGTATCCCGGCCGACGCCCGTCTGACCGAAGCCTATGGTCTGGCCGTCGACGAGTCTGCTTTGACCGGCGAATCAGTCGCCGTCGAGAAGGTGTCGGATCTGATCCTGCCGCAATCGACGCCCCTGGCGGAACGCCGCAACCTGATCTTCGCCGGCACCACGGCCGTGCGTGGGCGAGGCACCGCGGTGGTTGTCGCTATCGGCATGAACACGGAAGTCGGACGCGTGGCCCGGTTGGCGCGTGAGGCCGAAGCGCCTCGCACACCACTGCAAAAGGCCATGAAAGAGCTCTCCCAATCTCTTGCGTGGCTGGCGATTAGTTTCAGCGTTCTGATTCCATGGCTTGGTTGGGCGCTTGGCAGGCAGCCGCTTCGACAGATGATTTTGACCGGCCTGGCGCTGGCCTTTTCGGTGATTCCGGAAGAGCTACCCATCATCGTCACGATGGTCTTGGCGCTGGGCGGATATCGCTTGTCGAAGCGGAACGCCATCATAAAGCATTTGCAGGCGGTTGAAACGCTTGGTGCGGTGACCGTGATCGCCACGGATAAGACCGGGACTCTGACGGAGAATCGCACGGAGGTGAGCCGGGTAGATCCTGAAGAACGGCGGCGAAAAGTTTTGGAAATTGGTGTCCTCTGCAACGATGCTTTCGAAACTGGCCAAGGAGATCCGCTGGAAACCGCCCTGCTGCGGTCGGCGCGCGAGGCGGGCATTGACGCCGCGGCATTGAGGCGGTCCCGCCACCTGCGCCAGGATTTTACTTTCGACAACACCCGGAAACGAATGTCTGTAGTCTATGAGAGCGATGGCGAGTCCTGGGTCACGGTAAAGGGTGCGCCCGAAGGGGTGCTGTCACTGTGCACGTCGGTATGGGACGCCGCTCGACCGCGGCAGATCTCGGAAACAGATCGCCAAGCGGCGCTTGCGTCCGCGGCGCAAATGGCGAACGAAGGCCTTCGCGTAGTGGCGTTTGCCGAACGAAAAACTCACCGCTCCGCGTTATCCCAAATTCAGGCTGAGTGCGATCTAACCTTCGTCGGGCTGGCGGGATTTTCGGACCCGCCGCGTCCCGATGTACGCCAAGCCATCGCGGCTTGTCTCACGGCCGGCATCCGCCCCCTCATGGTCACGGGAGATCATCCGTCGACCGCCAAGGCCATCGCGGCTCAGATAGACCTCGACGGTGGGCACTGTCTGTTGACCGGGCCGGAACTGGACGCGATGACAGATGAGGCATTGAAGCGAAGCGTCGCGGATGTGTCCATCTATGCCCGCACCACGCCGGAGCAGAAGCTGCGCATCGTCCGGGCTTTGCAGGGGTGTGGTGAAATTGTCGCAGCCACCGGCGATGGCATTAACGATGCGCCGGCGTTGGCGGCCGCCGATGTCGGGATCGCCATGGGTCAGACGGGAACCGATGTGGCCCGCGAAGCGGCGGACATGGTTCTGGCTGACGACAATTTTGCCACGATTGTCCATGCCATTGAGGAAGGCCGCGTCTCCTTTGAGAATCTGCGGAAGGGCGTTCGTTACTACCTGGCTTGCAAGGCGGCCTTGATTTCGATCGCGCTGGTGCCCGTCTTGATGGGGGTTCCCGTGCCGTTCGCGCCAATCCAGATCATTCTGATGGAACTCTTCATGGATCTGGCAGCCTCGGCCGCGTTCGTGGCAGAGCCCGCGGAGGCGGGCTTGATGCGCCAGCCACCCCGCGATCCAAAGACGAAATTCCTCGATCGCTCTATGGTGCTGAGCATGGTTGCTGCCGCGGCTGGCCTTTTTGCGGCGGTCTGCTGCGTCTATCTGGCCACCTGGCACAGTGGCGCGGGCCTGATCGCCGCACAGACAATGGCGTTTGCTACGTGGCTCCTGGGCCATGTCTTCCTGGCATGGAATCTGCGCACCGAGCGGGAGCCGCTGCCCCGGGTGGGGCTTTTCACCAACTGGGTAATGGTGGTTTGGACAATGGCGACGGTCGCTCTGTTACTGGTAGCCACGCTTGTCCCCACGGGGCAGCGACTAATCAAGCTGACGTCCCTGCACCCGGCGCAGTGGGCGCTTGTTGTGGGAGCGGCGTTTGCCGGCACATTCTGGATCGAAGCACGCAAGCTCGCACATCAAGTCCGGACTGGAAAGGTTCAGAACTGATACTCTAGTCGAAAGCCTCGCAGAAATGGCAGGGATCTTGCATCCTGCAACTGCTGGATGTCGTTCTTCTCGGAGCTACGCTGGCAAAACGGTGTAGACTTCCTAGTTCTCAGTGCGGCATTGTACTTGTTGCTGCTCTGGGCCAAGGAAACTCGCGCGCTTCGGTTTGCCTTTATCATTGTGGGCTTTCACGCCTGTGCGCTGTGGGCCAAGCATTTCGACCTCAAGATCACCGGATGGGTTTTAGAAGGCGCCAGCCTCGCGGCAGTCGGTCTACTGATGTTACTGTTTCAAGACGAATTACGCCATTCGGTTTTGCGCCTTGACAGTATTTTGCGCTTTCGGCTTAGCAGACCGTCAGCCTCCAACAGAGCCTGCAACGAGATGGGTCAGGCTGTCTTTGCAATGGCTCGTAGCCGGATCGGATCGCTCATCGTGGTCGCGCACAAGGACCCTGTCACCGACCTGGTTTCCGGTGGCGTGAAGATCGACGCGGAAGTTTCAAGCAAACTCCTCGAGGCGATCTTTCAAAAGAAGTCTCCAATCCACGACGGAGCCGTCATCATTAATCAGGACCGCATCGAGTATGCGGGGGCAATCCTACCGTTAACCGAAAGAAAGGATGTTCCAACCGAGTATGGAACGCGGCATCGGGCGGCAATGGGCTTAGCTGAGAGGTGCGACGTGCAGGTACTTGTAGTCTCCGAGGAACGGGGCGAAGTGGTGCTGATGGAAGGACGCCATGCTAGTCCTATGTCGGACGTCATGGCTCTCCAGCCGGCTCTTTCAAGTCCTGGCGCTAGCCCACAGGTTTTGCTTCGATCAAGGCTGAGTAGTATCCTGTTTAAGAATCTGAGATACCGTCTTGCCGCAGTTGGTATGGCCACCGTCATTTGGGCTCTCTCGTTTGTCAACGGCGGCATGATCGTCAAGAACGTGGTGGGTGCCCATTGAGTTTGCAGACCTGCCGTCGGTCCTGAAACCGTTTCGGGTCGATCGGTCTTCTGGACTTCACTAACGATTAAGAATGCGGCTGGAGGGACTCTTGGCTTGGCAAGAGGCTCCGGACCGTTGCGAGCAGCGCATCCGAAGAGATCGGTTTTGCCAGTGTGGCGTTCGCGCCAATCGACTTGGCAACTTCTAGGAACATACCCCCAAACGCGCCGGAGACGGCAACAATCTTCAGATCCGGTTGTTCCTTCCGCAGCGTTCGAATCGTCTCGATTCCCTCTCGCTCCGGCATCACCAGGTCGGTAACAAGCAGGTCGAAGTGCCGCGCCCGTGCAATCGCTAACGCCTGCTTCCCGTTCGTCGCTTCCACGACTCTGTAGCCGGCGCCCGCTAAGGTAAGCCGGAATAGGGTTCGAACGCTTTCCTCGTCGTCGACCACCAGAATGCGCGGCGCTGGCCAGGCCTTCTCGAGTGCTTCGCGCACTTTGGCGGCCAGGTTGTCTGGTGCGAACGGTTTGGCGATATACAGTGCCCCCTCGTCCAACAGTCCCTGCTCAGAGAGATGATCTGCGGTATAGCCCGACATGTAGAGTACACGCAAGTGGGGCCGCAACGGTCTGAGGCGTTCAGCCAATTCCTTGCCCGTCATGAGGGGCATGAGGACGTCGGTCAGCATCAGGTCAATCGGTTCTGGGTAACGTTCAGCCAGTGATAAGGCTTCAGCCCCCTCTGTGGCCTCCAGAATCCGGTAGCCATAGCTCGTCAGTACGTGAACAGCGAGTTTGCGGACTGCCTCCTGGTCTTCCACGATGAGAAGGGTCTCGGATCCGCGCTGTTCGTCGGCCGCCGGAGCAGTGACCTCCACACTCCCAACGGCGTCCTCTGTGCGCGGCAGGTAGATCTTGAACGTCGCACCCTGGCCCGGTTCGCTAAACACCGATATAGCTCCGCCGCACTGGCGCACAATGCCATAGACCGTGTATAGGCCGAGCCCCGTGCCCTTCCCCTCGCCCTTAGTAGTGAAGAACGAATCAAAGATGTGGCCCTGCACCTCTTTCTCGATCCCCACACCAGTGTCGCTGACCGCCAGCATGACAAACGGCCCTGGCACAATTTCGGGATAGGCGGCGGCATCACTCTCATCCAGATTAACGTTCGCCGTCTCGAGCGTGAGCCGTCCGCCGTGCGGCATGGCATCCCGGGCGTTCACCACGAGGTTCATCAAGACCTGTTGAAATTGGCCGGAATCGGCCATCACCAGCCCAAGCGAAGGATCAAGTCTTGCTATGAGTTCGATGTCCTCTCCTAGCAGGCGCCCCAGCATCTTTTCGGATTCGGTGACAACCGCATTTAAATCAAGCAGCTCCTGCTGAACGATGTGTTTTCGGCTAAAGACAAGCAGTTGCCTCGCCAGACCTGCAGCTCGGTCCCCTGCCTTCCGGATCTCGTCCACACAGTCGCGGAGCGGGTCCCCTGGCTGCAGTTGACTCAATGCCATTTCGCTATAGCCGTTAATCACCGTCAGGAGGTTGTTGAAATCGTGCGCGACTCCACCCGCCAACCGGCCAACGCTCTCCAGTTTCTGCGCCTGCTGAAGCTGCTCGTGGAGACTGGCGCGTTCCTTTTCTGCCTGCTTGCGTTCCGTAGTGTCGCGTCCGATTCCAAGCCGGGCCGTCCGTCCGCGGAAAATGAATTGGCAGGTACTGAACTCCAGGGGAATCTCGGTCCCATCCGCCCGCGTAAAGATGGTTTCGAAAGTGCCTGCGGTCTTCTCTTGCAGACGACAAGCCGCTTCTTCCGCAGCTTGTGGAGCGACGATATCGGAAAGTTGGCTCCGTAACAGATGCTCCCGGCTGTAGCCGAGTTGTCTGCAGGCCGCGTCATTCACCTCTATGATCTGCCCCGCATCGGTAAGAATGTAGATCCCGTCCGGCGCTGTCTCGATGATTGCCCTGGACGACTCCTCACTCTCTCGCAAGGCTTGCTCAGCCCGCTTGCGATGAGTGATGTCCCGAATGACTCCCATCGTGACCTGACCCTCTGCGGTCTCAATAGGGATCGCCTGAATCTCCACATCGACCGCGCCACCGTCTTTCCGAATGAGCCGGAGTTCCTCGAACTCCGCAGGTTCTCCCTTGGCGCATCGAGTCAACAGGTGCAGCGCCTTTTCCAGGTCAGCCGGAGAGAGAAGCCCGATTTCCGCGAGAGTTTTTCTCATTACTTCCTCTCTTCGATAACCAAGCAACTCTTCCGCTGCTCGATTGCAATCGAGGAAGACACCGTCCAGATTCATCAGGTAATGGGCCTCCGGCGCACGCTCGAATAGGATCCTCAATCGTTCCTTGCTTGCCTCTTTTGCCGCTTCAGCACGCTTGCGCTCGGTCATTTCCTCCACCATCCTGATGCAGTACTGGGGTTCGCCGGCAGGGAACCGAATTAAGGATGCTGTCAGCACGCCCCAAACCACCCCGCGGTCCTTGCGGATATAGCGTTTCTCGACCTGATACCTCTCCCGTTTCCCTTGGAGCAGTTCCGTGAAGAGGTGCATGTCGGAATCGAGGTCGGCGGGATGCGTGTAGTCGGAAAAGGCCATTCCCATGAGTTCCGCTTCGCTGTAGCCGAGCATCGCCTGCGCAGCCAGGTTGCTTTCAAGAATCCGCCCGTGCAAATCCAAGATGGCTATGCCAATGCCGGCGCTTCGGAAAATCGCCCGGAAACGCTCTTCAGTTTCCCCAACCCGTCTCTCGCCCTCGACGGAATGAGTCACATCCCTGATATATGCCACGAGGTGCGGTGGTCCGACGTTGCCAACACGAATGAGATTTACGTGTGTGTCGAAAATCGAACCGTCCGGTCGCTGGACCTGCCAGTCGAAGGAGGCCGCACCTCTATTAAGTGCCTCGCCGATGTTCTCCATCCCCTCTCTGGTGCCATTGCTCCCGCCGGATTGGCGGATGGGCGAGAAGACAGACAGTCTTTGCCCCAGGATTTGCTCCCGAGGGCGCCCCAAAAGCTGCACCGCTTTGAGATTGCAGCCGACGAAGCGATCGCCGCGCATCAGCAGAATTGCCCCCCCGGCTGATTCGAACAGCGCTTGATGACGCCGCTCACTCTCATACAACACGTGTTCTGCTATCTTGCGCTCAAGTGCTGCGCTGATCCGGCCTGCATAGACTCCAAGCACCACTTTCGCGAGCTCGGGGTCTCGTAGCGGCCTTCGGAACAGCATCACCACGAGTCCCAGCGATCGCGCTCTGCAATCGAACAGCGGCGCACCAACGTAAGACTCCACGTCCATTTCTTCAAAGAGGAGATTGTCAGGATACTCTCGCCGGACGGCTTGCGGACAAATCAAAATGGTCTTTCCAACCACTTTTTCGCATGGCGAACCTGCCAAAACATACTCGAAGTTCTCAGCCCTCTGTCCGCCTGCCACGACTTCGATAGTCTTAACCGTATTCGTTTCCCCAGCCGCCACAGTGCCGATATATACGCAATGCGCATGCATGATCTCTGCGAGCTGGCCGATCAGACCGAGCAGGGAATTAGAACCAGAAACTTCAAGCTCGTCCCCGTAGGTAGTACCAGCCTTCGACTGTGCATCGGCGTTCTCACGAGTAAACTCGCAACCGGCGCCAGCGTGGAGGCTAGCCGCCACATCATGGAGCTGCCGTAAGCGGGCGTCTTCCAGCGGTGGAAACGGGCGAGCGAGAAGCTGCTGGCCGGCTTCTATGGCTGACGTCAGTGAATCCGGAATTGATTCCGAACGCCGGAATTTCGGCATGTACGAGCCGGGAGGAAGCTCGATCTGCACGTGCGCCCTGTTTCCGACCCTTTGGTAGTACGCAAGCAGGCGCCTGCGAGTGTCGCTCGCTCGAACTCGAACTGTGGAGTCTCCACGTGTGTCATAGCCCCGCGAACGTCTGAACACACTGACGCCAACCACGGTCTCCTTGAGACCATCTGCATCTCCCTTTAAAGCGCAATCCACAATGTATTGCAGAAACTGCTGGGAACGTTTGCTCTTTCGAAACTCCAGGCTCCCAACTATGCATCTCAACTGGTTCCTGACTTCTTCCTCGCTTGGCTGCAATTGTTCCACGGCAGTGTGGGCCGGAGGCCGAGGCAGATCTTGAACCTGATTCTCGCTGCCCTTTTGCGCCTTGGGAAGCCTGGAATCGATCGTGTCTTGTCCCGCGTGATGTTGCTGCATGCGGATCGCCTCCTCGACGCAAACCGAGTCGCAGCGAAAAGCATAGGGACCTCACGACTAGAGGGGAATTCCGTGCCTATCTCTTGCTCTAAAACGAACTTATTCGGTTACTTTCAAGTTACAACACACTCTGATCGAGGAGAAGTATTTTGCGGTAATTAACCGTTAATTGTACCGAACTCCGGCCGGGTCGCCAAGAAACTCACGCCAGATTCATCCTGTGAAGCAATGAGCGGTACCGGCGATCGGACTCAAGAGGCGAAGCGAGCGGCATATTGGGAATCGTAAACAGCCACGGATCGCGTGCATCGAGGGCCCTTTCCAGCCAGGAGAATACCTGCTCTCTAAGATCGAGGCCGACATAGGCCATCGCGACCCAGAAGGGAGAAGTGTACTTTTGACGGGCACGGGATTCGAGTTCGTGGATGTGCTGCCGGGCTTGGTCACGCTTTCCCGCGAGCGCATTGACATGCGCGAGACCCGAGAGAATCTGTGCCACGAAGGTCGTATCCCCAGCCAGTTCGCGCGCTTTCTCGAAATTCTGGATGGCCTCTGGGTAGATTCCTTTTTGCGCGTAAGCGTGCCCCAGTACCCAGTACGAGCGGAAGAAACTGGGATCTAGATCGATTGTCTTGCGGCACTGCGCTATCGCTTCGTCAGGCCGCTTGGCGAAGCAGACCATAAGCGCCGAATCCGTGTTCAGCACCAGCGAAAGGGGATCGAGCCTCACAGCCTCCTGGTGTTCATCTATGGCCGCTCGCAGACTGCCTGTGGGAAACAGGCTGAACAGTGCGTAGCAGTGGTGCGCCATGGCAGAACTTGGATTGAAATGAATGGCGCGCTGGAACATCTTCCGCGCTTCAGCCCACTCCCAATCAAAGACAGCCCGGACACTCCCCAGGGACGTATATGCTTCTGCAAGGGTGTCGTCCAATTCCAGAGCTTTCTTGGCCGCAGTGCTGGCCTTTGGCATGACATCCAGCGGCGCTACCAGATCGGACAAGCCAAGTAGGAGGTAGCAATCGGCCAAGCCGGCGTATGCCGGAGCATAAGACGCGTCCTGCGCGATTATTTGCTGGAAAGTGGAAGCGCCCTTTGTCAGAGCCTCATGGGTCCGCCTGTTCCAGTAGTAGCGGCCGAGCAGATATAGATTATAGATCTCCACGTCCACCTTATGATGGCGACGCGACAGGCGCTGCTGTTGTTGCTCGCTAAGCCTGAGTTTGAAGGCATCCACGAGCGCCTTGGCGATCTCTTCCTGGAGGGCAAAAACGTCCTGTACCTGTCGGTCATATTCAGTCGAGCAGAGCACAGCACCGGTGTCTACACTGGTCACTCGTGCGACAACTCGCAGTCGATCGCCCTCCTTGCGAATACTGCCCTCAAGCACCGCCTGGACGTTCATTTGTGCCCCGATCAACCGCACGTCCACGTGCTTTCCCTTGAACTGGAAGGCGGAGGTTCGGGCAACGACGCGCATTCCTCTGACCTTCGCGAGGGCATTGATGATCTCTTCCGTTACCCCGTCGCAGAAATACTCCTGGTCGCCGCCAGGACTGAGATCAACGAACGGCAGCACTATCACGGTCGCCGGGGCCCTCGTCTGTATCGACGCGGCGCCCACTGACGGAGTCGCCTCAATGCCCGGCTGATTGTCTTTGATGATTCGTAAGACGGACCGGCGCTCGAAGCGGGGGGCATACGTGCCTTTCGGAAACTCAATGAGCAGAGGGTCGTCTTTTCCGTCGCCAGCGTAATATTCCCTCAGCTTTGACCGCAGATTGCTGACTTGAACTCGAACGATCGGGTCCAAACGGGGATCCCAGGAAGCCGGACGACCAAACACCCGCCTGCCGACCTCATATTCCTTGAGCCGCTCACTATGGCCTTCCAGAACGTATTCGACGGCGGAGCGCAGCAGAAGGCTCCGCCTTTCCGCGGCGGCGAACAGGGGACTTGCCAAGATCTTGTCCAATTGCTTTCGGACGGCTTCGCGGGGCACATCAACGGTGATGTCGCCCTCACCAATCATTGGTGTCCCCCGGTCGTTTCGCACCCTGATTCATCGACGCCTGTCTCTGAGACATTCTAGACCACTGTGCGCCTCGCCGGGCCGGAGAAGTATCCTAAGGCAAGCACGACGTCTCCACGCTTCGCCGCAGTATCTTGATTCCAGATCGAGGTCCACATTTCTGAAATGTGCGGTAAACCGCTCGTTTTCAGCAGATTACGCGAACTGTTGCGCCCGACCCTGAACGGTTAATAGCCGTTACGTTGCTAGAATCGCTGGCCACGTTCGCCGATGAGGTAGATCGAACGGCAAACCGCGAGGGTTCGGCTCAAAAAGATCTGCCGGTTCAACTCGGCGGCGCTATTCATTCGCGGAGCGTCAGAGCTTAGGTTCGCACTGCGTTAGGAGACAAGCATATGAAGTCCCAAATGACTATTGGCAAGAAACTGACGTTATGTTTCGGCGCCTTGCTGCTGCTGGTGCTGGGCTTGGCCTATGCTTCTCTATCGTCGGTAGGCACTCTCAGCGCAGCATTGGACACAGCTGTGAACCAGACAGCCAAGAAGACCGAACTGGCCGGCCAGGTCCTGATCGCCATTTCCGATATGCGAGCCGGACAACGAGGTTTGATTCTATTCAGCTCGCTCAAGGACACATCAAAAGTGGAGATGGCCAGGGAGGGATTCCGTGCTGCCGCGACCAGGATTGATAATCTCATGGCGGAAATCCGACCCTTGCTGGTGACTGAGGCAGGACGGCGGGCGGTGGAGACCATTCACGCGCAAACGGGTGCGTGGATGCCGCTCTTTCAGGAGATTGAGAAAGCCTGCGCCGCCAAGCGCTTCGATGCTGAACTGACCAGCACGATGGACCGCACCTTCGCCGTGGCGGGACCGATGCAACAGGCCGCCGAACAGTTGCTAATACAACAGAGGGGTCTCAACAAGGCCGCGGCACAAAATGCGTCCGCTCTCTCCTCCCTAAGCCGCTGGATCGCCTTCATTCTGATCGGCGTGTGCCTGTCCGTCGGCGGGGTAGTGTTGTGGGTTGTGCGCAACGCTGGCAGCACCCTTCGCCAATTGGCCAGTGAGATCGAAGTGGGGGCCGATCAGGTGGCCAGTGCGGCTTCGCAGGTCTCCGCTTCCAGCCAGTCGCTGGCACAGGGTGCCTCCGAGCAGGCCGCGTCCCTTGAAGAGACGTCGGCTTCCAGCGAGGAGATCAACTCCATGGCGCTTCGCAATACCGAGAGTTCCCGCGCCGCCGCCGAATTGATGAAGCAATCTCAGCGGAAGTTCGGGGCTACCGAGCAGTCCCTGGAACAGATGGTTGTAGCCATGGGTGAAATCAACTCCTCCAGCGACAAGATCTCCAAAATCATCAAGGTGATCGACGAGATCGCTTTCCAGACCAACATCCTAGCGCTGAATGCTGCGGTGGAAGCGGCCCGGGCTGGCGAGGCGGGCATGGGATTTGCCGTGGTGGCCGATGAAGTGCGCAACCTGGCGCTGTTGATGGCGGTGGAGCAGCCTACCACTTTGGCGGGGCCAGGGTAGGCCACGCCGCGATTCTGCGATAGCGGCGAGTAGCGCAGCCAGCGGTACTGG
>Ga0326728_10003513_pt1 | contig 48427 bp, 39 predicted proteins | sample MB3enrmetagenome_FD_207602 | JGI IMG/M metagenome (GOLD analysis project Ga0326728, IMG submission 207602) | Lab enriched peat soil microbial communities from McLean, Ithaca, NY, United States - MB31MN | ecosystem: Environmental > Terrestrial > Soil > Wetlands > Peat | place: USA: New York... | reverse complement strand
CTATTTGTGGAGGTTGGGAAGATGCATAAGATTGCGGTAATTCCCGGAGACGGGACTGGGCCAGAGGTGACTGCCGAAGCAGTCAAGGTTCTCAAGGCGGCGGCTGCGAAGTTCGACTTCAAAGTTGAGCTGACTGAGTTTGACTTCGGGGGCGAACGATACAAGCGAACCGGGGAGTTGTTGCCGGATAGCGCTGTCGAGGAATTGCGCAAGTTCGATGCGATCCTTCTTGGAGCCATCGGACACCCCGGCGTGGCGCCTGGGATCCTGGAAAAAGGGATCCTGCTCAAGGCCCGTTTTGCCCTGGACCAGTACATCAACCTCAGACCAGTGAAATTGTTCCCTGGCGTCGACACGCCCATAAAGGACAAAGGGCCGAACGACATTGATTTTTTCGTTGTCCGGGAGAATACAGGGGATGCGTACACGGGAGCGGGCGGCGTCAGCATGAAGGGAACTCCCCATGAAGTCGCTGTACAAACAGCGGTGTACAGCCGCTTTCAGGTTGATCGCTGCCTCCGCTACGCCTTCAACTATGCACGCAAGCACGGCAAGAAGGCGCGGGGCAAATCAAACAAGAATACCTTGGCGCTCTGCGGCAAGACGAACGTCCTGACGTATCTGTACGACCTCTGGGAAAGAGCCTTTCACGAGATGGGGCAGAAGGAGTTTCCAGAAATCGTCCGCGAGTACTACCACGTGGATGCGACGTGCATGTGGTTTGTCAAGAATCCAGAGTGGTTTGACGTGATCGTCACGGGAAACATGTTCGGCGACATCATCACCGATCTGGGTGCGATGATCCAGGGCGGAATGGGTATTGCCGCGGGCGGCAATCTCAACCCCGAAGGTGTAAGCATGTTTGAACCCATCGGCGGGAGCGCACCCAAGTACACCGGCCAGGGTGTCATCAATCCGCTGGCTGCTATCTGCGCGATGCAGATGATGCTGGCAACACTCGGCGAAGACAAGGCTGCGGCTGCGGTCGAGGAATCGGTCATGTTTGTTACGGCGAACAAGCTGAAATCGCTTGCAGCCGGCCGCATGGGCTATTCAACTTCCGGCGTTGGCGACCTGGTAGCGGCAAGAATCGCGTGACGCTTTGGGAATGACCATCACAGAGAAAAGCGCTGCTGTGCCTCCCGAAAACCCGGACTGCACCCCAAAAACTGTCGCCTTTTTCACTACGCGATAGTTCTGACGGGCGCGATGCGGCGCGTTTCATACGCCGCGATGGCCGCGTCCTAAACGCTGCGCGACAAGGCAGGACTTATTTCCCCGAACGCCGCTTCCGAACGGTCTCAGCATAGGTGACTATACTGCCAAGTGGCTTTTAATAGGGAACGGTCAGTTTCCAGAAAGCCCGTTTTTCGTCCACGATCCCCATAGCCTCGCTGCGCATCGTTGCCGCATACTGGCCTTGTGGCACCAGAGAAAATTCGCTCTAGATCTTCGCCAGACCCGCCTGTAAGAAAAGTCGCGCCGTGACGACTACCTCAAATGTGAGAGGCCAGGACGACCTTTACGAGCGGGCCGCCTCGGAATATGGCGCGGCGCTGGTGCGTCTAGCGCGTGGCTACGAGGCCGATCCGGATAGGCGGTGCGATCTGCTGCAAGAAATCCACCTCGCACTGTGGCGCAGTCTTGAAGGCTTCGATGCGTTGTGTTCTCTACGCACGTGGGTTTATCGCGTGGCGCATAATGCGGCCACGTCGTACGTGATCCGGCAGCGGCGCGCGCGCTCTCAAGTGTTGGTGAGTCTGGAGGAAGCTCAGGCGTTGACGATCCAGCCAGACGCGAGCCGGAAGGTCGCACTGGATCAATTGATGGATCTGATCCACCGCCTGAAGCAACTCGACCAGCAGGTCATTCTGGCATGGCTCGACGGCATGGAGGCGGGCGAGATCGCTGAACTCACGGGCCTTTCGCCCGGAAATGTGGCGACAAAAGTTCATCGCATTAAAAGTATTCTGGCCCGTGATTTTCAAGGAGGCAGCGATGGACGACCCTAGAAATCTCTGGCAGAAACAGGAGGTAGAAGAAGTGAAGATCTCCGTGGACGAACTCCGCGTGAAGGCGGCGAAGTTTCAGACCCGCATTCGTTGGCGGAACTTACGGGAACTGGCGGCATGCCTGTTCGTGATTACGGCGTTTGGCGCCATGAGCTTGAAGACTTCTCAAACCGTCCCGCGAATCTCGTTCGCATTGATTATCGCGGGAGCCATCTATGTCGCCTGGCACATCCAGAAATGGGGGTCCCCGAAGGTTCTACCGGCGGATCTGGGACGCACGAATTGCGTGGGATTCTATCGCGACGAACTCGAACGGCAGTGCAACCTGCTGCGCAGCATCTGGAAGTGGTATCTCGGTCCCCTGATCCCCGGGATGAGTCTTCTTGTGGTCTATGGGATTTGGGTCGCCCCTTCCGACCGGAGGTGGTTTCCAATTGCCTATGCCGTAGCGGCTGCCGCATTTTTCTGGCTAATTGGTTGGCTGAATCAATACGCAGCACGACGGCTTGAGGCGCAGATCGCGGAACTGGATCGCGACCTACCCAGCATGTAATGCCGCCTCGATCCTGGCGCGAGTCGCTAGTGGGTTACCTTTTTTGGGAATGATATGTGGCGATATCGAAACTGACCCCCGGCGCCACCCCGCTGTCCCGAGGTCGCGTTGTGGGAACTTGAGCCGTATTACTCCTCCCTGACGCGGCAGCGTTTACCGATTCTAGCCGAGGTGGACGTGTCGTGTTCTCACACGTAAAAAGTGGCACCGGCCGCCGAGCCATCTGGGCCGAGCTTCCAGCCGCCGGGCAATCACCCCAGCGTATTGACCAGAACCTCGCGCCCTGCTTCATACGCCGCGATGGCCGCGTCCTGCTGTTGAATGTAGCCGAGCTCGTCGATGCCGTTCAGCAGGCAGTGCTTCGAGAATGCGTCGATGGGGAACTCGACCGCCCGCCCGTTCGGCAGCGTGAGCGTCTGCGATGCCAGGTCGATCGTGACGGTCGCATTTTCCGCGAGCGCAAACAGCTCCGCGTGGGCGTCGCGTGGCACGATTACTGGCACGAGCGAATTCTTGAGCGAGTTCTGGCGGAAAATATCCGCGAATGACGTGCTGATCACAGCCCGGAAACCGAACTGCGTCAGTGCCCAGGGAGCGTGCTCGCGCGAACTGCCGCAGCCGAAATTATCGCCCGCGAGCAGGATCGCCGCGCCCCGCGCGCGCGGCTGGTTCAGGATGAAATCCGGCTTCGGCCGGCCCTCGGCGTCGTAGCGCCAGTCGTTGAAGAGCTGGTCGCCGAGCCCCGCCTTCGAGATCGTCTTGAGGAACCGCGCCGGAATGATCTGGTCGGTGTCGATATTATCGATCGCCAGCGGTACGAGGCGGCTTTCGAGTCTGCTGAACGGCTTCATGCGAGCCTCCTGGGATCGGTCACAACGCCCGTCACGGCGCTGGCGGCGGCAGTGAGCGGACTGGCGAGGAACGTCCTGCCTCCCTTGCCCTGCCGGCCCTCGAAGTTCCGGTTCGATGTCGATACGCTGTACTGGCCCGGCGCAAGCTGGTCGCCGTTCATCGCGATGCACATAGAACAGCCGGGCTCGCGCCACTCCGCACCCGCCGCACGGAAGATCTGGTCCAGGCCCTCGGCCTCCGCCTGGCGCTTCACACCGTGCGAGCCGGGAACCACCAGCACGCGCACTTTCGGACTGACCTTGCGGCCCTTGAGGATCGCGGCCGCGCTGCGGAAATCGGAGATCCGGCCGTTGGTGCAGCTTCCGATGAAGACCACGTCAACGGAGTGGCCCGTGAGCGGCTTGCCGGCTTCGAGCCCCATGTAACTGAGCGCCTTGCGCACGGATTCGCGCTCCATCGGATCGGCGATCGAGGCGGGGTCCGGCACCGCGGCGGTGATCGGAATCCCCATCCCGGGGCTGGTTCCGAAGGTGATCATCGGTTCGAGACCGCCGGCATCGATCGTGACCTGGCGGTCATAGGTCGCGCCCGCATCGGTCGGGAGTTGCCGCCAGCGGGCCAGCGCGCGGTCCCATTCGGCGCCCTTCGGCGCGAACGGACGGCCGCACATGTACTGGAAAGTCGTGTCGTCGGGCGCGATCATGCCTGCGCGCGCGCCCGCTTCGATCGACATGTTGCAGACGGTCATCCGCTCATCCATAGTGAGCGCGCGAATGGCCGGGCCGCAATACTCCAGGACGCAGCCCGTGCCGCCGCCCGTGCCGATCTTCGCAATGAGTGCCAGGATAATGTCTTTCGCGGTCACACCCGGGCCGAGTGTGCCATCGACCTGGACCTGGAACGTCCGCGACTTCCGCTGCAACAGGCATTGCGTGGCCAGGACGTGCTCCACTTCGCTCGTGCCGATCCCGAAGGCCAGTGCCCCGAAAGCGCCGTGCGTGGCCGTGTGACTGTCTCCGCAGACGATGGTCAGGCCGGGCTGCGTGAGGCCGAACTCGGGGCCGATTACGTGTACGATACCCTGCTTGTCGCTCGACAGGCTATGGCACGGAATGCCGAACTCGCGGCAGTTGGCTTCGAATTGCGCGACCTGTTTGGCGGCGATTGGATCGACAATCGGCAGCGACCGGTCCGTGGTCGGCACGCTGTGGTCGGCGGTCGCGAAAGTGTGCTCGGGCCGGCGGACTTTCAGGCCGCGGCTGCGCAGGCCGTCGAAGGCCTGGGGCGAGGTCACCTCGTGCACCAGGTGCAGATCGATATAGAGGAGAACCGGCACGCCGGGCTGCTCGCTCACCACGTGGGCATTCCAGACTTTTTCGATGATCGTTTGGGGCATAAAATTTCACCGCGGAGGCGCAGGGAACGCAGAGCGAAAACTACAGAAACTCCATGATAGCGTCTCCTACCTCGCTGGTTGTGGCCGGCTTTCCGGCCGGGCGCAGGTCCGCCGTCACCCGGCCGCTGTTCAGAACCGATTCGATGGCGGCGTTCAGCGTGTTCGCTTCCTTTTTCAGCCCGAAGCTGTACTCGAGCATCGCGGCGACCGAGCCGATGGCGCCGAGCGGATTGGCTTTGTTTTTTCCGGCGATGTCCGGCGCCGAGCCGTGTACCGGCTCGTAGAGGCCGGTCCAGGTGCCCGAGGACTTCCGGTCGCCGATGGAGGCCGAAGGCAGCATCCCGATCGAGCCGGCCAGCACCGCGCCCTCGTCGCTCAGGATGTCGCCGAACATGTTCTCCGTGAGCACCACGTCGAACCGGCGCGGGTTGAGCACCAGTTGCATGGCGCAGTTGTCAACCAGGATGTGCTCCAGTGCGATATCGGGAAATTCCGCGGCGACTTCAATGACCACCTTGCGCCAGAACTGCGAGTTTTCGAGGATGTTGGATTTATCGACGCTCGTGACCTTCTTGCGCCGGCCGCGGGCAAGGTTGAAAGCCGTGCGAGCCACGCGCTCGATCTCGGCGCGCGTATAGGTCATCGTATTCACGGCGCGGGTTTCCGCGCCTTCGCCCGTGATCCCGCGAGGCGTTCCGTAGTAAATGCCCCCGGTCAGCTCGCGCACGATGATCATGTCCGTGCCTTCGACGAGCGCGTTCTTGAGCGACGAAGAATCGAGCAGGGCTTTGTAAGCCCGCACCGGCCGCAGGTTGGCGTATACGCCCAGCGTCTTCCGGATGCCGAGCAGGCCCGCTTCGGGCCGCTGGCTGGGCGGAGCGTTGTCGAACTCCGGCAGCCCGACGGCGCCCATCAGGGTGGCGTCGGCTTCGACCGCCAGCCGCGCGGTTTCTTCCGGCAGCGCCGAGCCGGTCTTGTGAATCGCGACGCCGCCTAGAAGACCTTCGCTCAGCCGCAGGGACTGGCCATATTTCTTCGCGATGTGCTCGAGCACGCGGACGGCCTGGCAGGTGACTTCAATGCCGATGCCGTCTCCAGGGAGTACGAGTAGGTTCAATTTCATTTCAATTTTCGAGTTTAACCGAGCCGCGACCGTCAGGGAGCGGTAGCACCGGATCACGTGGCCGGAGCGCTAATTCGCTTCCGCGGCAAGCACGTGGCGATTTTCGACGATGTGAATGATCTCGTCGTTCGTCACGCCCTTCTTGCGGTCGGCGACGGTGATGAACCGTTCGTAGACGGCGTTGAGATCTTCCTTGGTGAGCCTGAATCCCAGGTCGTTGCAGCGCTGGTCGAGCGCGTGGCGCCCGCTGTGCTTGCCCAGGATGAGCTTGCTCTCCGGGACGCCGACCGACCGCGGTTCCATGATTTCGTAGGTGGTGCGCTCTTTGAGAAAGCCGTCCTGGTGGATGCCGGCCTCGTGCGCGAAGGCATTCGAGCCGACAATGGCTTTGTTCGGTTGCGGGCCGAAGGTGATCAGATCGGCGAGGAGCCGGCTGGCGGGGTAAAGCTGTTCGGTTACGATGCCGGTGTCGTACGGCAGGCGGTCGTGGCGAGTCCGGAACGCCATGACGACCTCTTCCAGGGCGCAATTGCCCGCGCGCTCGCCGATGCCGTTGATGGTGCATTCGATCTGCCGCGCGCCCCAGGCGATGCCCGCGAGCGAGTTCGCGGTGGCCAGCCCGAGATCGTCGTGGCAGTGTACGCTGACGATCGCCGCGTCGCCGAGCGCCCGGGCAATCCGGCCGATAAACGGGCCGAATTCCTCCGGCACTGAGCGGCCGACGGTATCCGGCAGGTTGACGGTGCGCGCGCCCGCGGCCACTACGGCCTTCGAGATCTCTTCCAGAAAATCGGGGTTCGTGCGGGTGGCGTCTTCCGCCGAGAATTCCACGTCATCGGCGTAGCGCCGCGCCAGCTCGACGGCGGAGGCCGCACTCTCCAGCACCTGCTCTTCCGTCTTGTGCAGCTTGTGCTTCAGGTGGATTTCACTGGTCGCGATGAAGGTATGAATCCGGGGACGTTTGGCTTGTTCCAGAGCGCGGGCGGCCCGTTCGACATCCAGCGTGCAGGCTCTGGCGAGTGCCGCCACCTGCACCCACGGGAATTCACGGCTGATCGCTTCCACCGCATCGAAGTCGCCTTGCGAGGCGATGGGGAAGCCGGCCTCGAGGATATCGACGCCCAGCTCCACCAACTTGCGCGCCATCCGTAGCTTTTCGTGTACGGACATGCTGCAACCGGGCGACTGTTCGCCGTCCCGTAAAGTCGTATCGAAGATGTATACGCGATCGTTCATGTTTTTCCGCCCGCGCTCTCAGAAGTTATGCTCCCCAAGCCGGTAAGCCGGAAGCATACGTCCGATTATGGCCGGGAGTGGCCGATTTGGCAAATTTATTCTAATGTGATGTATGATAAGATAGCGTGATAACATAAATGTTGTAAATACATAAACGGTGGCGAAGCCCATGGAACTATACCTTCTCCAGACATTTCTGACGGTGGCTAACGAAAAGAGCTTCTCGCGCGCTGGGGAGAAACTGCTGCGGACGCAGCCGGCGGTTTCGCTGGCCATACAGCGCCTGGAAAGCGAGCTGGGCGAGAAGCTCATCGACCGAACCGGGAAAGAGCTGCTGCTTACCGATGCGGGCCGGATCGTGACGGACTACGCCCGGCGCTTCGAGAACCTGCGCCAGGATCTCGAGAACTCACTGGCGGAGCTCCGCGATAACGCGGCCGGGACGCTGGCGATCGGCGCGAACGAATCGACGACGCTGTACCTGTTGCAGCACATCGAGCGGTACCGGCACACCTACCCGAAGATCAAGGTGCAGGTGCGGCGCAGCTTTTCGAGCAAGATTCCGGCCCAGTTGCTCGATGGAGAGCTCGAACTCGGCGTGATCAGCTACGATCCCGGCGACGATCGCGTGTTGAGCACGGTCATTTACAACGATCATCTGGCGTTCGTGGTCTCGCCGGAACACCGGTTCGCCGAGCGGAAATCGGTGTCGATTTCGGAGCTCGGCCTCGAGACCTTCATCGCGCACAACGTGCTGTCGCCGTACCGCGAGGTCGTGCTGAAAGCCTTCCAGCGCGCCAAGGTGATGCTGAATATGGACGTGGAGATGCCCACCGTCGAGTCGATCCGGCGCATGGTGCAGCGCGGCGAAGGGGTGGCGTTCCTTCCGCACATGTGCGTGGAGCAGGAAGTGGGGCAAGGATTGCTCTCCGAGGTCGTCGTCCCGGAGTTGCACGTGGACCGCCATATCCGCCTGGTGTATCCGGCGCGGCGCGCGCTGAGCCATGCGGCGCGGGCTTTCCTGGAGCTGGTGAAAAGCAATCCGCAGAGTCCGGAGGGCCGCTGAAAACCTCTCGGCAGGACGTTGATATGCTTGGCGCAACCGCCGTTGGAGTCCCTATAGTCTAATTTTGAGTGATGGGCCTCGACGTTGTACTTCAAGACGAATTCGGCGGGAAGCTGGAATCTGTAGCCGACCCCAAGAACCTATTGGGCCGATTGCTGCCGCGGAACGACGATTACTCCCAACCGATGCTGGCGTCAATTGATCCTTACGGAGACACTGTTTTTAATCGAACGCAGATCGAGCGGTTCCTTCGGGAGTGGTCTCTGGTATCGGCGAAAGCCCAAACGTCGGAGGAGCACTCCTTGATAGAAGCGGTAGAGAAAGTGGCTCTCCGGTGCCGTGATGAGGTCCATCTTTATTTGAGGTTCATCGGCGACTAACTGCCTCCCCTTGCCATCGTTGCCAACATCTTCGAATCCTTGCGTGTGGGAAGAAACCAATTTGGGCCACAGATAAACGCCGATCAACACCGATACCTCCTTTGTTCTTAATCGGCGTCCATCCGTGTTCATCTGCGGCCAATTGCGGCAATCTTCTTGGTTCCGGCGAAGTCGGGTTAGGTTGAGTCATATATGTCAATGCCCTCCGTAGCGGCAAGATGAGCTGTACAGTTGCCATGTCGACAACTGCGGGGTGCACGGGCTCGAGTTGACCAACTGCTAAAATCATATTCATCCCCATGGGAAATCGCGAACTCCGGCTTCAACAGCTACTGGATTCTCTCGGCGCGCGCATCCTCGTGCTGGACGGGGCCATGGGGACCATGATTCACCAGGCGACTCTCTCGATCCGGACCGATTACCTGGGACGCGAGAATTGCCCGGAGATCCTCAACGTCACCCGGCCCGAGGTGATTGAGGGCATTCATCGCGCGTACCTCGAAGCCGGCGCCGACATCATCGAAACCAATACCTTCGGCGGCGCGCGGATGACGCTCGCCGACAACAAACTCGAAGACCGCGCCTACGAGCTGAATCATGCCGGGGTCAGAATCGCGCGGGAAGCCGCGGACCGGTTCTCCACCGCCTCGCGGCCGCGCTTCGTCGCCGGTTCCATGGGCCCGACCACCAAGAACATCAACACCACCGGCACCGCAACCTTTGCCCAATTCCGGACTGATTATTACGAACAGGCGAAGGCCCTGGTCGAGGGCGGAGCGGATTTTCTGCTCGTCGAAACCTGTCTGGATACCGGCAGTATCAAGGCGGCGCTGCTGGCGGTGGAACAACTCCGGCGCGATCTGGGCATTCCGATCCCCGCAATGGTATCCGCGACGATTTTCGAGACGGGCACGATGCTCGCCGGCCAGACCATCGACGCTCTCTATGCCTCGATCGCGAATCACGATCTGCTGGCCCTCGGCATGAACTGCGCCACCGGCCCGGACCTGATGACCGATCACGTCCGAACGCTCGACGAGATGTCTCGTTTCCGCGTCGTGTGCTATCCGAACGCGGGCCTGCCGGACGACGAAGGAAAATTCCCCGAGACCCCGGAATCGCTGGCCGCGCAGCTCGAACGTTTCATCCGGCACGGCTGGCTGAACCTGGTAGGCGGCTGCTGCGGAACCACCCCGGCGCACATTCGGGCCATTGCGCGGATGGCGCGGGGCAAGCCGCCGCGGCGGCTGCCGGAGCCCTCGCATCGCACTTACTACTGCGGCATCGAGCTGGTCGAAGCCGAGGACAGCAGCCGTCCCCTGATCGTCGGCGAACGCACCAATGTCATTGGCTCCCGCCTCTTCAAAAACATGGTGGCCGAAGAAAGATGGGAAGAGGCCACCGAAATCGCCCGCTGGCAGGTCAGAAACGGCGCCCACGTGGTGGATGTCTGCCTGCAATCCACCGATCGCGACGAGATCAAAGACATCCCGCCCTTCTACGAAAAGCTGGTCCGCAAGATCAAAGCGCCGGTCATGATCGACACCACCGACCCCAAGGCGGTGGAGCTGGCGCTCAGCTACTGCCAGGGCAAGAGCATCATCAACTCCGTCAACCTCGAGGACGGCGAGGAGAAGTTCGAGCGCATCTGCCCGCTGGCGAAGTCCTACGGCGCCGCGCTCGTGGTTGGCTCGATCGACGAAGACAAAGCGCAGGCGCAGGCCTTCACGCGCGAGCGCAAACTGGCCGTGGCTGAGCGCTCGGTCGGTCTGCTCACCGGCAAATACGGCATCGCGCCCGAAGACATCCTCATCGATCCGCTGGTTTTTCCCTGCGCCACCGGCGACGCCAACTATATCGGCGGCGCGGTCGAGACCATCGAAGCCGTCCGCCTGGTCAAGGAGAAGATCCCTCACGTCAAGACGGTGCTGGGCATCTCCAATATCTCCTTCGGCCTTCCCGCGGCCGCGCGCGAAGTGGTCAATTCGGTTTTTCTCTACTACTGCACCAAGGCCGGGCTCGATCTCGCCATCGTCAACGCCGAGAAGCTGGAGCGCTTCGCCTCCATCCCGGAAGAAGAGCGCCGCCTGGCCGAGAACCTGCTCTTCAATACGCCGCCGGCCGAAGGGGATGAAGACCTCCGCACCGCTCCCGAGGACTGGCGCGAGCAGACCGCCGGGCAGAAGACCGGCATCAACCAGTACCACATCGCCGCCATTGCCGAGCACTTCCGCAAGGCCGGCAAGAAGGTCAAGGCCAAGGCCGCGGACCTTCCGCTCGATCAGCGCCTGGCCAATTACATCATCGAAGGCACTAAGGACGGCCTCGTCGCCGATCTGGACCTCAAGCGGAAAGACGCCGGGCCGCTCGAGATCATCAACGGGCCGCTCATGGCCGGCATGTCCGAAGTCGGCCGCCTGTTCAACAACAACGAGCTGATCGTGGCGGAGGTGCTGCAATCGGCCGAGGCGATGAAAGCGGCCGTGAACTACCTCGAGCAGTTCATGGAGAAAGCCGATTCGGCCTCGCGCGGCAAGATCGTCCTCGCCACGGTGAAGGGCGACGTCCACGACATCGGCAAGAACCTGGTGGAAATCATCCTGGCGAATAACGGCTACCGGGTGGTCAATCTCGGTATCAAGGTGCCGCCGGAGGAATTGATCCGCGCCTGCCACGAGCACCAACCGGATGCGATCGGCCTTTCCGGCCTGCTGGTGAAGAGCAGCCAGCAGATGGTGATCACGGCGGGCGACCTGAAGGACGCCGGTATCGGCGTGCCGCTGCTCGTGGGAGGCGCCGCGCTTTCAGACCGTTTCACCCGCACCCGGATAGCGCCCGCTTACAGCACCGCCGTGTGCTACTGCAAAGATGCGATGACCGGTCTGAGGACGTTGAACGAGCTGATGGACCCGGCGTCGCGCGAATCGGTGCTAGCCGCTCACGGGCCCCAGGAGGCCGCGGCGGCGCCGGCCGCCGAACCGGAGACGTTAGCCGCGCCCGGCGAGAGGCGCAGCCGCAAGGTGCGGACCGGCATTCCGATCCCGGCCGCTCCGTACCTCGACCGCAAGCTGCGCGACGTGCCGAACCTGGCCGAAGTCTGGAGCTACATCAATCCCTACATGCTGTACGGGCGGCACCTCGGGTTCAAAGGCAACTTCGAAAAGGCGCTGGCCGATCGAGACCCGAAGGCGCTCGAGCTTTACCACAACGTCGAGCGCGTGAAACAGGACGCCGCGCAGTGGATGCGGGTGCGCGCCGCATGGCAGTTCTTCGAGGCCGAGCGCGAAGGTAACGCCATCCACTTGTTCGCGCCGGCCGGCGCGGCGCCGGTTCACACCTTCCGATTCGGCCGCCAGGCGCGCGAGGACGGCCTGTCGCTCAGCGACTACGTGCTGGACCCGCTGGACGGCCGGCGCGATCACATCGCGATGTTTGTGGTCACCGCGGGAGCGGGCATCCGCGAGCGCGCCGAGCAGGCCAAGCAGGCGGGCGAGTACCTGTTCATGCACGCCATCCAGGCGCTGGGGCTCGAGACGGCGGAAGGCTGCGCCGAATGGCTGCACCGCCGCATCCGTGAGGATTGGGGCTTCCCCGACCCTCCCACCATGACCATGCACGAGCGCTTCACCTCGCGGTATCGCGGCAAGCGCTACAGCTTCGGATACCCGGCCTGCCCGAACCTGGAAGATCAGCAGGCCATCTGGAAGCTCCTGCGGCCCGAGGACATCGGCGTGCGCCTCACCGAGGGATACATGATGGATCCCGAAGCGAGCGTCAGCGCGTTGGTCTTCCACCACCCCGACTGCGCCTACTTCAGCGTGACGGAGAGCGTGGAAGCGGCGGTTTGAACGCCGGAATCAGTAAGAGGGAAAGCCCATCTCCTCGACGTAGATCTCCTGGAACTCGGGGTCGGAAGCGAGGGAGATGTGCTCGACGCGGCGGCGTATGTCCGCGAAATCCAGGTCGTCTCTAAAGAGCGCCAACTTGGCGCCGAGCAGCGCGGTATTGCCGGCTTGCTCGATTTTGCCGTCCGGAAAATCGATCAGGCCGATGCGGCGGGCGCCCGCGCGGCTGACATAGTTGCCGAATGCGCCCGCGAGGTACACTTTCCCGACCTCGTCCGGAGACGCGCCGAGGCGCTTCAGCACGATCCGAATCCCCGCCGCCACCGCGCCCTTCGCCAGTTGCAATTGCCGGATATCGGCCTGCGTCAGCGCGACCTCGCCGGAGAGAGCGAGCGGCCGGCCTCCGTTCGCCAGGCGGCCGCTCGGGAGCACCCGCCCAAGATCGAGACCCACCGCGATCGCGTCCACCAGGCCGCTGCCGCAGATGCCCCGCGCCTCCACGTGCCCCAGCACGCTGCACTCGAAGCCGCCATTCACAGCGGATACTTCCGAGATCGCGCCCGTAGCCGCGCGCATCCCCATCGAGATGCGCCCCCCTTCAAACGCAGGGCCGGCGGCGGCCGAGGCGCAGACCATGCGCTCGCGCGTGCCCAGGAGGATTTCGCCGTTGGTGCCGAGATCGAGAAGGCACGTGAGACCGGAGCCCTCTTGCATTCGCGCCGCCACCAGACCCGCCAGGATGTCGCTCCCGACGAACCCGCCCAGGCACGGCAGGAAGCTCACCCTCGGATTGCCCGGCAACGTCCAGCCCAGCCCGGCCGCTTCGAAGGCCGCCAGGCCGTCCCGCGGGGATTCGAACGGCACGTGCGAGAGCGGCTCGACATCGAACCCGCAGAACAGGTGGTGCATGACCGTGTTGCCGACCATCGCAATTCGGGTGATCGGCCGGGAATCGACGCGCGCGGCGCTATGCAGCTCCTTCACAAGCTCGCCGATGCCGGCGCGGATCAAATCCTCGAGCTTGTCCCGCCCTCCGCAAAGCGCGTACTCGACGCGGCTCATGATGTCGGCGCCGTAGGCGATCTGCGGGTTGAGCGCGGTGCGCACCGCCAGCACGTGGGCGGTGGCGAGATCTAGCAACTGGGCGACCAGCGTGGTCGTGCCGAGATCGACGGCGATTCCGAGCCCTTCGCGCGGCGTGAATTCGAAAGAGGACTCGTCCGCGAGGATGGCCGCGTCCATTTGGGCGATCTCGAGCGCCAGCGGTCCCGTGGCTCGGGCATGGCAGGCCAGCCGCCATCCGGCCGCGAGCTCGCCCTCGGAAAGGAGTTCCCGGTCCGCGGCGGCAGGCTCCAGCATCCCTTCTAGAACCCGGATGCGGCAGCGCTTGCAGCGGCCCCGGCCGCCGCAGGGAAATTCCACCCCATAGGCGAACAGCACGTCGCGCAGCGGCGCGCCGCGCTCCACTTCGAGCGTTTCCCCGAGCGGTTTGAGGTCGATGCGAACGAGGTCGGCGGACATCGGACCTTTCATCATAGGAGAAAGGAGTAAAGGAGTAGAGGAGACGAGATGTGCGCGAAATGCGCGGAGCGCTGTGCGGCGGCAGCGGCGCGGGGCGGATCAGGCCGAGCGAGTCTCGCTCGGTGCGCCGAGCCAACGGAAACTCCCACAAAGCACGGAAACGTCTCGTCCGTCCCCGGTGCCCTTTGGCGGCCAGCTCGGGACCTCGACGCCGAACTGCTTGGCGTATGAGGCAGGTGCCGAAGCTCTTCCCCTATGGGAGGAGATAAGGCCCGGGACCCGCGATGAAGCTAGGTCCTCGACCGTGAAGTCCGTTTCTTTACGGTAGCGGCATCCACCTGTAACTGAGCCGCGACCGTAAGGGAGCGGTAGCAACGCATCACGCGGTCGAGGTACTAGTCGGCCCGCTTGCCGCTCGCTCGCCGGGGCTTCGGCTTGCTCTTGCCCCTGAGATTGAGCGCCACTGCAGCGCGGATGAGATCCTTCAAGGGCGCCTCATCGACCTTGTCGCCTTCGTGGATGTCGATGGCGCGCCTGGCATTCCCGTCGAGGCTGGAGTTGAATAGACCTGAAGGGTCCTTCAACGCAGCTCCCTTGGGAAATGTCATCTTGACGACGTTCTTGTACGTCTCTCCCGTGCAGACGATGCCGCCGTGGGACCAGATGGGAGTCCCCATCCACTTCCACTCTTCGACGATCTCGGGGTCTGCCTCGTGTATGATTTTGCGCACTTTCGCGAGCGTCTTCCCGCGCCAGTCCCCAAGTTCCTTGATCTTCTCGTCGATGAATGCAGAGGCAGATTCCACCGGGACGGGCCTTTTCATGCACAGCTCCAACTCTCGCACCTATTTTAGCCGCGCTCAGCGTAGCCTGCACCCTCCGCAAGTGGAAGCCTCTTCCGGTTTGGTAGCAGTTCGGAAAGATGGTGGCAACCCGCGTGCGGGCTTAACAGGGGGGGAACCTGGGGGTAAGTACGTCAGCGCCGTTCTGGCCGCCGGGATTCGGAGCACTCCCGGCCGCTAGTTAGGGCAGATCGAAGCCAGGCTCCATCCTGTCGAGAAAAGCTATTCCGCTGAGCCGCTGGGTCAGCGACCGTGAAGTCAGTTTCTTTACGGTAGCGGCGTCTACCTGTAACTGAGCCGCGACCGTAAGGGAGCGGTAGCAACGCATCACTCGGTCGAGCCGCTAGTCACCTCCAGCGTGCCGGCGGGGCTGGTTTTGGCGCCGGCGCCTTGGCGGACCGTGACAGTGTGCCGGAAGGCGCCGCCTGCGGCCGATTGGCGCGAGGACGTTGCCTCGAAGACTGCATCCGGCGGCAGCCCGAAGAAGAGCCAAGTCAGCTTTCCTCCGCTCACCGCCTGAACCGTCAGGGCCTGGTGAGCGGGGGCGGGGGAATCCGCACGGACGAAGACGACCGCCCGGCTCCCGGCGCCCTGGTTCACCACAGCGCCGAAGACGCCGGGGTCGCTCCCGGCAACCGCGATGGCGGAGACCTTCTTCGCCTCGGCCCCTTTCCCCAGCACACTCATCACGGCCAGGATGTTGGCGCGGGGAGAGCTCTTGAATACGTCCCCCGCGCTCGCCCGGACCTGGGCGTACGCGGCCCAATTAGCCCCCGGCTGGCGAACGATCTCCTTCGCCAGAGCAATCCTCGAGGGCGAGAGGAACTGGACTACCAGGCTCCCCAGGTTGCCGTCGGCGTTGGCCAGCCGGAAGGCGCCGGACGCCTGGTCCAGCGTGACGTCGTTGCCGTGCTTCGGGTCATAGTCCAAACGCCAAATCGTGTTCGGCTCGGGCTGGGTGGCGGGCGGTGTGCTCGAACCCGGCGCCGGCGCCTCACCCGCGATTTCCTGACCGCTCCTTCCTGTTGCCGCCGCAAGCTCATCCCCGATCACGAACACGTCCGGCTCGAGCCAGACGACGTGCCGCACCCAGCGCTTCACGCCTGCCCGCGGCGGGTAGCATTCGGCCGCTTCGCCCGCCACGTACGCGTAGTCCTCGCCGAAATCCTGCCCCACGAGCCGGGCATCCCAGTTGGGCTCCCTGCGCTGGTCGTAACCCTGGATGGTGAGTGTGCTCTCGTCCTGGCTCTGCGACATGCCGTAGCCGGGGCCGGTCGCCAGGTAGTTGCCGCCCGCGAACAGGTTGAACGCATTCGCCAGGACGTGGATATGCCCCATGTTGGTCGCGAGCAGCTTGTCCCCCGCCCGCACCAGCTCCCTCGCCCGCCGGCCGCCGAAGGGGGCGCAGGTGAAGGTGAAGACCACGTCCTTGGGCTCCCAGCCGCTCCGCAGGACGGCGAGTCCCTGATTGGGGAAGACGAAATGGTGGGGCAGATCTCCCGCCGGAGGCTGCGGAGCCACACTGGGATCGTACCAGAGGAAATCCCAGCCGGCCGCATGGAGGGCGGGCTGGAGGTGGTTGCGGTCGCTCGCCCACGTGGCGGGAACATCGCCCCGCGCCAGATTCCGCATGTCCACCTGCTCCTCGCGGGCCGCCAGCCATTGCGCCCGGCCGTCGCGCAACTCGCCGGCCAGCTTCCGCAGAACCTGGCTCGAGGCGCATCCCATGACGTTATACCGTCCGCTGGGGTCCGAATCGTGATGCGCGATGTAAGCGTCGCCCAGGGGCGAGCTCGTGGGGCTGGGCAGCCACTGGCACAGGCGGTACGTCAGGTACCCGCGGACGGCGGGCAGCTTGAAAAGATCCTGGCCCGTTGCGCGCCGAATCGCTTCGAAGGCAGGGATGGCCATCGCCCACGTGTAGTTGGCCAGGCCCACGCCCTCGGTCCACGAGCCGTCCTCGCCGGCGGCGTCGATCGCGCGGCGAAAATGATCCAGCAGGAACTGCAGGCGCTCGACCCCGCCCGGCGTCTCGGCCGCGATGGCGCAGGCCCCGATGCACAGCCCCGCCGCCGGCAGCCAGTGGTCGTGATGCACCAGCAGGCCCGCCCACCAGTCGGTCTCCGTTCCCTTGCGGCCACGATCGACGATGGCGGCGAGATGGTCGCGGGCCCTCGTGCGTTCCGCCTCGGAGAGCTTGGGATAGAGAATGTCGTACCCGGCGGCGACGGCCAGCGCGTACGCCCCTACCGAGTAGTTGCCACCCGTGTCGGCCGGGTAGTCGCAGAAGGCAAGGAACCATTTACGGGCCGCCGCGAGATACGTGGCGTCGCCCGTCAGGGTGTACAGCAAGGACATGTTGAAGATGTAAGCGGCCCCATTCTCGTGATAGACCTGCAGCACGTCACGGTTGCCGGGGAGCTTGCCGCTTGCGAGGGGCTCGAAGGCGGCGAACTGCTTGCCCCAGGCCTGCAGACGATCGAACTGGGCCTTGCGGGTGGTCGAAGCCGATGCGCGCAGGCTGGCCACGTCAGAGGCCGAGAAGAAGAGGAACGGGTGGGCCATCGGCTTGACCTCGAGCTGGTTTGGCGCGGCGGCTGCTCCATAGAGGCTGATGCAGATCAACCCGAGAACGGCCGCGACGATGTGTCGCGGAAGCAGGAAGCAAGAAGACATGTGATCTCTCCTAGGATGGGCGGTCAGGAGGTCATCATCGGCGCCAGCGAGCAGAGAAGTCAAGTTGCAGAGGGCACTCGCGCTTCGGGGAAGCGAGTGAAACCCTCACGAAAGACGGAAACTTCTCGTCCGTCCCCCGCTCCCGCGTCCCCTGCTCCACCGTTTCAGCTCGGGTCACTGCGAAGAGGCGGTGAACGCGGGCGCGAAGACAAGCGTGGAGTGGGCGCGTTGAGGGGATGCCAACAGCGAAGATTCAGGCGGCGGCCTTAAGAGCCAGGCGGAGCGATTCAAGCCTCCCTTCCATTTCCTCGAACGATAGCGTCTCGGGTGAGGCTGCAATCAGCGCTTGCGAAGCCGCGATGACAAAGTAATCCGCTGGAGAAATAGACAGTCCGGCGACTTGCAGCTTGTTCGCAAGCAATGAAGTCTTGTGGATGACCGAAGCCTCGGCATAAAGGCATGTCGTTTCCGGTTGGCGCTTCCGGCATACCAGAATTGCGTCAAGGCTGATTGGATCTTTCGCAGCCGCTTTCGGACTGGACGCTCGCAACTCGGCGTGAACGGGATGGGCCGCAACAACCGAAAGCCCGGCTGCAATGATGGCCTCGTAAATAGCCGCCCACCCTTCGGGGCGTGAATGGTGAAAGCTGAAGGCGAGAACGCCATTGTCCTTAAGAACGCGGCGGCACTCGAAAAAAACGTAGGAAAGATGGCGAGCAAATGCGCGGGGGTCTTTGTGCTGCACTTCGCCCGCATGAGAGCTATTTTCACGCTCAAACCAAGGGTAGCGGTGCTTGAGCACAGGCGCGAGCCACGCATAGAAAAAGTCGCTTAACTCGCTGTAGTGAACGAAATCGAAGTACGGAGGATCGGTCACAACGGCGTCAACCGAACCGTCGGGCAGGGGAAGCGCCGCACTATCGCCATTGAGGATCATCACGGCGCGGTCATGGGTAAGGAGGTCGGCCCATGAGGCAACGCGGCTAACTTTGATAGGGTCGCTGGCCGTGATTTTCTGTGAACCCGTCTTTGCCCCGAAAAGGTTGTTCTCGAAAGCGATTTCAAAAGGATCGTCAAGGTAGCGTTTGGCGCGGATCAGACGGGACTCAAACAGCGTGCTGAAAGTCCCGCTGCTCTTGCTGGTTCCCCAGACGGAGTTTTCGAGCGGTGCCCGTTCGGGCTTCAAAATATGGTTTGAGAACATGTGCCGCACGGCTCCGGTGCCTTCGCCTTTGAAGCTGCAAAACATGTTGTTGAACTCAAGCGTGCTGGAAAATAGGCAAAGCAATTGTTCTTGAACGGCTTCGTGTTCAATGCGGAGAATGGCGCGTAATAGGATGCCAAGGCACAAAAGTTGCCGGGCGTTGAAAAAGTCGCGCCAGTAGAGGTAATTGTATCCGCGCGCCTGGTCCGTATTGTGACCCGGTCTCACGGCAAGCGTGGGAAGCGTCAGGCTCTCCGATTGCAGCCGCGTGCGGGCTTCCTCATAAAGCGCCACGTCGTCGGGCGTGGCCGGAAGATAGACCTTCTCACCGTCATGCCTGAGCGCGAGGATGGCATATAGCCGGTGGCGCGGCGGCGTTCCGTCTGCGGGCAGAAGGTCTTTAATGCGGTGGCGCGTGCCGTCACCGGCCTTGACGTGTTGGCCGTTTGCTGGCCCCTGCTGCGGATCAAAAGCGCGTTTGCAGCGGGGGCATATCGCGGCGGTGGCGTCGTATCGGCCCTCAAGAACATTCCAGCACGCCGGGCAAACTATCTGCGCCTGGGACTTCCTGTTTGGGTAGGCGTCCTGGGCGAAAACATAACTGCTGAAAAGCGGTATCGCCTCACCGTCCGGTGTTTCGAGTACCTTCACCCAAAAGAAATACAACACCGGAATCATCGCGCCGGAAAGCGGGTCGCAGGTCTGATAGTAACGTCTGACTTCCGGGGAGACCTCGCGTTCGAGCTTGTCGAACGCTACCCGCAGGTCCGTTTCCGCTACGCGGGCGAATGCCTGGCGAACCAAAAAAGTGCTGACCGGGTTTATGTCGCAGCCGATGGCCTTAGCCCCGAGCTTGGCGGCTTCCCCAATCGTCGTACCGCTGCCCATGAAGGGATCGAGCACAACTTTTCCGCTGAGGTTGTGGCGCTTGTAAAAGCTGTCCCATATCGGCGTGTTGCGGTCGCTGAGGGCAGCTAGGGTGATCGCTCTGAATACCGAACCGAGGCGCGTTGCCCACCATTTGTGAATGTGATAGAGAGGCCGGTTGATTTCCTTGCGCCAGCTTTCCTGCTCGGCAATTTCGCTCACTTCGACGTTTGGAAAATCGCGTTCAAGGGCGCAGGCCGCCGCGTCCTCTTCGACGATTAGTTTTCTTGCCAGTAAGTTCATTCTTCCTCGGCCTTGGCGATTTCTTCTATGACAGCGGCAACGCGGGCAACCATGCTAACAGGCTTGTCGGCATGGCTCTCATGCCGATAGGCGACAAAATGGTGTTCGGTTCCGGCCCTGGGGTTGGGTACTTTCTCAGCCTTCAATTCGTTGGAGCGAAGGTCAAATGTATATCCGACGACCAAACTGTCGGCCTCCACGCGGGTCAGTTTGCCAACTTCCTTAAAGCGCGGATCGCGTTCCGTGCTTTCGGGAACGATCAGCGTCATAAGCCCCGTGGTTCCTTCCGTGAGGGCAAACGGCGTGGGCGCGACGTACATTTTCCGGTCGCGGATCATAATGTCCCCGTAGGTGCCAAAGCCCTTCACGCTTTTGTTCTTGTGGACGTACTCGTGATTGGCGTTCAAAAAGTCGCCGTGACACAGTACAAGATCGACGACGGGGTACTGGCGCACACCCTGCCCAAGATCGGGATAAGCCGTCAGGTCGGCGGGATAGCGGCCAAACACGTAGAAGATTTGCCGTCCGTTGTGGTGGCCAGTCGGCACCTGGCTGTTTGAATCGTAGTCGCGTTCGCGGCCAGGCCATGCAAGGCCCTTGATCTCGTACCCTTCGGTGTATTCGACCAGGCAAAAGTCGGGGTAAGTATTGCGCCCAGAGCCTTCAAAATGGATGCCGAGCTTCTGAAGGCGCTTTTGAAACCAGTTCTGGAAGTGAAACTCCTTGTCCTTGGCGCTCACGGATTCGACAAGTTCACCGGCTTGCACGGCGAGTAGGATTGCTCAAAGACATCGAAGCAGGTTGTTTTCATCATTGGCGGTCGCGACGGCTTTCGGGCATTGAATTATCCATTATCCGTTGCCCGCCCTTGTACCACAAATCGGCGGCTGCTGTTGAGGGATTTGGTCGACGCGACAAGCGTGGCCGGACAGGCCATCACCGCCAGAGCTTTTCGAACCGGGCCGGGTTGGTAGCGGTGTACCTGACCGTGTGCTGGATGTTGCGATGCCCGAAGGGGAAATCCGGAGGGGAAACCGGGGACGGGGGGAAACCGGGGGCAAACGAGACGTTTTCTTGAGAAGTCATTTCTGACCAGCTCCCTGTACCCATAGCTCGCCTCGCTCGAGCTCTCGCCGCCGATACAGCCTAACACGTTACACAGCGCGGCAACTCCCGCAAAGTTATCTTTGAATCCGATGTGGGGACCATTTGGTCTATCTGGATCTGCCGCGCACGCAGCGCCGGCCTGACTCCGGTTATTCTCGCAACCGTCCCCGTTCACACGCGAGACTTCTTATCTTTTCCACTGAAATCAACAACCTGCCCCGTCCACTCCCGCTATTCCGCCCCGGCCATGCTTTCGTTAGATTGATGATTCCCGCTCTCGGCTCCGCCCCCGGCCAACGCAGCGTCCGGCATACCGCGGGAAGCCGGGCAGCAAAAACGAATTTTTGCAAAACGAACCCAATCACCCCCGAATGCGGGCATTCCGGAACGCCGCCGTAATCCCGCGCCCGTTATGCCGGCAAGGAAAGTAGCCGGCCCCTCAGGCAGCGAACCCGCGCTGAATGGCGCTACCTGTGCAAAGTGCCCTGCGGCGTCAGCCGCCTCCTTTGCTCCTTTGCTCCTCTACTCCTTTTCTCCTTCCTCAACTTAGCGCCCGCCGCCCAAAGGTAAACAATTCTTCATTTGTTTGGGAGCGGTACGTCCTTTATACTTGTGAGAACCCCCGGCCGCGCATCCTGGCGCGATCGGAGTAGGAACACAAACAGCTTGAGGACTATTCGGTGAGCATCAGTCAACTAGCCAGATCGATCGTCGAGTCTCCCACTCTGAAGCTGAACGAAACCGCGGCCCTGCTCAGGGACAAGGGGGAGCCTGTCATCCACCTCGGCGGCGGCGAACCCAAAAGCCGCGCGCCCGTGGACGCAATCATCAATTGCACATCCCTGCTGAACACCGGCGAGGTCCGGTACACGCCGCCGGATGGCGTGCCGGCCTTGAAGAAGGCCGTGATCCGCTACACCGAAGAGAACTACAACAAGTGCTTCGGCCCCCATAATGTCATCGCCTCGAACGGCGCCAAGCAGGCCATTATGGTGGCGCTGTACACCATCCTCGAGCCCAAGGATGAGGTGATTTTCCCGGCTCCCTATTGGGTCTCCTACCCGGAGATGGTGAAACTCGCCGGCGGCGTCCCCGTGCCGGTCACCCCGGAGGACGGGACCTTCCATCCGAGGATTCAGGAGCTGGCCGAGGCCGTCGGACCTTACACCAAGGCCATCATCCTCAACAGCCCGAACAATCCCTCCGGCGTCATGTACTCGGAGGAGTTCATCGCCGGCGTCGTCGAGCTGTGCGAGAAGAAGAACATCTTCCTCATCATGGACGACACCTACAACCGGCTGATCTTCGACAACCGCGCGCCCACGAATGCGTTCTCCTACGCGCGGAACCACACCACCAGCTCCAACCTGATCGTGATCAACTGCATCTCGAAAATGTACGCGATGACCGGGTTCCGGATCGGCTGGGCGGTATCGGACAACGAGGAAGTGATCCGCTCCATGGTCAATATCCAGTCGCAGCAGACCTCCGGTCCCTCGGCTCCCGCGCAGTGGGCGGCGGTGGGAGCGCTCAACGGCGTGCAGTCCTCGATCCTCAGTCTGCGGATGACGCTCGAAAATAACCGCAACATCATGGTCGAACGGCTCAGGGCATTCGAGGGCGTGAAGGTCACCAAACCCGACGGGACTTTTTACACCTTCCCGGACTTCAGCCTATACATGAAGGATTCGCAGAAACTGGCGCGCCTTCTGCTCGATAAAGTCCGCGTGGTCGCGGTGCCGGGTAAGGATTTCGGCATGGAAGGGCACTTGCGGATGAGTTTTTGCGGCACCATCAAGGAAATCACGGAAGGCATCGAGCGAGTGAAATGGGTGCTCGATCCCAACTCGCCCAATGAACTCTACCTCGGCGACCGAAAATTGGTGAGGGACTGGAAATGAACGTCTACCAGGACATTCCATCGCCCGCGCAGAAGATTGCGTCCGAGAATGCGAGCGCGTTCGGATTGCAGAACCACGGCCTGACGAACCTGCACCGCGTCTACTGGAACCTGACCACCAGCGCGCTGTACGAAGAGGCGATCTTCCGCGGCGAGGGCGCGATCGCCCATTCCGGTCCGTTCGTCGTCGATACCGGCAAGCACACCGCCCGGGCCGCCGCGGACAAATTCATCGTCCGCGAGCAAAGCTCGGAGGAGAAGATCTGGTGGGGCCAGTACAACCGGCCGTTCACCCCCGAGAAGTTCAGCGCGCTGCTGACGCGGGTGCAGGGCTACCTGCAGGGCCGCGACGTGTTCGTCCAGGACCTTTTCGGCGGCTCGGACGCCGAGGCGCGCCTCTCCATCCGCATCGTCAGCGAAAAGGCGTGGCACAGCCTGTTCGTGCGCACCATGTTCTCCAAGCCGCGCACGGCGGAGGAGATTCGGAGGCACGTGCCGGAGTTCACGATCCTCTGCGCTCCCGGCTTCAACGGCTCGCCGATTATCGATGCCACGCGCACCGAGACGTTCATCATCGCGAATTTCGCCGAGCGGATCGCCATCATCGGCGGCTCCGCCTACGGCGGGGAGATGAAGAAGACCATCTTCACCGTCCTGAACTTCCTGCTTCCGCTCGACGGCGTGCTGCCGATGCATTGTTCGGCCAACGTGGGCGACGACGGCCAGGTCGCCATCTTCTTCGGCCTCTCCGGCACCGGCAAGACCACTCTTTCGGCCGACCCCTCGCGCCACCTGATCGGCGACGACGAACACGGCTGGAGCGAGAACGGCGTCTTCAATTTCGAGGACGGCTGCTACGCCAAGGTCATCCGCCTTTCCGAGAGCGCCGAACCCCAGATCTATTCGTGTACGCGGCGGTTCGGCACGATCCTCGAGAATGTAGTCTTCGATCCGGTTTCCCGCAGGCTCGATCTCAACGACGACCGCCTCACCGAGAACACGCGCGCCGCCTATCCGCTGTCCTTCATCGAAAACTACTGGCCGCCCAAGCAGGCGGGGCATCCCAAGAACGTGATTTTCCTCACTTGCGACGCCACCGGCGTGATGCCGCCCATCGCGCGGCTTACGCCCGACCAGGCGATTTATCACTTCATCTCCGGCTACACGAGCAAGATCGCGGGAACGGAGATCGGGCTCGGCATGGAGCCGGAGCTCACCTTCAGCCCCTGTTTCGGCGGGCCGTTCATGGTCCACCATCCCTACGTCTACGCCGAGATGTTGAAGGCGAAGCTGCTGAAGCAAGGCGCCACGGTGTGGCTGGTGAACACGGGTTGGACGGGCGGACCGTTCGGCGTCGGCAAGCGCCTCAGCATCCAACACACCCGCACGCTGCTCAAACAGGCCCTCTCCGGCAAGCTGAACGGCGCGGAGTTCCGCGTGGATCCGGTTTTCGGCTTCGAGGTTCCGAAGCACTGCGAAGGCGTGCCCGCCAACATACTCGAGCCGGCAAGCACGTGGGGAACCCGCGAGGAGTACTTCAAGAAGTACGATGCCCTGGCGTCCAGGTTCATCGAGAATTTCAAGCTGATGAAGGATGGCTGCCCGGCGCACGTCGAGGAGTCCGGTCCGAAGCGTCTGCACAATATCGCCGAAGCGGCGAAGAGCAGCAAGTAGGTCTTTGACCGTGAACTCCGTTTCTTTACGGTAGCGGCACCTACCTGTAACTGAGCCGCGACCGTAAGGGAGCGGTAGCAACGCATCACGCGGTCGAGGTAGTAGACCGCCCGGAAGGAGGGGCCGCATGTCCGAATCCAGCCGCCAGGCCATTTCGGAGTTCCTCGCCCAGAAGCGCATCGCGGTGGTCGGCGTCAGCCGGGATCCGAAGGACTTCAACGCCGCCATGTTTCGCGCCTTGCGGCAGCACGGCTACGACGTGGTTCCGGTGAATCCCGGCGCCAAGGAGATCGAGGGCGTGCCCTGCTACGAGTGCCTGCAGCAGATCGATCCGCCCGTCCAGGCCGCGCTGGTCATGACCCAACCGGACAAGGCGGAGACGATCGTGAACGATTGCTGGCAGGCCGGGATCAAGCGGGTTTGGCTGTATCGAGCCGGGGGCCAGGGCGCGGTAAGCCCGGCGGCGGTGGCCTTCTGCAGGCAAAACGGGATCAGCGTCATCCCCGGCTTCTGCCCCTACATGTTTCTCGAAAATACCGGCTGGTTTCACCGCTTGCACGGCGTATTGATGAAAATCACGGGCGCGTACCCGTCCTGATCTCACATCCGGGCGGACCCGCGCAGGATGCGGGCCGGCAGCGTCACAATCGCCCAGATCAGGTTCAGCACGCCGCCCACGGCAATCCCCACAATCCGGAACGGCAGGAGCAGTAGCCAGACGAGCGGATAGAGCACCAGCGCGAGCAGCGCCAGCGGCCACGAGAGCACCAGCAGAATCAGCCACAGCAGAAATGTGAACATAGCGGGCTCCTGATCGAGCAATACGTATCCCTTAGTCGAATTGTTCCGGACGGTGGCCGCGCGCGTAGTCGCACAGCGCACGCAGGTTCTCAACCGGCGTGTCGCGCGCCACTTCGCATCCCGCGCCGGCAATGTAACCGGCGCCGGCCGCGCGATGGCAGGCCGCAACCGCCTGGGTGACGCACTCCGGCGTGCGATTGCGCAGGATTGCGACCGGATCGAGATTCCCGAGAAGCACCTGCCGGCTGCCCATCTCGAGGCGCGCCTCGCGCATCGGGGCCGGCCAGTCCAGGTCGATAATCTCCGCGCCCAATTTGCCCATTCCGGAGTAGAGCCGGCGCGTCCGGCCGCAGATGTGCAGCCGCACCCGAGTCCCGAGCGCGTGTAAGCCGTCGATGAGCTTACGCTCGAACGGCCAGACGAACTCCTGGTAGAGCGCCGGGCCGACCAGGGACGCCGCGGCATCGCCGACACCAATGAGGTCCGCGCCGGCGTCCACCTGCGGCCGCGCGAAGTCCAGCGCCATCCTGACGGCGAACTCGAACAGGTCGCGGACGAAACCGGGATCGTCGGCAAAATCCAGCATCAGGGTGTTGATGCCGCGCAGGTCGGCAGCCATCGCGCACGGCCCTTCCACCCATCCTTCGACAAACAGGTCCCGCCCGGCGCGTTCCTTCAGCAGCGCGACGCCCCGGACGCGGTCGTGCATCCGGCCGCCGCCCAGGGGGTCGGGCGGCTTGAGCGCGGCCAGCGCCGTTTTCTGGGCCAGCAGCGCGCGGCTCTCGACGATGGCGGGCGGCTGGTCGGGAAACCATTCGATCGCGGCGCCAAGGTCGGCCGCCTCGCGGGCCGGATCGGAAATCGTCGAAACGTAATCGAACCCGAATGTCTCGGCCGTGCGGAGCTGGGCTTCCGCAAGCACGCGATGGTCCGTCGCGTAGTCCCGGTATGGCGCGCCAATCTGCCGCGAGGCAAACATCATGGTAATGGGCATGAGCGCAAGATGGTCCGCCGCGGAGCCCTCGATCGTCGCGAGGATCCGTTCCCGGCCGGTCATGCCGCTTTCTCCGCTCCGATAATACTCTCGTCGTGTTTGGCCACCACGCGCCAGCCCGGCGGCACAACCAGGAACCTGTCGGGACTCCACCTGCCATCCACCAGGTCGTGGATCAGCGACATGTCGCCCCGGATCTTCTCGAATTTCCACTCCCGGCGCGCCGCCTCATCGATGGTGGCGCGCTCGAAGCGGTCATCCGGCTCGACCCCCATTTCGATGAAGGTCAACTGCCCGTAATTCCGGGTGTGGTTGCCGAGCTGCTCGTAGAGGAATTGCGCGTTCTCCTCGCCGTATTTCGCCACCAGTTCCTCGTAGGAGTAGCCCAGGCCGGACTTCTTGAGCGCATCGGCTGTCAGTGGCTGCAAGCCCTCTCCACGCTCCATCCAGCCGGTGGTCTTGAAATACACGCCCGGGTGATCGTTGAAATAATCGAGATAGCGTTCCTTGCTGCCCAGGAAGAGCGCGATACAGTCGTGCGCGCGCGGGATCACGACCGGCTTGGTGCGCGCGGTGAGCCCGGCCAGGCCGGTGCCGCAGAGCGCATACCCGAAGAGCACAGCTTCGTAGTCCGCCTCATCGACGGCGTTCAAGGCCGTTTGCAGGCGGTCGAGCATCAGGACCGAGCCGCTGTCGTGCAGCCCCTTGGGGAGGAACTCAATATCGACCTGGTTGGGCGAGCGCGCCACGGCCGCGCACATCTCGCGGTAGAGGATCTCGCAGCTAATCAGCTTCAAGCGCATTGGTAGAAGTTTAGCAACCGCGGCCAAAGCTGAGCGCACGCAGTTTTTCGTGGCGCAAACACTCGTGTTTGCCGCGTCGAGACTCGTCTCGACGCTCCTGCGCCGGCACGCGCAGCCCGCCGTGCCGGCACTTCAAGCGCCCGGCCTCGGGTACACCGTGACCATCGCCGACTGTTTCCCGGCCGGCTTCGTCCGATCAATCTCTAGCGCGCCGGTTGACCGTCAGCTGCCGCCTCGGCAGAATTGGGGGGTGCAGATGTCATTCCGACCTTTGACTGATTGGTGGATAACATGTCAACCGTGACGCCGCCCGAGATCGGCCGCTTCAGCGGCCGGACGATCCTCACGGGCGCGGGCTGGACGCGCAACTGGGGCGGGCGGCTCGCCGCAGAAATCTGGGAGGATCTGATCGGCCATCCCGCCGCTCAGAACAACGCGCCGCTGCGCGGATTGCTGCTGAAGGAACGATCGTTTGAGGCGGCGCTGGGCGAAGTTCAGGGTGAGGGGTTCACAGCGGCCGAGCGTCAGGCGTTCGAGAAAGCGCTGCTTGACGCGTTCGTCGCGATGGACCGCGAAATCGCGCGGACGGATCATCATCCCTGGATCAATATCCATAAGGTGCAGGACCTGCTGTTTCGGTTCTGGGGGCAGCGCGGCGACAGCGTCAATGCCGGCTACATTTTTACGCTGAATCAGGACCTCTGGCCCGAGCGAAAACTATACAATGAGCACGTCTCCGGCGCGGCGGCTCCGGCGTTACCTGGGCTGCAGCGGAAGCCGGACCAGAGACCGTTCACAACCGATATCGGACGCTACAGCGACCGGTTCATCATGGAGCCGGTAAGCGATCCGGCATCGCAGGCGCAGCTGCGAGGACAATTCAATGTCATCAAGCTGCATGGCTCGTTCAACTGGCGGACGGCGGATGGACGGAACGCACTGGTGGTCGGGATCGGGAAAAGCGGGCAGATCGCGGCGTCGCCACTGCTTTCGTGGTACCAAGACATCTTCAGGCACGTGCTGACAGTCGGCGGCGCGCGGCTGATGGTTGTTGGCTACGGCTTCGGGGACGAGCACATCAATTCTGTGATCGCCGATGCCGTCGAAAACCATGGACTGAAGATTTTCATCTGGGATTGCGGGTCCAACCTCGTGGACCGAGTGCGGGCGTCACCGCATGGCGCCGCGATCTGGAATGGTACACTGAGCACGGCGACGCGGCCCCTCATCGAAGTGTTCCCGAGCAACCAGGCTGAAACGGAAGAATATCGGCGCATCTTCAAGACCATGTTTGGCTAACCGAAAGAAACCACATGAGCGTATCGTCCCCCCTCGCCCACATCGCGGAACCAACCTGCGCACTCTCCGCTTTGGCCCGGCAGGGCCCCGGCAGTCAACCGCGTCCAATACACGATAACGAGGCCACCCTCGATCAACCCGTCCGAACCCCGCCGCCACGGTCCCAATGCATTCGAAGCTATTTTTGCCCTGTTTTCAATGTCCTGCCCAAGTCCGCCTTCGGATCCCGATGGACCGCCTGCTAAACCTTAAGCTGTCAAGCCGCCTCGCCGGCGGCCTGGCACAGAGCAATACGGTTCCGGAACCGTGATCGTCGGGCGCTTCGGCGTCCAGGGTGCAATCCCCCGTCCTCGGGAATCTGAAGCAGGCTATATGCACTGTGGAGGGTGAAAGAGGGCTTACCGCGCCGGACACAAGAGGAAGCGCGGGAAACGATAGGAGGCAGTCGACTACCAAAGTAGAGAGCAGCGGGCCAGGTGAGGCGGACCCTTTTCGGCAAAGCTTCCCCCAGACGACTACGTCCCTTTGGCCGGGGGCGTATGCCGTGCGGATTCCTTCCTCCAGGTTCTGCCGCCCGAGCCGCCGTTGTTCTCTCGCACCTCGTTGGGCGTCCGGCAGGGCGCCCAACGCCAGACGATTTGCGAAAAAGTTTTCGAGCCGCGGCGGTGAGAGAGTGCTCACGGGCCGCGGTGGCCCGCCAAAAGGGGATGAAGACGTTGCCGCTTGCTTACGCGCGCGGTTCCGTGCACAACCGGCACTGAACCCCGGCCGTGAGGGAGGGCCGTCTTCGGCACAGCGGTATTTACCACGCAGGATTGTGTCACAACCTCCCCGCCTCCAGCGATGCCTCAGTGTCTTCAAACGGCGGCGGGCGATTCCCGGCGCGCATCGAAGCCGCTGTCGTGGCAGCGGCCTCGTGTATGATAGCGGTGTTGTCTGGTGCCGGCAGCGCAGCCCGCCGGCGCACTTCCCATGCAAGAAAGGGTAATGTCTCAACCAGTCCAGCCGTGCTTACACCCTTCCGCCGGCTTCCGGCGTGATTCGGGCGTTGTTTTCGCCCTTGTCGCGCTGGTGGTCCAACCGGTGATCTTTTTCCGGACGGTGCTGATCAATCCGCGAGATCACATTCCGTACGACATCCAGGGATTTCATCTGCCGCTGATCACCTATATCGCCCGATCTGTGCGCGAGGGCGTGGCGCCGTTTTGGAATCCGTTCCCATACTGCGGCGTGCCGATCCATGCGGATTCCCAGGCGCAGCTATTCTATCCCTTCAACTGGATCGCGATTCTGCTCGGAAACGTCAGCCATGGGCGCAACCTGTATTACTGGGTTGAGTGGCTGGTTCCGCTGCACATGATGATCGCGGGGCTCCTCACGTTCGCCCTGCTCCGGCACCTCGGACTGCGGACTCCTTCGGCCTTTCTGGGCGCCGGCATCTATCAGCTCGGCGGTTTCTTTGCCTCCCAGGCGCAGCACCTCGGGGTTATCTGCACCGCCGCATGGTTGCCGCTCGTCGTGCTTTCGGCCTTCAAGCTGAAGCGCGGTCCCAATGCGCTCTGGATTGCGATTTTTGCGCTCGCGATGGCACTCGCCATCCTGGCCGGATTCTCTCCCGGAACGCTGGCCGTGCTGGGCGCGCTCGGCCTGGTAATGATCGGGCTTTGGGTAACGCGGGAGGCTTCCTGGAAGCTCACAGTGCCGATCGCGTGCGGTCTGGCGCTGGCCCTCGCGATCACGGCCGTACAAGTGGTTCCGACCTACCAGCTCGCCAAGCTGAGCATCGCCTCCCTGCGGTCCGAATGGCACCTGACCGGCGGAGGACTGCCGCTTCAATGCCTGGTGTCGTTCGTGGTTCCGAACTACCATCACATTCTGGTCCGAACGACCCCCACAACCTTTTCTCCGTTTGACCCCAGCTACAAACTTCGGGACCTCAACTTCACGTTTCTGTACATATACTGCGGGCTGGCCGGCGCGGCTCTGATAGCTGTCGCTCCGTTCCTGAGGAAGGCCCCGCGCGCGAGAATGTTTTTCGTGCTGACAATCCTGGCCGCGGTCTGGATGCTCGGCGACAAGACGCCCCTATACCGGCTGCTCTATCTGGCTTTGCCGCCGGGGCTGAGAGGCGCGCTCTACGCGGAGTGCGCGTTGATGCCGTTCTGCCTGTTCGCGGGAGTCACCGCGGCCCTTGCCTTGGACCGCCTCTTCCGGAAGAGATCCGCAACGGTGTTGTGGATCATTGCGCTCGTGACCTCGGCGGATCTGATCTACACCGGCTCGCACCGGACCATGAACGCGATGCCCCGTAGCTATAGGGCCGAGACTTCCGAGTACCAGCTAGTCGGCGCGCCCGGCGCCCTCGAACGCATGCGGGCCGCAGTGAACACCGCCTCGCCGCCGGTGCGGATCGACTATATGGACGCGGCCTTTTCCACCGCCGTCACGGGGCCCGATCTAGTGAAGCTGCCGACTGCCAACGGGGACAATCCGTTCCTGCTGAAGCGTGTCCTCTATATCCGGCGGCTCTTCTGCGGCGGACATCCCTGGGAACGCAATCTCTGGATCAGCCGGATTGACTCGCCACTCCTCGACATGCTCGACATCGGAGTAATCTCGAGCGTATCGCCGCTCTCCGGGGAACAGGTGCGGCAGGCCGGCTTCGAGCCCATTGCACTCATCAACGGCCTGAATTTCTATCGCAACCCGAGGGCGCTGCCGCGGTTTTTCCTCGTGCCGCGGCTCTATGTGTCGCGCGATCTCTCGCAAACTCTTCGACGCCTCGCCGGCCCGGCCTTCCGGCCGGCGGAAGAGGCCGTCGTCGAAGCGCCGGGGCGTCCAGGCCTCGACGGCCCGCTGGCCGCGGGCAGCGTGAGAGTGAACGGGTACGCCTCCAATCGTGTGGAGCTCACCGTGAAAACGGACGGAAAGGCATTTCTCGCAAGCTCCGAGGCGTGGTACCCCGGCTGGACGGCGCAGGTGAACGGCAAGCCGGCTGAATTCCTGATGACCAATGGCGCATTTCGCGGCCTGCTGCTCGGGTCCGGCGAGAGCCGCATCGCGATGACTTATCGTCCGGTTGGCTTCACGGTGCTGGTCATCCTCAGTTCACTCAGCTTCCTGCTGGCGCTGGCCGTAATCTTCCATAGCGTGCGTCCCGCCATGAAGACCCCAGGCAGGTTCAGGGAATCATGAACGCATCGATCGTCATACTGAGGCGGGCAATCGAGCGGTGTGCGAAGGCCGTCGCCAAGCCCACGGTCAAGGCGTTGTTCTGCCTGCTGCTCGCGACAATCCTGTTTTACTGGAAGATTCTGCTGACGCACCAATTCTCTCTGCTGACCGCGTGGGAAGGCGTCAACCAGGGCTATGCGTGGCTCAATTTCTGGGTCGCGAGCGTCCGGCACGGAGTCCTGCCCCTGTGGGATCTGTACGCCTGGGCCGGGCACAGCTTCATTGGAGAGATGCAGACCGCGGCCTTCTATCCCCTGCATCTTCTACTCGCCCTGGTTCCATTCAATGGTTACGGAGTACTCTCGCCGCAGCTCTATCATGAGTGGTTCGCCTTTGCCCATTTCCTGGGCGCGTGTTTCATGTTCGCCCTGGTTCGCGGACTCGGTCTGCGGCGCTTCCCCGCGCTCATCGCCGGGATCTGCTTCGCCTTCGGCGGGTTCGTCGCGCACGCGGAATGGCCGCACCTGTTCGAAAGCGCGATCTGGCTTCCGCTGATTTTTCTGTTTCTCCTGCGCGCCCTGCGGGCCGAGGACACGAGAGACGCGCTTCGCAATGCCGCGATCGGCGGGCTGTGTCTGGGGCTGTCGATTCTGGCCGGAGGGCTGCACGTGGTCATCATGCAAGCGCTGGTCGTTGCCAGCGCCGCGGCGTTCGCCGCCTTCCATCCGCTGTTGCAGGGGAAACCGTTCCGGGTCAAAGCCTGGACCAGACCGGCGCTGGCGGCCGCCGCCGTGGCGCTGGTGGGCGGGTGCGTGGGCGCGGTTCAACTGCTCGCCTCCAGCGAATACAGCAGCCACGCGCTGAGATACCTCGGCAACGGACACGCTTTGCCGGCATCGCAAACGATCCCGTACGCGTATCTGAACGACGGCCTCTGGCCGCATGGTTTCGTCACAATGTTGATCGCAAACGCATTCGGCGGAAGACAAGGCGGCGGCGAGGCGCTCAACCCCTACCTGGGCGTGTTTCCACTGCTTGCGGCCATCCTCGGCATCTGGAAGTGCTGGAGCAACGCCTGGGTGCGCTATCTGACGGCGCTGGCCGCGGCTGCCTTCCTGTACTCGCTGGGCTCGTTCTCTTTCCTGCACGGAATTCTTTACGCCCTGGTACCCCGCTTGTGGATGGCCCGCGAGGCGACCCGCTTTCTCTACCTGGCGGATTTCGCGCTGCCGATTCTCGCGGCCTTCGGAATCCAGGTCCTGCTGTGCGAACAGGCTCCGAAACCGGACTGGACCCTCCTGAATCGTGTGCTGGCCGGAATCGTGGCCGCCGGCGCAATCGCCCTGGCGGTTCCCGCGTTGTACGGACGCCCGGAGATCAGTCCCTGGATTTCGCTGTCCATCCTCCTGATTTTCCTCTCCTATGGTTTGTTCTTGTATATTACTCGCGGGCACTCCGGCAGGCCGGCGCAGATTCTTATCGTGGCGCTGGTGCTCTTCGACTTGAGCGCGTTCGACTGGACACCGCGGAACAAGATCGAACTGGGCCGCGCGGCCACGGACCATCTGGAGCGCGCCCTGAGCTGCCGCGGCGCCGCGGAATTCCTGAAATCGCGGCCCGGTCTTTTTCGCGTGTGGATGCGCGCGAACGACGCCCCAAACATCGGCGACCTGTTCCAGGTGCGCACCCTCGGCGGCTCGGGCGCCACGCTGACGAAAGACTATGCCGGGTTTATGGCGTACACCGATTTGCTGAACGCACGCTATCTCTTGAAACCGGCTGCGACGGCGGAGCCTGGCGCGGTGTACCAGGATTCGTCCTGGAAGGTCTACCAGAATCCCAGCGCCTTCCCCGAGGCGTGGGTGGTGCACGAGACGATCGTCGAGCCGTCCGGGAAACGCTTGCTCGCGCAGCTCGACTCGCCCGGCGTGGACCCCCGCCGGCAGGCGCTCCTCGGCGAACCCTTGAGGGCCCCACTCGAACCCCGTTCGGACACCGCGCGCGAAGACGTGACGTTCGACGCGTATGCGCCGGACAAGCTGGAGTTGAAGGTCCACGCCGGAAGCCGCGGGTTGCTGGTGCTCAGTGAGATCTTCTACCCGGGCTGGGAGGCGGCCGTGAACGGAAACTCCGCACCCATCTACGAGGTGGATGGCGCTCTCCGCGGCATTGTGATCCCCGGCGGAGAAAGCCGAGTCGTCATGCAGTACGCGCCACGGCCCATACTCGCGGGTCTGTGGCTGAGCCTGGCGGCGTTCTGGGGCACGCTGGCGGGCTTTGTTCTCACTCGGCGGGCGCGCTAGACAAGGGCCAATCACTTCTGCGCGATCCGCTCCACCAGCCCGGCGAGAAACTGCGCCAATCCCTCGCCCGGGTGCTCGCGCTCCGACACAATCGGCTCGATGCCGCGATGTTCAGATTGGCGGAGGCAAGAGCAACGTTCCAGAATGAACCTGCGGTGCCGCGGGCAGCCTAACGTGCCTGAGCCTTGTCAGGCGGCCAATAGCGCATTGGACAGCTCTTCCGCCGTGTTCTCAGGACTATCTCGGACCAGATACCGGCGCAGCCGCACGTCCAGCGGGAGAGTGCCCGGATCCAGGCCCTTCGGAACTATCGGTACAACCTTCTTTCCCATACCGATAGCCGCCCCAAGCTCAAAAAAGAGAGCTGGCTTCGCCGGGTACCCGGGATCCAACAGTGGGACAAACACGTCACTGCTCCGCAAGCCGGATTCCAGAGCCTCGCGGAGCGATTCACCGGGGTGAACGTCAAACTCGTCGAACCAAACAGTAATCCCACGCTGCTTGAGCGATTGAGCGAATGATCGCGCCCAGTCTGCGTCAAGCGTGGAGTGCGAAATAAAAACTCTCGGCTTGTCCATCACTCTCATCCCTCTCGCTGCACGCGCGCCGCCAACTGCTCCAAGTAAACTTCAATATCGTTCAACTCGAGAAGATCGCGCTTTTTAAGCAATACTGGTATGCCCGGACGAATCTGCAACTCGGACGCCGTGATCCCGAGCAAAAGCGCCACGATCGGAATGCGGCGGCCCCACGCGGCCCCGATCTCGGCCCAAACGTAAGGCCTTTCCAGAGCCCAAGGCGTAAGCAACACCACCAGTTCGTGCGCTCGCTGCAGGAAGTCGAGGATGTCCTCCTCAAAGTCCGCGCCAGCATCGACTTGAGCCTCGTCCAAGAAAGGCGCCGCGCCACGCGCCTCGATTTCCCGGGCGATCTGTTTTGCAACCCACGTGTCCGGCCCGCTGTGGCTGACGAAGGCCAATCGCTTTGTTGTGCTCGAAGACTCGTCCGCCACTACGAGTACTGTACCAACCCGGCGGATGGGAACACCGGACGAACGTATGAAGCCCCTTCAACTCCCTTTCTGCGCGATCCGCTCCAGGAGCCCGGCGAGAAACTGCGCCAATCCCTCGCCCGGATGCTCGCGCTCCGAGACAATCGGCTCGATGCCGCGCCGCCGCAGGACCCGCTCCTGCACCGGATTTGCGGCGCCCAGGAACACGTAAGACTTGGGGCGAAGCTGGCTCAGTTTGGAGGATTCCCAAAGCCGTTGCAGCTTGTAGAGAAGATATCGAATGTTGATGTCGCTCAAGCTGTAGCCGATGAACAGCACCGGACGGCCGAGCACGTCCGACTGCAGCTTGAGATCGAGGGCGCTTTCAAAGCCCATCCGCCCGAAGAAGCTCGATTCGGTGAGTACGATCGACTCGTCATCGTCGAAATCGCCGTGGAATTTCACGATCTGCGTTACGCCCTCGCGCGATTTCAGCAGGTCGCCGACGTTGGTAATCTTGATGTACTCTTTGCCGTAAGCCTCGAAGGCCCTTTCCAGCCAGCGATCGTAGTTGGTGGTGTAGATGATCGGAAACGAAAGCTCGACAATGAGGCGGTGAACCTGCGAATCCCGGACGTCCACGTCGGACCGGTGCCAGGTGACATCCATCCAGCTCCGCAGCGGGCCTAGCGTGCCCTTGGTCAGGTAGTAGAACTCGGCCAGCGAGCGGTGATCCGCGAGGGCCCGGAACTCCTGCGGGTCGTACCCGAGCTGCCTGGCAATTTCGTTCACGATCTCGCCGCTGGTCGGCACGCCGACGTTTTTCGAAACGCCGGCGCCGGCAAAGAGGATCGCCCGCCTCCGGCGGATCGCATCCACAAGATCTTCGTGATCCAAGCCAGCCTCTCGAATCCCCGGGCAAACTCAGACTGTCCGCGGCGCTTCTATTTGCCGAGCACCGACCGGGCGAGGGGCACGGCCGCCGCCGCATTGGAGCCGTAGCCGTCCGCGCCGATCTCCTTGGCCCACTGCTCGGTAACCGGAGCGCCGCCGACCAGGACGCGCACCTGGTCGCGGACCCCCGCGCTCTTCAAAGCATCAATCGTCGTCTTCATCGAAGGCATGGTCACCGTCAGGAGGGCCGAGAGGCACACCACGTTCGCGTGGCGCTCCTTCACGGCCTGGACGAACTTCTCGGGAGAGACGTCCGTGCCGAGGTCGATGACCTCGAAGCCGCCGCCCTCGAGCATCGATGCAATCAGGTTCTTGCCGATGTCGTGGAGGTCGCCCTTGACGGTTCCGATGACGACGCGGCCGATGGGCTCGTCGCCGCGCGCCGCCAACAGCGGACGGATCAGCTCGAGCGCGCCTTTCATCGCCCGCGCCGCCAGCAGCAGCTCCGGCACGAAGTAGTCTTCGCACTCGAAGCGGCGGCCCGCCTCGTCCATCGCCGGGATCATGTGCCGGTTGACGATCTCCATCGGGTCGGCGCCTTCCGCGAGCGCCTGCTTGGTAATGGCGATCGCGCTCTTGCTGTCGCCGTTGAGAATGACTTCGTACAGCTTGGTCAGATCAGGCATGGGTTTCCTTTGAGTTATCGCTGTTGAATTCCTGCACCGCGCCGATCATCGCAAGGATGTTCTCGACGGGTGTCCGGGCCTGGATATTGTGAACCGTATTGAAAACGAAACCGCCGTTCTTGGAGAACACCTCGCAACGCTCCAGCACCTGCCGGCGAACCTCCGAGGGGGTTCCGAAGGGCAGCGTCTTCTGCGTGTCCACGCCGCCTCCCCAGAAAACCAGCCGGCCGCCGTACTTCGCTTTCAAACCGGCGGGGTCCATTCCGGCCGCCGAGCACTGCACCGGGTTGATCACATCGAATCCGGATTCGATGAACCCTTCCATGAACTTCTCCACGGCGCCGCAAGAGTGCTTGAACGTCTTCCACGCGGTGTGCTTGTGAATCCATCCGTTCACCTGCTTGTAGTAAGGCATGTACAGGTCGCGGAAGGTCTGGACCGAACAGAACGAGGAGGTCTGCGTTCCGAAATCGGTGCCGCAGACAAAAACCACATCGGCCGCGCCGCCCACCGCCGCGTGGATCTTCTCGAGGTTCGCCAGCGCCATCTCGCACTGCCTCTCGAAGACCTTGTGGATGAAATCGCGGCGCGAGTGGGTGGACATGTACCACTCGGTGACGTCGCGAATGCCCCTCGGGTGTTTCAGGAACGGCGCGGGTACCAGAGCGATATCGCCGAAGGCGGTGCCTCCGAAGCCCGCGATCACCCCGCGTCCCTTCGAGGCAGCCTCCGGCGCGGCCTTCGAAAGCTGCGCGAGATAGGCGTCCTCGACCGGGCCGAACTCTTCCAGGTTGTCCGCCGGGTCCAGCTTGTCCTCCTCGATCGGCGGCTGGCGAACGATTGTGTCGAAGAAGTAGAAGCCTTTCGGCATGCGGGCGCTCGGCGGCACGGACATGTCGCCTTCCGGGTAGATCAGCGTGTCCCCGTTGGTGTCATAGGACACGTGGAACATCTCCGGGACCAGGACCTCCTGGCCCCAGCCCGTCCGCCACATCTTCCAGTTCTCGTTGGCAAACCCGAACATGGACTTGTAGGGCAGAACGCCTTCCACGTCGATGCCCATGGCTTCCTTGAGGTCGTCATCGATCCAACCGAGCATCTGGTAAGGTTCGTGAAGCTTCACCGGCCGCTTTTCCAGGCCATAGTGATCGCGCAGGGCCGCCACGCAACTGATGTGTACGCCGGTGACCGCTGTGCCGCCGAGATCGACCGGAATACGATCGGGCGTTCCGTGGTTTAAGGACGCAAGCACTCGCTCTCTACTCGTCATGGTGTGATCGTTGCCTTTACGGACCCTTCGGAATCAGCCTTCCAGATTATAATATACCGATCCGCGCCGCGCGCTTAGTTTCCATCGCCAGGTCTGAACCTTACGGGGCGCACGCTGTCAACGTGCGCCATGATACTGCACCGGTGCCAAGGGAACGGTGTTGGAGTGAAGGCCCATCCTCAGCGGCGGCCACCGGGAGGCCCAGCCCGTCCCTGTCCGGTAGAATCAGGTTGCCCTGCTCCACTTCATCCGGGTCATCGAGCACCTACGCCTAATTTTCGGAGCACGCTCTCCACCATGCCAGGGTACTCACCGATCACGGCCAGCAGAATTCGGGCAGGACCGTCTGGAATTCGCCGGCCCTGTTCCCAGTTGCGAACCGAGGCGGGGGCGAACCCGAACCGTGCTGCAAACTTGGTTTGGCTGAGGCCCAGACCCAGGCGAATCGCCTTCACGTTCACTGCGGGAACCATGACGCCTCTCTCCGCCGCCTTGTAGGCCGGCACGGCCCGCTTCCTCCCCTTGTGAAAACTCACCGTTGCTTCCTCCCTGGGTACACTCTTCCCCAGCAGGCTGCGCGATCTTCTGACTTGCCGCTAGTACCTCGACCGCGTGATGCGTTGCTACCGCTCCCTTACGGTCGCGGCTCAGTTACAGGTAGATTCCGCTACCGTAAAGAAACGGGCTTCACGGTCGAGGACCTAGTTCCGGTATCCACTCACGCTGAAAGTGGCGCCATCGGCCCGTAGGCTTCCAGGTTCACCCGAGGTCCCCTTCATCAATCCACTATACGCCGTTGGCGTAATTTTCGCAAGTCCTCTTGCGAGTCGTCCTGCACGGCGAACGCAAGCTGAATACTCAGGATACAATTGGAACCAAACGGCGGGACATGAGCGTTCTGGAGCTGACGGTCTGGGTTTCGGGCGGCGCGTTTGCAGCGGGATTTCTGGGCTCGTTGACGGGACTCGGCGGCGGCGTGGTGATTGTGCCGCTGCTCACGCTCGTTTTCGGCGTGAATATCCGGTATGCGGTGGGCGCCTCGCTGGTATCCGTGATCGCGACGTCCTCGGGCGCGGCCGCGGCCTACGTGAAAGAGGGCTTCTCGAACATCCGGATCGGAATGTTCCTGGAGATCGCCACCAGCGCCGGCGCGTTGTTCGGCGCGTGGCTAGCGGGCGTGGTCTCGACCGGGGCAATCGGAATCACGTTTGGCGTGGTGCTGCTCTATTCGGCGTGGCAGAGCCTGCGCCAGCCTCGCGACGTCCCTTGCGGCGAGCAAGAGCGCGACCGATGGGCGACGCGGCTGAAAATGCATGGCTCCTACCCGTCGCGCGAAGGACCGCGCCGCTACTCGGTCCGCCACGTGCCGGAGGGCTTCGGTCTGATGCTGGGCGCCGGGACGCTTTCGGGTCTGCTCGGGATCGGCTCGGGCGCGGTGAAGGTGATCGCGATGGATCAGGCGATGGGCATCCCCTTCAAGGTCTCGACAACGACGAGCAACTTCATGATCGGAGTGACGGCCGCGGCGAGCGCGGGGGTATACCTGAGCCGTGGCTATGTCGATCCCGGTCTCTCGATGCCGGTGATGCTCGGCGTGCTTGCGGGCTCGATTCTGGGAACGCGGGTGCTGGTCGCGGCGCGAACGCGCAGCCTGCGGCTCGTGTTCGCCGCCGTCATCGGCGTGCTTGCGGTCGAGATGATCTACAACAGCGTGACCGGGAAGCTGTAATGGACAGAGGCGGGCAGTGGAACGATCGGCGCATGGAAGTTATCATCGGCAATCTGTTGCGCGCGGGTGTGATTCTTTCGGCGACGCTGGTGGCCGCGGGCGCAATTCTCTATCTCGCGAGGCACGGTGGAGAGCGGGTGGACCGGGGCGTTTTTCGAGGGGAACCGGCCGATCTGCGGAGCGCGGGCGGTATCCTGCGTTACGCGTTCGGCCTGAGCGGACGCGGCATCATCCAATTGGGCCTGCTGGTTCTGATCGCCACGCCGGTGGCGCGGGTGGCGTTCTCGGTGTTCGCGTTCCTGCGGGAGGGCGACCGGTTATATGTTGGGGTGACGCTGGTGGTGCTCGCCCTGCTGCTTTACAGCCTGGGAGTGGGAAGGCTGTAACTGCCGGCGGCCCGCCGCGCCGCGAGGGCGCCACAGCCACAATCAATCGTGTACTATTGGTTCTGATCCCTTTGCGAGGCGAGCAACCGAATTCCGGGCTGTCAGGATTGACTGCGATTACCTATCTATGCTGGAAAGAGCGCACAAATAATGACGAATCATACAGATGCAAATAGCGAACTGCCGCCAATAGAGGGTCTGACAGCTCTTCAGAAAAAGGTCGTCAGGGCTGTCCTGAAGCACCCTGATTTGGTCAGTGACGCCGACTTAGCGAAGGAGGTCGGCGAGAAATACACCAGTGTCTCTGGCGTCGTGCAGAGTCTGAAGACAAAGGGGATTCTGCGCGAAGGCAAGGTGGTCAATTTCGCCAAGCTGGGGTATGGTTTCTGCTATCGCGTCGACGTTATGATTAACCCGGTCGAGGTCCAATTTAAGCGGGATCCCGCCACCGGTATGCCGAAGGAGAACCCCCAGAAGAAACTAGCGCGTGACATTGTCGAGAGAGCCAACAGCGCCCCGTTCAAGGATTGGGTGGTCATCGAGGACATCATGATTTTGCTGGGCAATCCAGCGGATCTGTCCATAATGGTGAGGGTGCCCTCTCACGAGGACATCTTCGAGTTCGTGACGATGGGTCTAAGAACGTGCCCGGGCGTTATGAACACAAGCACCTCATACGTGTCGTGGTCGATCATGCATGAAGAGAGAGAGTCGAAGCCGTCGGTCGAGAGTCATAAGGCTAGCCCGCAGCCGGCCACAACGCAGCCTTGAGTTGTGTGTCCACTAGCCTATTTCTCACGGGGGCCGGGGGCTTGGCGGGCGTCGACACTGGCGGCAACCGCCTTCTCGCTCGTGGATGGCTTCTTAGTCCACACTTCTTCCGCCGCTGAACGGCACTTGACGGCAAAGCCGGCTAACTGCTCCACAAAGTCGCCGGCTTTCGCCAAGACGATCGAGATCAGAGTCAGCAGCGTGATGAACGTTATAGCCCGCGCCACCCATCTTGCCTCGTGCCTCAGGGACGGCGACACCTCGCGATCTTGTTCCGGAAAGGTTCTGGTCTGGAATTCCGGGCAAGATGGTGCTTCGAGTTTCACGAATCCGATCGGGGGGCGATAGTCCTTCGTAATCGGATTCGCGCAGAACGCGAACGGAGGATCGTTGGCGCTGCCATACACCAGCTGCATGTACTTACATTGGCCGCATTGTCTTGCTTCGGTCATTTCCGCAACCTCTCTCAGCTACATCATCGGTTCTAACCGACAAAGTTGGAAGAGGTGCGGCAAGGGGAACCGACGTTCTAGGGAAACGGGCCGGATGAACACCTGAAAACTACAGGACTCGACCCTCCCCTCCCCTTCGGGACTGCTGGCGGACGCGTTGCAACCGCGAGGGCGCCACAGCCACAATCCACTGTGCTCTATTGGTTGTGATCCGTGCACGGGAAACAGGTGTTTCAATTCGGGCCGTTTCGGCTGGATCCGAGTGACCGGCTGCTGTTCAAGAACGGCGACATGCTGCCGCTTCCGCCGAAGGCCATTGATACGCTTCTGGCGCTCGTGGCGAACCACGGACGGGTTGTTGAAAAAGACGAGCTTCTCAGAACCGTCTGGCCGGACACGTTTGTCGAGGAGGGCGGCCTCGCCCGCAACATTTCCGTCTTGCGGAAAGCGCTCGGCGGCGAAGAAACCGCATACATTGAGACCATCCCGAAGCGCGGCTACCGCTTTGTCGCGGAGGTGCGGGAAGCGCCCGAAGGTGCGGCGCCGGAGCCTCACACAACAGCGGGCCGCCATTGGAAGCGGCCAGTTGCCATTGTGGCCGGCGTGGCGCTCGCCGTTGCCGCCGTGGTTCTGCTGTGGCGTGCTTACGAGACACGGCGCGCCGCGCGATCCGTCCACTCCATCGCCGTGCTTCCGCTGAAAAACCTCTCGGGCGATGCCGCCGAGCAGTACGTTTCCGAGGGCATGACCGAAGTCCTGACCGCCACGCTCGGCCGGGTGCGCGGCCTGCACGTGATCCCGCCGCAAGCGGTGGTGCGGCGGGATGGGAGAATCCCCCCGCTCGCGGAGATCGCGCGCGATCTCCGGGCCGATGCGGCCATCGAAGGTGCGGTGTTGCGCTCCGCCAACCGTGTCCGGGTGACGGTGCAGTTGATCGATACGCGCACCGGCTGGCTGCTCTGGGCATCCAGCTACGACCGCGATTTTGGGGACATTCTGGCGCTCGACGCCGAGCTGGCTGCGGAGATTGCGCGCGAAGTGGACGTCAAGCTCACGCCGGCGGAGCGGCGGTCGCTTGCGGCTGCGCGCCCCTCCAGCCCCCAAGCTTCCGAGGCCTACCTTCGCGGCCGCTACTGCTGGAACCGGCGCACCGAAGAAGCGCTGCGCCAGTCCATAACGTACTTCAACGAAGCACTGGCTAGCGATCCCCGGTACGCGCTGGCCCATGCCGGCCTGGCGGACGCCTATGCGCTGCTCGGCTCGAACGGCTATGACGCCATGCCCCCGGGCGAGGCGATGCCCCTGGCGCGAGCGGCGGCCGAAACTGCGCTGGCGCTCGATCCCGGACTGGCCGAGGCCAGAACTGCGCTGGCCTACATCACGCTCGCCTACGACTGGGACTTGCCGGCGGCCGCGGAGCAGTTTCGAGCGGCACTCGACCTGAACCCGGCTTACGCGACCGCGCACCACTGGTACGCGCACTACTGGCTCGCCGCGGGCCAGCCCGAGAAGGCGCTCGCCGAGATGCGACGCGCCCAGGAACTGCAACCCGATTCGTTGCCGATCATGGCTGGCGTCGGCTGGTCCTACTACTTTGATCGTAGATACGACGCGGCAATCGCGCAGTACCAGCAGGCGATCCGGATGGACCCGACCTTCGCTCTAGCCCACCAGACGCTCGGAATGGCGTATGAACGGAAGGGGATGCGGCGGGAGGCGCTTGCCGAGCTTCAGCGCGCCGTGGAGCTGTCAGGAGCGAGCGCGAGCACGGTCGCCGCGCTGGGGGCGGCTTTCGCGGAAGCGGGTGACCGCCCTAGCGCCCTGGGACAGGTCGAGCTTCTACGACAAATGTCAGAGAAGCGGTACGTTCCGGCGATCGCTTATGCGGTCATCTATCAGGGGATGGACGACCGGCCCGAGTTGGCCGCCTGGCTCCGGAAGGGGCTCGCGGAACGGTCCGAGTACTTCGTCTACCTCAGAGCCGACCCCGCCTTCGAAGCATTTCGCAACGACCCGCGGGTTGCCGCAGTGCTCCCGCAGAAGTTGGTAAGACCTTTGTAAGGCTTTCGGAAGGATTTGACACGCTTGTCCGGGCTAGATTCGGGCAGGAGGTCAAATGCTTCAATCCAGTGGAGTTGTCCCGGATGATTGGGCGCTGGTCGAGGAAGCTGTCAGCCCGGATGCCGCCAGAGCCCGGCAGGCTCAGGCCGCCCTGTGCCAGGCGTGGTGGAAGCCGGTCTATGCTTTCATCCGTCGGCGTGGGCACACGCCCGAAGAGGCCGAGGACCTCACCCAGGAGTTCTTCACCCGGCTGATCGAGACGAATATGCTGCGAAGCGCCCGCAGTGATCGGGGAAGCTTCGGCGGCTTTCTGATGGGGTGCGTCCGGCACTTCCTTTCGAACGAATGGGACCGCGCTCACGCCTGGAAGCGCGGCGGGGCGGCCGTGGTGGTGGAGATCGACGATCCCGAGCACGACCGCCGCGGCGAGCCCGTGGACCGGACGACTCCGGACCGGCTCTATGAGACCGCCTACGCGCTCGGCCTGCTCGACCGGAGTCTCGTCCGGGTGCGCGGCGAGTGCCGGGACGGCAACCAACGGCGGCGATTCGACCAATTCGAGGGATTTCTGACCGGCGGCCAGCCCGGCTGCTCATACGCCCGAGTGGCCGGGGAACTGGGCCTGGCGGAGACGGCGGCCAAGGTCGCCGTACACCGCCTGCGCCGGCGTTACGGTGCCGTGCTCCGGGAGGAGCTGGCGCGCACCGCGGGCCCCGGCGGCGACATCCAAGGCGAGATTCGCTTCCTGATCCGCGCGGTGAGCGCGGCGTGAGTGGTGTCTCCTCCGCGGCGGCGGGTCCGGCTACCGTGCCGCAATGCTGATAACCTGTGGGGGGCCGCGCCAACGCGGCCATTGCTCCAGGCCTCGGACCGGGACGGAGTGCGCAATGTCATACACGCTTTCCTTTGAGGAGAGACACGGCAGGCCCGGCTTTCGGGAATTTCGACCGCCCCGGCGATACTTCGACTTACACCTCGCCTGCGCTGCTGCAAGGAAAGAGGTCAAGGCATCAGATCCGGATCTGATGTTGGAGGCCATCGTCCGCGACAGCGGAGATAGGATCAAACTCCGATGTTGGCTCGACGCTGAGGGCAAGTACCAGGAGCCGCCCCTCGTATAAGGGCCTGTTTTGCAGAGGGGCATTCTATGCGAAGCGCCCTCACGCTCAGCACGGCGGCGCTGGCAAGAGGGGAACAGGCCGTTTTCCGGTGGTATCCTGATCGGTATTCCCAGATGAGTCAGCTCAGGTACACCACACGCAGTGGCATCCAGGTCACGCGGACCCTATCGAAAGCGCCCTTCAAGAAGGGGCTGGCGCACCTGCTGCGCGATCTGGACCGCTACCGCGGTTTTTATCTGTCTTCGGGTTACGAGTATCCGGGGCGGTATTCGCGGTGGGACATCGCCTCGGCGCGTCCGCTGCTCGAAATCGCCGCCGCCGGCCGCGAGGTGGAGTTCCGGCCGCTCAACGCGCGCGGCGAAATCTTCAACCGGATGCTCGCGGACATTCTCGGGCCGCACCCGCATTGGGAGTCGCTCGAAGCGCGGGCGGGCGCGCTCCACGGGCGGTTGAAGCCGCTGCCGCCGCTGTTTCCCGAGGAAGAGCGCAGCAAGCAACCCTCGGCGTTTTCGATTCTGCGCGCGCTGATTGAAGAGTTCCGCAATAAGAAGGACAACCGGCTGGCGCTGGTCGGCGCATTCGGCTACGACCTGCTGTTTCAATTCGACCCCATCCGCCTCAAGCTCCCGCGGACCGGAACGAAAGACCTCCGCCTGCTTCTCTGCGACGACATCTATTACATGGACCGCAAGAAGGAGCAGATCGAGCGCTACCAGTACGATTTCGACTACCCGGGCGGTCTCTCGACGCTCGGACTCGAGCGCACCGGCGCGCCCGCGCCCGAGCCGGCGCCCCGCGGCGAAACGGCCGAGCCCGTCTCCGACCATACGGCCGAAGAATACATGGCGAATGTCGAGAAGGTGCGCGAGGGCATGCGCCGCGGCGACTACTACGAGGTGGTGCTCCGCCGCACTTTCAGCACGCCTTATTCGGCCAGCCCCTCGGAGCTGTTTCGCAGCCTGCAACTCCACAGCCCCAGCCCGTACGAGTTCTTCTTCCAGTTCGGAGACGAGCAGCTCGTGGGCGCTTCCCCGGAAATGTTCGTGCGTATCGAGGGCAGCCGCATCGAAACGTCTCCCATTTCCGGCACGGCGCGGCGCACCGGCGATCCGCTTCAGGATGCCGATAACATCCGCGAACTGCTCAACTCCACCAAGGAAGAATCCGAGCTGACCATGTGCACGGACGTGGACCGCAACGACAAGTCGCGGGTGTCGCTGCCGGGCTCGGTCAAGGTGCTCGGCCGCCGGCTGATCGAATCCTATGCGGGCGTGTTCCACACGGTGGACCACGTCGAGGGCATTCTGAAGCCGGGGTTCGACGCTCTCGACGCGTTCCTGAGCCACATGTGGTCGGTGACGATGATTGGCGCGCCCAAGAAAGCCGCGGCCCAGGCGATCGAAGACCTGGAGAAGGACGCCCGCGGATGGTACGGCGGCGCGGTCGGGATGATCTCGCTCAACGGAGACATCAACACGGGCATCCTGATCCGCACGATTCATCTGAGCGGCGGCGTGGCCCGCTACGGCGTCGGCGCGACGCTGCTCTATGATTCGATCCCCGCCATGGAGGAGCAGGAGACGCGGCTGAAGGCGACGGGCTTTTTCCGCGCGCTCGAAGGGCCGCCCGCGCCGCGGCCGGCGCGCATGACCCGCGCGGTTTCGAGCGGCCAGGGCGCCGGGGTCCGGATGCTGCTGGTCGATAACGACGACTGCTTCATCCATACGCTTTCCAACTACGCCCGGCAGACGGGCGCCGAGGTGGTCACCTACCGCGCGGGATTTCCGCTCGAGCTGATCGAACGCGTGGCCCCGTCCGTGATCCTGGTATCGCCGGGTCCCGGCCGCCCCGAGGAGTTCGGCGTTCCGGACCTGGTGCGGTTCGCCGCCCGCGCCGGCATTCCCGTCTTTGGCGTCTGCCTCGGGCTGCAGGGCATGGTCGAGGCTTTCGGCGGCACGCTCGGCGTGCTGGATTACCCGATGCACGGCAAGCCCTCGATCATCACGCACAAAGGCATCGGCGTATTCGAGGGCCTGCCCGAGCAGTTCAAGGTGGGCCGCTATCACTCGCTCTTCGCGCGGAAGGAGACGTTCCCGGCCTGTCTCGAAGTGACGGCCCAGACCGAAGACGGCGTGATTATGGGGGTGCGGCACCGCGAGCTGCCGATGGAGGCGGTGCAGTTTCACCCCGAGTCGATGCTCACGCTCGAAGGCAACTGCGGTCTGCGGCTGATGGAGAACGTCGTCCGTATTCTCGGACGCGCGCGGCCATGCCCCGCGTCCTCGTAGCGGGCGGCGGCCTGGCGGGCCTCTCGGCTGCCGCCGCGCTCGGCGGCGCCGGATTTGACGTGGATCTCTTCGAGGCGCGAGGTTTCCTCGGGGGACGCGCGACGTCGTATCCGCTGGCCGATGGTTCCGAGGTCATCGACAACTGCCAGCACGTGCTGCTGGCCTGCTTCACGAACCTGCTCAACCTGTATGAGCGGCTGGGGGTGCGCGACCGCATCCGCTTCTTCCGCGAGTTCTATTTCATCGAGCCGGGCGGGCGGGTCTCGACGCTGAAAGCGGGCCGGCTGCCCGCGCCGCTGCACTTCCTCGGTTCCTTCGCGCGGCTCCATTTCCTGAGCGCCCGCGACAAGCTGGCACTCGCGCGCGGCCTCGGGGCGCTCAAGCGGCAATACGGCCGCCGCGGCGACCTGGACGCCATTACGATGCTCGCGTGGCTGCTCGATGAGCGGCAGACGCCGCGCGCGATCGAGCGATTCTGGCGGCAGGTTCTGGTGAGCGCGATCAACGAAGACCTGGACCGCATGGCGGCGCGGCACGGATTCCAGGTGTTCCGGCAGGGCTTCCTCGCGAGCGCGGAAGCGTCCCGGATGGGGCTCGCCGCCGTGCCGCTGGCGGAGCTTTACGCGGCGCGGGGCCTGGCGAACGTGGCCGTCCATCTGCGGACTCCGGTGGATTGCTTCCGCTTTGCAGACGGGCGCGTTGCCGCGGCGGCCGCCGGCGGCGCGGAGCAGTACGCAGACTACTATGTATGCGCGCTTCCGTTCGAGCGCGTTCCCGCGGTGGCGCCCGATCTCGCGCTCGACCTCAGTGCATTCGAGCATTCGCCCATCACCGGGATCCACCTGTGGTTCGACCGGCCGGTGATGGATCTCCCCTATGCGACGCTCGTCGACCGCACCATCCAGTGGGCGTTCAACAAGGGGGAGGGCCGCTACGTGCAGCTTGTGGTGAGCGCGTCGCGGAGCCTGGTGGACATGGGCCGCCAGACGGTGATCGACCTCGCGGTGCGCGAGCTGGGGGAGTTCTTTCCGCGGGTGCGCGAAGCCGTGCTGGTAAAAGCGCATGTGGTGAAAGAAGTGCGCGCGACCTTCTCCGGGACGCCGGGGCTCGACGCGTTGCGGCCTGGGGCCGCCACGGCGATTCCGAACCTGTTCCTGGCGGGCGATTGGACCCGCACCGGCTGGCCCGCCACCATGGAAGGCGCCGTCCGCAGCGGCTACCTCGCCGCCGAAGCCATCACCAAAGCCGCGGGGAGACCGGAGCGATTCGTGGTGGAGGCGTAGGGCGTTGGAAATCTGACCCCGGTCGGTAACATCGTTGCGTGCGCTCCGTGATCTCGTGTTGATACGCCGTCTGGAACAGCCTTGTGAATGTGCCCGGCATCATCGCAAGGCTCCCTTTCCCGAGAAGGTCTCAATTGAGATACACTGGGCAGGCAGCATAGTATGCGACAGCCAGCCGTGAAAACCCGGATGATTCACGCCCGAATCGACCCCAAGCTGCAGGAGTCGGCCGCACGCGTCTTCTCCAAAATCGGCATCTCGACAACGGAAGCGATCCGGCTCTTCTTGAAGCAAGTCGAATTGCATAAGGGACTTCCGTTTCCCATTGCGATTCCCAATGCGCAAACGGCCGCTGCGATGATGGAGGCGAACAATCCCGCGGCATTGAAGCGCTATCGTTCTTTCCGCGAGTTGCGTAAGAAGATCTGATGGCCCTCGGCTCGAAACCGCCGGTGAACGTTCTTTCCGTGAGTTGCCCAAAGTCGATCGCAAGCAGGTGGGCCAAGAACACTAGTACCTCGACCGCGTGATGCGTTGCTACCGCTCCCTTACGGTCGCGGCTCA
>Ga0326728_10003511_pt1 | contig 48430 bp, 29 predicted proteins | sample MB3enrmetagenome_FD_207602 | JGI IMG/M metagenome (GOLD analysis project Ga0326728, IMG submission 207602) | Lab enriched peat soil microbial communities from McLean, Ithaca, NY, United States - MB31MN | ecosystem: Environmental > Terrestrial > Soil > Wetlands > Peat | place: USA: New York... | reverse complement strand
AGTTGGGAAGCCGACCGTCGACCCCATTTTTCGGGTCGCAACTTGGGGAGACTGCGGGCCATCCCTGGACTTTCCGACTCGTCGATTTCCCGGCCCCGGAACTTAGCGAGCGATCCGGGAGGTATGACTCCGAAAAAAACACAAAATAATACGAACGAAGCCAGTATGTTATTGAAAACACAGGAAGCGACTTTGGAATGAAGCTAAAACGAACTCAAAACGAAGCCAGATTTGAGCACCAAATGCGAGAATTAAAGCCGAATTCAGAGGTTGCGAGGTTCGACGGGAAAAAACCCCTCACTTGGCTCGCTACGGTCGCCACCCTCTCAGAGGGCTGCTGCTGACGAGGTTTGGTCGGGGACCCGAAGCAATGCGAGAAAATACAAAAATCGGGGGAACAAACCCAGGATGTCTATGAAAACAAAGGGTAATGACAAAAAGTCCGGCCCCGTGCTCCCGCCCCTACGCGGGGCCGTTTCACTTCCCATCCACTGAAAACGCGAGCAGCACATTCCCGTCTATCGCGTTCGTGTACCCCGCATTCACAAACAGCATCCCGTCCACGATGGCCGGTCCCGACTGGTTCATCGAGCCGCCGTGCGCCTTGGCCCCGTTCACGGTGGCGAAGTCGTGCAGAGCATCGAAATCCCAGATGACTGCGCCATCGCTTGTGTCATAAGCGCGCAGATGGCCATCGAGGGACCCGGAGAACACCACCTGTGGGATCACAGTCACTGGCGCCATCTGGGCAGCGCTGCATCCTGGCGTCGCCGCGCAGGATGGTTTTGACCGCGGCGCATACCAGACCCTCTCGCCCGTAGCGACCTTCAGTGCATACAGACCCCCTCCGGCGTCGGGCCCGGAATCATCCCAGTCAGAGCGCGGGAAGTAGACGACGCTGTTGTCCGCGCCTCCTCCCCACTGAATTCCTCCCAATGGCCCCCCGTGGCCAATCCGAACTTCCCACAAAATCTTGCCGCGATGGTCAGGGTCAAGCGCATGCACTATCCCTGACTTCTGCCCGGCGACCAACAATCGTTGCCCATCAGGCAGTGAGCGCAGGATGGGCGGCGAGCCGAAGTCGAAGTCGTTTCCCGGGTCCTGTGGGCAATTGGCCCTGTCGGGTGCGACGCAGGCGATATTCCACCGATCCTGGGAGGTAAACTGCGTCGACCAGAGCAGTTTTCCGGAGTTCATGTCGAACGCCAGCACCGCGTCAGAATACTTGGAGTCAGGCTCCGAGTAGCTGTTGCCGGTGGCAACGTAGATTGCTTTGGCCTTCAAGTCCACTGTGGGTGAGGACCAAACCGCAGCGCCTGAAGAGCCCCAAAGTTTTGTGCCGGCGGAGTTGTGTTGACCGGTGGGCTTGGCACTCTGGGGAATAGTGTATGCTTTCCAATTTATCTTGCCGGACTGGGCATCTAAGGCAACAACACTCCCCCGGAATGTGCAGCAGGGGTACTTCGGGTCCATGGCGGCGCCCTCTTCACCGGAGGAGACTGGCACGTAAAGCCGATCGCCGACTAGCACGGGCGAGCCCGTAATCCGAGCCGCGGGGTGAGGTTCAACATGCGATTTCCAGAGAAGAGAGCCGCTCTCCGCAAGCACAGCGTAGACATTCCCGTTTGTGTCGCCGAAGAAGACTGCGCGGCCGGTGGAATCAACGGAGACTGCTGTCTTAACCGTTGTCTCCGCTTTGTAGCTCCAGAAGGTGCAGCCGGAGCGGGCGTCCAAGGAGTACACGGTTCCATCTTCACTGCCCACGAAGAGTCTGCCGCCCGCCACGGTTGGTTGGCCGTAAGTCGCTGACGCGCCGGGGAAACCAAAGGCCCATTTCAACTTGAGCCGGGGGACCTCTGCCCGTCCCAGGCCCGCGCTGCCTGTGGGTTGGAAGCGGCTGTTGGTGAGGTCCACGCCCCAGCTACTCCAACTGGGATCTCCGACAGTGGAGAAGGACTTTGCGGCGCAGGGACTCAAAGATGGCCCCGGGAGTGAATTGTCCGGGGGTGCAAGGAATTCCGCGAGCGCCGCCCGCTCTTCCGCCGTGAGTTGAGAACCCTGCGCTTTCATCCTGCCCGATTCGAGGGCGAGCAGAATGGAACCCCTTGACATCTGGTGAAGCTGATCGCGCGTCGGCGCAGCGTATCCACTTCCGGAATGGTGGCAGCTATAACAGTGCGCTTGGAAAAGCTGAGCGCCATCCGGCGACTCGGCTCCCGGACCTGCCACGAAGCCCAACAACAGAAAAAGGAACGTCCGAGTAGCGAGTAGAATCATGTCCTCTCCCTCCTGTGAGTCGGCTTACCGGCCGGAAAACGCTCGAGGGGGAGGAATCCGGCCATTCAATTCAATTGAGGCAACTCTTACAGTGCCTTCTGCCTCAACTCTGCCCGTCACCCGACGCAAGGCTTTGCTCATACAGTCAGCATCTACCAGACTCCCCGTCCACTTTCGAACTCTTAGGGTCTTTTCATGTGGAGCAGGCCTCGGGTTTTGAGGCCCGCCGCCCTGCGGGAGACCTGTGCTGGGGGAAGCGTTGGGGGCAGGTGTCCCGGCGAACTTGATTTGCAGCGATCGCCTGTAAAACATAATCGGAGTGCTCGCTGGGAATGGCGGCGTAGACAAGCCCAGCCACGATAGTCGTCAGCGACGGCCGTGTGACCAACGAAGATAACGTGAAGTCATCCCTAACCTCCATCTCTCACCCTTCTTGGCATCGCCCCAGAGAGAAGGCGAGCAATGTTTCCGCCAAACTTTCCACGCTTGGACTACTTCGATATCTTCAAGAAATGCCGAGGGTTAGGGGCTGCCGTGGAATCGGCCTATTCTTGTGGGGAGGAGGATTTTACACGTGAGGTGCAGAGGATTTTCCGACTTGCGGACGAGCTTTTTGAAACCTCCACCGACAACTCGATCCTCAAAGCAATGTAAGTTCGGGGACGAGGCCGCTCCCTTTATGTAAGATTTGCGGGGGGTTGATCGCGCCTGCGCTCGCTAAGTCTATGTATTCAGAGATGATCTAGGGTGGACTCTCACGTGCTACAAAATGTCGCAGGGAGGGCGAGACCTCTGAAATTCGGCAGTTCTGGAAGTCGCCGGAGGGAGTCCGCCCTCCTCCCCTGCACTACAGGCCTCCCGGAGGTGGTTCTGATGCGGGCAATACCAATCGTCCTCGCTGTCTTGGCAGTTTTGGCGGCGATTAGTTTCGTTGGTTTCTTCGGCATCGTAACGCCGATCGCGACGGCGGCTATTCTGTTAGTCCCCGCCACTTTCATGGTGAGCCTGGTCATCGGCTTCGTCTCGCGACGGCGAAGCTGGTTTGGGTAGCGATGGCCCTCGAAGCGGAGTCAAGCCGAAAACTCGGTACCGCGTGGAACGACCGGCTGCGAGCTCTGAAGAACATCCCGCCGGTGCTGCGCATCGTTTGGGAATCAGGCCCGACGGCTGTTTTGTGGGGATGCTCGTTGCGCGTGGTGGCGGGCTTGGTGCCACTTTCCACCCTGGCTGTGACTCGGTGGATCATTGACGCCGTGGTCGCCCATGTGGCCGGAAGGCAGCCTCTCACCCGCGCCTTTTGGTGGTACGTGGCACTGGAATTCGGCCTCGCCAGCCTGGGCACCGTGCTGACCCGCGCCATCGTTTACTGCGACAGCCTGCTGGCCGACAAATACATACGCCACATCAGCGTGCGGGTTATGGAACATGCCTCCCGCGTGGACCTTCCCCAGTACGAAGATCCATCCTTCCATGACCGGCTCGAGCGGGCGCGAGTTCAAGCCACGGACCGCCTGGTGATGATCCAGGCCATCGGCAACATCTTTCAGCAAGCGATCATTACCGGCACCCTGGCGGCCAGCATTATTTTCTTCTCGCCGTGGCTTCTACTCATTTTGGTTGCGTTTGTGGTTCCTGCCTTTTTGGGGGACAGCCACTTCGCCTTCCTCGGTTACGCGCTCAACTTCCAGCTCACTCCCATCCGCCGGGAACTCGATTACCTACGCACTCTGGGTGCAAGCAAGGAAAGCGCCAAGGAACTGAAGCTGTTTGGAATGAGTTCATTTCTCACGCAGCGTTACAAGGACCTCTCCGATGAGGTTTACCGCCGGAATGTCGAGTTGGCGCGCCGCAAGCTGAGGGTGGGAACGTTGCTCTCCGTGGTGACGACAGCAGGTTATTACTCGGCGTACGCCTACGTCATTTACCGGACCCTCCTCGGGGCGATCAGCATCGGCACTCTGACATTTCTCACCGGCGCCATTGCCGGAGCCAGCAGCAATATTCAGATGATGTTCTCGACGTTTTCAGGGATTGCCGACCAGGCGCTTTTCCTCACCGACTTGTTGGCTTTCTTTGCGGTCCGGCCAACCATCACTTCTCCCGCAACGGCTTTGCCTGCTCCCCGGCCGATCCGGAGAGGGTTCGAATTCGATAAGGTCTCTTTTGCATACCCCGGCGCTTCCAGGCTGGTTCTCGACAACATCTGCCTGCGTATTGAGCCCGGCGAGCGAATCGCATTGATCGGCGAAAACGGACAAGGCAAGACGACCTTGGTCAAGCTTCTGACGCGCCTCTACGACCCGATTTCCGGCAGAATTCTACTGGACGGAACCGACTTGCGCGAATATGACCTGGAGGATTTGTATAGCCAGGTGGGCGTTATCTTCCAGGATTTCATGCGCTATGACATGACCGCCGAAGAGAATATCGCGGTCGGAAAAATTGATGAACTTCATAACCCCGCCCGGATTGCCACGGCTGCGGCACAGAGTCACGCGGACGCGGTGATTCGAAAACTCCCCGGCGGATATAAGCAGATGTTGGGGCGGCGCTTCGATGGCGGGTTGGATCTGTCCGGCGGCGAGTGGCAAAAGATCGCCCTGGCGCGGGCGTATCTTCGGGATGCCCAGGTTCTCATTTTGGATGAACCCACCGCTTCCCTGGACGCGCGTTCGGAGAGCGAGGTCTTCGAGCGGTTCGCGGAATTAACGGAAGGGAAGACGGCGCTGCTGATTTCACACCGCTTCTCAACCGTCCGGATGGCGGACCGGATCCTCGTCCTGGAGGGCGGACGGATTGCTGAACAGGGCAGCCATCATCAGCTCATGTCGCGAGGCGGGCGTTACTCGGAAATGTTCGAACTGCAGGCCGCGAACTACCGGTAGGGGCTAGGGGTTAGGGACTAGGGACTAGCCCCTGGCCTCAACAGGGCATGGAAAATCAGTCAAACAACACTGAACCACAGATTCCGCTCCGGGCAAGTGGAATTCCCGCTTCGATGCTCGTTCTTACTCAGGCACCTGCTGAGGTGGAACGTTCTCCCGGAGAAGTTTCCCGGCTGAAAAGCATAGCCGAAAACGAAGCGCGCAGTTGGCGGCTCACAAATGAGAAGGCAGGCCACAAGGCCCTCAAAAAGAAATGGTACAGCGCTTCTAAGGTCATTAACTCGGCACTCGACCAATCGCGAGAATTGACGGGAGCAGGTGATTCCGCCGTGTTTGGCGGGAGCGATTTGCGGGTCAACGCGAGGCTGCTTGAAGCAGCGATTGCCGATACCCGCGAGTTACCCCTGGCGGCTCGGCAACTGCCGGAGGTCGTGGTGAGAGATAACCAGGTCATCACGCGCGCGTATGCCGCAGTGGCCGCGTACCTCCGGGCCGTGCATTGGAAGTTCCACGAGGAGACTTTCGTTGCTTTCATATCGACCGTTCAAGGTAGTCTTCCCCTGAGGATTCGTGAGCTGTGGGTGCTCAAGCCCCTGATGCAGCTTGTGTTGTTGGAGGAAATTGAGAGTGTTCTGCCCGCGCAACTTTCCGCCGTCGGCGGCAAAAATGCCGGCGGCCCGCGGACCTTGGAAAACCGGTCTCTGCTGCACGCCTTAGTCGATTGCATGCGGGCGTTGGAGGGTGCGGCCTGGAAGGCGATTTTTGAGCGCCTCGGCGCCGTGGACCACATCCTCCGTGACGATCCTTCCGGGGCTTATCCGAGAATGGATCTCGAAAGCCGCGACCTGTACCTCCACGTCATCCAACAACTCGGCGCCGCGTCGAAAATCGAAGAGCCGGAGATCGCCCGCCGGGCGGTTGCGCTGGCGCGCGCCGCGCGGCAAGACACGGTTTCTCACCCGCGCCTCCGAGACCGTCGGAGCCATGTGGGTTACTATCTGATCGGCGAAGGACGCAGGCTGCTCGAAAGACAAATCCACTTTCGCCCCACCTTTGCGGAGCGCGTCCAGCGAGCCGTCCTGTCGTCGCCCGAGGTTTACTATTTCTTGGGCATTGAACTCGTGACTTTCGCCGTCATCGCTTTCCTCTTGATCGGCGTGCGCTCGCCGGTATCGGCGATCGCGGGGTTCGCCCTTCTATTCCTTCCTGCCACGGAAGCCGCCTGGGGCGTGATGAATCAACTGACGTCGTTCGTCCTGCCGCCCCGCGTGCTTCCCAAGCTCGACTTCTCAGAGGGCATCCCGCCAGACTGTTCCACCCTGGTGGTGGTGCCGACGCTGTCGTTAAATGAATCTTACGTCCGCCGCATGGTCAGGGAACTCGAGATTCGGTATCTGGCCAATCGGGACGCACACCTCTATTTCGCCTTGCTTACGGATGCCCCTGATTCACAATTTCCCACCGACCAAAGCGACGAACTTGTCTCCCTCTGTTCGGTCCTGATCGAAGAGTTGAACCGCAAATACGGCGGCGAGGGCGTATCGCCGTTCTTCCTCTTTCATCGTTCTCGATCTTTCAACCCCAGTGAAGGGTCGTGGATGGGCTGGGAGCGGAAGCGGGGAAAGCTTCTGGACTTGAATGAACTGCTACGCGGAGGAGAAGACAATTTCCCGGTGAAAGTCGGGGACCTTTCGGTGCTCGCGACAATAGCGTACGTCATCACACTGGACTCCGACACCCAACTGCCGCGCGGCGCCGCCCGCCGGCTGGTCGGTACCTTAGCCCACCCCTTGAACCGCGCCGTCGTCTCCTCCAGGACCAATACCGTCGTCGAAGGGTACGGCATGCTGCAGCCGAGGGTTGGAATCAGTGTCCAATCCGCCAGCCGTTCCCTCCTGGCCAACATCTACTCCGGGCAGACGGGGCTGGATCTTTACACCCACGCCAACTCGGACCTCTACCAGGACCTCTTTGGCGAGGGGAACTTTGCCGGCAAGGGAATCTACGAAGTTGACGTATTCCGCAAAGTTCTCAGGCGGAGATTCCCGCGTAATGCGATTCTCAGTCACGATCTCATTGAAGGAACGTACACGCGAGCCGGGTTGGTGTCGGACATTGAAGTCATCGACGATTACCCCACCCACTTCAGCGCCTACAGCCGGCGCCAGCACCGCTGGGTGCGCGGGGACTGGCAGATCATGCTGTGGCTGCTGCCGCGTGTGCCGGACGCTTCGGGTAACAAGAGTTCCAACCCTTTGTCGCTGCTCTCCCGTTGGAAGATTCTTGACAACCTCCGGCGCAGCCTCGTTGAGGCCGCCACGTTTGTTCTCCTCGTGGCGGGTTGGTTGTCGTTGCCCGGCAGTCCCATCCGTTGGACGTTCGCAGCGCTTGTCCTGCTTCTGATTCCCGTCTATCTTCAACTGGTACTTTCCTTGCTCGGGCTTCAACCGCGGCCAAACCTTGCGCCAAACCTGAAACGGGTTGCGGAAGCCTTCATCACGGGGCAAATCAACGTCTTCTTCACGTTGGCGTTTCTGAGCCACCGGACGCTGGTCACGCTCGACGCGATTTTCCGCACCCTCGTGCGCGTGACCATTACACGCAAGAGGCTGCTGGAGTGGGAGACTGCGGCGCAGGCCGAGTTTGAGGAGAGAAAAACCCCGGTGGATGTCTACCTGGGCTGGACCCCCTGGCTCTCCCTGGTGATCGCTGCCGCAGTCGCCCTCCTTCACCCCTCGGCACTGCCCATTGCCGCGCCCTTCTTGGTCCTGTGGGCGTCGGCAGGACCCATGGCGCTTTGGCTGAATCGGCCCTTACGCTCCGAAAGAACCAAAGCCACTTCCGCCGAAGAGGAGTTATTGCGAGGCGCCTGCCTGCGCACCTGGCGGTTCTTCCGCCAATCGACCAAAGATGCCGAAAACGGCTTGGCGCCTGACAATATTCAACGGGACCCGCCCGCCTTTGCGCAGCGCATCTCGCCCACGAATCTCGGACTCTTGCTGAACGCGCAGCTTGCCGCCTATCAGCTCGGGTATCTCACCTTGCCGGAGTTTGTGCAGGAGGTGGAGAAGATTCTGGCGACCATGAAGACGCTGCGTCGATATCGCGGCCATTTCCTCAATTGGTACGACACGGAAACGCTCCAGCCGCTGGAGCCGTGGTTTGTCTCGAGCGTCGACAGCGGCAATTTGGTGTGCAGTCTGTGGACATTGAAGCAAGGCTGCCTGAAAGCGATCGAGGACCCTCTGTTTCCCGCCGTGTCTTGGCAGGGGTTGTATGACCACATCAATCTGCTGGATGAACTGGCATCGCGCGCCGCACCCAATTCCAGTTCGGCTCGCGCCTTGCGGAGAATGAATGCGCAGCTCGAATTGTTGCGCGAACATGGCAGCGCATGGCGGCGATCGCTGCCGCGGCTCGAACAGGACTTGCGCCAAATCTCGGGGAGCCTGATGGAGCAGTCCGGATCCGTCGAGGAATTGTGCTGGTGGGTCGCCGAGACCACGCGCCGGACAAAGGCCCTTCGCGACATGATGGAGCGACTGGCTCCTTGGTTGTCTCCCCAGAACCGGGACTTGCTGAATCAGATTTCCGACGAAGTGCCGAGAGGGTCGTCGGAGCTGACGCTCACCTCGCTTTGGCCGGCTTCGGCAGACATCGAAATTCAGCTCAGCAACTACCTGGCAAACCCCAACGCGGGCCCTGAGCAGCGCGAGACCGCCAGCGCCTTGCGAGAGCAGCTTTCAGCTTCGCTGGCCGAGGCCGACAAACTGGTGAAGAAACTTACGCAATTGGCCGATGAGACGGACCGGTTAGTTCAAGGCATGGACTTTCGTTTCCTCTACAATCGGTCCAGGAAGCTGCTTTCCATAGGCTGCGACGCGAGGAGCGACGCCCCGATGGCGGGTTGCTACGATTTGCTGGCGTCCGAGGCGCGCTCCGCCATCTTTGCGGCGATTGCCAAAGGCGACATACCGCAGGAAACCTGGTTCCATCTAGGGCGGGCGCAGGTTCTGTGGCGCGGACGGGGCGTCCTGCTCTCCTGGAGCGGCACCATGTTCGAGTATCTGATGCCCGCTCTGTGGTTCAAGCACTACCCGCGCACCCTGCTCGAGCAAAGCGCGCGCGTGGCCGTGCAGTGCCAGAAGGATTGGGCGGAAGAACGGGGAATGCCGTGGGGCATTTCTGAAGCCGCCTATAACGTCCAGGACGCAGCCGGGCATTACCAATACCGTGCTTTTGGCGTCCCTGCTTTGGCCATCAATCCCAATCCGGAAGAAGACGTTGTGGTTTCTCCCTACGCAACGTTCCTGGCCCTCGCCTTCGATCCCCGCCAGGCGGTGCGCAACCTCCAGCGCATGACGGAACTCGGCTGGTTGGGGGAATTGGGTTTCTACGACTCGATCGATTTCGCGCCCTCGCGAGTGGAATCTGGAGGGCAATTCAAAGTGGTGCCCTGCTGGATGGCTCACCATCAGGGCATGAGCCTGCTGGCCGCCTGCAACCTGCTCACGGACGGCGCCATTCAGAAATCATTCCACTCTGAACCCGCCGTCTGCGCAACTGAATTGTTGCTGCATGAGAAGCTGTTGCCCGTCAGCATTCCCATTGACCGTGCCAAGTCGAGAACTTCCCGCTAGGATGCGCGCCCCAACGCTTAGGTGGGTGGCGCATACGCGGGTGGCCCATACGTCACGACGCGTTTTGTCGTGATGTCTGCGCCCCTCTGAATCGCAGAGGCGCAGACATGCCAAAAACGACACACCACCCGCGAACGCTTTGTAGCGAGCACGTGGCGTCACTGAAACACAAGTGACCTCAGACGCTGAGCGCTTCCACCGAAGCCGTCGGGCCCAGGAACGACGTGTTGCCGCCGATCGCAAAGATCAGGCCGGACGGGCCTACCGCGACGGCGAGGTTCGCCCTGGCGGTCGCGAGCGAGAGACCCGCGCTCCAGGACTTTGACGTGAAGTTGTAAACCTCCACGGTGGCCAACGCCTCCGCGCCGCTATGGGTTCCCCCAATCGCATAGATCTGCCCATCCGGCGCCATCACCGCGCCCAAGCCAGAGCGGGCCGTAATCATAGAAGCTACGTACGCCCAGGAGTTGGTGGCGGGATCGTACGCCTCCACGGAGCTCAGAAACGCGGAGGTGCCTAAACCGCCCATCACGTAGATTTTGCCGTCGGTTCCTGTCGCCGCTGCCGGGCAATCTCGCGCCACCTGCATGTGTTTTAGCGTCTTCCAGGTATTGGTCGTGGCATCGTAGGCCTCCAGGGTGTCGAGCGGAGAACTCGTCTCGACATTACTCGCATTCGAACCACCGGCGACATAGATCTTGCCGTCATGTCCCAGCGCCGCCGCGGCGCGTTCCCGCCCAATCGACATTGACGCAGCGGCAGCCCAGCCAGGCTTCGGCGTAAACCCGAAGGCTTCCACTTTCTTGAGGAGTTCTGCGCCGGGATTGCTCCGCCCACCGATCGCGTAGAGCCGGTGGTCGGAGCCGACGCTCACGGCGTGTCCAAAGCGCGGCGTAGTCAGTGATGAGACCTCAGACCATGTATCTGTGACCGTTACGATTCCACCCAGGCCGGGGCCGCCCGTGACTTTCCGGAACGGGTTGGATTGCGCTTCCACGTCGCCGCTATCGGGAGTCCCGCCCACCGCGTAGACCTGCAACGCAAGAGCGATGGGCTCCATAAACAAGTTGCCTGTAACTCCCGCGCCCAGGGATGAATGAGCCTTGAGTAGGCTCGTTGCGGGTGACCAAGAACTCATTGCTTATCCTCCTGAACAAAGACTATGACACCTATGCTTCCCGCCGATTAGCTCGGCAGTTATCGCCCTATTCGGCCGGCGGCGAGTAAGACTCTTGGCCTCCCTGGCCCTGGCGCTAGGGCGCGTCGGACGTTAGCCCGCCGCGACGGCAGGAACGGAGGTCTCAGCGCCCCGATCCGTGATGACTTCCGGACAAGCGCGGCACGCCGCATCTCCGGCTTGCAAGTGCCACCGGCAGTGCGGGCGAATGGAACACTCGGGAAGCTCGAACGGCTCGGAGGGATTGGCGCCGCGCTGCTCGTGTTCGCCGATGATGACGTCCACGATGCCGCACTTGCCGTCGGTCCATTGCACGCACCCCGCCCGCTTGCAGGTGCTGCTGAACCGGAATCTCTTCTCCGGCGAGCGGCCTTGGCGCGCCACCTCCACGAATGTCTCATCGATCACGATTTTGTCTTTCGAGAACGCCACCGTGCCGTTCGGCAATACGATTCCAATCAGACTGGCGCCCGCTTCGCACCGCCAGCTCGGGCAGAGGATCGCAGATTCAGACATGTTGGTACCTCGAATTACACAGCGCCCCTCACCAGGACGCCGGCCCCAGGGTGTACGATTTTTTGTGAAGCAGCACGGGCAGCGCATGCCTGAACAGCAAGGCATGCGCCACCCGTCAAACCCGAAAAAGTGACAAACGCCCACTCGAGTTAAGTTGCGGTCTTCACGGTAATGGTGAAGGTTTGACCCGTAACCGTTTGGACAATATCCGGCGGGATCATGATCCCGCCCGCCCACTTGATCGGCACAAACAGGCATGCGGGAGAAGTTGGTGCACCCAAGTCGAGCTGTGCGAGCTCCGCCAAAACAGCTCCCTGGATCGCACCGGCTATTTTCTGTTCTTGCGCGGGTGTTAGCTTGGCTGACGATACTCTGAAAATAAAGTCTGACATCACAATTCTCCTTCCTCGGCTCGCGGAGACGTAGCGATTCCCACGGAGGCGGTAGAGGATGTCTGCGTCCCTAGAGAACCGCTCCCTCGTGAGCGGAGAGTACTTGGTTTTTGGTTCGAAATTCGCCCTGCACGAGTACCATACACTATGGGTGCACAGTTGTGCAAGTGGTTTTCGAGTGAACTCGCCTTCCAGGAATTCGCGGCCTGGCGCAGAGCGCACCTCTGCGGCCCCTGTTCATTCCTGCTCCATGCAACGCAGGGCTTCGCCCTGCGCCGGCCTCGGTAGGGGCGATTCGCGAATGAGGCGTGGTGCGGGCGTCCCGCCCGCTGTGGCACGGGCATCCTGCCCGTGTCGATTCACGGCCAAGATGGCCGTGCCACAATGGGCGAGACGCCCACTCCAAAGCGGGCGGGACGCCCGCACCACAGAAGGGCAGCGCCGACGTGATTTGTTTGACCAGCGCAGGGCAGAATCGCTGCTATTGCGGCCATGACGTGGCTTTTGAGGATGGATAATTCTCTTCAGGTTAATACGCGAACGGCCACACGCTACACGGAAAAGTGGCGGAGTTCGAAGGGCGGGGACCCCGCCCCACTTGCTCAACGCGAATGGGATTGGGCATTCGCAAGTCATCCCGCCGGTTCTAGCGGATGGTCATGTCATGGAATGACCGGCAGGGGAACGCAGTGGCAGATGGCCTTTCTGTCACTTTGTGCAGGTCGTCCGCAGTCGACACGATGTCCCCTCCATGCTTCGTAACGCTCCGTTGGCGTTTTGTCTATCGGGTTTCGCTTTTCATGCAATGACAATTTGCGTCAGCAGGCTAGACGAAAACTGACAGCGGAGGCTCAGCGGCGAACCCGCCCACCATCAGCAACTGCAAGTAAAGTCATTGCATTACAAGAGCTTGGCGCCCGGCCGATGTGGCTGTGCTTGGTCCCGGCTTGGCAAGAGAAATGCACAACATTCCTCGACTAACTTTATGCAAGCCCGATACCCGGGGGATTCTCAAGTGAAAAAAGGGGCGCGAGGTTTTTCACTTATTGAGTTGTTGATTGTTGTTGCCATAATTCTGATCATAGCTGCAATTGCCATTCCGAACCTTCTGCGTTCGCGTATGGCGGCCAACCAAGCTTCTGCAGTGGGATCACTGAGGACTCTCAACACAGCGGAGATTAACTACTCGACGACTTACGGCACAGGTTACACGGCGACTTTGGGTGATTTGGGTCCGCCGACTTCCGGTAATCCTAGCGCCACGGGCGCGGGGCTGATCGACAGTATCCTCTCCGGCGGTGCCGCCACCGCCACCAGCAGCGTTAAGAGTGGATACAAGCTAACCTATAACAGCGGGACTCCGGACCCCAGCGGCAGGATCAACACTTACTCGATAACCGCTACTCCCATCACTGTCGGAACCACGGGGACGAACTTCTATTACACCGATCAGTCGGCTGTGATTCGTCAAAACAGCACGGCGACGGCGGGATCAACCGACTCGCCGCTGGGAGGTTAACACCGGAGCTGTCAGCTCTCAGCTTTCGGCTAACTCACGCCCTTCCCTTTGTGTCGAGTTCCGGTCTTCCATTTTCCAGTTTCATCCTAAAAGCTGAAGACCGCCTGGAAGTCGATGCGGCGGTTGGCCGCTTGGGAGCTGGCGCCTCCGCCGAAGACGCCGCCCAGCGAGTTTGACTGGTCGAACAGGGGCGACCCAATCACACCGATGGGCGAACCGAGATTTACGTTATTCAGGGCGTTCCGAGCGTAGGCGCTGAAGGTGAGGCTATAGCGTTTGGTCGCGTTGTTACCCTGACCGAAGAAACCGCCGCCACCACCACCGCCACCGCCTCCCATGCCCCGGCCACCGAGCCCGCCGCCGCCACCGTAACCGCCGCGCCCTCCGCCCCCGCCGCCTCTGCCGCCTCCTCCGCCGAATCCGCCGCCACCTCCACCACCGCCGCCAGTCGAGGCTCGCCGGGTTACTTCTTTCCCAAAGGAAAACGTCTTGCTGAGGCGCAGATTCAGTGTGAATTGGCCAGGGCCGGTAAAGTAATTGATGGGAATCAAGGCTTGGTTGGCCTGCGGGGCAATATTAAAAGTGCCGAGGCGGGTTTCCACAATATTGGTGCCGGACTCGCCGGCCGCAGCGAGGGCCGGCCGGGAACTCATCAAGACCCCAGTTCCGTACATGTCCGGGGCCACGGTAACGTTAAAAGGGGCGCCGGAGGCGGTCACCAAGAAAGGGCTCAGGCTCAAGCGGTGCGGCAGATTCCAGGTGCCCGCCAAGAAGAGTCGGTTGCGAACGTCGAAGGACGCCCGGCCATAGCTCTCCAGAATGTCGTACGGGTTCATGGCGACGCTGGGATTGTTCCCCGTCGTGTCAGAATCAGCGTAGTTGAGCGTATAGTACCCAAACAACGAAAGCCGCGTGCCCAACCGTATATTGAAATTGGCTATCAGTTGGTTCTGGTTGAAGAGGCCCACGGACTCGTACTGATAGAGATTGCCGACGCTGTTGCCCATGGGCCTCACACCGGCCTCGGGGTCTCCGAGACTGAACGTATCCGGAAGCGGGGCGTTGATGTCATCAAGGAGCAGTTGGTGCAACCCACGCGAGTGAAGATAGGTCAGCGAGACCGTCGCGTTCTTTGTAACCTGCTGCTCGAGGCTCGCCGCCGACTGCCAGACGTAAGGCGCCCGCAGATTGGGGGCGATTTGATAGCTGTTGGGAAGGGTGTTGGAGAGGCTCTGGAGTGTGCTAACAGTCGGAATGTTGGGGAAGAAATCAGGCGAAGAGACGATGAACTCTTGCTGGTTGACGCCGTTCAACCTTTCCGCATTGAGCACCAGGTTGGAAGCAAAGCGGTCGTAGAACAGGCCTGATCCCACACGCAGGACAGTGCTCGCCGGCCCCCGTTGCGAACGATGGAGCCCCCAGGCAAAACCCAGGCGCGGCGCAAAGTCGGAGTGATCGTGGATGTCGTTCTGGGTTTCCCAGCGCAAGCCCGCACTCAGCGTCATGCCGAGGTGAAGTTGCCAATCGTCTTGGGCGAAGAGCCCCAGGTCAAGCAAATTGACGGTGGCCAGCTCTTTTCCGATGACCTTCAGGAACTGGCTTGCCCCGATCGCCTGGCACAGAGTTCCCCCGCCCGCCGTACAGGTTTGCAGGGCTAGCTCCGCCGCCTGGTAGGCCTGGAGCGAGGGGAACGTAAACGTGCCGTTGAAATTTGCGTCGGAGATGTTCGAATCCTGCCCGTCCCGCAGGCGTCCTCCGACCACAAGCGTGTGCTTGCCGAAAAAGAGGGAAGTAAGGTTTTGAAGCTCGTAGTGGTTTTGGGTATCCGAAGACACGCCGCTGGGATTGCCGCCGCCGGTGAACGCGCCTAAAACCGAAATCGTGGGCTCCAGATTCTGGGAGGTCTGGCTTACGCCGTCGTGGAGATATTGGAAGCGAAGCTGGTTCAGCGTCTTGGCGCTGAACACCTGCGTGTCGCTCACCTGGAGGGTGTGTTCGAGGCTATGGGTGTTGTAGCCCTGCGTCGGGAGATTGAGTTGGCCGATTCCGCCATTGCGCGTGTCGTTGTCGAAGAACTGGTAGCGCACGGTCATGACGTTGTTCTGGCTCAACTGGTAATCAAAACGGGGACTGAGATTGGTGCGCGTCGCGGGACTGGCCACCGCCAGGCTGAACGGCATCTCCGTGAGCGTGGGGCTGAGAGTAAACGCGGAGACAATCGAGTTATCCTGAATGTCGCGCCGGAAGAACGTGAAGAAGAACGAAGCTTTCCTGCTGACCGCATCCCCAACGCTGCCGTTGAAAAACTCCGAATGATAGCCGGGTTCCTGCGTCGCGAAGGGGTTCCGCGAGTTAAAAGCCGAGTCGTTCAGATTGCCTAGAATCTGTCCGTGAAGCTGGCTCGCGCCCGGGCGAGTGGTGATTTCAATGCGGCCGTAGCCCAACTTGTCGTATTCCGCGGAGAACGGATTGTGGTTGATTCGGATTTCGAGGATATCCGCCTTGGGCGGAAGCTGCCCGGCGGTGAAGCCATCAACATAAATCTGGCCGCCATTAGGCCCCGCCGACGGCCCCGCCAACGCGTCGAGTTCGGACTGCAACTCGTCCGGATCGTCGGAGAGCGCCTGAAGGTCCTCGCCCTTGATCACGAGAGAGGTAGCGTTGTCCTGCGGAGCTACGCTGACTTGCGTGGTCTGGCTTGTGACGGTGACCTGCTCTTTTTCCTCGGCGAGTTGGAGAGCGATGTCAAGCTTTTTGCCTTGCCCGGCGAGAATCTCGACGCTCTGCTGTTCAAAGATCGCGAAGCCCCTGGCCTGAGCCCGCACGGTGTACTTGCCCGGCGCGAGCCCGCGGATTTCATAGCTGCCGTCGGTCTTCGCAACCCCGGAACTGGTCTGCCCCGAAGAAGAAACCGCTTGCACCACAGCGCCCGGGACGCCGGCGCCGGAGGGGTCCGACACTTGGCCACGAATCGTACCGGATGGGATTTGGGCTAAGAACCGGTTTGGGGAAAACAGCGAAAAGGAAAGAAGTAAGAAGGCGGACAAAAAGTACTGAGACTTCCTGTGACCCATCTCGACACCCTTTCAGATGGTGTTATTGACTACATGGGTTCAGACGAAACGGTACGGGGAGGAGTTTCAGTACTTGGAAAAACTGCGGACTGGGGGCTGTGGATTCGGTCATAATGTCCTAATTCTGGCGGGGCGGGGCAACTCGGACCTTCCTTCCCACGCCGGTGGCTTTTCCAGTGCGCGTAGGTCTGGAAAATCGAAATGGTCACCACAGAGGCACAGAGACGCAGAGAAAGAGCTTCTGTTCTTAACTCTCCGCGCCTCTGCGCTGCGAGAGAGTCCTATGTTCGGAAATGGCGATTCGATGTAGCCCCTGCCCGAAACTCCAAGTTTGCGAACCGCGCGTTGTTTGCTCCCCCATTTTCGTGCAAATTGCGGTCTATTACCGTCAAAAACCGGTTCGTTTTGGGTTCGTTTTACGCGAAATAAGAAGTGCCTTCCTGTGTTTTCAATAACATACTGGCTTCGTTCGTACTATTTTTGTATTTTCTGCGATTCCCGGTTTTTGCTGTTTCCGGTACCGCCTCACCTTTCCTCTTTTGAGCGCGCGCCGGGAACGGCCTGCGACACTTTGTCCCCTCTTCGACCATGGTTATAGGCTATCACTGGTCGCTTCACTTGTCAAACGAAAACTGCGGAAGGAGCGCGGTCCTGCGCTCGCCGCAGGCTGAATGCCGACGCTCCTCGCTATCGGCTTCCGGCGCCTGCGGCCGGTGTATACGATTTGAGGAACTCTGTAACGCTCGCTTCCTGGGCGTTCTTATTGGCGATGCACAGGTCGATGCCCTCGAGGACCTGGGCGAGGATGCGGGGCCCGCCGGTAAACTTGGTTGACCGGCCGGTAAAGAAACTCTCGGCGTCCTTGCGATGCTCCGCGTCGCAGTATCCGGCGGCGACGTAGGGCGCGTAGGCGCCGGTATCGGTGGGAAGCTTGGCGACCATGAGGTCCCAGTTCTGCTTGACGAAATCGTAGGCGAAGTCGCGGGTCTGTCGCCTTTCCGAGGGCGCGAAGAGGATGTTGAACGACTCTCGAACATCGAATTCACCGCTCAGGGCGATCGGTAAAGCGGTATTGACGATTTCGGGATCCTGGAACAGGCCAAGACAGAAGATCAGGTTCCCGCGGAAACTCTCGTCGGTCTCTTTCTTTGCCGCGGCGCGCATGCGGTCGAACAGCTCGCGATCCCCGTGGCGGGCGGCAATCGAGAGGACAACATTCACCATGTCAGGGTCGACCGCCTTATGATCGTTAAGCCAGGCGAGCGCCAATCTTTTCGCCTGGGCGATGGCCTCCGGATCCTCAGCCCCATTGCCAACCACGCCTAGAAGCGCGCGGCGGAGGAAACGAGCATCTTCGCTTTCGCCCGGCTGCGCCTTCCAACCGAGTTCCCGAGCCCGTCCGCCATAAAGGGCCAGAAGGTACTTCCTGTACTGAGGCAGTAAGTCGTCCGAGACCAGGTTGTCTTGAAGACCGGTGGTGATTTCCATGGTTTTGGTGACAACTTGGCGGGCAGGGCTCTGGGCAAAGGCGGGAGCCAGGGCGAGTGCCTTTCCGAGGGGCATCTTGCCGTTCCTGGTGAGCGCGGCGAGGTCACCGATCAGCGCCACTTTCTCAGGAAGAGAGAGCACCTGGGCGTTGTTCTTCAACAGATCGTCGAGCAGGTCACCCTGATAGAGCACACGATAGTACCCGTTCGCGCCGTCGTTCGCCTCTGCCCAGCCCGGACAGCCGGTGGCCTTCGTGAGGCGCAATTCAGCGGACTGCTGCTCGAGCAAAGTGCATTCGCGAGCCTCGCCGGACCTTCCCGGATAGCGCACGCACACCGGCACCTTCCAGAGTTGCGGCGCTGCGCCGGAAGAGCCCAAGGGGAAGAAGCGCTGTTGGGTCAAATCAAGCTGAGCGGCGCCGTCGTGGCACTCGAGTTGGGCGGTGACCAGAGGCACGCCCGGCTGGTCGAGAAAACTGGAGAATGCCGAGGCAAGGTTGCTGTCGTCGCCCGCCAACGCGGCAAGAAACTCGGCGGAGGTGGCATTCTTCCACTCGTATTTCAACAGGTAGCGATGAATACCCTGTTGGAATTTCTCCGGCCCCATGTACGACTCGAACATGTTCAGCAGCGCCGAGCCCTTGTTGTAAGTAATGCCGTCGAAGGCGTTGGCGATGTCGTCGTTCGATTCAATGGGTTGGCGAACCTGCCGCGCGCTCACCAGGGCATCGTCACCCATCGCCCCTTCGTAGGCATTCAACTCCGAGATATTCATTTTCCACTCGGGATGATACTTATTCACATTCTTGTTGGCCATCCAGGAGGCAAAGCCTTCGTTCAGCCAGATATCGTCCCACCAGGCTGTGGTGACGAGGTCGCCAACCCACTGGTGGGCGAGTTCGTGTGACGCCACGCTCACCCATTCGCGCTGGCGGCCGGGCGTGTCCCGGTCGGGCTTTTGGATTATGAGGGCGGACCCATAGGTCACAAGACCAGCGTTTTCCATCGCTCCGCCGAACAGAGGAACCGCAACCTCGTCCAGTTTGTCGTAGGCGTAAGGGATGCCGAAGTAGTTCGCGAGCAGGTTTACGATGGCGGGAGTTGTCTCGGCGGCATATTTGGCTTCCAGGCTGCGGCCCCGGGGAACCACGATACGAATGTGGGTATGCTTCTTGCCCGCCGTCCCGGCATCCACTGTTTCCATGTCGCCCACGGCGACTGCAACCAGATAGCTCGGCAGAGGCTTGGTCTCCGCAAACTTCACCGTCTTCATGCCCTCGCCCGCGTCGGTTTCAGAAAGGATTGGAGTATTCGAGAAGCCCGCCTGGTCCTTCTTGATGTGCAGGGTCAACTGCCAAGGGACCTTGTAGTTCGGCTCGTCGAAACAGGGGAATGCGCGGCGCGCATAAATGGCTTCGAACTGCGAATAGAGGTACCACCGATCGCCGTCTTTCATCTGGAAGATGCCTTGCTGGTCTTTGCGGCTGATCTCACCCTGGAAAGTGGCGTGGAGGGTCGCCGGCCCGGGGCCAACGGAGTGATCAAAGGCGACGCCGACATAGTCGTGAGGCTCGGTGATGACCTTGCCCGTAACCTCCTCGCCTCCCACGGTGAGAGCCATGTCCTTGATTTCCAGTTTCTCGGCATTCAGCCACAGCACGGAGGAAGGCTTCTTGAACTCAAGTTCGATGTCGATGGCTCCGGTGAAGCTGTCCTGGTTCGGCACGAGCGTCAGGTCGACGTGGTAACGCGTCGGGCCGACCACATCGGCGGGAAGGCGGAACTTGGGCGGAGGCGGATTCTCGCCCGGGGTCTGTCCCGCTCTGGCGCGGGACACGCTGAGACTCGATGACGCACACACCGCAATCAGAACTGACGTGGTTAGGTAGGCGAATCGTCGCATATACCCTCCTCAAGTCGGGCAGCTCCCGCGACACTGAAAAACGCGCCGGCCGATCGGTCACCTGGATTGATCGCTGCGACGCGCCAGCAATATTACTTCAGCCAAATCGATTGCACAAGTTGGCAGCAGCCGGCTGGCAACGCGGAAGCCAAGCCGTTACCCTCACGGGCCCCGAAGGGGCCTGACGTGAGTAGCCGTCCGGTTTCGCTCCAAACAAAGTTTCTATGGCTGTAACGGTTTCTATCAGGTTTTTGCGTAATGTAGGGTGAAGGCTGGCACTCGGGGCCATAGAGATCCAAAATCAACTCAAACCGAAACCTCGCGAGGAGAAGATCATGCAAAGCCGAAGTCTGTCATCACCCTGCCTCCAAAACACGGGAGCAGCCCTGACTGCAAATACACTACGTCTGGCCTCGCTTGGCTTGGCGCTTATCTTTGCCCTCATGTGGGCCGCAACTGCGCGGGCGCAGTACAACGAAACCGTGATCTACTCTCCTACGAGCGCCAGCGACACCGGGGGATTGCAGGCGGGCGTGATTCGCGACTCCCAAGGCAATCTCTACGGCACGGACGCTTTTAGCGGCGAGACCGGCTTCGGTACGATTTACGAGTTGATCCCGGCCGGTAGCACTGGTTGCCCCGCGGGCAGCAGCAGCACAGCGAATGACTGGTGCGCCGCCACGCTCTACACATTCTGTGCCGCGGCGTCGGGATGTACCGACGGGGCGTACCCCTACGCGGGCCTGACCCTCGACGCCAACGGCAACCTTTACGGCGCCGCTGCCTACGGCGGGACCGCATCGACCTGCGATTTCCTAGGGGGCAGCGGCTGCGGCACTATCTTCACTCTCACCCCTGTGAGCGACGGCGTGTGCCCCGCAGGAAGCAATCCCGGCCAGTACTGGGATCCGACACTTACCCCTCCCCAGTACGTGCCCAGCGGTTGGTGCGAGACCGTACTGTACAATTTTACCGGCGCAGGCGCGGATTCTGCCCCTAGTATCCCCGTGGTATTCGATGCTCAAGGCAACCTCTACGGCGCCGGCTTCGGACCGGGCGGTGAAATCTTTGAGTTGAGCCCGCCCAGCAGCGGCAGCGGCCCGTGGATCGAAAACGTGATCTACCAGGGCACCGTTGGTACCATCAGCACCCTGATTTTCGACTCCCAAGGCAATCTCTACGCCACCAGTCCCGGCGCCCCTGGCTACGAGGGTGGTTACGTCTTTGAGCTGAGCCCGCCCAGCGGCGGCAGCGGCCCGTGGACTCAGACAGTTTTGTACGGCTTCACCTTTTTGTCCACAGCTCCATTCCAGCCCCAGGGCGGCGTGACTTTCGACGCCAATGGTAATCTCTACGGCACTACGGAGTCTGGCGGCGCAAACGGCGCGGGAACGGTCTATGAGTTGACTCCGCCCAGCGGCGGTACCGGACTGTGGAACGTCTCCGTGCTGTACAGCTTTGCCTCGGCGCCTCTGGCCGTTGACGGGCGCTATCCCCTTTCCGGCGTTACTTTTGACTCCAACGGCAACCTTTACGGCACCACGGTGAATAGCACCGCTTACGGTAACGACGCAGCCAGCGGAGTCGTGTACGAACTCAGTCCGCCCAGCGGTGGAAGTGGTTCGTGGACAGAAGTTGCCCTGCTCAACTTTTACAACACGACCACCGCCAGTGACGGCAATGGTCCCTATGCCGGGGTAATCCTCGATCCTCAAGGCAACGTCTACGGCACTACCATAGGTGGCGGCAACAGCACCTGTCCTGGCGGAAGCTGCGGCGTGGTGTTTGAGTTGAGCCCCGGCACCGGGGTCCCCACCACCACGATTGCGACCACTTCATTAAGCGGCGGCGGTGAAATCGTCGGCCAGCCACTGACTTTCGTCGCCGCAGTAACCGCGGGACCCAATCTCTCCGGCGTCGGCTCCGACACGAAAGAGGATTCGTCCCGCAACCCCACGCACGCAGGGAGCGCGGAGCCCCCGGCGGGCGCCGACTCGACGCGTGACGGGTTAGCCTCGGAAATCACCCGGGCTCAAGCCACAAACCGCCAAATGAAGCCGCGCATAGCAAAACTGTTCGCAGCAGCGCCCAGCGGCACCATGACTTTTACGGCTAACGGCAACAGCTTCGGCTGTGATACGGTGGCGGTTTCGACCGGTCCCGGTGGCGGCAGCGCACAGTGCACAACCTCGACTCTGGCGGTAGGGAACTACTCGATCGTTGCGACTTATTCCGGCGATAGCAGCTACAACGGCAGCGCCAGCCAGGCTTTTGAGCAGAGCGTCACACAGGCGACCTCGACCACGGCGCTTGCGGCCAGCCCGAATCCGTCACTGGCCGGACAGACGGATACATTTACCGCATCGGTGACCGGCTACTCGCCGGTAACCGGAACCGTGAACTTCACTTCTTATGCCACTGGCACCTCTATCGCCGGATGCTCCGCGGTTCCGCTCTCTTCCGGTGTGGCCCAGTGCTCCACGTCATTTGCAGCCGGCGCCTACGTGATTCAGGCGTACTACTCCGGGGATACCAATAATTATTCCAGCAGCAACGGCCTGACCCAGGAGGTCAACCCCGGGACCACAAAAACCGCCCTTGGCTCCAGTCAGAATCCCTCTGCTATTGGCCAACCGGTCACGTTCATAGCAACGGTAACGGGCGACTCCCCAACAGGGACCGTCGGCTTCACTTCGAACGGTGCCGCCATCAGCGGCTGCTCGGCGGTTAACTTAGCTTCGGGAATGGCCTCGTGTGCTACTTCCTTCGCATCAGCGGGCACCTATGCCATCGTGGCAACCTACTCCGGCGACAGCAACAATTCCGGCAGCAGCGGCATGCTGTCGCAGATGGTGGGACACGCTACGACCACAAGCCTGTCTTCCAGCGCCAATCCCGCCAAATTAGGAGCGTCGGTAACCCTTACGGCTACGGTGAGTGGAGGATCGTCGCCCACGGGCTCCGTGAGCTTCACTTCAAATGGTACGGCGATCAGCGGCTGCTCCGCGGTGACGCTGGCTTCCAGCAAGGCCAAGTGTGCGACCACGACGCTGGCTGGCGGGACCGACGCCATAGTGGCTGCTTACTCCGGCGACAGCAATAACAACGGCAGCACCAGTGCGCCACTCTCGCAAGTGGTGATCACGACGACGACCGTATTGAACAATTCGCCCGCTTCCAGCATCTACGGAGATCCGGTGGCGCTTACGGCCACGGTGACCTCCTCGACGGGAGGCACTCCAGCCGGAAATGTCACCTTCTATCGCGGCAGCTCGTCGCTGGGAACGGTTGCCCTGAACGGTTCGGGCCAGGCTACCTTGAACGACTCGACGCTGCCGGTTGGAACCGACAGCCTCAGCGCCAAATATGCCGGCAATGCGAGCTACCCCGCCAGCACCTCCAGCACGGTGTCGCAAGTAGTCAGCGCCGCCACCACGACCACCAGCCTGCTCGACTCGCCGGAGAACAGCACCTATGACCAGACGGTTACCTTCACGGCGACGGTCACCGCCTCCAACGGCTTGACGCCGACTGGAACGGTCCGATTCTTTGACGGCAGCACCCAAATTGGTAGTGTTGCCCTAAGCTCCGGCGTGGCGACATTGAACTACGCCAAGCTGCCTGTGGGCACGCTCAGTATTACGGCCGAGTATCTGGGCAACTCGGATTACAGCACCAGCACTTCGTCGGCGGTATCGCAGACGGTGAGCCCGGCAGCAACCTCAACGTCGTTGACCACCTCGCCCGATCCCTCCACTTCAGGCCAGGCGGTGACTTTGACGGCGACTGTAACTTCGAGCAATGGGCTGACTCCGACGGGTACGGTGCAGTTCTACAATAACGGAACCCTGATTAAGGCGGTGAGCCTGAAGAGCGGGGTGGCGACTTTGAGCGATTCCAGCTTGCCCGTAGGAATGGATAGCATCACGGCGGTGTATCTGGCGAGCACCGATTACGCCACGAGCACGTCAAGCCCCGTTGTGCAAACGGTTACGGCACCGGGGAGCTAAAACCATCAGAAGTGCCCGAGGCCTAGATCAGGTTAACGCTGCCGTCGAGGAGTCGCCAGTCCGATCCGAGAGGGGGGACGGACGCCTCCTGACGGCGCCCATGGCACTGGCGTCGCGCCGCTTCCAGCTTGTCATCGCGTTCGGCAAGATTCTGGGTAGTGGTGCAGTTTGATGTAGAGGCGGCTTTACGCGGCCATTTGGCGAGGTAAACTCGCCGCTACAATATCAGAGTGCACGACTACCAAAATCTGCGACGAGCGCCCTTCCAACTTGGCCTAGACGGCCACATAGCCAATCGCGCGCAAAGAGCGTATCCCTGTTAAAACCTGTGGCTACTCACGGTTTGCCCGTGCGGGACAATGTGCGCGTGGTCCGTCCGCCCATACTTGGGGTGTTAACCCCGTCGTTAACAGGCCTGGGGCGACGGGTTGCTGCAACTTTGGCGCTACGCTATACTAAAAGAGCAGGGCAGTGACCGAAAATCTATTGAGCGAATGAGTGGCTCCGCCCCCTGGCAGCGCCTGGGGGATGGCTTGCACGAACGCCCAAGCATTACGAATTACCTCTGCCGTTACAATATTCGGCGGGGTAATTCGTCACAATCTAGGGCGAGGCAAGCTGGCCGCTGCCATATGAGGACACGATGAGAGTGGCACGTTTTTTCATCTTTCTTCTGGTGATTTTCGTCGTCTCGGCGCTGGTCTACGCCTTCACAACGCCGACTACGAAGGACATCCAATTCACCGGCATCATCATGGGCAATGACTACATCGCCAGCCCGCTGGTGCAAGGGCGCCTCGATCGTTTGCTGGTGCAGGAAGGGTCATTCGTAAAGAAGGGCCAGTTGATCGCCGAAATCGATCCCCGGGACCTTCAGGCGGCACGGGACTCCGCAGCCGCCAACATTCGCACGTTTCAGGCGCGGCTGCGGCAATCCCAAGAGACTCGCGCCATGGATGACCAGCAAACCTCCGCCGCCGTCGAGCAGGCGGAAGCCGCGGTGACGGCGGCTCGCGCTCAACTCGAGCAAGCCAAGACAACACTGGCTCTGAACCAAATTACCGATCAGCGCGACGAGGGTCTGTTCAAGGAAGGCGTCCTCACCGCCCAGGAGCGCGACACCGCCGAACAGAACTACCGAGGCTCCCAAGCCAATGTGAAGGCGCTTACAGACCAGGTGCGTGTGGCCCAGGGGCAATTGGCGGTCGCGAAAGCCAACCGCAGGGAGGTGATGGTTCAGCAGGACGATATTGCTGCGACACGCGCGCAAATCGCACAAGCCGTGGCACAGGAAAACCAGGCCCGAACGCAGCTTGGATACACCGAGGTCTACGCCCCAAGCGACGGGGTAGTGTCGGTGCGGGTGGCGCGCCAGGGTGAAACGGTGCAGGCGGGCGGACCCATCGTCACGGTGCTTGATCTTGACCACCTCTGGGTGCAGGCTGACGTGGAGGAAACCTACGTTGACCAGATTACTTTTGGTCAAAAGCTGCGAGTACGGCTGCCTTCCGGAAACATCCTCGAGGGAACGGTCTTTTATAAAGGAGCGGAATCGGACTTCGCCACGCAACGCGACGTCAGCCGCACAAAACGGGACATCGTCACCTTTGAAATCAAAGTAGCCATTCCCAACCAGGAACGGCGCCTTTTTGCGGGCATGACCGCGTATGTGCTCCTGCCACGGCCGGCGAGCGAGCGCCGGTGGCTGCATTTCTAGCTGTTCGGAAAACGCCGCCCAAGGAGGGTAGCACAGGCGCTCTTGCCCGTGCTCGTCCCGGCGATCTGAAGGGTCAGGGACAGGCAGGAGTGCCTGTCCCACAGTATCAGCCGTCGCGGGCCGGGTGAGGGGTCACCTCCACGATGAACCCGAACTGCGGAGATTCTTCGCTTCGCTCAGAATGACAACCCATGAGTGTGAATGCCATTGAAGTGCAAGGATTGACCAAGCGATTCGGCGAGTTTGTGGCGGTTGACCACGTGAGTTTCGAGGTGCCGCAAGGGGAAGTGTTTGGCCTGCTGGGCCCCAACGGCGCCGGCAAGACCACGCTCATCCGGATGCTCACCACACTGACGCCGCCCAGCGAAGGGGTGGCGCGAGTTGCCGGACACGACGTGCGCAAGGATCCGGAAGGCGTGCGGAACTCCATCGGAGTGATTCCCCAGGCGCTCACCTCCGATCCTGAACTGACCGCAGAGGAAAATCTGAAGATCCACGCCAAGATTTACGGCGTCCCTGCCGAGGACCGCGAGACGCTGATCCGCGAACTCCTGGAAGCCGTTGACTTGGGGCAGTTTTCAAAAGCCCTCGTGGGCACCTTCTCAGGCGGCATGCGCCGCCGCCTGGAGATCGCACGCGGGTTGGTGCATTCACCCAAGATCCTCTTTCTGGACGAGCCGACGACGGGGCTGGATCCCGTCTCACGCACGAATGTCTGGGAGATGATCGAAAAACTCCAGAACCAGTCCGGATTGACGATCCTGCTCACTACCCACTACATGGACGAAGCGGACAAGCTGTGTGAGAGAATCGCCATCGTCGACCACGGAAAACTGGTGGCCCTGGATTCGCCGACGCGGCTGAAGGACAGCATTCCCGCCCACGAGGTGATCGAGGCGGAATTTAGCGGAGCGCCGGGCGACTGGCACGATGCCCTCGCCTCGCTCCCGCTGGTTTTGAACGTGAGCGAGCACGAAGGCGTTACGCGCATCACCTCCCAGGACGGAGCTGAAACGCTGGGCGCGATCATGGACCTGGCTCGCCGCCGGGGCGTGAAGGCACACCGGGTCACCGTGCATAGCACCACCCTCGACGACGTTTTCTTACATTTCACGGGCCGGCAGCTTCGCGACGAACTCGGCAGCAAGCGGCTGGATATCAGCCACCTTTATAAATGACGGAAGGTCAACGCCAGTGCGCTGACCCAGGACTTCGTTGAAGCAATCAGCCCGCGGAGCGGGCGGCAGCGTGTAGCCCACGGCGCAAGCCGTGGGTCGCGAGAACCTACCCTCACCCCCGTCCCCTCTCCCGCCCAGCGGGAGAGGGGTGCCGAAGGCGGGGTGAGGGCCATCCCACCCAGGGCTCACGTCCTGGGCTACTCTATGCCGCCCCTGACGGGGCTCCGAAAAACGGGCTCAGATGAGAAAGAGTTCGTTGACGAAGGGCTGACTCCGGACACTAGATTCAGGTTGGCGGCAGGGGAAATCGAAATGAAGTTTTACCGGATATGGGCTCTGATAGAACGCGACATGCGGAAGTTTTTCCGCAACCCCGCGCTGATGATGGCGTCGATGATTTTCCCGCTGGTGCAGCTTGTGGTGCTGGGCTATGCCTTCGGCGGAAAGATCACGAAGGTGCGGGTGGCGCTGGTGGACAAAGACACCGGCACGCAAGCCCGGCAGGTGCGCGCGGGGCTGAACGCCATCGTGGAGAATCCCGAGACCTTTCACCTCACGGAATATGCGGACCTTCCCGAGGCCGTGACCGATCTGAAGGCCGGCTTTTTGAAGGCGGTAATCTTTATCCCTCCAGACTATTCGCAGCGCGTCCTGCGCAACGAAAACCCGCGCATTGCTTTTATCGAAGACAACACCGATACTTTCACCTCGAGCGGTATTTTCGAGCGCATGCAGCAGCTCCAGAACAGCCTGAACGGCCCCGTCCTTCCTCCCCTCGAGTCGGGGGAATCTCCAGCCGCGAACCTGGCCGGCCTCTTCAGCCCCAACCGCCTTCCGGCGAGCATCGAGATTCAAACCGTGGAGGTTTATCCCTACATCGACTACATCAAATACCTGTTGGCAGGCTCGATCTCGCTGTCAATCTTTGTGACGGCGATGATCGGTGGCGGCATTACTTTTATCGATGATAAGGCTCGAGGCCTCCACGAAGGATATCTCAGCACGCCGCTCAGCAAAGTGGACCTGGTGTTGGGACTCATCGGCTCAGGCGCCCTGAAGGGGTTGATGGCCGGTTTCATTATCACGGTCATCGGCGGGCTGATTGCCGGTATCCCGCAGTTGTGGGAACCAGCCCGGCTGGTTTACCTGGTCGTGGTCCTGGCCGTGACCTCCCTGGCGATGATCAGCATGATGTTTCTGCTGATGGTGCGCGTGAGTGATCCCCTGGTGCCGCGCGCCATTTTCGGTGTGCTTAACACGCTGCTGTTTTTCCCATCGGGCGCCGTGTACCCGACGGCCGGCTTTCCCGTATGGCTGCGAGCTATGTCGATTGTCGACCCTTTCACCTACGTCGTGGACGCCCTCAAGAACCTGCTGCTGAAGGATACCGGGTTTGCCGGCATCGGCCTCGACCTTGCAATCCTAACGAGTTTTTCAGCAGTTCTAATCACGTGTTGCATTTTGCTGTTCAAACGTCAAATCTAAGAGTCCGGCGATTGTGGCCTAAGATTGGGCTGGTCATTGCCAGTGATCTCTAAGCCCCGAAGGGGCGGCCTAGCAAAGGCCAGGCCAACGGCCTGGGTGGGAGCGATAAACGGATATTTCATCTCCAGCCTCAAGCCCTGAAAGGGCGTGATAGACCCGCATTCCGTGTGTCGCCCCTTCAGGGCTCGACCCGGTACGTCACCTCCTTTCCCCGGCCGTTCGCCTGGGCTTTGCTAGGCCGCCCCTTTGGGGCTGTGAGTCCTGTATTACAGAAAGCAACCTGAATTCAACCGAATGGTTAAGAGAGGTAGACGAGCCATGAGAAGAACCGGTACGCGAGTTACGCTGGGACAAGCGGCGATCATTGCCGCATTGCAGGTCATCGCCTTGGCAAGTTACGCTGCTGCGCAATTCGGCGGCGCCGCGCCTCCGCCCACCACGCAGGCCACTCCGCTTCCCCTTTCGGGCCGAAACGCGCAAGGGGGCGGGGTGGTGGCCACGCAATCCGCCGTACCCAGCACTACGACCAGCGTGAATACCTTGAACCCCACCGTGTCCGTGCAGGGCGCGTACAGCGGAAGCACGAACAGTGCGGCGCAGCTTCCTTTCTCCGGTAAGCTGTCGCTGGCGGAGGCGATCCAGCGCGCGCGGCAGCACAACCTGGGAGCGGTGGGTTCGACCTATGCCCTGCTGCAAGCCCGCGGCCAGGCGCACGCGGCGCGCAGCGCCTTGTTGCCGGACATCAAGGCGGATGTAAACGACATCGAGGAAACGTTTAACCTCCGGTCGATCGGCTTCAGCTTCAGCGTGCCAAATTTCTCGCTTCCCGCCGTCGTCGGACCCTTCAACGTTCTGGACGTCCGCGCGCGGGTATCGCAATCCATCGCCGATTTCACCGCTCTCAACAATTACCGTTCGGCGCGGGAGGTGGTGCGCGCCGGAGAGCTTTCGGCCAAAGATGCCCAGGACCTGGTGGTCCTGGCCGTTGCCGGAGCCTATCTTCAGGTGCTGGCCGCGCATGCGCGGCTCGACTCAGCTCAGGCGCAACTCGACACCGCCAAAGCTCTCTTTGAGCGCACCACGCAACAACTCAAGTTTGGCCGGGCCACCAAGATCGACGTCAATCGCAGCCAGGTCGAGGTGCTGCTCGACCAGCAACGTTTAGTGACGCTTCAGAACGATCTTGCCAAACAGAAGATCAACCTCGCCCGCCTGACAGGCCTGCCTCCCACGGCTGACTACGAACTTTCCAACGTTATTCCTTTTGCGCCCGCCCCGCCCCTGAACGTGGAGGACGCCATCAAGCAGGCTTTGGCGCAGCGTTTCGATCTGAAAGCGGCCGAGACCCAGGTAAGAGCGGCGGAGCGCGCCCTGGCTGCGGCGCGTGCCGAACGCTACCCTTCGGCATCCGCCAGCGCCGACTACGGCACCATTGGCACTCCTTCCGAGCTGCGACCTACCTTTACGGTCTCGGCCACGCTGAACGTGCCCATCTGGAACGGCGGACGCACGGCAGCAGACATTCAACAGGCGCAGGCCGCCCTTTCGCAACGGCGTGCGGAACTCGAGGACACTCGAAGCCAGATCGAAAGCGAAGTGCGCAACGCCTACCTGGACATGGAAGCAGCCGCCAATCAGGTCCAAGTGGCGCAGCAAAACATCCAACTGATGGGGGAGACGCTTCACCAGACTCGCCAGCGCTTCGAGGCCGGAGTGAGCGAGAACGTCGAGGTGGTGCAGTCACAGGAATCGGTGGCCGGCGCGAACCTCGATTATATCGACAGCGTGTTTGCGCACAATCTGGCCAAGTTGAGCCTGGCGCGCGCACTCGGAAACGCGCCCACCGCCCTGGCGCAATTCCTTCCGGTCCAGCAGCGGCCGTGAAGGCAGGTGCCAGGCGCCAAGTGTCAGGATTGAGGGAGAAGTCTGCCGTTGGGTAGCGCTAACCCCCCACGCCAAGCGTCCGCTAAACTTACGTGCTTCACACAATTGTAACAATAGCTTCAACAGGCTATAATAGTCTCTTACTACACTTTCACATTCTGAACAGCATCACAATCGAAAGCCCAAAAGCCTGCGAAAGAGCTTGGTTGTAACGCAACCCTTGTAGATTTCGTATTGCAAATACAAGGGTTACAGCTAAAACGATTTCAGTTGCCAGTTTGTCACTGGTGCTGGGGGTTTTTGTCAGGGAGAGTGTAAGCAACCGGAGCGGACATGCGAGGAGGCATATGAAACAAGAAACGAGCTACCAAGTTAGCCTGTTGCGCAGTACATGCGTGGTCGTGGGCCTGGTTGCATTCCTGCTGATCGGCTCACAGACACCTAGTCTGGCCCAGCAAATCGTGGGAGCCATTACCGGCACCGTATTGGATTCTTCAGGCGCCGCCGTCGGGAACGCCGCGGTGAAGGCGCACAACGTTGCCACCAACCTTGACGTGACGGTACACTCGGAGTCTAATGGGACCTACTCGATCTCTAATCTTCCGGCGGGAACCTATGAGTTGACCTTCACGAAAGAGGGCTTCGAAACCGAGACCCACACCCAGGTGTTGGTCCAGGAGGGCCGGACGGCCACGGTGGACGGCAGTCTGAAGGTCGGCTCGGTCAGCACCACCGTCGAAGTGACTGCCACTCCGCTCATGAACCAGACGGACGCCACGAACGGCTACGTGGTCGACCAACTCACCATTCAGTCCACGCCGCTCGGCACCGGCAGCTTCACCCAACTGGCGATTCTGACTCCAGGCGTGCATGCAGATTTCCTGGCGGGCTCGGGCGCCAACGCCGGCCTGGGCAATCAGGCTATCTTTTCCAACGGCAACCGTGACACCAGCAACAGTTTCTCGCTCGACGGCGTCAGCACCAACAATCTGTTCAATGGAAACTCCACCAGCCAGGTGGGTGAGAACCGCTTCGTGCTGAATACGGGTGAGAACTTTGGTGCGGGCGGCGTGATTCAGACCAGCACTTCCGTGTACGGCGCCATCGGCCAGGCGCTGCCCACGCCTCCCATCGACGCGATCCAGGAGATCGCGGTGAATGCCGCCATGTTTGACGCCACGCAGGGCAACAACAGCGGCGCTCACGTGAGCGTGCTGACCAAGTCGGGTACCAACGAGCTTCATGGGTCGGCTTGGGAGCAATGGCAGAACAGTGACATGAACGCCGCACCCTTCTTCTACAATGCCGCCGGCCTCAATCCCGTCACCGGCCAGAAGCTGCTGCCCAATCCGTTTCTGAATCGCAACCAATTCGGCGCCACCTTCGGCGGACCCCTCAAGAAAGACAAGTTGTTTTACTTCCTCTCCTACCAGGGGATTCGCGTCTCCGATGCAGCGGAATCAACCAAGGACGTGACTGTGCCGCTGGGTCTCACCGACGACCGTAGCGCGGCTGGCATTGTCAACGCCGTCAACTCGTCAAACTTCAGCAGCACCATCACCGCTAGCCAGGTCAATCCCGCGGCGCTGAGCGTGCTTCAGGCCAAGCTGCCCAACGGACAGTATCTGATTCCGAGCGCCCAAATCACCAACCCGACTACCGCCACGACGCTCGGTTACGACGCCGTGGTCCAGGGTCGGAACTCCATCGCGCCCGTCAATCAGGGGATCGCTAATTTGGACTATCAAGTGAGTGACCGGGATCGTCTGTCAGGAAAGTTCTATATTCAGGACAATCCCACCACCAATCCCTTCGGTGCGGTCGGTTCCTTGTTGGGCTTCGCGCAACAGCTCTCGGCAGGTAGCGACGTCGCTACGATCACCAACACCTTCATCCTTTCCCCGACGGTCACCTGGGAGCAGCATGTCGGCTTCACGCGCCTGCGCGCTTACGCGCGGACGGGTCAGGACTTTACGCCCAGCGACGTGGGCATCAGCCTGTTGGGTTATGAGACCTTCCCCCAGTTCGAGATCGCCACTTCCGATCCCACCATCCAGAATGGTCTGGAATTTGGCCCCAGCGCGAGTTTCGGCAACGCCGGAATGTACCAGAATCAGTGGGAATACGAATCCTCAATCAACATGGTGAAAGGCCGGCACACCATCGCATTCGGCGGGCAATTGGACCGCACGCAGCTTAATGTCATCAATAACAACACCAGCGCCTCCACAGCCGACTTCACCAATTTTGAGACCTTCGTGGAAGGCAAGTTGCACGGCGGAGATGCGTTTTCCGGTTTTGCCAGCCGTTATTACCGTTCCGATACCGCCGGGGTGTATATCAATGACAACTTCAAGGTTCGGAGCAATCTGACCGTGACGGCGGGCGTGCGCTGGGACTTTGACGGTCCACTCTCGGAAAAATACGGGCGGCTCACCGGCTTCAACCCCAGCCTCTATTCCTATAATGTCGCCTCGGATGCCCTGACGGGCTCGGGTTTGGAATTCGCCTCGGGAGGCAGCGATTCCCTGATGACCAACCACCAGTGGGGCTTCGCTCCGCGCCTGGGCATCGCCTGGGCGCCCACTGCCAAACTGACTGTGCGCGCCGGCTACGGTATTTACTACGATCGCGGGGAACTCTTCAGTTACTTCTCCCCTAGCGCCGGCTCGGGCTACAATGGCCCCTTTGGCGTGACGCTGGCGCCACCCTTCGTCGAACCGATTGCCGCCTCGACGAAGACCGGGGGTCTCTCGGCGCCATTCGGCACAGCCTCGGCTCCCCCCGTGCCGCCGACTGCCAACGCCGCCAATTTCCTCTCCTACCTGCCCAATTTCTCCCAAACGGCCTGTGGTTATCCGGGGTGCTGGCCGACGGGAAACCTGTTCGGTCCCTTCCTGTACGGCGGATATGACGTTGGCAACAAGCTGCCGAACACCCAGAACTGGACCCTCGACTTTCAATATCAGCCCGCGAACAATTGGCTGTTCGACATTTCCTATGTGGGCAACCACGGCTTGCATGAGATCCTGCCCGTCCCATTCAACCAGCCGATCATTGCCACACCGCAAAGCCCTCTGTGGTCGGCGAACGCCGCCAATGCGCAGATCTATTCCTACGGCGGCACAAGCCCGCTGCAGGCGGCCAACGTTTACGGGAGCCAAGTTCCGCTGGACCTCGAACCCATTTACACCAATGAGTATTCCGGCAACGCCCCGGTGCGCGTGCCCTACATCGGCTATGACATGAATTCCGTGCTCTACGAGGCCGAGGGCACCTCCAACTTTAACGCCCTCGAGGCGCGGGTGACCAAGCGGCTTTCCAGCGGGCTGCAATTCACCGCTTCTTACACCTGGTCGCATGCCCTCGATGAACAAAGCGGACTGGGCCTGTTCGTCACGGGGAACAATCCGGTGACTCCGAAAGCCAATTATGCCTCGGCGGACTTTGATCAGACCCATGTGCTCCTGATCAATTACAGTTACACGTTCCCGAGCCTCAACACGAACAGCAAGGCGCTAAAATACCTTGTGAACGGCTGGACCTGGAGTGGGCAGACCGTTGCCCAGAGCGGTCAGCCTTATAGCGTGTATGACTACTCGGGATCTGTGGGCAGCCTCTACTTCGGCACGGACGACGAGATCGGAAACCCCATCGTGCCCATCTCCCCGGGGGTGAGCTATAAACAGGCGGAACTACAGGGTACTCACGGCGTCAACGCGGGGAAGCCGGTGTTGAATCCCAATGATTTTCTCCCTCAGTTTGTAGCCCCTGGCACCAATGGCGTGCCTCCCTGCGACGCGACGGGGTGCGATTACTATGAGTCGCTTTATGGGAACTCCGGCCGGAACACCTTTCGCGGTCCTTTCCAGGTCCGCTTCGATATGAGCTTGGCCAAGCAGTTCTCCTTCAAGGAGCGCTACAAACTACGCTTCGAAGCTGACGCTTTCAATATCTTCAATCAACCCGATTTTGACACGCCCAACAACGATGTGGATTTCTTCCCTTACTATGAGGGACCTCCTTCGATCCCTCCCGAGGGCAGCCTGGGCGTAATTCAGCACACCCTCGGCAGCTCGCGCTTCCTGCAGTTGTCGCTGCACCTGCTGTTCTAAGCACTCCTCACAGGGGCGGCCCTTGTGGCCGCCCTGAGCGATCACACCGGTTGCGCCCACCCTAAGCGGATCGCCGCGCTCTTATGCATCGCGGCCACGGCCCCCGGGAACTCGTCCCCTGATGGGCGCGTATAACCCTTCGTGAGCAAAACCAATCTACAGATCGAAGCTCCGCAATGGCTGATTCTGCTGGGAGGCTGTTGTTTCATTCTGGCGCTGGGCATTTCGGCTTTCTGGGAGGCCGACATCCGCTGGCTTCACTTCTTTCAAGCATGGATGTACATTGCCGCAATCGCTTCGGGCTGTCGCCGAAACCGGTGGGGATACTTTATCGGGATCTCTGCCGCGGGCCTCTGGGACTACGCAAACATATTTGCAACGACTTTCTTTTTCAACGGCCTCGAGCAGCTTCAACTGTGGATTCACACCGGGCATCCGGGACGGCCCGACCTCCTCATCGCCGTGCCCGCGTGGTTTTCAAATCTGGCGGTCGTAATCGGTTGTGTTTGGGGGTACTTCCGGCTGCCGAAGAAACCGGCGGGCGACGCGGGTAGGCTCGTGGTGACCTTCGCTCTCACCACTGCATTTTTCGCTGTGGACATGGCCTTGTTCCAGCCCCGGTATCTCGGCATTTTCCCTCGACTGTTGCACCCCCACTTGCCCTGATACTGCGACTTTTTCCACAGCCGCTCGACCGCTCAGCGACGCTCGCTCACCACTGCGCAGTCAGCAATTGCCGCTCGTGCGGATGGTTAACAACCGTCTTTCCATTCAGTTGCCCTGGGGAAGTTGATTAGGCTTGCATTCTTGGCCGACGGCGTGCTCCACTTGTCTTCAAAGTATGACTGGCGCCTCAGAAGCGGTATTCAAGCCCACAGAGGTCCGAACCCGAAAGGGCCGGAAACTCGAGGTACGGGCGTACGCGGGCGAGGACTTCGCCGCCCTGGTGGAAATGTACGCGAGCTTCGAGCCCAAGCGCGTAGCCCAAGGCCTCCCTCCGCCGGACGTTCCGCGCATTACCGGCTGGTTGGAGCAGCTTCAAAAGAAGTCCTCCCAATTGCTCGCACTTGATGGCACGAAGATTGTCGCGCACACCATTCTTTGCCCAATCCGCCTTCCCGAAATCGAGTTCACTATCTTTGTCCATCAGGACTATCGAGAGGAAACACTGGGAACGGCGATGAGCGAGCTAACGCTCGCCTGGTCGCTCGAGATGGGCTTCAGCAAGGTCCTTCTCACTACAGAGTTTTCCAACTACCGCGCCGTCGGCCTGTTCCGTAAAATCGGCTTCCATACTTCCAGCAGTTACGGCGACGAGTGCGAAATGGCAGTCGATCTTTCTGCCGGATCCAAAGCCAAAGCGGCGTGAAAAATCGAGCCTTGAGTAGGTAGCGCAGGCACTCTTGCCCCGCCACTCCAACTCGTAGCTCTCACCGCCGACCATCAAAAAACCCTGGCCACAGCGTTCATAGTATCTTCCGAAGCCATGGGATGCGCCGGAACACGGCAGCGCTGAGGGCGAATGATACCACGACCCCCATGCAAGTAAGGACGATGAACTTAAGAACCGGCGGCCATCTGCAGTCGTGCAGCAGTCGCGCAGCCATGATGACGATGGGGGGATGAAAAACGTAAACGCTGAACGCGTTGTCCGAAAGAAATCTCTCCGCACGACCTTGCCAATTGAATGCTTCGCGAAAGACCACCAATAGGCCGAAGCAAATCGCGACGCAGGTGAAGGACTCCCAAAGATTGATGCTCGCGGCTTGCCAGTGCCATCCGCCCGAAAAGGCTCCTGCGTTACCAATGAATGCGCCCCCCGTCCGCAGAATACCGACCCAGGCCGCGAATCCGACCGGCAGCACGATTACCAACCAGCGCACCCCTGACGAGAGTCTGAGCTTCTCCAACCACTGTCCGCGCGCCGCATTAACTCCCGCGCCAAAGAGCAGGACGTATGGTGGGAAATCCCCGAGATGCATGTTCAGAAATGAGAATCCGGAAGGCACGATAAGGCGGACGGCAAGAGTAGACACAGCCATGACCAACGCAAACTCCAGTGGCGCCGCGATGTTTGGCGGCCGGCGGCCCGCGCTGCCGGCATCGAGAACAGGCCGCAATGCCCGCCAAACAACGTAGCTTAAAGAGAAGATCAGCAGCGCCAGACAAAACCACAGCGGACCATTCTCCTGAAGAAACTGGCCGTTGCGGATGTGTTTCAGCCACTCGTTGGCAAAAGACGTCGGAGCGGTAGAATTCCAGGAGCGCGCGCAAAAGTACTCTGTGACGGGCCCCAGGATGAACATGTAAAACAGAACCGGCAGCCCCAGCCGGTACGCGCGGTCCCGTACAAACCACGAAGGGCCCTTCCTGTCGAACGAAGGAGGCACGAAGAAGCCTGCAATGAAAAACAACAGACCCATGAAGAAGGACTGGAGGTACATCTGCCAGGCGGCGAAAGTGAGCAGAGACGCGGTCGACAAGGGCTCCCGGTCCACGTAATACCAGTTGCCGAGAGGGCTGTAGGTATCTGCCGCGTGCATGCTGATGACCAGCACGATCATGGCCCAGCGGAGGTTATCAACATACAGAAGGCGTGGTCGAGCCGCCGAGGTTGGAAGCTGTTTCTCCACCATAAACCGGAGGGACTAAAGTCGCCGTCGTTTATTACCGCACCGAACGGTGTGCTTTGCGAGCCGGGGCAGGCGCGGTACGGCGCGAGCGCGCGGGACGCGGCTTAGGCAGGGCTGAGGGTTCAGGAAGTCGCATAAACTTTTCAGGACACAACAGGCTGGCTACCGAAATGTCCTCGTCGATGGCCTCCCAGTGAACGCCGAGCCCGCCCCCGATCAACTCCCACTCGTTTCTCTCTTTCGGAGTGGCATCCAATAACCTCGGGAACCATACAAGGGGGACCGACAGGCTGCGGCCATCGTCCAAAATTACCGTCAGAGCATCATCGGAGCAAGAGACCTCGACCGCCAAGGCTTCACCGCTGTCCACTAAAGTAGGCATTCCACTTCTCCAAAAGCACATTGCATCGAGGTGCTCTCCCTACCTGACGCCCTGCAGGGCAAGAACTTTTTTCTTCACCGCCGGGGGAAAATCCACAAAGACGAAATAGCTCTTGTGATAGAGGTAGTCCTCGCCACTCTCGTCAACGATGCGTACCAAATCGTCTTTCGCCGCTCTCGGGTCAGGAACGATGTGATAAACTTTGCCGAGGATGAGAGACGCCTGATAGTCGCTGTTGTCGACGCAAAGAGCGAATGGCTTTGTGTGTGCGTTCATGATTCATCCAAATAGCGTTTGATTTTCAACTCGCGCTTGCCGATCCCGTGCGCTCGGACCGACTGGCTCAAACTTCATTCTACTCCCTATTCAGGCCCGTCGTCTTAGGCTCTGAATCCCGATGGGCCATCGAATATCTACTCAGCGGTTCGCCAAGGTCCTAATCTCCCCCAGCCCAAGCAGCCGGTCGTCGGCGGTCACCAAGGTCAGGCCGAGCGCCTGAGCAGTGGCGGCCAGAAATCGATCCGCGGGGTCGCGGTGAGGCAAGGGAAGCTGATGTGCAGCCAGCACAATCTCATGGGTAAGCGGTGCTTCCCGGAAATGGGCAGTCGCGCGGGCAAGCCATTCCGACAAATCTCCGCGCAGGCGGATTCTACCCTTGGCGTTCAGCAGGAGCGCCTCCCAGGTGCTGACCGGAGAAAGCCAAAGTTCGTTGCTTCGGTCCCTGAGGAGCTGGCGGACACGACCCCCGAGCCGCTCCGGCTCGCGCAGACTCCACAGCCAGATATGTGTGTCGAGTAGCAGCCTCACTCGCGCAGCGCCTCCCAGTCCGTCTCCTCCATCACCGGAGAAACAATATCGCCCACGATCTCCATCGTGTCCGCCATGGAGCCCAGCCAGTCCGCTTCCGCTGCGGCCGGCCCGGGGGGGACGACTTCGGCGACGGGTTTGCCAAAGCGGGTGACGCGAATGGGCTTCTTGGTCTTGCGCACCTGCTCGAGCAGTGCCAAGCACTTGGCCTTGAATTCGGAAATGGCTACTTCTTGCATGGCGCTTCCCCCCTGACTGGCCGACTTTACCATAGTCAGTCATTCTGGTCAAACCATCCGTCCGGCTGTAGGGGGACGGCTTGCCGTCCCCGCATTTCCCCCGGCGCCGACGCGGGTAGGGCAAGCCCTACCCCTACTCTCGGCGAGTCCGGCGGCGAAAGCTCTTTGTCGATGCAAAACCAAACGAGCCACACAGCTTGCCTCGAACGGGTGTAGAATGGCGCGCGGTGTTACAATTCAATTCGGGTCAACGCTCATGCCGGCCTAACGGGGGAGGATGGATGTATCGTCTTGTGAAGTGGCTCACGTTCTGTTTGCTCATATCGGTCTCATCGGTGGTTGCGCAGGAGGCGACGGAAGGCCGCCTGATGCGCTTTCCTGACGTTTACAAGGACAAGATCGTTTTCAGTTACGGTGGCGATCTGTGGTTGGCCTCTGCCTCGGGAGGTGAAGCACGGCGCATCACCTCTCATCCCGGCCTCGAGTTGTTCCCGAAATTCTCGCCTGACGGCCGCTGGATTGCCTTTTCGGCGCAATATGACGGCAACTTCAACGTCTACGTCGTTCCCTCGGAAGGCGGTGAACCGAAGCAACTGACTTTCCTGCCCGACCCGGCGAGCATGCCGGAGCGCATGGGTCCGAACAACATGGTCATCAACTGGTTCCCGGACAGCAAGCGCGTCTTATTCCTCTCCCGCCGCGACACGTTCAACGACTGGTTCGGGAGGCTCTTCAGCGTCAGCATCGATGGCGGCCTGCCGGTGCGCCTGCCGATTGACAAAGGCGGGCTCACCTCCTTTTCACCCGACGGCACGAAGATCGCTTACAACCGTATCTTTCGCAACTTCCGCACCTGGAAGCGTTACAAGGGCGGCATGGCCCAGGACATCGCCATTTACGACTTCAAGAACAACACCTACGAGCGCATCACGGATTATCCGGGCGCCGACACTTACCCGATGTGGCACGGCGACACGATTTACTTCGGTTCCGACCGCGGTCCCGAGCAGCGCGTAAACCTTTACAGCTACAGCCTGAAGAGCAAGCAGACTCGGCAGCTCACCAACTTCAAAGATTACGACGTGAACTGGCCCAGTTTGGGACCCGACTCGATCGTTTTTGAAAACGGCGGGTTCCTCTACCTCTTCGATTTGAAGTCCCAGAAAGCTCACAAGCTCACGATCAATCTGGCCGGCGACCGGCCCCTGGCGCAAAAGCACTGGGCGGCGGTCGGCCATTTGATCACCGACTACGACATCTCACCCGAGGGCAAGCGCGCTGCCTTCACTGCCCGCGGAGACATCTTTACGGTGCCCGCCAAAGAAGGCAGTATCCGCAACCTGACCCAGACCCCGGGCATCCAGGAGAAATATGCGGCCTGGTCGCCCGACGGAAAATGGATTGCCTACTTTTCCGACCGCACCGGCGAAGACGAGCTTTACATCATTCCCCAGGACGGGTCGGGGGCGGAAGTCCGCATCACCTTCGACGGCAAAATGCATCGGCTGGCTGCCGTCTGGTCGCCCGACAGCAAGAAGCTGCTCTACGCCGATAAAGACACCCGGCTCTTCTACGTGGATATCGACGAGAAGAAGCCGGTCCAAATCGATAAAGGCAAGTACTCCGACACGACCGATTACAACTGGTCGCCTGACAGCAAATGGGTCGTTTACGCCAAAGCGGTTGAGAATTTAAACCAAGTGATTTATTTGTACTCGATGGCCGATACGAAAATCACACCCGTCACCACGGACTTCACGAGCAGTTGGAACCCGGTTTTTGACCCGGCGGGCAAATATCTCTACTTCTTATCGGCCCGTGACTACAACGAGGTGCTGGGCGTTTACGACTTCGAGTTCGCCAATCCCAAGGCCACGCGCGTCTACGTGGTGACGTTGCGCTCCGACCTGCCCTCGCCCTTCGCTCCCAAGAGCGACGAGGCCGGCCCGAAGAAGCCCGAGAAACCTCCCGAAGAGAAAAAGGAAGAGAAGAAGGCTGAGGAAACACCCGCAGTCCGGGCAGTCCCCAAGGATTTCCGCATCGATCTGGCGGGCATCGGTGACCGGGTAGTGGCTTTGCCGACTCCACCGGAAAACAGCCATGCACTGAATGCGGCTGACGGCTTTGTCTACTACGCGACGTCGCCCGTCGGCGGCCTTTCCGGCCCCTTGCCGGGTGAATCGCCGGCCGTCCATGCCTACGATATGAACGAACGGAAGGACAGCGTTTTGATCTCGGGGGCCGACAACTTCACAGTTTCTTTTGACGGCAAAAAGATCCTCTATTCCGCGCCCCCCGCGGGTGGAGGCGGAGAAGAGGGAGCGCCGGTGCCGCAGACCTACGGCATCATCGACGCCAAACCTGAAAGCCAACCGCACCACCCCGGCGACGGCGCGCTGAATCTGGCCTCGATGCGCCTCGAAGTCGATCCGCCGGCCGAGTGGAAAGAGATGTTCAACGAGGCGTGGCGCCAGGAGCGCGATTACTTCTTCGAACCGGCCATGAATGGCGTCAATTGGGAAAAGGAGCGCGAGCGCTATGCGCCCCTGCTGCCTTATGTTGCAGACCGGTACGACCTGACCTACCTGCTGGGCGAAATGGTGGGGGAACTCTCCAACTCCCACACTTATGTGGGCGGGGGGGACTACCCCGACTTGAAACCCGTCAACGTGGGCGTGCTGGGCGCCGACTTTGAAACGGACACCGCACAAGGGCTCTATCGAATCAAGAGGATCTACACTGGAGAGAATTGGGACGCCGCGCTTCGCTCGCCTCTGACGGAGCCCGGAGTGGACGTGAAAACCGGCGATTACCTGCTGGCGGTAAACGGAAAGCCCTTGCGCGCTCCGCAGAATCCTTACGAGTTGTTCATCAACACCGTCGGCGAGAACGTCACCCTCACCGTCAACTCGAAGCCCAGCGAGGAAGGCGCGCGCAAAGCGGTGGTGAAGCCACTGGGCAGCGAGTATGCTCTGCGCCAACTCGACATGGTCAAGACCAACCGCCAGAAGGTGGATGAAGCTACGGGCGGGAAAGTGGGATACATCTACATTCCCAACATGGGCGCCGAAGGGTTGAACGAATTCGTGAAGGAATTCTTCCCGCAGGTCCGCAAAGAAGGCTTGATCATCGATGTGCGTTACAACGGCGGCGGCTTCGTCGATCAGCTTATCTTCGAGCGCCTGCGCCGGATCCTGGGGGGAATGGACTCCGCGCGCAACTTTGAGAGCGGCACCAATCCCAACGTGGTCTTTTACGGCCACATGGTCTGCGTTACCAATGAGTATGCCGCTTCGGACGGAGATTACTTCAGTTATTTCTTCAAGAAATATAAGCTCGGTCCGCTTATCGGCATGCGCACCTGGGGAGGCGTGCGAGGCATTCGCGGCGAAATACCTTTGATGGACGGCGGATACGTCACCCGGCCGGAATTCTCGCTTTACGGCGTGAATAGCGAATGGCTGATCGAAAATCGCGGCGTCGCCCCCGATATCGAGGTCGATAACACCCCCGACCTGGTTATGAAAGGCCACGACCCGCAACTGGAAAAAGCCATCGAGGTGGTGATGAAAGAAATCCAGGACCACCCCAGGAAACTGCCTCCGCGGCCTGCTGATCTGCCGGCGTACCCGACCGGGCCAGGTTAGTCCCTCATTCTGTCAGCCCGAAGGCCGAGCGCCGAATTGAGAAAGACCGCCCTTTCCCTCAAGGGCGAGGGCGGTCTTTCAACAGGAAGAGGGCGGACCCCGATTTCGCCCCGCCTGCGCGATGCCCGCCACCATTCCCTGCAAAGTGCTTGACAAGTGCTCCCTATCCTAGATTAGGCTACCTGAATGGACCTTGGGGGAAGGAAGGCCGGGATCATGCCGGGTCTCGGTCTTTTTGTCCCAGGGAGAAAGCGGACCGGGAGTGAACGAAGCATTCTCTCGCGACCCACGACCATGACATCCCCCGCCCTTCGGCCTTCCCGCAGAGTCGCGCCAAACGAGACGTTATCGCCATTCGCGAAAAATACAAAAATCGTGGGAACGAACTCAACAAATCGTTTGGAATCAACAAAACCTCGAAAAAACGAACTCAAAACGAACTCAGAACGAGGCGAAAAACAGCGCAATAAAGGGGCTACACGCGCCAAACCGAGCCCTGCGCCACCAATTGCGGCCCGCGCCAAGTTGTTTCATTTAGCCAAGACCTGTCGCGCGGAAACGAACGCCTTGGCTGACGACCGAGCGCTGCTTTTTGACGACCGATCCGGGAATGTTATTGAAAACAAAGAGTCGAGAAGTCCAGAAGTCAAGGAGTTGAGGAGTTGGGAAGCTGAAGCAAGGGGTGGGAGGTCGGATGCCGACGGTTTGTCACTCTTCGACTCTCAACTCTGGACTTCTCGACTCGAATTTGCCAGAACAAAGCCAGCATGTTATTGAAAACAAAGGACATTCATGTTTCGTAAGATTCTGATCGCTAATCGGGGAGAGATTGCCGTGCGCGTGATGCGCACTTGCCGCGAACTGGGGATCGGCACGGTGGGCGTATATTCCGAGGTGGACCGCAAGTCGCTGCACGTCCGCTACGCTGACGAGGCGTTTTGCATTGGGCCTGCGGCTTCGACCGAGAGCTACCTTCACATCGAGCGCATACTCGCCGCCGCAAAACGTAGCGGTGCGGAAGCGATTCACCCCGGCTACGGCTTTCTGGCGGAGAACCCGGAATTTGCCGGCGCTTGCGCTGATGCGGGCGTGGTTTTCATTGGGCCGCCGGTGTCTGCGATGGAGTTGATGGGATCGAAGACCAGCGCGCGGCGCGTCCTGATCCAGGCGGGCCTGCCGGTGGTCCCCGGGACCGACCGCCACCTCGAAAGCCTCGAGGAGACGCATCGGGTTGCGGAGGGAATCGGCTACCCCGTCATGCTCAAAGCTTCGGCGGGAGGGGGCGGCAAGGGATTGCGCCTGGTGCGTACGGCAGCGGAGCTTGAGTCCGCCTACCACACGGCGCGCTCAGAGGCTCAAAACGCTTTTGGCGATCCCGCGGTTTACCTCGAGAAATACCTCGACCGCCCCAGGCACATTGAAATCCAGATTCTGGGCGACCGGCACGGCCGCCTGATTCATCTTGGCGAGCGGGAATGCTCGCTGCAACGACGACACCAGAAACTGCTGGAAGAATGCCCCTCGCCGTTTGTCGACGAGGAGTTGCGCCGGCGCATGGGAGAAACCGCAGTGCGCATCGGGAAGCTGGCAGGATACTGGAACGCCGGCACGGTTGAATTCCTCGTGGACCAGGGCCGCAATTTCTACTTTCTGGAGGTGAACGCGCGCCTGCAAGTCGAACACCCGGTAACGGAACTCGTGCTGGGAATCGACCTGGTAAAAGAGCAGATTCAGATTGCGGCGGGGGAAAGGCTGGGGTGGCGGCAAGAGGAGATGCGCATGCGGGGCGCCGCGATCGAGTGCCGGATCTATGCGGAAGACCCCGGCAACAATTTCTTCCCATCGCCAGGCTATATAAGTAGGCTCCAGGTTCCGGCGGGCCCGGGCGTGCGCCGCGATAGCGGCGTCTATGAAGGTTGGACGGTACCGCTGGAGTACGATCCGCTTTTGTCCAAGGTCTCGGTGTGGGGGACGGCGCGTGCGGAAGCTATAGCGCGCATGCGCCGGGCGCTCGGCGAGTACGAGGTTTTCGGCATCAAAACCAACATCTCCTTCTTCCGCCGGCTGCTCGAGCACCCCGACTTTGCGGCGGGACGCCTGGATACCGGCTTGATTGACCGCGTGCTGGCCGCAGGCCTGATGGAAGAAGAGCCGCCTTCACAAGAGGAAGAGCGTGTCGCCGCACTGGCCGCGGCCCTGCACGCGCGCGGGCGGGAGAAGAACAGGATTCCCGCGCCCGCGGTGGCGAGCGCCTGGAAAAGCACCGGCAGGGAGGCGGCGCTTAATCGCTGGCCGCAGCGAGGGGCCTGGCGCAGTGCATGAGAAGGGTTCCCCTCCTCACCTTTGAGGAGGGGAGTTAAGGGAACACGAGAGACGATGAAACTGGCAATCAAGATCCACTCGGGTTCGAAGACGTCGGACCATGAATTTGAGTTGACGGAGACGGTGGAGGGCGCATCTGCGGCCGCCACTCGGCCTTCTTCTACCTCGAAGATTTCCTTCGATGGCGAGACGCTGCTTGCCGACTGGGAAGAGATCGCGCCGGGGGTTTACTCGATTCTGATCGATGGGCGGTCTTACGAAGCTCAGGTCAGCAAGCGGGCGGGCGACTCCGAAGGCGTCTCGAGCCCGTACGTGGTTGCCGTTGGGCTCCGGAATTATCTGGTGGAAATCCGAGATCCCCGGCGCTGGAGGCGCGATGGCTCCGGCGTCCGGGAGCAGGGCCCGCAGGAGATCGTGGCCCCCATGCCGGGGAAGATTGTCAGAGTGCTGGTATCTGAGAACCAGGAGGTGATGGGAGGACAAGGGTTGCTCGTCATCGAAGCGATGAAAATGCAAAACGAAATCCGCGCCCCGCGAGCAGGCCGCGTGCAGCACATCTACGCCCAGGAAGGAACCGGCGTGGAGGCAGGGGTTCGGCTGATTCGCATCGTGTGAGAGAGACCCACTCGCTGTCATCCTGAGCGTTGGCCCGGCGTTGTGGTGCGGGCGTCTCGCCCGCTGTCGCGCGGGCATCTTGCCGGCGCGCGGGAGCGGGACGCTCCCACGACAGCGGGCGAGACGCCCGCACCACCCACGTGCAATGAGCGCAACTGCGGCGATCCTTCGCTGCGCTCAGGATGACAGGAGACTCACGCGGCGGGTCTATTTGGCGGACGGAGGGCTAAGCTGTCCCTTGACGATCTGCTCCGCCAGGTGATTCTCGACTTTCGCCCGGTTGCGCAGCGTCTCGATATAGGCCGCTTTCAGGAGTTGCTCCCTTTCATTCTTCAGTGTCTGCCGAATGGCATTCTGAACTCGCACCTCGGAAAGGGTGTGGGTTGCGGCCGGCTCAATGCCGAGGAGTTTGATGATGTGGAACCCGGAGGAACTGCGAATGATCCCGGTATACTGGTTGACCTGGAGCGCCTGCACGGCTTGCTTGAGTGGAGGGGTGGAATTCAGGGCCGAAACGGGAATGAAGCCCATGTCGCCGCCGCCCGAAGCGGTTCGGGCATCCTCGGAGTATTCCTGCGCCACCGTGGCGAAGTCATCCCCGGCGCGCAGGCGGGCGTAAAGCGCCTGGATTTTGCGCTCGGCGGCAGCGGGGGTCTTGGCATCGTCGTTCTTGAGGTTGCGCACCTCGGGGTCCGCGACCGGAGTGACCTCGATCTGAGCCAAATGGTAAGCGGTTTCGGGGACGTTGAAGTTGGCCTTGTTGCGTTCGTAATAGTCCGCAATGTCGGCGTCGGAAATCTTGATATTCGACACGATTTCTTTGTTGATAAGTTTGGTTATAATAATATTGCGTCGTAACTCCCTGCGTAAATCTTCCATTTCCAAACCCTGATCATGAAGCCGTTTCCTGAACTCTTCCGCAGAATAAGGGGTCTGAAGCTTGGCCACCTCGTTATCCACCTCAGCTTCCGAAACCGAGATGCCGGCGTGGGAGGCGTGCTCGACCAGGATCTGATTGTTGATCAGTTCTTCCAGGACGTTCAGCTTGAAGCTCATGGCTTCTTCCGGGCTGTTGGCCTCGGGCGAAGCGCCCTGGCGGCTTCGGTAGACCCTCTCGACCTGGTCGCGGTAGATGGGTTGGCCATCGACTTTCGCCGCTGTTTCGCGGTCCGAAGCGGTTTTCGGCCGGCAGGAGGTGAACACCGCCAGGCCCGCAACCAGCGTGAAGCTCACAAAGGCAGTCAGGCTTTGATAAAACAGTTCTTTTCTCATGCAGGTATTGTACTCCACACCCCACGCATCCGTGTCCGAATATGAAGCCTCGTAGGGGCACGCCCGGTGGTTGCCACAGAGGCTCTCCCTACAAAGAACTGGGCAATTTACGGTTGTCTCTGGTAGAATGAACAAGAGTGTTCATCCTATAACGAGGTGTGGCTATGGCATTGGCTTGTGAGATTTGTGGCAAGGGACCAAAGTATGGGAACAGGATTAGCCACGCCCACAACGTCACCAGGCGGCGCTGGAACCCCAACTTACGCCGGGTTCATGCCGTGGTGGGTGGCGTCCCCAAAACCTTGCGCGTCTGCACGTCCTGCATCCGTTCGGGAAAAGTCTCCAAGGCGAAGTGAAGCATGTAGCACAGGCACTCTTGCCTGTGCCTCCTACAAGTCTGAGCACAGGCCAGAGTGCCTGTGCTACTCCCCTCGTCAGTGAGCGACCCGCTCCACCTGGTAAACCCCCTCGATCTTACGTAGTGACGACACCACCTTTTCCAGGTGCTCCATATCCACAATATCCAGGGTGACGTCGATGTGCGCCTGGGTGTCATCGGTTCGCACTTCGATATCCTGAATATTCGAATGGACGTCCGCGATTGCCCCCGTCACATCGGCCAAAAGGCCCTGGCGGTCGCGAGTGAACAAAGTGAGCTTGACGGGATAAAGGCTGTACTTGGGCCCCACCCACTTGACTTCGATGCGCCGGTCCGAATCGTAAAGGAGATTCTGAACGTTGGGGCAGTGCTTGGCATGCACTGCAATTCCTTTCCCGCGGGTGATGTAACCGGTGATTTCCTCGCCTCGAATGGGATTACAGCACTTGGCGCGGTAGACCATCAGGTCGTCGTGGCCGTGGACCTGGATGGCTGTGTCGCCGGAGATGCCCAGGGCCCGTTTCACGGTGGTAAGCCGGGAAGGATGGGCCGTCTCGAGATGGGCCGAGGGAACAAGCCTGGAGAGCACTTGGCGCGCGGAGAACTTGCCATATCCGATTCCCGCGTGCAGGTCGTCCGCCGTCGTGCAGCCGTTATCCCGGGCCACCCGCACGTAATCTTCCTCGCTTACTTTCTTAAGCGTCACATCGTATTTGCGCGCCTCCTTTTCCAGCAAGCGCTTGCCGATTTCCACGGCTTGGCCTCTTTGCGCGACGTTGACCCAGTGCTTGATCTTGTTCCGCGCCCGCGAGGTCTTGACGATGGCCAGCCAGTCGCGGCTGGGGTTGTGGTGCGCCTGAGTGACGATTTCGACGATATCGCCGTTGCGTAATTTGGACTTGAGGGGAACGATGCGGCCATTGACCTTGGCGCCTATACAATGGTGGCCCACCTCGCTATGGATGGCATAGGCGAAATCAATGGGTGTGGCGTCCCGGGGCAACACGATCACTTTCCCCTTGGGGGTAAAGGTATAAACCTCCTCCGGGTAAAGGTCGATCTTGAGAGTGGAGAGGAACTCTCCCGGATCGCCCATGTCCTGTTGCCATTCCACCAGGTGTCGCAACCACGCGAAGCGCTCCTCATCTCGCGTCGCCACGGCACTGCCCTCTTTGCTGTCTTTATACTTCCAGTGGGCGGCGATGCCTTCCTCGGCCACCCTGTGCATGTCCTCAGTGCGGATCTGCACCTCGAACGGCTGGCCATGTGGGCCAATCACGGACGTGTGCAAAGACTGGTACAGGTTTGGCCTGGGGATGGCAATGAAGTCCTTGATGCGGCCCGGGACCGGCCGCCAGGTGTTGTGGATCACCCCCAAGGCAGCATAGCAGTTTCTCACGCTGTCCGTGATAATGCGGACGGCCAGGAGGTCGTAAACCTGCTCGAGGGGAACGTGTTGCCTGAGGAGTTTCTGCCGGATGCTGTAGAGGCGCTTGATTCGGCCTTCGATGCGCGCCGGAATGGAGTGCTCCTTCATTTTGGTATTCACGAGCTCGCGCACTTCCAAGAGGAATCCCTCGTTGACCTTACGGCGGCTTTCCACCTCTTTCTTCACCTCGAGGTAGGTGTCGGGTTCGAGAAACTTGAAGGACAGGTCTTCCAGTTCGCCCCGGACCTTTCCCATTCCCAGGCGGTGGGCAATGGGCGCGTAGATATCCAGGGTCTCGCGGGCGATGCGTTCCTGCTTCTCGGGGGGCAGGTACTCGAGGGTGCGCATGTTGTGGAGCCGGTCGGCAAGCTTGACCAGCACGACGCGAATGTCGTCGACCATGGCGAGGACCATCTTGCGGAAGTTCTCAGCTTGCTGCTCCTCCC